>JAABUW010003763.1_pt1 | contig 21235 bp, 14 predicted proteins | sample 5560081 | NCBI WGS metagenome assembly JAABUW01 (sample SAMN10711882, study PRJNA513363) | rock metagenome | isolation source: Antarctica rocks | place: Antarctica: Victoria Land, Knobhead sud
CCGGGTGTCCGACGAGGACATAGCTGCCCTCAACATCCACCGCGACCCGTTCCATGGAGAGTGGAACTATACCCTCAAACCGCGGAAACCCGCAGAAAGCGTGGTTATTTTATGACGATTCCTAAGCCAATCTGGTCTTTGCACCACCTTCTTGTACATATAGCCAATGGGTATCATTGCCTTGCTCAAATATGTTGTTCCAATGCTTTCGCCCCTAACAGGCCAGCCAGCGCACAACCCGGCTCCGCAGCCCCGGCACCTGCTGGAACCGTTCGGCTTCTATCCTAGCCGCAGCCGCGGCGGCTTCCGCCCCCCGCAGCTCGTCCCTGATGCCGTCCCGCTCCCGCTCGGCCGCCACGGCCCGCGCGTGACACTCTGCCTCCGCCAGTGTGGCACGGATCTCTGCCTCTGTCGCCCTGGCCGCCAGAGCAGCCGCCTGAGCTGCATCTAGGGTGGCAGCCTGCTCCGGATCCGGGGGCAGGCTGTTGGCGCCCCGGGCCAGCGCCACGGAAAAGCACTGGCATGGCCTGCCGTGCAGCCTGGAACACCCCGGGTCAGCGGAGCTATATCCGCCGCAGCGGCAGCGACCAAGCCAGCAGCAGCCCGGCCACGCTGAACCCCGCGATCACCAGGAACGCCGCGCGGAACGCCGCGGCGATCTCCGCCGCCACCATGGCCCGGCGCTCCGCCGGCATCGCGTCCAGCAGGGCCGGGCCGCGCTCCACCAGCTCGGCGAACACTCCCGCAACCGCCTGGTCCTGCGACGCCAGCACCGCGAACAGCACCGCCCCCACCGACGCCGTGCCCAGCGCCGCACCGATGGAGCGGCTGAACTGCACCGACGCCGACGCCGCCCCCAGGTTGGCCGCCCCCGCCGCGACCTGCACCGTCACCTGCACGATGGGCATCGCCGTGCCCAGGGACAGCGACATCAGCAGGAACACCGCCGGCAGCCACCCCAGCGGTACCCACCCGGCGCCCAGCGCCATCCCGACCCAGCACGCCGCCGTCACCGCCAGGCCATAGGACGGATACACCGCCGTCCGCCCCGACCGCGCCACCGCGCGGCCCGTCAGCAGCGCGCCAACGGCGATCCCCGCCGTCAGCGGCAGCAGCAGCAGCCCCACCTGCCCCGGCCCGGCGCCGCGCACGACTTGCAGGTAGATCGGCATGAACGTCACCGCGCCGACGATGGTGGCGCCGACGCAGGCGGCCATCGCGTCTGCCCGCCAGATCGCGCCCTGGCGCAGCAGGTTGACCGGGATCAGCGGCGACGCCGTCCGGCGCTCCTGCCGCACCAGCAGCAGCAGGGACGCCACCGCCAGCGCCACCAGCGCCGCGATCCCCGGCAGCACCGCGGCGGAGATGCGCTGCGCCTGCTCCAGCGCCAGCAGCAGCGGCGCCACGAAGCCGGTGAACAGCGCCAGCCCGGTCCAGTCGAACCGTACGCGCGACACCGGGCCGGCGCGCGCGGGCAAGCGCAAAGCCAGCACCGCGGCCACGGCGCCCAGCGGCACGTTGATGAGAAACACCGACGCCCAGCCGAAGTGCTGCGTCAGCCAGCCGCCCGCCACCGGGCCGAACGTGGAGGACACCATGAAGATCGCGGCGAGGTAGCCCTGGTAGCGCACGCGCTCCCGCGGCGGCACCGTCTCCCCGACCAGCGCCTGCGACAGGGTCATCAGCCCGCCGCCGCCGGCTCCCTGCGCCACACGCGCCAGGATCAGCCACAGCAGCGTCGGCGCCAGCGCGCAGGCGACGGACGCCGCGACGAACACCGCCAGCGCCACGAGCAGCAGCCGCTTGCGCCCCAGGGCGTCGCCCAGCCGGCCATAGACCGGCGCCGCGATGGTGGTCGCCATCAGGTAGGCGATGACGACCCAGCCAACGCGCTCCACGTCGCCCAGCGTCGCGGCGATCTGCGGCAGGGCGGTGGCGACGATGGTCTGGTCCACCGCGGCCATGAACATCGGCAGGCAGATCGAGGGGAACACGCGGAAGAACAGCCCGCGTGTGTCGGGTGCTGCGCCCTCCGCCTCGGGATCGCCGGCAGGCAGGGCATCCGGCGGGGTCATGCCAGCCGCGATCCTTCCTGATCCGCTGGCGCCGGCCTGATGCCCGTCATCGCGGGGAAGGGCGCGGCGCGGCGATCCAGCGGCAGCAAACACAACCTTTGGCGCCCCTGGCCTTGGCGCCCCTGGACCGCCGCGCCGCAAGCAGGGCGAACGCATATGGTTCCGTTTGGCCGAGTTTGGCTCGCTCGCAGCCGTTTGGCGAAGCCGAACCCGGCCAGAACCGCCGGGACTTGCCCTTTGAACCACCCCGGAAGGGGACGGAAATCCATATGCGTTCGCCCTGTGCCGCAGGGTTGGGCCGCAACGGCGCTGGCAGCCATCGTGCAAGGGCCGGGCGTGTGGGAGTCGGGCGTGTGGGAGTCGGTGCGGCCAGCGGCTGCTTTCATGTCGGAAGATCGCGGCCCATGCCGAGGAACTTGTCGCGCCGCCGGGCGATCAGCGCGGCGGGGGCCACGTCCAGCAGCGGCGCCAGCGCGTCCTGCACGGCGGCGCCGACGGCGGCGATGGCGTCGGCCGGGCTGCGGTGCGCGCCGCCCATCGGCTCGGGTATGACGGTGTCCACGATACGCAGCGCGTGCAGGTCGGTGGCCGTCAGGCGCAGCGCCTCTGCCGCGACCGGCGCCTGCGCCGCGTCCCGCCACAGGATGCTGGCGCAGCCCTCCGGGGAGATCACGGAATAGACGGAGTGTTCCAGCATCAGCACCCGGTCCCCGGCGGCCAGGGCGATGGCGCCGCCCGACCCGCCCTCCCCGATGATGGTGGCGACGACCGGCACCGGGGCGTCCAGGCAAGCCTCGATGCTGCGGGCGATGGCCTCGGCCTGGCCGCGCGCCTCGGCGTCTATGCCGGGGAAGGCGCCGGCGGTGTCCACGAAGGTCAGCAGCGGCAGGCGGAACCGTCCGGCCAGCTCGATCAGGCGGCGGGCCTTGCGGTAGCCCTCGGGCCGGGCCATGCCGAAGTTGTGCTGCACGCGGGTCTCGGTGTCCGATCCTCGCTCGGTGCCCAGCACCACCACGGAGCGTCCGTTGAACCGGCCGAGGCCGCCGACCACCGCGGCGTCGTCGGCGAACGCCCGGTCCCCGGCCAGCGGCGTGAACTCCTCGATCAGGCTGCGTATGTAGTCCAGCGCGTGCGGGCGGTCGGGGTGGCGGGCCACTTGCGTCTTCTGCCAGGGCGTCAGCTTGGCGTAGGTCAGGCGGAGCTGCTCGTCGGCCTTCTCCTCCAGCGCGGCGACCTCCTCGTCTATGTCTATGCCGCCGGGCTGCTGCATCCGGCGCAGGTCCTCGATCTTGCTCTCCAGCTCCGCAACGGGTTTCTCGAAGTCCAGGAAGTGGCGCATCCCCGGGGGATTAGCCCGGCACCGCTTGTTTCGCCAGGGGCCGGTCTACCAGGGGCCGAGTTGTCGAGGACTGGGCTGCTGAGGACTGGGCCGTTGAGGATTGGGCGGCAAGGGGGTGATGCAGCGCCACAAGCTCCTGCAAGCGCTCGGCCAGGACGTGCGTGTAGATCTGCGTCGTGGCGATGTCGGCGTGGCCCAGCAGCAGTTGCAGGCTGCGGAGGTCGGCGCCGCGGGCCAGCATGTGGCTGGCGAAGCTGTGGCGCAGCACATGCGGGCTGACGCGCGCCGGGTCCAGCCCTGCCTCCAGCGCGATGCCCTTCAGCATCACCGCGAAGCCCTGGCGCGTGATGGCCTGGCGCGGGTCGCGGCCGGGGAACAGCCAGGGGGACTTGCCGGTCGCCTCCGTCAGCTTCGCGGCGGCGGTCTTGGCGCGGTCGGACAGCAGGACCATGCGCTCCTTGCCGCCCTTGCCGCGGACGATCAGCATCTCGGACCGGACGCCCAAGGCGGCGCGCGATAGCGACAGCAGCTCGGACACCCGCAGGCCCGTCGCATACAGGGTCTCCAGCGCGGCATGGGCCAGCAGGCCCGGCGTGCCGGCCTTGGCGCGGGCGGCGGCGAGCAGGGCGTCCACCTCGGCCTCGGTCAGGTTCCGCGGCAGGCTGGTGGGCAGGCGCGGGGTGTCGAGCAGGTGGCTGGGATCGTCGGGCCGCACGCCGTTGCCGACCAGGAAGCGGCAGAACCCGCGCAACGACGACAAGCGCCGGGCCGCGGTGCGGGCGGACACCGCGCCGTGCAGGGCGCCCATGTAGCCGTGCAGCGTCCTCTCCGTCGCAGTTGCGGGCGACTCCCCCTGCCCGGCCGCGTGCGCGGCGAAGGCCAGCAGGTCGGCGCGGTAGGCTTCGATGGTGTTGCGGGCGGCGCCACGCTCGGCGGCCAGCATTTCCAGGAACGCCTCGATGTGCCGGTCCATCGGCTAACACTGCCGCCTGCTCCCTCTCCCTCCGGGAGAGGGTCGGGGTGAGGGGGTCTTGGCCGCGGCGCGGAGCACGCCGGCGCCGCCGAACCCAGGTCCGCGACGATATGGCACCGTGCTTGCCGCCTCCCTCACCCTAACCCTCTCCCGGAGGGAGAGGGGACAAGGGCGGCCCTTGCCGTTCAGCCTCTGCGCCAAAGTTATGGGACCGCGGCGCACCCGGCGCTACCGCGGCTGGAAACGGTCGTTGGGCAGTACGTGCTGCACCTGCTCCGTCCGCGGCTGCGGCGGGAACAGGCCCAGCGCCAGCCCGCCAGCCACGAACAGCAGCAGCACGGCAACGACGACGATCAGCGTAACCCGGCTCATGCGCCACCCTTGGCCCGTTCATTGTATGTTGTGCTAACCTTCCCGACCATGACGCGCAACACCGCGCTCGGCACTGCCGGGCTGACCTCCTCGGGACCGGCGCCGGCCCTTGGCCCCGACCCTGCGCCCGGCATCGCACCCGGCTCAACACCCGGCCCAGTGCCCGGAATCGCATCAGGCATCGCCGCCGAGGCGCCGCCGGCCCTCGCCGGCCGCAGCGTCGTGCTGGTGGGCCTGATGGGCGCGGGCAAGACCAGCATCGGCCGCCGCATGGCCGCCCGCATGGGCCTGCCGTTCCGTGACGCCGACGCCGAGATCGAGCTGGCCGCCGGGTGCAGCGTGCCGGAAATCTTCCGCCGCTACGGCGAGCAGGACTTCCGCGACGGCGAGCGCCGGGTGATACGCCGCCTGCTGGCCGGCGACCCGCTGGTGCTGGCGACCGGCGGCGGCGCCTACATGGACGCCGACACCCGCGCTACCATCCGGCGGGAGGCCGTGTCGGTCTGGCTGCGCTGTAAGCTGCCGACGCTGGTGCGCCGCGTCGCCGGGCGCAGCCACCGCCCGCTGCTGGCCGACGGCAACGCCGCCGGCACCCTGGCCCGGCTGATGGAGGCGCGGCACCCCACCTATGCCGAGGCCGACGTGGTGGTGGACTGCGGCGACGAGCCGCCGGACCACACCACAACCAAGGTGCTGCAAGCCCTGCGCGACTGGCGCCCGGCCCGGCGGCTGCACGTCGCGCTGTCCAGCACCGCCTATGACGTGGTGGTGGGCGACGGCCTGCTGGCCCGCGCCGGCGCCCTGCTGGCGCCGGTGATCCCGCAGAAGCGGGTGGTGGTGGTGACCGACGAGACCGTCGCGGCGCTGCACCTGCCGGCGCTGCTGGACGGGCTGGGGCAGACCGGCATCCAGGCCAGCACCGTCGTGGTGCCGCCGGGCGAGGCGTCCAAGAGCATGGAGGGCTATGCCCGCGTGATTGCCGCGCTGCTGGACGCCGGGGTGGAGCGGCGGACGACGGTGATCGCGCTCGGCGGCGGCGTGGTGGGGGACCTGGCGGGGTTCGCGGCAGCGACGACGCTGCGCGGGCTGCCGTTCGTGCAGGTGCCGACGACCCTGCTGAGCCAGGTGGACAGCAGCGTCGGCGGCAAGACCGGCATCAACACCGTGCATGGCAAGAACCTGGTCGGCGCGTTCCACCAGCCGCGGATGGTGCTGGCGGACACCGGGGTGCTGGGGACGCTGCCGGTGCGGGAGCTGCGGGCGGGCTATGCGGAGGTCGTGAAGGCCGGGCTGATCGGGGACGCGGCGTTCTTCGACTGGTGCGAGGCGCACGGGGCGGCGCTGGCCGGCGGGGACCGGGCGCTGCAGGCGGAGGCGGTGATGCGCGCCTGCGCCTTCAAGGCCGCGGTGGTCGGCGACGACGAGCGGGAGGAGGCGCCGAACGACGGGCGGGCGCTGCTGAACCTGGGGCACACGTTTGGCCATGCGCTGGAGGCGGAGGTCGGCTATGGCGGTGGACTGCTGCATGGGGAGGCGGTGGCGGTCGGGCTGGGGCTGGCGTTCCGGCTGTCGGCGCGGCTGGGGCTGTGCGAGGCGGAGGACGCGGAGCGGGTGGTGGCGCACCTGGAGGCTGTGGGGCTGCCCTCGGGACCGGGGATGCTGAACCGGCGGTTCTCGGCGGCGCGGCTGGTGGGGCATATGCGGCGGGACAAGAAGATGCGGGACGGGGCGCTGCACTTCGTGCTGGTGCGGGGGATTGGGGGGGCTTTTACGAGCGGGGATGTGGCGGAGGAGGCTGTGGTGGAGTTGTTGCGGGCGGAGGGGTGTGGGATATGACGAGAAATCTATTACAGAACACTCTGCAAGGTAATTGGTCATCGTCTGTCGAGGCTGCATACCAGCTATATACCACGGAGTGTGTCTTTCTTGTAAGGCGGATTCAGATCGAGGCGCGTCGGCTACAATCATTCTGGAGTCGCATTCAGAGCAAGACTGATTTTGATCCTAAAGAGCCCATCGTCAATGGTGATGCACAGGCTGGTATAGACAACGTAATTGTTTGTGTTGCGAGGCTGTCAAGATTGCTGACGTTCATCCCTGGCAAATGTCCATATCGGAGTAGATCGGAAGAGCGGGTCGAATATTTCCGAAACCTTTTTGCAGGAATCGTTATAGAGGAAATACATGCAAAAGCTGCTCGAAACTCTCTGGAGCACTTCGAGGAGCGAATAGACGAATTGTTCAATAATGAAGCAGAGAATGAGCGGCTGAACCTGCCCGATCCTCTATACTCGTACTCCATGATGTTCGTTGATTTTCCAGATTTTAATATAGAAAATAATCAGCATTTTCTCAAAGTGTTTAGCTTTAAAGAATTCACTTTCTACAATCTTGGAGCAGGGATAAACCTTAATAAGGTGCTTCAAGAGGTAGAGAACATCAGGCAGCGGGTATTTGAGCGCGGCGCCAATGAAGCAGATCAAAACTCAAGATTGGGTGGGATGATGAAGCTTCCTTATAAGATTCGTCCAAAGCCGAGATAATCTCCATATGCAATATGATATGTTTTTCAGGTCTGGTTAAGCACTGCCTGAGTCCAATCTGGCTTGGAGTTACACAGCATGCGTTTTCTGAGAACTCGAAGACACCTATTGCACCCTAGCCAGCACTCGCACACTACCCCATCCGCATTTAACACCGTGATTGCATAGAACCCCGGCCCGCCGACACCCAGCTTGCCTGCCGCAGTGCCGCCGCCCCGGCGCCCCATCCACCAGGAAAGTCAACGGCTGCCACACATGACACTCCGTCAGCCAGCCTCAGCAGCTTGACGCAGTGCAAGGAAGGCTTCCTTCAACGTGCTGCCGACGGCGGAGTCTGGCTCGGCCAGGACAAGGGCCTGATACTCGTCCAGATAAACCTGGCGCAGCCGATGAAAGAAGTGTAGGAAGTGCCGGACGAAGCTGATGCAGCCCAAAACTGATATTTCAACGCCGCCCAGGTCCTCGTAAAACCTGGCGGCATACTCTGTCACCTCGGGATCAATCTTGTCAGTGGTAATAAATATGTAGTTATGGACAAACTGACCGGCCCGGGTAACTTTTGTGATCGCGACATCAATGTCCTCGACCGTTACGCGCTTCATCTTCATCTCGTACGCGGTGACGATTGCGTCCTCCCCGACCAGGTAAACCTCCACATCGCCAACCGCCTTGGTCTGCAGGTCGGCAGCGTTGTGCGACAGCAACGGGCGTATCACCTCACCGATTTTAGCGCCGGCTGCCTTGTAGGCGGCAGCGACGGCCAGGACCGGAAGCCGGCTTGCCCCCTTGCAGGCCAAGTGCTGGCTGAGGAGCGTGACAATCTCCTCGGACGATAACGGCAAGGCGCCCTCGGTACGCTCAAGCGAATTGAGGAGAGATTGCATCCGCGCCGCCTTCTCGTCACGAAGTAGGATCAGCACGCGCACAGTCTCGACAAACACCACCTCTGCCGTGACCCGGCCGGTAGCCACATCGTCGAGCAACTGCAATGCCTGGGCATAAAGCTCACGTGGCCACCCAACAAGCTGAACATCGGTCGTGAGCGGACGGTTGATGTTCCGCAACGTAGGCGTCAGGAACGCCGTCGTCGGGTTGCACGGCAGCCGATGCTTGGTGATGAAGGCCGTCAGATATCGCTCGTCCAGCGTGCGGCCGGAGAAGCTGTCTGGCGTGCCGATCTCGGTATAGGGTTTGCGCGGATCAGCCTGCGGATTCTCAAGCTTCCCGAGTAGGCATGCCATAAGAAGGCGAACCCCCGCCCGGTTGGACAGGCAGCGGCACACGTAGTCAATCCGCTCGCGAATGCCCTGATCGGCAATGACAGAGTCACCGAGCGTGGAAGCAGCCTTGTCGTAGATGCCTTCCAGAACCTCGACGAGCGGCCCTGAGGTCATCCGAACAGGTCCCCCTTCCCCTCCGGCCGGAAGTTGGTCCACAGCACCTCCTGCCGCGTGTCCTTCGTCGAGTGGATCGTCCGGTCAGCGCCCAGCGTCTTGATCCATCGGCCCGGCTTGAAGAACTCAGCCATCAGGGGATGATCGTACCCCGAAACCGCAACCTTCGCCCGGCAGGCGTTCACTGCCCTGGCAAACTCCCGGTGCTGCCCCTCATCCATCTCGAACCCGTACGCCTTCGCGTCCCCGCGGGTAGCGTGCAGATAAGGTGGATCGCAGTAGAACAGCGTGCCCGGGCCGTCATACAGCTCTATCACGTCAACGGCGGGCCGGTTCTCGATCTGCACGCGCAACAGCCGGTGGGCTATGTCATCGAGCGCGTCAACGCCGCCCAGCCAGCGGGACACGACGCCCGACATGCCAGCGCGGCTCGTGTCCTTGCAGTTGGCCCAACGGCCGAGCGACGCCGTTTGCGCCAACCCGGTGCGGGTCTGCCGCGCCTTGATGTAGAAGCGGCGCGCACGCTCTACGTCGGTGATCTCCGCCGCCGGGGCCTCGACCGCACGGTAATACTCCTCGCGGGAGAACGGCGTGAGCGCGATGGCCCTCACCAGCTCCTCCTGGCAGTCCCGGAGCACCCGGAAGAAGGTGACGACCTCCCCGTCAATGTCGTTATACGTCTCGACCGGCGACGGGGCGCGGTTCAGCAGCACTGCAGCCGAGCCAGCGAACGGCTCGCAGTAGTGATGGCACCCCGGCAGCAAAGGCAGCAGCCAGTCCAGGTGGGAGAACTTGCCGCCATACCAGCCAAAGACGATGCGCTGCCGGCGCCTCTTGCGCGGGTGGACGAGATCGGACGGTTGCGTTGCCGCGTCTTCGTCCAGGTAGATCGGCGATGGAACGCGCTTTCCAGTCCGTTGGGCTGCTTTGACCGTCACCGAGTCGCACCTTTTGTCAGGATGGGGCAGCATAGCAGGGGACCGTGCCACGCGCCGCCACCGTCAGGGCAACCTATGCCCCCGACCTTAACCGGCAGTCTCACGAGCAACCGGGCACGGGCCTGTGTCGCCCCTCACCGCACCCTAACCGGCACCCGCGCACTGGCCCCATCCGCATCCAGCACCGTGATCGCATAGAACCCCGGCCCCCCCGACACCCAGCTCGCCTGCCGCTGCGCCGGCACCGTCGCCAGCGGCGCCCCGTCCACCAGGAACGTCAGCGGACGCCGCCCGCCCATCGCCCGCAACAGCACCGGCCCGTCCCCCGCCAGCACGGCATCTGGCGGCGGGAACAGCAGCCGCAGCGACGACCCGGCCTCCCCCGCCGCCACCCGCGCCGCCCCCGGCGCCACCACCCGCGGAGCCGGCGGCAGCAGATCGAAAACCCGCCCCAGCAGCGGCAGCGCCAGCGACCGCCCGGTGGCGCCGGGCAGCGGCGTGCCGTCCGGACGCCCGACCCACACCGCCGCCACCTGCCGGGCGTCGAAGCCGAACGCCCAGGCGTCCCGCCCGCCCCAGCTCGTCCCCGTCTTCCACCCGACGCCCGCCGGCCCGCCGGACGGGAACGGCTGCGTCAGGATGTCCGCCACCAGCCGCGACGCCTCCGCGACGCCGCCCCCGCGCTGTCCCCCATCTTGGCCCCCACCTTGACCCAGAACCGCCCGAGGCCCCGGCAGCAGCCGCACCGGCCCCCACCCCGGCGCCACCAGCCCGGCATACAGCCCCGCCACCTCCCGCATCGTCAGCCCCGCCCCGCCCAGCGCCAGGGACAGCGACGGGTCCGCCCCCGCCGGCAGCCGCGGCTTGGCCCCCTGCGCCCACAGCCCCTCCGCGAAGCGCAGCGGCCCCACCAGGTCCAGCAGCGCCACCGCCGGCAGGTTCAGCGACCGGCGCAAAGCCTCCGCCGCCGTCACCTGCCCGGCATGGGCAGGGTCGAAGTTCTCCGGCGCGTAACCGCCGAAGTGTCGCGGCAGGTCCACCAGCCGCCCCTCCGGCCGCGCCACCCCGTCCGCGAACGCCTGCGCATACAAGAACGGCTTGAGCGCCGACCCCGGCGAGCGCACCGCTCGCGTCAGGTCCACGTCGCCCGACCGCGCCTCGTCCCCCCAGCGCCCGGACACCACGGCGCGCACCTCCCGCGTCGCGGCGTCGGCGACCAGGATGGCGACGGAGGCGCGCTCCGGCATCCCGTCCAGCCGCTCCGCCGCCAGGCGTTCGAGCGCGGCTTGCAGCGGCAGGTCCAGGGTGGTCCGCAGCACCGGGCTGCCGCCTGGGACAGCGGCCCCGAGGCCCGCGACGGCCTGGGCGGCATGGCGCGGGAACGGGACGCGCCGGGCCGGGACCGGGACGCCCGCGGCCTCCGCCAGCACGCGGTCGCGCACGCGCTCTGCGGCGGCGGGATGGCGGTCCGGGCGCAGTCCCTCCGGGCGGCGCGGCAGGGCGACGAGCAGCGCCGCCTGCGCCGGGTCGAGCGCGGCGGCGCTGGTGCCGAACCAGGCGCGGGCGCCGGCCCGCACGCCCTCCAGGTTGCCGCCATAGGGGGCGAGGGTGAGCCAGATGCCCAGCACGCCCCCCTTGCCGTAGCGCCATTCCAGTTGCAGGGCGCGGGCGGCCTCGATCAGCTTGCTCCGCAGGGTGCGGGGGCGCGGCTCCAGCAGGCGGGCGGCCTGCATGGACAGGGTGGAGCCGCCGGACACCACCCGGCCCGCGCGTGCCCACTGGCCCACCGCGCGCACCACCGCCAGCGGGTCCACGCCGGGGTGGGACCAGAAGCGGCGGTCCTCGGTATGGACCAGCAGATCCAGGAAGGGGCGGGACACGTCGGCCGTGCCGGTGCGGAAGCGCCACACGCCGCCGGGGGCCGGCAGCAGCGCGACGAGGCGGCCGTTGCGGTCCAGGACCTCGGTGCCTACGGCGTCCAGGCGGGCCAGGTCGGGGGGGTATAGGCGGTCGGCTATCCAGGCGCCGCCGAGCAGCAGAGCCGTTGTCAGCAACAGATCGGCAGTCATGCGCCTGAGCCTTACGCGGGCAGTCCATAAGCAAGGCTGAACGTTGCCTTCCCCCTCTCCCTCCGGGAGAGGGCCGGGGTGAGGGAGGCCAAGGGGACCAACCTGTGTCATTGCAAGCGCTGTACGGGCTTAGGCGGCCAGGTTCGGTCCTTGCCGCTTCCCTCACCCCGACCCTCTCCCGGAGGGAGAGGGGGAAGCACAGCAGTCACGCCATGCCTACTCCGCCGCCTGCACCTTGATCCTTGCGGTGTTCTGCCGCGCGAACACCCCTGGCCGGTACATATCGGACAGCATGGCCCCCGGCATCTCGAAGCTCCCCGGCGTTACCGCCCGCAGCCGCACCGCCACCCGGAACCCCGGCGCCTCCGTCGTCAGCGCCATCACCGCGGCAAAGCGGTCATCAGCCGCCGGCTGCGCCTCAGTCTCCGACAGCTCGCCCAGCCAGGCCATGCCCGGCACCTTCCCAGACGGCATCCGCCCCACGACCTCCCAGCCCGCCGGCAGTCCCTGGATCAACTGCGCGTGGTGCTCCTGCCCGTCATCGGCCCGCCCCTCTACCAGCAGCACGAACACCGTGTTCTGCCGCAGGTTGTCCAGGTTCAGGGTGTCGCCCGCCAGCGTGAACAGCTTGCGGCTGACGCGCATCCCGGCCCGCGCCGCCGGCTGCGCCTCCAATGGCACGCCCGTCGTGGACACCGACTGCCACACCGGCCGCTCGTCCAGGTTCCGCAGCACCGCCCCCCCGGTCAGCACCGCCGACACGGTGGCAGCCGGCGCCAGCGCCCGGCCGTCAACCGACACCCGCGCCGCTCGCCCGGCCCGGCCCAGCACCCCGGCCGCTGCAGCGGCCCAAGCCTGCTCCTGCGTGCTGAGCAGCTCCGCCTTCAGGTCCGCGCCGGGCATCGCCGCCAGCAGCGCCGGCAGGCGGTCCGGCAGCAGTCCGCTCTCCTTCAGCAGCACTGCGATGGCCGCCTGGTCCCGCAGCGCGCTGCCGCGGTCCGCATACCAATCGCGCCGGGCCGGGGCGTCCAGCGCGGCTGCGAACGCCGCCTCCGCCCGCGGCCGGTCGTTGGACAGCGCTAGGGCGGCGCCCAACTGCGCGCGGGACAGCGGCGTCGGCAGCTTGTCCAGCGACTCCGCCAGGATGCGGTTCGCCCCGGCCCGCGACTGGCCGGACGCCGCCAGCACATAGAGCCGGTAAGCCTGCGCCGCCAGCGCCTCGGGCGTCGCGGCCTCCTCCGCGATCCCGTCCACCATGAACTTCTGCGCGTCGGCGATGGCGCTGTCCGGCACCGTCGCCCCGGCGGCGCGGGCGCGCAGCAGGAAGTCCAACGCATAGGCCGACAGCCAGCCCTCCGCCGTGTCGCTCGCCGTCCACAGGCCAAAGCCGCCGTCATACCGCTGCCGGTCCAGCACGCTCGCGATGGCGCCTTGCAGCCGCGCCGCCCGGTCCGCCCCTGCTACGGCGCCGTCCGGCAGCACGGCCAGCGGCAGGCCCTTGCTGCTCGCCTGCTCCAGGCACATCAGCGGATAGGCGTCCAACGCCCGCACCAGCGCGGCGGGATCATAGCGCACGGGGCCGCCGAAGCTGACCCGGGCGCTGCCGGTGCCCGGCACCATGCGGTCCAATGCCGGCGTCACCCGCAGCTCCGCCCCCGGCGCAACCGGCCCGCCGGCCACGACCGTCAGCAGCGGGCGGGCCGGCCGCACCAGGATCGCCGCCTCCCGCTGCACCGCGAAGCCGCCGGGGCCGGTGACGGCCAGGCGTATGACGCCCCGCCCCGCCCCGGTGGCGCGCAGCACCACTGTCCGGACCACCTGCGCGCCGGGCGCCAGGGTCGCGGCCAGGCGCGCGTCGCCGACCAGCGCCAGCGGCCCCTCGACGCTGACCACGGCCACCGCCTCGCCGGCCGGCAGGTCCAGGTTGTTCATCAGCACCGCCATGCGCGCCTCGTCGCCGGGCGCCAGGAAGCGCGGCAGCAGGGGTTCGGCGATCATCGGGTCGCGCACGAACATATCCACGGCGGCGCTGCCGACCTTGCTGCCCTGCCAAGCTACCGCCATCAGCCGCACCTGGCCGTTGAAGTCCGGCAGGTCCAGCGAAACCTGCGCCACCCCGTCCGCCCCGGCCTGCACCGGCGGCGTGAACAGCGCCACCACCCTCTGCGGTATCTCCGGCAGCGCGCTGCTGCCGTCGTCGCCGCCCTGGCGCAAGGTGGTCGCATCGCCCTCGGCCGGCGGGATCAGCCGGCCCCAGTCGTCGCGTATGTCCAGCCCCAGCCGGCGGCGGCCCAGGAAGTGCGCCACCGGGTCCGGCGACACGAAGCCGGTCAGGCGCAATATCCCCTCGTCCATCGTCGCCACGCTCACCCAGGCGCCCGGCGCCGTATGCACCGGCACCACGGCGCGGGCGCGCGGGGCGACCTTGTCCGGCGCGGCGATGGTCAGCGGCAAGGTCCGCCCAGCCGGGTCCACGCCGACCCAGGCCAGCCCGATGGCCCGCGTCGGCCGGCTGCCGTCGCCTGCGCGGAACACATGCACCGCGACATACGCGCCCGGCCCCCAGGCCGCGTCCACCGGCACGTCCAGGTCCGTGCCGCCCGCCGCGATGTCCACCTGCCGCAAGCTATGCGCCCGGTCGCTGACCATCAGCACCGTCGCGTGCCCGGCGAACGGCGCCGCCACATGCACCCGCGCCGTGCCGCCGGGCGGGTAGCTGCGCTTGTCGGTGGACACGTCCACCTTGTCCGGCGTGTCCGGGCTGCTGCTCGCCAGCCAGCCCGCACGGAACCGCACGCTGGTCATCGCCAGCCCCGTGCGCTCCGCGACCTCCAGCCGGTAGCGGCCGAACGGCAGGCGCTTGGCATAGTGCAACGTGCCTGCGGCGGGGATCGTCACGTCGGACGCCTCGATCACCTCGTCCCGATACACCGTCTCGTAACGCGCCAGCGATCCGCGCACGACCATGCGCCAGTCCGGACGCTCCCGAACCAGGCGCAGCCGCGCCGGCACCGCGACCCGCTGCCCGGCCGGCGACACCGCGGCACCCTCGAACCCGGCCTCCGCATCGGCGTCTATGGACCCGTCGAAGCCCGGCTTGACCCCGATCAGCGTGCCCGCCGCCCGCACGGGGATGCTGGCCTTGGCATGGGCGGCGCGGCCGGACGGGTCGTCCACCGACACGTCCAGCTCCGCCCGCACGGGCCGGGTGCTGTCCGGCGCCTTCTTGACCAGGATGGTCAGGGTCGAGCGGCCCTGCGCGTCGGTGTCCGGCAGCTCGATCTCCTGGCTGTCCGGCGCATACTCCTCCCCGTCCACGCCGACGCGGTAGCCCGCCAGCGCCGCGGGCGGGTTGGGGTCCGGCACCAGCCGCAGCGTCGCCTTGCCCGTCAGCCCGGCGGCGGGCGCCCCATACAGGAACCGCGCCGTCACCGGCAGCGGATACCCCTGGCCCGGCACGATGTCCCCGGCAGGCGCGACCTCGACTGCCATGCGGTCCGGCACGAAGGCGTCCACGCGGAAGCTGGCCTTGCCGATGGGCGGCAGCGCCGGGTCCGCCAGCAGCTCGACCGTCCAGGTTCCGGCCGGGGCGGAGGCGGACAGCACCACCGGCAGGTGGATCGCCGCATCCGGCCCATGCGGCGGCACGGTGTCCAGGAAGGTCTGGCCGTTCGGCCGCTTGATGCGGACATGCGCCGGGACCTCCGCAGGCTCCCCGGCGGCGTCGCGCAGCAGCGCCATCAACTGCACGGTCTCGCCGGGGCAGTAGATGCCGCGGTCGGTCCAGGCGAAGGCGTCCAGCGGGCCGGGATGCGCCATGCCCTCCACCCCGCGGTCGGACAGGTCGAAGGCGGCGGTCGTCAGGTCCAGCGCCACGAAGTCCCCGCCCAGCGTGCCATGCACCGCCTGCGGCGCCTGCGGCCCGGCACCGCGCAGCAGCGGCGCCGCGAACCGCGCAACGCCCTCTGCATCCGTCGTCGCCGTCGCCAGCACGTCGTTGCTGCGCGACAGCAGGCTCAGCGCCACCCCTGCCCGCGGCAGCGCGTCGGCGAAGCTGCGGACCTGCACCGTCAGCCCGTCCGACCCGCGCCAGATAGTCGGCGCCAGGTCGGTGCGTATCACCACCTGCACGGCGCCCGCGGAATAGTCCGGCGTGCCGTCGCCGGGCACCGCCGAGATCAGGTAGGCCCCCGCCTCGGTGAACACGTCCGGCAGCGGCAGCGCCGTGCGGGCGACCCGGTTCACCTGCATGTTCGGGATGTCGGCCCGGCCCTCCCACACGACCTTGCCGTTGTCCTCCTGGTTGGTGAAGGCATAGCGCTCGACCGGCTCGCCCAGCTTGGTGTCGCGCGTCCAGGGCACCAGGTTGCGCTCGGCCAGGCGCAGCACGCGCAGCTTCACGGTGGACAGGTTGACGGTCGCCAGGCTCACCCGCGGCGCCTGGCCGCGCGGCAGCAGGAACAGCCGGCTGTCGAAGATCACGCGCGGCTGCCGGTTGGGCATCACGACTTGCAGCACCGCATCCTTGTTCAGCGCCAAGCCGTCCTCGCCGGGCATCCCGGCCCGGATCGTCACCTGCGTCGTGGCGCCCAGCCGCAGCCCGGCGATGCAGATCGTGTCGCCCTCACGCGAGATTGCGGCGGCGGGCTGCGGCGGCTGCAGGCGCAGCCAGTCCGCCGGCACGAAGTCGGCGCGGCGGACCGGGGCGGTCGTGAACTCGATGCAGGCGGTCGGCGGCTCGGCCTCGGCCTCCGTCCGCACGCGGCGGACCTGGATGCCGGCAGCGCGGCGGGCGTCGGTCAGTTGGCGGCCGTAGCCCACGTCGCCCGGCGCACGCTCCAGCACGGCTTCCAGCGCGCGTATGGCGGCCTCCGGCCGCTCCGCCACGCGCATGGCTTCGGCGATCACCAGCAGCGCCGGTATCTCCCCTGCCCCGGCGTCGGCGGACGTGAAAGCCTGCCACGCCGCCTGCGCCGCCCGGGGCGCGTCCGGCGGCACGCGGCGAAGCTGGGCGCGGGCCAGCGCCAGCCACAGGTCGCTCTTGGCGTCGCCGCCCGCGGCCCGCGCTTCCAGCGCCGCGACGACGCCGGGCCAGTCGCTGCGCCGCCCGGCGTCCGCGGCGCGCTGCTCCGCCTGGCGTGCCGCCTGCGGCGTCAGCCCGGCCGGGCTGCGGGCGCGCAGCGTCGTCGCATAAGCCTGGCTGTCGCGGTCCAGGCCCGGCACCTGGAACTCCTCCCCGCGGGCCGGACCGAACAGGGCGGCCAGGCAAAGCAGGATCGTCAACAGATGGCGCATGGCGGCCTCGTCGGTGCTGGGGCAGCGGCAGCCTAACCCGGCGGCTGGCGGCAGCGCCAGGACGGATATGCAACGAACGACGCTTGCAGATGTTTTCGACACCCGCTTACCAAACGCCTGTTTTTGAGGCTACAGACCAGTCAGTGCGGACAAGCGCCCCCTGCCCGCCCCTGGCACGATGCTTGCGACGGTGGGGGAACCTTTCACGGACGGATCGCCCATGCGCTTCCAGCCTCCCCGACACGCCGCTGGCTGCGCCTGCCGCGGCGGCGCCCTCATGTGCGACAGCGGCAGCCCGGACGGGCTGGGCGCCGCCGCCGTGCGCGAGGCGGTGGAGCGGGCGGCGTTCGGCGGGGCAGCCGGCCGGCGCAAGGCCATCGGCCTGCTGGGCGCCGGCACCGTTGCAGCGGCCATGGACCGCGTCTTTCCGATCCTGCGCGCGCAGGAGGCGCTGGCCGACGGCGGCACGCCGGAGAAGAAGGACCTGAAGGTCGGCTTCATCGCCATCACCTGCGCCACGCCGATCATCATGGCGGCGCCGATGGGCTTCTACGCCAGGAACGGCCTGAACGTGGAGATCGTCCGCACCGCCGGCTGGGCGGTGGTCCGCGACAAGTCGCTGAACGGCGAATACGACGCCGCGCACATGCTCAGCCCGATGCCGCTGGCGATCTCGATGGGCGCCGGGTCGAACCCGATCCCGTGGAGCGTCCCGGCCATCGAGAACATCAACGGCCAGGCGATCACCCTGGCCACCAAGCACAAGGACAGGCGCGACCCTAAGGATTGGCGCGGCTTCAAGTTCGGCATCCCGTTCGACTACTCGATGCACAACTACCTGCTGCGCTACTACCTGGCCGAAGCCGGCCTGGACCCCGACAAGGACGTGCAGCTCCGAGCCGTGCCGCCGCCGGAGATGGTGGCGAACCTGCGGGCGGAGAACATCGACGGGTTCCTCGGCCCGGACCCGTTCAACCAGCGCGCGGTGTATGACGGCGTGGGCTTCATCCACATGCTGACGCGCGAGATGTGGGACGGGCACCCGTGCTGCGCCTTCGCGGTGCCGCGCAAGATGGTCACGGAGGCGCCGAACACCTACCAGGCGCTGCTGCGCTCGGTGATCGAGGCGGCGGCCCACGCCAACAAGGCCGAGAACCGCAAGGAGATCGCAGGCGTGATCGCCGGGCAGAACTACCTGAACCAGCCTACGACGGTGGTGGAGCAGGCATTGACCGGCACCTACGCCGACGGCCTGGGCGGCGTGAGGCGCGTGCCGGACCGTGTGAGCTTCGAGCCGTTCCCCTACCAGAGCATGGCGCTGTCGATCATGACGCAGATGAAGCGCTGGGGTCAGGTGAAGGGCGACCTGCAATGGCGCGACGTGGCGCAGCAGGTCTATCTGGCGGCGGACGCCGGGGCAAGGATGAAGGACCTGGGCCTGACGGTGCCGGACAGCGCCTACCGCTCGCACACGATCATGGGCAAGACCTTCGACCCGGCGGACCCCGAGGGCTACGTGAACTCCTTCGCGATCCGGCGTACCTGATGGGCGTGCGCAGCATGACAACGCCGCTCCCTCCTCCTCCGGGAGAGGGTTGGGGTGAGGGAAAGGCCACAAGCACAAACCTCGGACGATGCAAGAGGGTTGGTGTTCGCGTTGGCTGGGACAGCTCCGCTTGGCTTCCCTCACCCCAGCCCTCTCCCGGAGGGAGAGGGAGCAGGAAGCCCCTGGTGGAACGCGCTTGATGCCGCTCCGCCTGCGCTCCAGCCTCCTGCTATTGGTCATCCTCGCCCTATTCCTGGGCACCTGGCAGATCGCCGCGACGCCCTCCGCCGCGACCGGCCCGGCAATGGACCCGGAATACGCCAAGCTGCTCGGCGCCGCCGCGCAGCAGGGCCAGCAAACTCCGATGCCGCGCCCCTCCGATATCGCGGAGCGGGCCTGGCACCACCTCAAGAACCCGTTCTACATACGCGGCACCAACGACCATGGCCTGGGCAACCAGATCGGCTGGTCGCTGATGCGCGTCACGCTCGGCTTCGGCCTGGCGGTGCTGGTCGCGATCCCGCTGGGCTTCCTGATCGGCATGAGTCCGGTGCTGAACGGCGCGCTGGACCCGATCATCCAGGTGCTGCTGCCCGTAAGCCCGCTCGCCTGGATGCCGCTCGCGCTTTACACCATTAGGGATAGCGGCGTGTCGGCGATCTTCGTCATCTTCATCTGCGCCATCTGGCCGATGCTGCTGAACACCGCGTTCGGCGTGGCGTCCGTCCGGCGCGAGTGGCTGAACGTCGCGCGCACCCTGGAAGCCGGACTTTGGCGCACCGCCTTCGCCGTCATCCTGCCGGCGGCGGCGCCCACCATCATGACCGGCGCGCGCATCAGCATCGGCATCGCCTGGCTGGTGATCGTGGCCGCCGAGATGCTCGTCGGCGGCACCGGCATCGGCTACTTCGTCTGGAACCAGTGGAACAACCTGAACATCAGCGACATCGTGGTGGCGATCCTGCTGATCGGCCTGGTAGGCATGGCGCTCGACCAGATGCTGGGCTGGGCCGCCCGCAGCATAAGCTGGCGGGAGTAGCGGCGTGGCCCGGCCCTGGCTGAGCATCGAGGGGATCGCCCGCCGCTACGGCGACCGGCCGGTGTTCCGCGACGTGTGGTTCGGCGTGGAGCGCGGCGAGTTCGTGGCGCTGATCGGCCACTCCGGCTGCGGCAAGACCACGATCCTGAACATCCTGGCCGGGCTGGAGGCGCCCGACGCCGGCACCATCGTCATGGACGGCCGCGAGGTCAGCGGACCCGCGCTGGACCGCGCCGTGATCTTCCAGTCGCACGCGCTGCTGCCGTGGCTGACGGCGCAGGGCAACGTGGCCTTCGCCGTACGCAGCCGGCACCGGAACTGGGCCAAGGCGCGCGTGCAGGAGCAGGCGCGGCGCGTGCTGGACCTGGTGGGCCTGGGCGACGCCGCCGGGCGCAAGCCGGCCGAGCTGTCCGGCGGCATGAAGCAGCGCGTCGGCATCGCCCCCGCGCTCGTCATCGACCCGGCGCTGCTGCTGATGGACGAGCCGTTCAGCGCCCTCGACGCCCTGACCCGCGGCACCTTGCAGGACGAGGTGCTGCGGCTGGTGGCAGGCGGGCAGCAGACGGCATTCATGATAACGCACGACGTGGACGAGGCGATCCTGCTGGCCGACCGAATCCTGCTGATGACCAACGGCCCCGATGCGCGCGTGGCGGAGGTGGTGGTGAACACCCTGCCCCGGCCGCGCGACCGGCGGACCATACACCGCACGCCGGGCCACTATGCCCTGCGAAACCATATCGTGGACTTCCTGGTGACGCGCAGCCGCGCCCTGGCCGGCACGCGCCCGCCGGGCTGGGACGGCCGCACGGTGCCGGAGGTCCGCCCGGCCGGCTTGCTTGCCGCCCATGCGCCTTTAGCCGATGCGCCTTTGAAGGAGACAGCAGCTTGAACGACGCCAAGACCGCCCTGGGACTGAGGATCAGGGCCATGAAGAAGAAGAAGGGCTGGACCTGGGCGGAGGTTGCCGAAAAGCTCGGCCACGCCCCGGTCTGGACCTGCGCCGCCTGCCTGGGCCAGATGAGCATGACGCCCGAGACCGCCGAGAAGACCGGTGTGCTGTTCGAGCTGTCGGAGGACGAGGTGGCGCTGCTGGCGGAGGCGCCCTATCGCGGCTCGCTGCCGACCGCGGTGCCGACGGACCCGCTCATCTACCGCTTCTACGAGCTGATCCAGGTCTATGGCACGACGTGGAAGGACATGATCCACGAGGAGTTCGGCGACGGCATCATGAGCGCGATTGACTTTGACATGACGATGGAGCGGCAGCCCGACCAGAAAGGCGACCGGGTCCGCATGACGATGTCGGGCAAGTTCCTGCCGTATAAGCGTTATTAGAGCATAATAGGTGCAGGTAGATGCACCTATCATGCTTCGGCTTTTGTTTTTACGAGCATATTTGTCGATCAGGTTACTCAACCTGATGCGATCACACTTTAGCCTGCCTGCTCCCTCTCCCTCCGGGAAAGGGCCAGGGTGAGGGAAGCCGCAAGAACGGAGCGTGGGGCCTTGGGGGCAACCGGCAACTAAGCAGCCTTATTCAGCTTGCCGCACGGATGCGGCGTTTGGCGCTCTTTGTTGAGCTGCTTGACCGCGGCGTGGATGGCGCAGGTGAGATGGGCGGCGTCCTTGAACGTGTGGTGGGCCAGGTG
>JAABUW010003764.1_pt1 | contig 21233 bp, 18 predicted proteins | sample 5560081 | NCBI WGS metagenome assembly JAABUW01 (sample SAMN10711882, study PRJNA513363) | rock metagenome | isolation source: Antarctica rocks | place: Antarctica: Victoria Land, Knobhead sud
CCCGCGAAGCCCGGAAATCCTTCTTCTGTAAGCCCTCCCCCACTCCACCCACCTCGCCACTGTCAACCAACCGCTAACAACCCCACCCAGGCGAATTATGTCACAAGGGCTATGCCCGTATGAACGACTTCGAAGCCCACGAGGGGTCGTATGACCATCAGCACCGTAAAGTGCGTCCATCCAAACCTACCCCGGGGACTATATCTTGATTCTTGACGGATATCGTTGAAAGTGTGAATAGAGATTAAAAGACCTCCGCACCCTAACCCGCGACCCGGCCGCCACAGCCAAAGCCCGCGCCGCCGAGCAAAAGGCCAACGAGGAGACGGGTCTGAAATCCATTGCCCTCTCCTCTGCCACGGCCGCTAGGCCATCCTCAACCTCAACATCCACTAGCACCGCTGGCTCCTCTGGCGCTTCCGCTCCGAAGAAGAAACCCGTCTTCAAAAGTACCCTCCAACCGCACAACGCTGCTGCGTTAGGTACGGAAGCTAAACCTTTCATCACAGCCGTTGGGGGTGAAGATAGGGAGGGCGATCCCTCGGGTGCGGTGAGGAATGGGTGGTTTGAGGAGCGGTATCGGCCGCGGTTCGTGACGGGGTGTGAGGAGCGGGGGTGTGCTGTTTGTAATGGGGGGATGGGTATGGATCTGGGGGAGGTTGGGTCATGATCAAGGCGAGGAAATGTGAAGGTTTAGCGTTGGCGTTAGGAGTAATTATGCATTCAACTTGTTACAGAGACGTATTCAATCGGAAGGAATTAATGGCTGCCGGATGCCCTGGCGCAACAGAGCACGGTAAAGCTTTTGGGGTGGTATATGCGGTACTGGGTAGAGACATGGATCTGAGCAGAGGTGCTATACCACTCTACCCACCACTCCACCACCACTATCCCCTCCCACTCACGCACCCACCTCCACCTCAACACCCACCGCCGGATCCAACGCCGCTTGCTGCTCCAGCACCATCCCCCGCGTAAACTCCCCCATATCCTTAACCCTAAGATTGACCTCATCAACCCTCTCATCATTCCCCTGACTCATCGCCGCAACACCCACATTGCGCTTCGGCCGCAGCCCCGTCCGCTGCATGACCGGATAGAAATACGCGCCCTTCGCCAACCGCTTCGTCGTCCCTGGCACAGGCCCAACATCCGTTTCCGGGTCGTGTAGAGCCATAGCAACGGAATCATCGTAGAATTTCTCCGGGTCGCCGTTTTGCGTGTAGGTTTCATAGGTGCGTACACGGCTGTACTTGTACGCGCGCGACCCGTCGGGTAGGTCGTCGGTGTAGAGATCATCGTCGTCGTTCTCGGGATCGTTGGGGTTGAATTTGCGCTTGATGCCGCGGACGGAAGTGGTGGTGGAGGGGAGGAAGAGGTCGTAGTCATCTTCTGGCAGCGGCCGGGGTTTTGAGGACTCAGGGTCCCAGTCTGCCACTCGTTGATGGTACTGTGCGTAAGCGTACGTGTCGTTTTGGGGGCGGAGGATGGCGGCGTCGAGGCGTTCGTCGTAGTTGTCGCCTGCTGCGACGGGGTTGGTGATGAATTTGTAGACGAGGTAGCAGCCGGTTTGCGGGAGGGCGTCGAGGTCTGGCAGGACGGGGTAGCTGTCCAGGAGAGTGAGTTCGGGTTTTGAGGGATGTTTTGGGTTCGACCAGGCTTTTACTTCGGCGTCTGAGATGGCTGCGCCGCGGATGTTGGAGGTGTTGTCCTCGCCTCTGTAGGCGTCCTGGGGGTATGCGACGTCGAAGCCTTTGACGATGTTTCGGATGATGTTGAGAGGATCCTCCTTGTTTGAGCTCGTCTTCCTTCGCTTGGGGTCGTTGCGTAGTTTGACGAGGTCTTTGGGGGTGGAGGAGGAGAAATGTTGTGGTCCTTGCGAGGATGTGTACTCGGTTCTTCGCAGGAATGATACTGCGCCGCCTACGCCTTTGCCGAGCGCGCTGAGTGGTTTGAGTAATTGCTTGTCGGTAGGGTGCAGTGGCTGTCCGCTCGGTCGTGCCAGGATTGCTGTCAGAGGTTAGTCTGCGATATGGTTTCACTGATGTGAGCTCCTACCTGATTCATCGCCACTGAATACTCCGGGTATGCCAATCAGATCAATTGGCATGCCCAGCTCCGCATCCGCCTCGATGTTCAATGGCTGGTCTCGCGCGAGCTTCGAGGCATATGCGGCGCTGGTGTATTGTCCTCCCGCTAAGCCAGTGCCGGGGATGTCAAGCAACTTCGGGTTGTTCGCGGGAGGGGGTAGTGTGTTGGAGTATCGAATGCGAGCGATGTAGTCCTGGTGTACCACGCGCTCGCCAAGTCGCTGGCCAGATGCCATGTTGTGTAAAGGGTGTTCGCGTTGTCGCTAGTGGCTGAAATTCGACAATCTTGACAAGCGCGATGCTGAGACAAGAGGCGATGAAGGATTTGTGAACAGTGTATGTCGTTTGTCAATCGTCGTCGGTGTTTCTCACACGATACTGAAGCTGCGAGACAGTTGGAGGTCGTGGGTGGAGGCGCAATCAGGAAGGTGTAACGACTAGTTCTACACCTTCTCCCCCGAAAATCCTGGGCAGCATGGGTACAGATATCCCGCTGTAATTGGCTCCTATGTCTGGTCCCATGAGCTATCACGTTCTCTGAGATGCTTGAACTATTCGACGCGCCACATGAGGCTCTTCGCTTGACCGTCGTACCTCTCTAGTACGCAGACTTCGGCCATGGCTACTACGCCACTGTTGAACGTCTCTTCCACAGTCAGCTCTCTACGACCCAACGTCAGCGTCGCCCGAACTCCTGCAGGTACATCCTCGACCCTCCATATGCTCGGAGGCTTGTTGCTGGGCCTGTTGACGGTCATACCGAGCTTGCTCTACTGGATCATCAGCTTCGTGACCTTGACCCTCCCAGCATGGCTCTTCAACTTCTTATCGACAAGCCTCACCTTCACGATGAATATGACAACATTAATCCTGCTGCTGGTGGTCTTCGCCTCGACCGTCAGCTGGTTCGTACGATATCGATTCCTCAACATGTACTCTCGGCTACCACCAGAGCCGCAGAGGAAGGAACCGCAGATCGAGATCTTCCCAGATGCACAGGAAGCCGATAGCAAAGCGGGTCTGGCAAATTACTTTGACGAATTCTTGAGCGCTATCAAAGTCTTTGGGTACTTGGAGCGGCCGGTCTTCCATGAGCTCACCAGGACTATGCAGACTCGCAAACTGATTGCCGGCGAGACTCTACTCCTGGAAGAGGAGAAAGGCTTCTGTCTGGTGGTTGATGGGCTCGTGCAGATCTTCGTCAAAGCTGCTCGAGATGCTGAGCTGGATTCTAGCAACGAGACGAGCTTTACCGACGACGACCAGCATGAGGAGAGGCATGCGGGAAACAGGAGCTACCAACTATTGACAGAAGTCAAGAATGGAGCGCCAATGTCCTCGTTGTTCTCAGTCCTGTCTCTGTTCACGGACAACGTCAAGCTGCGATTCGACGATGAGGATGATTCTCATGGCTCCGGGAGCAATTTGAAGCAGCATTTGAAGGACATCAGGAATCCCTACCAATATGACGGAGACTCTGCTCTGGAGTCTGTCCCACAAAGCCCTACTCACAGGCAAGGCGGGGGTTCTCGACCAGTATCAAGCCACAAGAGGGCTTCAACCGCCACAAGCGCATTCAAGGACCCGCCACCGTTTGCACTGGACGCCAATGGCCACTCCGAGGATACCACTCAGCACTACAGTAGACGGCCCAGCTTCATTAGATCGGGAAGCTTCCGACATAAGAAGCCGAAGAAGCAGTTCTCAGCACATCCGGATATTGTGGCAAGAGCGACTGTGGATACCACGATTGCTATCATACCTGCCAGTGCCTTCCACCGTATCACGAGGATCTATCCTAAGGCCACGGCACATATCGTCCAGGTCATTCTTACGCGTCTTCAGCGAGTGACACTTTCGACGGCTCACGCTTACTTGGGACTCACAAGCGAAGTGCTGCGTACTGAACGGCTTATGGAGAAATACACTGCCCATGACTTGCCCCACTTCTTGCGTGGCGAGGCGTTGACCAGGCTGAAAGATAAGTTTAGGAAGGACCAAGAACGCATGGGGCCAGAAGAAAGCATGAAAGGCATTGCGCTGCACAATCCGCGAGTCGCACAGCGAAAACAACGAACGAGTAGTAACCTTCGCCGTGACGCTGCTTTTCAAGCGAGGTTGTCTGTCAACAAAAGCACATCATCAGCTGGCGATTTCGACGACCGGAATGGTGTCAGTGCTGGAGACTTGCTCACCAATATTCACGCCGCGAGAGGCCCACCTGGTCGCAAGCGGCAGTTTGGTAGCTTCTCGCAGCCATACTCTACGCCTCAACATGCGAACGGTGACCTGCATAGCCCTAATCATCACGACACCCGGAATCCCTTCAATGTCGATGCCAGTCCGCGTGCGACTATGCATCGGCAAGAGTCTATGGATGAGGACCTCCTTTTCCGTGAGTCAATCATGGAGTGTATGGCTAAAGCTGTCGGCTTGACCACCTCGCAGAGTGCGAAACGGACGGAATCTGCAGCTCAGTCGCCGAGACTAGTATCTTTCGATTCGCGGAACAAGACGGCGGTCTTTAACAATAACGCTTTCGGCTTCATGGATCCTTACGAAGCGTCTCTGGACGACTCGGAATCGGCCGTCTCAATGTCAGCATTCAGCTCGGGTGGATCTGCCAACATACTTGAGGAGCTTAAAAACGAGCTCGAGATCGTCTACTTCCCGAAAGGTTCAATACTGGTTGAAGAAGGCGAGCGAAACCCGGGGCTCTACTATGTCATCGATGGCTTCCTAGACGTCAGTGCATCCGTGGACGAGCAAGACCGGGACAAGAATGTGCTCGGAACAGCACCAGGACTTGAAAACGACAACGTTCCGGATTTCTTTCGATCATCAACGGACAGGCGCGGATCTACTTCGCAGCGATCTTCTTCAATACATGCCAGAGATGCTTCGCGGAAGCGGAAGCAGAGCAGGAAGAGTCTGTTCCTCATCAAGCCTGGAGGTCTGGCGGGATATCTTGGCACGATATCTTCTTGGCGGTCGTTCATTGACGTGACGGCGAAGACAGACGTCTATGTGGGTTTCCTGCCACGAATGGCGATTGAGCGGATCGTGGAACGCCATCCAATTGTGCTGTTAACCATGGCGAAGAGGCTGACAACGCTCCTTCCTCGTTTGCTTCTGCATATTGATTTTGCACTCGAGTGGCTGCAGGTCAACTCTGGTCAGGTGCTGTATCATCAGAAAGAAGAGAGCGATGCGATCTACATCGTCCTGAACGGCCGTTTGCGAGCTATTCAGGAAGGTGCAGACGGCAAGATGGCTGTCATCGGAGAGTATGGGCAGGGCGACAGCGTGGGCGAGCTCGAGGTCTTGACCGAGTCATCAAGACCAGGCACACTTGTGGCTATTCGTGACACTGAGCTTGCGAAGTTTCCGAAGACTTTATTCAACAGCCTCGCGCAAGAACACCCTGGTATTACGATCAAGGTGTCCAAGATCATTGCTTCGCGCATGCGAGCACTGATCGAGAACCCAATGGATGGAGTTGCCGCTCACGAAGGCAAGCTTGCAGTATCGAGGAACCAAGCTACATCGAACTTCAACTTGCGGACCGTGGCGATCGTGCCGACTACTGCTGGCGTACCAGTCGTGGAGTTCAGTAACAAGTTGCACAATGCTTTGAGCCAGATTGGTACTCCAAATGGCGTTACGACACTGAATCAGGCCTCGATCTTGAACCATCTGGGCAGACATGCGTTCAGTCGCATGGGCAAGCTCAAGCTGTCGCAGTATCTCGCTGATCTGGAGGAGAAGTACGGGCTAGTCCTTTACATTGCGGACACCAGTGTCAAGTCACCTTGGACCGAGACTTGTATCAGTCAGGCGGATTGCATATTCCTGGTTGGCCTGTCTGAGGGCTCGCCTAGTATCGGAGAGTACGAGCGCTTCCTGTTGACCACCAAGACGACTGCGCGGAAAGAGCTGGTGCTGCTACATGCAGAACGATACTGCCCGCCAGGTCTAACCCGATCATGGCTGCGCAACCGACCATGGATCAATGGCGGTCATCACCATGTTCAGATGTCCTTTCGCACTGCACCGGAGCCCGTTCACCCACTGCCGAAAAGATTTGGCAATGCTCTCAAGCAGCGAGTGCAAGTTTTGCAAGCCGAGATCCACAAATACACCTCTCGCAAAGTACGTCAAACCCCACTCTACTCCGCTGAAACACCCTTCAAAGGCGACTTCCACCGCCTCGCCCGTCGCCTCTGCGGCAAATCCGTCGGTCTCGTCCTCGGTGGAGGAGGCGCTCGCGGTCTCGCACACGTCGGTGTTATTCGTGCTCTTGAAGAAGCTGGTCTACCGATAGACATCATCGGCGGCACGTCAATCGGCGCTTTCATCGGTGCTGTCTACGCACAAGACGCCGACGTCGTACCCATGTACGGTCGCGTAAAGAAGTTTGCGGGTCGCATGGGCAGCGTCTGGCGTTTCGCTCTGGACGTCACATACCCCTCCGCCTCCTACACCACCGGCCACGAGTTCAATCGCGGAATCTTCAAGACGTTCGGCGACAGCCAGATCGAGGACTTCTGGCTCGACTTCTACTGCAACTCCACCAACATCAGCAAATCCCGCTCCGAGATCCACACCTCAGGCTACGTATGGCGGTACATCCGCGCAAGCATGTCGCTCGCCGGCCTGCTACCACCCATGTGCGATGAAGGCAATATGCTGCTCGATGGTGGCTACGTGGACAACTTGACTGTCTCGCACATGAAGTCGCTCGGTGCGGACGTGATCTTTGCCGTCGATGTCGGAGCACTAGACGACGATCGGCCGCAAGCGTATGGTGACTCACTGTCCGGCTTCTGGGCCAGTCTGAACCGCTGGAATCCGTTCTCGAGCTACCCGAATCCGCCAACGTTGTCGGAGATCCAGGCGCGGTTGGCGTATGTGAGTTCGGTGGATGCGTTGGAGAGGGCGAAGAATATCCCCGGGTGCAAGTATATGCGGCCGCCTATTGAGCCGTACGGGACGCTTGAGTATGTATTCTACTCATTCACCTTCGCTGACTGCCATCATACTGATTTTGTGATCCAGATTCGGCAAGTTCGACGAGATATACCAAGTCGGCTACCAATACGGGCAACGCTTCCTCGCCGATCTACGCGAGGAGGGCGTGCTGCCGGTGATGGAGGAGACAGAGGAGCGCAGGAATTTGCGCAGGACGATGGCGCCGAGGCGGGCTAGTATATGATGTTGTGTTCGAGTGCTGCGATTCAACATTGCTTAGCAGGGCGTTTGGCATAGAAGATACCCATAGGTTCTGGTGAGGTTTGAAACAGAGATGGTGTTGATCGTATTATCTTCTTCCGAGATCGATGTCTAGCACCTTGATCATGTCACCATGTCTTTCCTCATTAGTCTCCTGCTTTTGAGCCCTAAAGAACGGTGCTACGGCGACGTCGACGACTCCTTCCATCAGACCTTTTACCACGTTCTGTAATTCGTCGCCCGTCTGCTTCAAGTCCGGAAACGCATTGACCTCCAGCAACCATGACCGGCCTTCAGCATCGACCAGAAAGTCCAACCCGAAGATCTCGAACGCATTTGGTAGCACTTGAAAATGCACAGACATCCCACGAGCAGCGGCTTCGAAGACCTCGGATGTGATTTTACAGATCTGATCGAAAACATCCTGCTTCCAGTCCCCTTTCACTGTAGCAGAAGCAACACCAGACGGAAGACACCAGAAGTCCTCTACACTCCCCTCCCGTTCGCCGGTCTGGAGGCAGGTGTTGGTGAGATGCGCGGAGAGATCGTCGTTTGGGCCTGCTGGGTCCGAGTCGTTGTTTGGTGGGGTGTAGGGATCCGCGGCGAAGAGGGCGAGCATGCGTTTGTAGACGTAGAGTTTTAGGCCTCCGACTGCAAGGACGTATGTTCGGATGTGGAATTTCCGACCAGCGGAAGGGTGGGGCGAGGGCAGGAGGAGTGGAGGCTGGATGTAGGGTTGTGCGATGAAGTGGCGGAGGTGGGAAGTCATGATACCGTTAGATTGGGCGCCGTTTTGCACGTTCTGCTCAGGAGGCTTCTGGGACTCATCGTTGGCTGCGTCGTTATTTTCTTCATCGTCAGAGTCGGCAGGATCCCATTCCTCAAAGATAGCCTGTAGCTCCGCCTCCGAGCCGAACAGTCTAATTCCCTGCCCTCGTTCGCTCATTCCAGGCTTGAGGATCCACCATTCCTTCTCGCCATCACCAAGACTTTCGTTGCGCTGCCAGCTCTCCCTCAACTCCCACGCTTCGGCTTGATCCAGTGCGTCGTCCAGAAACTCCGCATAGTCGAGCTCGAACTCCACAGCCGGCTTCACATGGTCCTTTAGTCGTGAGTCCGGATGCTTGGCGATCCAGTGGGCCACAGTCGTGGAGAGGTAGTGCTTTCGAATCAGAGCCTTGCGTATGATGTATGAGTTGGCTAGACTTGAAGTCGGATGGGCCAGGAGATGGTCGAAATCGATACTTTCGTATTGTCTCCATTGTAGCAGTCGAGAGCGTGAACGATCCGCAAGTAGAACATCCAGCGACTGGGATTCGATCAGAACGAGTAGTTCAGGCGGTAATCTCGCCTTGAGCGCAGCGATGAGAAGAGGCTGTACGTAGTGGTCTTCGTAATCGACGAGAGCGTAGATCTTACTGTCCTCGTCTCCGCCCATGTTTGGTGGGTGTTGATATTTAAGTTTATGTCGTAGGAAAGGAGGTGAGGTGAGGTTATTGCTGCAAAGCCCTGATTGGCTGCATCGAAAAACACGCTAACTTACGTGCATTTCTGCTCTACCTTTCCACTATCGGGGAATGAACAGTAAGTGATATGGGTCGCCGAGGGAGTGGGTTTCAGGAGGAGTAGGAAATTGGTAAGCTACGAACCCTGGCCGCAACAAGGCAGGGAGATTGATGAGGAGGGTGCCTATAAGAACCTTGAGCGGCTGTCACGTCTTTTCCGGTAGTGTTGCGTTGATCCAAGCACATCATACTGGCCGCCCACGGAAGGCCACCGACTGGAAGACAATACTAAACCCGCTCGTTGAGTGTGAGACGACCAGAGAGGCATGAACGGTCACTTCCCGTATTCTCCAGTATTCTCCATGGTTTTTCCAATAGCGTGGCGAATATCCAAGCGAACGCCGTCAGGAGTGGTGAAGCCGGGCAGGCTGGTCTCCAGCACACTCGACTGAAAATCCTCATCTCCAGTGGGATATTACCTTTCGCGCATGGAAAATGGTAAGACGGTTTTCTATACTCATCTCCAAGCACGAAAGGTAATATCCGGCGTGTGGGGCGTGTGGTTGACCGAACCGAACCGGGGCGATGGGATTCGAACGCCACCTTTGGAGACTTCCAGTCGACCTTGGAAGTGACTGTACATCACCCAGAAAGCACTTCCCAAGGGGATCCTACGTTCTCCAAAGCTGTATGAGATTTTCCCAGCCACCCAGGGCAGTCCAACGTCGAAATGCGAGGCGGCGAGTTACAAGTTGGATTTACCAGCCAACATCTGGAAAACACAAGAGAGCGACCTGGATATCTTCTTTAAACACCTTCCAATCTCGTGGGCAGTGTGGTGCCAAAATCCATAGCATTTCCAGACTGCAAGCACGTAGGAAGCTCGGCCAGCGTATACTTGAAAGTCGGACTCTGGCCCTGGAGATTGTTTGGAAGATGACGAGCGGGCCATGTTCACCTACTTCAATTACCTCCCAGCTCGTGGACAGCACGTGGTGGTAGATCCGTGTCGATATGAGCGTCAAGGCAGACCATCACATAATCAGCACCGTCAAGACGTCACTAATATTGTCCCATATGACACCTGGCAGAGTTCTCGGCTTACCACAACCATTTCCAGACGTTTCTGCTTCCTCGCTTGCCCCTTGGGGAAAATCCCAACGACCTTTGGGTTTACATACCAACGAGACGACGGGTTGGAGAACGAATACAGCGCACTGTTGGAACCAACACCACCTGGATGATGATGCTAGGTGCTCCAGCGTCGATTTCCAGTATTTTCCACGTTGATGGTGGTGGCAGAAAGTTTTCCCAAGACCCGGCGATCGACAGTGTACATTGGAGCCGTTGAGCGACTCAAGCGTTCCGTCTCAGGGAGTTTCGATTTGGAGACAGAGGATTACGTCTACTACGATATCGGCATCGAAAACAACCTGGTCGGAAGCCTCGGCATCACCGTCAGCCTTTCCATCCCCAGGGAGATCGCGCGTCGCTGCTGTTCCAGACTCTTTTCCGGACCCCGAAGAGCGAGATGCGGCGACTGGCGAGCGTGAAGTGTTGCCTCACACACCGGATGATCAACAACTCCACGAAGGCAGCGCGAATCGAGAAGATAGAGGAGTTCTACAAATTGGTCTTTAACCTTGGCTCCAACCGCATGACGTTGGCGAACTGCGGACTGGCCGTAGTGGGCAGACACTTCCACGACCCCTGCGACGATGCGGTGTTTGCAATGCAATGCTTGCTGCTGCCGGCAGTGAAGCAAGCGAAGCCTATGCTGGTCAGTCCGTACTCCGAGTGGATGTGGCTTCTATCATCGCCACGACAGCTACTGGAGACGGTAGTCCAGCTGCGTATGCAGACAGCAAAGCCCGGCCCTCGTGAGACTCCATCGTCCAGATCCACAACAACAGCGCAGCAGCAATATGAAGACTTGTGCGGACCACTTATCGACGAACAAGAGCGGCTAGCACGGTGTGCTGCGGTCCTCGCGACTGTAGACGGCGATGTGCTTTTAGCAGCTCTAAAGCGCACAGAGAGCCGCCGCGGCTCCGTAGCCGAGTTTACCAACATGGAAGACAAGAAACGTTTCGACAGCCGCGCATATGCTGCTGCGCTTCGCAAGAGAGTAGACTGCAGATTGGCGGAGTCTGCGGTGGAGGTTCTGGTTTCTCTGCTGCCAGAGACTCGTGCACAGATGCAAGAAAAGAAAAGGCAAGCCCGTGAGCAGATAGAGTGGTGCTGAGTGTGCACGGTCAAGCAACGTATGTAAATCGCGGAGCATATTTAGTGTTGGGTTGATTTGGTAGTCCAACCTCCTCCGTCTCGATCACAGTGTGCTCGCCTTTCGTGCACCTCTTCGACATCGGATTGGTAGCCATCTCACTTACTGAATCGGGCCCGCCCATGAGACGAATGACTTTCCTTCCCTCCCTCTTCCACCTTCGGACTCAACATGAACGATTGGCTAGCAGGATCACTGGTCACAATCCAGGGCTGCTTCAGCCGCTTTTTGTCACTTGTATCATCGCCATCGCTGTCCTTTGTCGTCTTTTCCGGGACCGGGCTGCCAATGGCTATACTGATGATTGCAGTCGGATCGCTGAAGTCCATGAACCAGGCTCGATGCCACAGCCAATACACCAAGATGATGATGTTGATCAGAAACACGGCGAACAAGACTACTTGAAACGCTTGCTCGTAGTCCGCAGTACCGCCGGAAGCGTAATGTTGCTGGTGCACCAAAGCATTGAAGTATTGTATCTGCGGTGGGTCGAGAATGTTGCCGTAGCCCGAATAGTTCTAGTATTCCACGAATGGCGCGTCAAGGGCGCTCTGGAGTAGTGTACATCCGGACATGACTGCAAGTGCCTCCGCAGGCGACGGGAGGTTTATGTTTGGGAGCAGCTCGCCGGTTTTCCAGTCCTTTAGTGGGTCGGAGAAGATGAGTTCGGACCACAGCCGCGCGGTAGAGGAATTGCCTCCGATGACACCAGAGGCCATGTTGATGCTAGCGACCCACATGCTCGCGATTTTCGGCCAGTCGCTATTGTACGAGTCGTTCCCCGATGTGGCGTCCGGCGTTGAGTCAACATATCGCATGCCGTCCTTGCGATCGCTGCAGATAGCTTCGAGGGTCGCGGAGTTGCTGGATGCGTTGTATTGTGTAGAGCAGTCTGGTGTCTGGCCAACTCGCAACTCACATAGAGCATAGTTAGTAGTGACTGTGACACCACCTTTGCCGAGCACGTAAATGCTCTTCCGACCGAAAGGGAGGTTGGTCGTGTCGTTGGCGAGAGTGTTGTATTCGGACGGGAGCATAGGGAAAATTGGTGGCCAGTTATACTCACCGTAATCTGGGCCCCATTCGAAAATTGCGTCGAAGGGCGTGCCGTCCAGGTATGGATCTGCTGGTTGATGCGGCTGCAAGGTCGAATTGTTGTACAAAACACCATTATTGGGATTTCTATACAGGAAAGGGGCCAGCGATGCTTCGTCAATGCCCATGGCGCAGGTTATATTGATGAACGGCGACGGCACAGAAGCGCGAATGCTGTAGATGCCCAAACCGTTGAGCTCATTTGGCTGCATGATGCCGTTGGCAGGGTCTTGCGCTGCCTGCACGACTCCAGGATGCGGGAAGGCCATAGTGACATTGTTGATTATCCAACCCTCCGGCTGGTGCATGGTGATGTTCTTCTTCTCGATCCATGGACCGATGACCGTCGTATTGTCGTTGAACATTGCATATCCTTTCGGACGGGAGGCCAGGTAGGCGGATCCATTGCCAGCCGTGGCAAAATCAGCCCACGTGCTTAGCCAGTGCTGATAGTTGTGGTATGCGTGGGAAGCGTGATCGATTTGGAGACACGTAAGTTGCGAATCCACTTCGTCGTCCAGTCCCGAAGCAGCAACGATTGGCGTCTTGCACTTCTGCTGAACGTAGCCAGTATTGGCGAAGGACGTAGCGACTAGACCTTGCACGGTGCGTGCCTCCCACTGGGAAAACTTCAGCTGAGGCTGTACGAGTGCAGTGCTTGCAGACGTGTAGAGCAACGCGGCGATTGTTGCAATGATCGTAAGGACGCCCAGCCAGGTGGAAGCAGCGTAGCGCACGCTCTGTGGCTGAGTGAGCACCATGCCCGGCTGTGATGGCAATAAGCGCATATGCATATCGGCGATCGTGACACCCGTTTTTCCTGCTTTGTCAAAGGCTCGCCGGGCTAGGCACTGCCCAATAAAAGCTACCAAGATTGTGACGAAAGACAGCTCGATCATCTTGGCACAGAAAGAGGTGAGGAAGGCGGCCTTCGATATCGTGAGGGAGCCATCGGTACCTATCGATTTCCCGTAGCGTGGTGCGCGGATGGCGATGATGAAGAATATGCCGCTGAGAATCGTCGAGAATAGGGACAGCAGAATATACCCAGCCGCGATATCGTAGTCCATGTCCTTCTTGAACTGTTTCGAGCCATCGTTGGCGTGGCTTGCTTCAACGTCCGCGAACTGCCCGCCGGCGTAGGCCGTCATGGAGTTTTGAAAGTCGTATGTCCGCAAGTGGTGCATAGTCCATGGCGGATCTCTATCCTCTTCCAGTGACGAACGCAAAGTATCACCGTGAAGGCCACCACTTGAAGACGGCGGCGTGGGTACCGAGCGGCGAGCAATCGAAGTCGGTGGCTTGGGAACCGGACGGCGAGCAATCGAGGGTGTCGGCGTGGGGACCTGACGGCGAGCAATCGAGGGTGTCGGCGTGGGGAACTGACGGCGAGCAATCGAGGCTGACGGCCTCGGTACCGGACGACGAGCAATCGAGGACGACGGCGTGGGTGCCAGGCCTGGCTGATGTACTGGTCTTGAGTCCCAATACGGGTCCGAAAATTCCATGATGCGAGGGCCGTCTAACAAGGAGTCAATCTCGGCTTCGTGCTCAGAAGTTTCATCCGCACTCTGCTGTCGTGGGTTGGCATCGACCACTTGTTGCGGACATACAATGTAGCCATCGTTGACAACACTTCGTTGATTAATCTGCTCCATATCCAGCTCAGTTCGACGATGGTAAAACGAAGCAATGGTCCTCGAACGAACGTCAAAGGACTGGAACTGGCAAGGCTCGACACCATAGACCACCTCGACCGCCTACGCGGCCATCCTTCTGTATGACAAGGCTGTGTAGAACTCAGCGAGCGCAAGCATGTAGGTGCCCGGCGGTATGGGGTTTGTGCAACCTTTGATTTGTCGAATGCCCCTTTCCGGGCGTTGGGAACGACACCTCCATCGTGCATCGAGCTCGCGCTGGGCATTGTATGTGCTGATGGTCCAACAGCAATCGCTCCTCAGTGGCGTCTCACCGGAGTCCGGTCGCATGCAACTGCTCGGAAACGGCATCAGATTGTTTGCTGTCCGAATTTTGCGCGTCACGAAGCGGAGCCTGTCTCCGTTGCGCACCGAACGCATGGCTCGACCTCGCTTTGCCACCTGGACTTCAGTATGTAAACCCGGTGAGCAGTGTCTTTCAGAGCAGACAAAACGGTGATACCGTGCACATGGCGGCCTCTCACACAGCGAAGCACTCGCAGTCATACCTGGTCCTCGGCTGCTCGTCGTCACCCGAGATGGAAAAGCAGCACCTCGAATCCGGTGCCCTTCGCCTTGATCGCCTACCCGCCGCTTGCCGAACCCTGGGACAGCGTGCCGTGAGAGCTGGAAAGCTGGCCTAGTTGAAAGCAGATTCACATGCTCGCCTTCACTAACAACTGTATCCAGAAAGCTCACCGACGTGTAGTCCCGGTCACTTCTTCGTCTTCGCAGCAAGAGCTTCGGTAAAGGATGCACTCATCTTCCCCATAGGCCTCTCCTCTGCCTTCTTTGACTGCTGCGCCCCACGACTCATGGTCTTCTCCAGTTACCAGGAGTCGACGCCGTATGTGTCCAGGTTCCAATAGCCATCAATGCTCCCAGTCGTAAACCAGGGCACACAGCCTCATCCGCACCGGTGACCTGCATCTTGCTACAGCGTTCTCCTGCGAAGCCATACAGAAAGTCCGACGATTTGGATTGTTTGCCAGATTCTGTGTTACGGAAGATGCGGGCGAATTCGTGTGGAACACTCATACCGTCACCTCTTCGTCTTGATACCCGGTGCTGGCTCCGAAATTACACTCGTTCTCTTCTACATCATCACTTCTTCCCCACCGCCGGCGCCTTAGCAAAGAAACTGCTCATCTTCTTCATCCCCGTCGTATCAGCATTCTTCAGTTGCTGCACACCCCGACTCATGTTCTTCCGCCTAAACTCCTCTTCCTCCTTCTTCCGCTTCTTCATCTCAGCCTTCTCCAGTGGCTCGTCGTCGTCTTCGAGGCCGCGCTTGCGGCTGATGTTCTCGCTCATGGTGCGGAGGGCTTGGGCTTCTGCTTTGCGTTTTGTGAGGTGCTCGAGGTGGGTGGAGAGGGGGGTGAAGTCGGCGCTGGATGTGAGGACGGGGGAGAGAATTTTGCGAGATGAAGTGGGGATGTAGGAGTTGAGGAGGTAGTTGAGCGCTGTGCGGAGGCGGAGCAGATGCTGTATCTCCTTGTCTGTGGTCGAAACTTCGTCCGAGGGGGTAGCGGCGACTGATGTTGCGGCTGTTGAGACGCTCGTAGCCGTGATGCTGCTGGTTTGTGTGTCTTGCGACTCCTGTGCGGATGAGGTCTCGGTTTGCGAAGCGCCTGATTCCATGTCCTCGAGCTCGTCGTTGATGGCTATGCTCATAATACTCGCCTCTCTTTTAACACTCATCATTGGCACCACCAAAGGCTGCTTCACGAATCGTTCCTCCATGCTCGGCGGCAGACCTCTCGCGACCATTCTCTCCGCCTTCTCCCTCAGAACTCCGCACAGCTTATCCTGGGAAAGCTTATACAGCCTCTCCTCCCCTGCCTCCATCTCATCACACACCACCATCATCCTGGTTTCCAATAACTTCTCCAACCTCCCCCCAGACTGCCGATCCAATCGAACAAGCTCCTTAAAATGCGCCGACTTCTCCCCAAGCAGATCCACGTAACCCCCCGCCTCGAAAAACATGTTCTTCCCCTCCTGCACAAGCACCGGAAGCAACAGAAACAGCGGATCTATTGGAGTTGCGACCATCATCTCCGCTGTCTGAAGCACATATCCGTCTTCATTGCCCGCCACTCCACCCTCCCCACCCTCCCCAGCTTGTTCTCCATCGCCACCGGCCTGTTCTGGCGCCAACAACCAACTCCTACACCCCCTCCTCGGCGCCGCGATCCGCGTGAACTCGTAGAACCCCTTGTCCGGGCATACAAAATATCGATTTGGACTACCTGTCGCCGGGTTCGGCAATGTGACTATCCGGGCTTCGGCAGACGTGTCTTTGGGCAGGATGAAGAGTTTAGGCGGGTTGGACACGCTTGGTTCGAGTTGTTGGAGCTGGGGTGTTGTTGATGGTTCCTTGTTCTGCTGTGTAGTACCCTTCTTCGCTCGTGTCTTCGCCATTGCGTTGGGGAATAGTGGGAGTTGTGGTGGTGTTTATTGCATGCTTGTCTATGTCGTACTAATCAGTATCACACACAGCTGTAACGTCGCATATAATCATGTAGTGTTGTTTGAAGTCTGAAGTCGTTAAAGTGGTTTGACGCGTCGACGCGCCTCGGCCCCACCTCGGTCGGCCCCGTTTCACATATGAGCAACATCCATGTCTGTACAACCAGGATCAATGCTCCAATGTTATGATACCGTCAACATGTCCCCATATCGCTAACACCGCCTCATGATTCATACCACGGAATGTTATGAGAAAACATGCCCACCATCCGGGAATCCCCCCGCGCCAAAGTCTCCCCCTCCAAGAACTCCACCCAATGGCCGCCCAAATCGCCTTTCCAAGCTCTGCTCTCCTCGCCCAGCGGTCGCAGGAAATGGCAGGACCACAAGAGTGCGAGAGAGCGGAGCGTATCGCCTAGTCCGGTGAAGATGAGGCCGCTAGAGGAGTTGCAGATCGCGACGCATGATTTCGCCGAGTTTGGGGAGGAGGAGGACGAGGAGACGTTGGAGTTGAAGCTGCAGGCTATACAGACTAAGTTGAAATTGAAGAGGTTACGGGAGCAGAAGGTGGGAACTGGGGGAGGGGAGGATGGGAGGAGGTCTGGTTCTGAGACTGCGAAGTTGGGGTTTGAGTCGGTACGGCCGGCATCATCTCCGAGGAAGACAGCGACACAGCCACGGCCACGATCACAGGTAGATGATATAGAGGTGCCGCTGTCACCTACCAAGGAGCGACACACTCAGCCTGCGGAACGAGTTGGACCAGCACGTGAACGGTTAGGTCTAACGGCCGAGCGCAGAGCTCAAGACATCTCTCTCAAACGCGCGAGGGATGGCGCGCAGATCAAGAGGACAGAGTCCCTGAAACGGGCTCAAGAGGCTACTGCGCCGAAATTGAGCTTCAGTGAGAGGCTGAACCAGACTAGAGCCGAGGCGCAGGAGAAGCAGGACAAGGAGGACAGAATCGAGAAGTCGCGCAGCAAAGGCTTTGGATCTACGACACCTACGTTCCAGACGCCTGGCGCAATAGCGACAGCACTCGGTGGAAGAGCGACACCAAGGACAACTACAAGTGAAACCAAACGACCCCGGACCACACGCGAACCAGAGTCCCTGGCTAAGCTCGAGAACGACATCGCCTTAGCGACAACAAGCCAATCCATCAAACCCTCAAAACGCGCCAAACCCACCATCCCACGCGCCAACGGCGTCTTCTCGCCCGACGACAAAACCCCCGACTCCCACGAACCACCCTCAAGCTCCAACTCAGAAGCCACCCCCGGCTTCGACCCCTTCACCCAAATCCACCTCTCCGAACGCCACATGTCCCACACCAGTGTCGCGCGCGCAATGGAGGACCGCGAAGTCTACCCTCTCCCCCGCCTCCTAAAAGAGGTCAAAGCACCCGACTACGACCCTCCCGACTGCGAAGCAGATTTCGTCGTCCTCGCCATCTTAGCCTCAAAGTCTTCACCCTTCGACCAGAAATCCGCTCACAAGACCTCCGAGTCGAACAAACCACAAGAAGACGCCGACGGCCCACGCAACAAATTCATGGTCCTGCACCTCTGCGACGGCGCGAAGTGGGAGGTCGATTGCTTCCTCTTCGGCTCCGCGTTTGAGCGGTTTTGGAAACTTACTCCTGGCACTTTACTCGCTATCTTAAATCCGGGGATTATGCCGCCGAAGGGGAATAAGCATTCCGGCGGGTTCAGTCTCAAGATCGGGAGCTCGGAGGACTCGGTGCTTGAGATCGGGATCGCGAGGGATCTGGGGTATTGCGAGAGCGTGAAGAAGGATGGTGGGTTGTGTGGGGAGTGGGTTGATAAGCGGAAGACGGGGATTTGTGAGTTTCATTTGAATCTTGAGATTGAGCGGAGTAGGCGGGGGAGGATGGAGGTGAATACGATGGGTCGTGCTGGTAAAGGTAAAGGTGGGGAGGAGCATCGTCCTAATAGGCGTAATGGCCGTGCGGCTGGGGGGTGGGATAAGGAGATAGGGAAGGAGAAGGGAAAAAATAGCAATGTGCAGAATTCGAGGGAGTTTGGGAGGTTGTATAGTATGGCGCCGAGTGCTGCGGGTGGGTTTGGCAGGGGAGTGGCGAAGATGCTTGATGCAGAGGACATGGACGCCATGCACGGGATGTCCAAGGAAGAAGCCAGTCGGAAACGCATCGCGGAGGCGCAGAAGGAGCGCGATCTCGCCGAAAAGCTCGGTCAGATGGGGAAGGGTGTTGGTGCCGAATACTTGCGGCATACCACGAAGACTACTACCACGACTACGACGAGTAGTGGTAAGGCGAGCGGTGCAAGTGTGCATGTTGACGGCCAGCAAACGCCTTACTTCGAAAAGCCATCCGCCGCCGCATTAGGGCTGTTGGCGAATAAAGCCGCCGACCAACGCTTGTCCCCGCCCAAGGATCGGAGGAAGCACTTCGGGCTCGGCGCGGTGAGTACGGCTGGCACGGAGGCCATGGGCTGGGGTGGGGCGCGGAAATATGGATTGCTGCAGCCCAAGGAGAATAAGCGTTTGGGAAGTCCGGAGAGGGGGCAGACGACGCTTGCGTTGCCGAGAGCCGATGACGGTGGTGTCGAGGCAGCTGTTGATGCAAGGGTGGAGGTAAGGAGACCGGGTATTGTGCGCGTCCGCTCCACGGGTGGGGATGGGCGGTTGAGCCCGAAGAAGCGGGCGAGGTTTGCGCTGGAGAAGGGGATTAGGGAGCCCGGGCGAGAGAGCTTGGGCACCGTGGTGGGAAAGGGTGTTGATGATAATGAGGACGACGATGATGACTTGGATATTGTGTAGGACAGCGTGTATAGGTAGTCATCACACGATCAACCTAGGAATAGCCTGATTTAGAGATGAGAGTTGGATTGCAGATGTATCAACACCACGCAGACATCAAGACTATCTACCCGCAGCTCAACACCTTTGACCTCCGACCTCCGGCTACGGATATGGTCATCTGATCTCGTTGAGGTGACATCTCAATGCCTGTGCTCAATCGACTGCCCCTTCAAAGCAAGAATCTCAATCTGCCAACTCACACCCACACCTTCTCATCAAAGTCATACATCTTCCACGCTCGATCGTCCGTGCAGAACACCCACGCTTTCATTGAGGTCTTCGTCCATTGGGACCGAGGGAGCGGCCCCGTCCCGCTGACGACGCGATCCCAGCGTTGCTGAGCTGCGGAGAATGTCCAGTAGGCCTGGGGCATGGTGATCACTCCTGGCAGCAGTGTTGTTGGTTCATGTGGGGCTGCTGGGGGTTGCGTTTGCTGTGCTTGGGCTGGCGGGGGCGGAGGCGTGGAACGCGAGGGTTGCTGGCTAGAGAGGGACGATGGCGGCACGGAGGATCCCCGCTGGTGACTCGAGGACGAGGACGGTGGGAGCGTGGTGTTCTGGGTACGTCCTCTCTTGGTGATATCCTCTTCGCTCGTGGGCGACTGTCCGGGTGGTGGCGTGGGCCGCTGGAGAGCGAAGGTAGGCGGCTGGACGACGAAGTCAGATAGAGACAAGCGCTGAGAACCTCGGACCTGTGCGTTTGCAAGGGGTGGTGGCGCTTGGGTCGGTGGCATCGTGGCCGAGCTGGGGAGAGTGGTACGGCCTACGTCCCGCGGATTCGGCGAGATCTGCTCGTCTTCGAGGTACAGACGTGGGCGCTCACCGTTGATCCCGGCGATGGCGACGCACTCGCCTTTTGCTACACCTACAGGCCGTTGGTTGCTTTCCTTGTAAATGAAACGTTGCACCTTGCAACCCATCAGCATCAGATGCTCTTTGATTTGCGTGCTTGCGTTTTCCGGCGCCCGCACTTGCGTGTCTCGGGAGAAGAAGCCGAAGGCCGGTGTGGACCTGCCGAAGTGGGCTGGGAACTGGTTGACCAGGTCGGTGATGCGATTCAAGTAGACACGAAAGTGATCGCGGCTTTCTCTCAGGAATTTGAGAGCATTCTCTTCACTCTGGTCTGCCCAAAACTCGACATCATCCGGCAGTGGTGATACGTGGGCCATGATTATAGCGCCAGTGCCAAGGATGACAATGCAGGTACGTTGTTTAAGATCTTGTGTACCGATTGCTGCCTGTGGAGAGTCGGGGAGTAGGATCTCGATGCCATCCTTGGCGACTTCCAGGAGCTTGCCTTCGGTAAGATACTTGTCGAACTGTGACTGATTCGACAGGTCTGGAAAGGGGTTGAAGTAAGGGTTTTCCATTGATGTGTTGTTGCAAAAGTATAGTGTTGCAAAAGTATGATGTTGTAAAAGGAAGGTATCGATGACCGAGTATGGTAACAGACCTCGGTGTGAGGATAAGTATATAAAGGAAATGCTAGAAGGGCAAACACAACATATGAACATGTTTGTACAATCTATGTCATGACATGATAAGGCCAGGACTCACGAGGTCATATCATTGGTAGTCATAAGTGCGCGTGAAGTCCTTTCGATGCATATGAGCAGCACGCGATAGGAATCGGGAAGTCCTTGTGGCGAGAGGTCCAGCACGAGGCTTGTCGCAGTTTTCCGAAGCAAAAATTACAAAGCTGCTTGTCGACACCCAGCTTGTGCATCCCTCATGCCGGCGAGGTTCACGCCACGCTTGATAACATAGTATGACTGTAGAAGTGGACATTTGAATCAACAAGACATACCTGACTCCTTGAGAATGACAACTGGAAAGCTCACCTACGTGGCCAGCCTACCAAGATAGCCGAGGGAGTCCAGTATCCGCCATTCCTCCCTCTTTTTTCCGCGATGAAGGCAAGTTCATGTTCTCTGTCTGCTGTAGGCTCCCGGCACTGCGAGATGGGCACTAGCTCAGATCTCAGAGCAGTACGAGCTGCCACGAAATGATCA
>JAABUW010003767.1_pt1 | contig 21220 bp, 20 predicted proteins | sample 5560081 | NCBI WGS metagenome assembly JAABUW01 (sample SAMN10711882, study PRJNA513363) | rock metagenome | isolation source: Antarctica rocks | place: Antarctica: Victoria Land, Knobhead sud
CGGCCCATCTCCCGGCGCACCTCCACCCCGTCGTAGAAGCGGTCCTGGATCTCCTGCGTCGTCGCAGCTACGGACATGTCGGCGTTAGCGACGTTGAAGACCTGGTAGCCCAGCCCGTCGGTCTCGACGCAGCACTGCACCATCTGGCCCAGATCGCGGCCGTCGATGTAGGCGAACAGGTTGCGACGCCTCAGAATCGGGTCGACGAGAAAGGGAGGGAACATCTGGGCGTACTCGTGCGGCTCGATAACGTTGTTGATCCGCAGGCCGTACACGTCCGCTCCGGTGCGGGCGTGGAAGGAGCGCGCCGTCACCTCACCAGCGACCTTCGACATCGCGTAGGCGTCCTCGGGGACCGTCGGGTGGTCCTCGTCGACGGGCACATAGAGCGGGCGCCGCTCGCCCTGGGCGAAGCAGATCCCGTAGGTCGTCTCCGACGAGGCGAACACGATCTTGCGCACCCCCAACCGGGTCGCGGCCTCAAGCACGTTGTAGGTGCTGACGACGTTCGTCGCGTACGTCGCGGCGTCCGACGTGAGCAGGATCCGCGGTACCGCTGCGAAGTGCACGACGGCGTCGTAGGTGGGTTTCTCGGGCAGGTCCAGCTCTTCGAACGTCGCCAGCCCAGCGAGCGCCGAGTAGGTCTCACCGGCATCGGTGAGATCGACTCGAAGGTCGGCGACCGCTGGGTGCTCCAGTGGGACGAGGTCGGCGTTAGTGACGTGGTGGCCCTGCTCGGCAAGGTACGGCGCGACGTGCCTGCCGGCCTTGCCGCTGCCCCCGGTGAAGAAGATGCGCATCAACTCTCCCTACCCCAAGGTCGTTGGTCCAATTCCCACCCGCTCGGTTCTCGCTGCCGCCCCATCTCATGGGTCAACTCGACCGCTCGCCAGCATCGTTGCTGGTGCGGCGGGATCACCGAGCTGGCCCGGATCTCCGCGCTGGCCGACGCGCAGGGCAAGCTCGTAATCCCGCACGGCTCCAGCGTGTACAACTACCACTTCGTCGTGACCCGCCACAACAGTCCGTTCGCGGAGTTCCTGATGATGGCCCCGGGAGCTGACGAGGTGGTACCGATGTTCACCCCGGGTTACCAGCATCCTCGGGGCACCCGCTTGCGCAGGTCGGCGTAGCCCCAGTAATCGTCCGGGGGGGGAGGGCTTCCTCGATCCAGCGCAGCCCCAGCTCGCCCGAACGGTGCGCCAGCCGCGTGGCGTAGTCAAGGTTGAGGGACATCCAACACTCCCACATCAACCAGAATTCGTCCCCGACGCGATTCCGCATCTCCGAGAGCTTCTCGAGGTTGGCGGCCAGCCTCGCCTCTCCCTCCGCCGGGCCGTGCTGCAGCGGCATCTTGCCGCCCACAAACCCCAGCTTCTGGGCCACGTCTGGGCGAGCACCGGTGGCGTAAAACACGAACTCGTCGCGCACCGCGCCCCCGAGCAGTGCGTAGACAGGCTCCTCACGGATCTTCCCGAGCAGGTCCCACAGCGCCACATCGACCCCGCTGATCGCGTTGAGGACGATGCCCTTGCGGCCATAGTAGAGCGTGCTCCAGGTCGAGCAGGCCCACTGGGTTGGGGATCCCGGCCAGGTTCACCAACCCCCCACCGGCGGCAGCACGTCATCGAAGTCTGCGAACGCGGCCGCGACGGACTCCGCGGAGCTGATGTCGGTGACGGCGCCCTGGGCCCGAGCACCGTGGGAGAGCAGCTCCAAGGTGATCTCGTCCACTCCGGCCGCGCTGACGTCCACCGGGCGAGGGACCAGCCCTCCTCCGCCAGGCGGCGTGCCACGACCCGGCCGATCCCGCGCGGGGCACCCACCCCCGTCACGACGGCAGTGCGGTCCTGCTGGAAGGTCGTGATGTCAACGCGCATCGGCGTCTCCTTGATGTGCCCCGCAGGAAGCGGGTCGTGGGGTGGTGGATGTGATGCTCCCTGCCGGGCCGGGCTCAGATCTCAACTCCCCTCGTCTCCTTCAGCACCAGGACTGCCACGGTGGACAGTAGCGCGGCGAAGATCACCCAGAATCCCGCGGAGGCGGGTGCTCCGGTCGCGGTGATCAGCGCGGTGGCGATCAGCGGCGCGAAGCCACCGAACACCGCGGAGGCGAGGTTGTAGGCCGAGCTGAGTCCGGCCACCCGGATGCGGCGCGGGAAGAGCTCCACGAGGACGGCGGGCATGCTGCCCAGGAACAGCGCCGCAGAACCTGCGAGCGTCGCCTGGATGACGAAGACGACGAGCAGTGAGTCGGTATTGAGCAGCACCTGCAGCAGCGGATAGGTGAGCACGAGGACCAGCAGGCAGCTGGCGATCATCCCTGGCTTGCGACCGATCCGGTCGGACAGCCGACCCGAGGAGATGACGACCGCGATGACGACGAGGCTCGCGACCGTGTTCGACCACAGCGCCTGGCCGGCACCGACCTTCCCACCGTTCACCGTGACGTACTTGATGAGGAAGTTCGGGAAGTAGGAGGTGAAGGTGTACACGGCGGCCGACTGCATCCCGACGAGGAAGAAGGTGTGCACCAGCTTGATCGCCAGCTGGCGACCGGTGAGGGTGACGACCGGGCTGGTGGGTGCCTCGGTGACCGGGCCGACCTGTTCCACCGACTCGGTGCGCGCCTCGCCGTTGGGGTGCTCCTCGGTGAACACGGGGGTCTCCTCGGCGCGGGCCCGGAACGGCAGCGCGATCAATGCGATGAGGCCGCCGATGAGGAACGGGATCCGGAAGCCCCAGTCGCTCATGAACTGGTTACCGAACGCTGAGTTCATCGCGGCCACGAGGGCCGACCCGAGCACGGTCCCGACGAAGATGGTGGTGATGTGGAAGCTGCCGAACAACCCCCTGCGGTCCCGCGGCGCCCACTCGACCAGGAACGATGCCGCCCCTCCCCACTCGCCGCCGGCCGCGAAGCCCTGGATGAGCCGAGCCAGCACCAGCAACAGCGGCGCGGCGATCCCGATCACGTCGTAGTCGGGGATGACTGCGATCGCTGCGGTCGAGACACCCATCAGCAAGATGGACAGGATCAAGGCCGGCTTGCGACCCCGCCGGTCGCCGTAGAGGCCGATGACCAGTCCGCCGACCGGGCGGGCGAGGAACCCGACGCCGAACGTGGCGAAGGTCAGCAGCAGCGGTGCGGCACCCCCCGTGTCACCCGAACCGGTGAAGAAGTGTGCGGCGATGGTCGTCGCCAGCAGTCCGTAGGCGACGAAGTCGAACCACTCGACGACGTTGCCGAACCCTGCGGCGATGACGGCCCTGCGGCGGAGGATCCCCAGGTTTGGTGCGTTGGCGGGTGGTGCGGTTGTCATCTCTGCTCTCCGTTGAGTGAGGTGGGACCGAGGTGAGGGACGTGCGCGACGAGACCCGGGGTGTCACGGCATGATCAGCCCACCGTTGACCTCGATGACCTGTCCCGTCACGTAGCCGCTGAGTTCGTCGCTGGCGAGGTACAGGGCGGTGCCCGCGCACTCCTGGGCGGTTCCCAGCCGGCCCATCGGGATGGATCCGGCGAGGGCCGTCAGCATCTCGGGGGAGGTCTGACCGTCGTGGAACGGGGTGTCGATGACGCCGGGTGAGATCGCATTGACCCGGACACTCTCGGCAGCAAGCTCTTTGGCGAGCGCCCGAGTGTAGGTCGACACGTAGCCCTTGGTTGCGGCGTAGATGCCCGCACCTGCGCTCGCCCCGGATCGAGCGGCCTGAGAGGTGAGGTTGATGATGTTGCCACCACCATCCTGCGAGCGGAACGAGGCCACCATGCGACGGTTGAGGGTCATCATCGAGCGGGCGTTGAGGTCGAAGACCGCATCGATGATGTGGTCGTCGGCGTCGGCCAGGGGCACCCGTCGGACGAAACCCCCGACCGAGTTGACCACCACGTCGACGCGTTCGACGGCGTCGAGCACCTCGTCGGCAAAAGCCTGGCACTCGGCGGCGACCGACAGATCGGCTCCGAAGATCTGGGCGGTGCCACCACCGTCATTCACCAAGTCGGCGACCTCGTGGGCACCGGCCGCGTCCGAACGGTAGTGCACGACCACCCGGGCGCCGTGCCGGCCGAAGGCAACGGCGATTTCCCGCCCGATGCCGGAGCTCGCCCCGGTCACGACCACGGTCTTGCCTGCGATGTCCTTCACGGGAACTCCTTTACGCGTCTGCGGCACGGTCTGGCCGTGCGCGGGTCGAGGGGGCCGGCATCCGGAAGCCGGATCAGGGTGCGGCCCTGGCCGGGTCGATCTGGTCGAGGACCGCGGCGAACCCGGCCGGGTCGTGCGCCCGACGGCCGAGGAACAGCCCGTCGACGGTGCCACCGAGCTCGCCGAAGAGGCCCGGACCGGCGCTACCGCCGTAGAGAAGGGAAGCGTCGCCGACCACTGGCCGCAGTCCTTCGGCGACAACCCGAACGTGGGCGGGGGGAGCCGGTCGGGCCGCGCCGATGGCCCACACGGGTTCGTAGGCGACGACGACGGGGGCGCCGCTGCACGCTGCCAGCACAGGGGCGAGCTGGGTGCGGCAAAAGTTGATTGCACCAGCGGGGCCGACGTCGGTGGGTTCTCCAGAACAGACGACCGGGACGAGGCCGTGTTCGACCGCCTGGCGGGCCTTGCCCACCACGGTCGCGTCGTCGTCACCACCGCGGTTGCGCCGCTCGGCGTGGCCGACCACGACGTACTTGCAGCCAAGTTCGGCGAGCACAGCGGCCGACACCTGGCCGGTCTGAGCACCCTCGGGTGAGGCGGCCACGTCCTGGGCTCCGACGGCAATCCCACTGCCGGCCAGTGTTGATAACGTCGACTCCAGTAGCGGAAAAGTCGGGAGGACGAAGATGTCGGCAGACTGCGGTCGCGCGTCCACGATCTTGCGGACGTCGGCCATCCAGCGGCGGGTGGCCGACGCCGAGAGGTACATCTTCAGGCTTACGCCTAACAGCGCGGTCACGTCGAGGTGCTCGCAACCGACTCGTAGTGGCTGATCGCGTCGACTTTGGCCGCGGAGGACGACGCGGGGTCGAACTCGTACGTGAGCCATTCCTTGACGAGCTTGCGGGCCAGTTCCAGTCCGATGACACGCTCGCCCATACATAGGACCTGGGCGTTGTTGCTGAGCACCGACCGCTCGACGGAATAGCCGTCGTGAGCCGTCACCGCCCGCACGCCGGGCACCTTATTGGCGCTGATCGCAACACCGAGCCCCGTGCCGCAGACCAGCAGAGCGCGGTCTGCGGCACCGCTGGCGATCAGGCGCGCCGCTTCGACGGCCACGTGCGGATAGGCGCCGTCAGCGCTGCCACCGAGGCCCAGATCGATAACCTCGCTGACGCGGGGGTCGGCGGAGAGATCCTCGGCGAGGGCGGCACGGTAGCGGGAGCCGGCGTCATCACTGCCAACCACCACCCGATAAGTGCGGGTCACGTCTAATCTCCTGTCGGTGACGAGTCGCGCGAGGCGCGCTGGAGGGCGTCGGCAGCGGCGGTTGCGCAGAGGGCCAGCGAGGGTGGCGACGCTGGGATAGGTGCCGCCCTTGAGGTCGTCGGCCGCAATGCCGAGGTCCTCGACGCTGGCGACGTGGGAGTCCTGCTGAGGTCGGCGAGGATCGCGTCCTTCAAGTCGAAACCGGCGGCGTCGCTGCCGACGAGGAGTCGCAGGTCCTGGGGCATGGGGGTCCTTTCGGTGAGGTCAGGCGTGGGCCGGCGCCAGCACCGGCAGGAGGGCGCGCACACAGGCGGCGAGCGAGACCGCCCCGGGATCGGGCGTCCCCAGGCTCTTCTCGCCCAGGACCCGAGAGCGGCCCATCCGGGCGGCGATGTCGGCGGTCGCGGCTGCGGCCTGCTCGGCGGCCCCCACCGCCGTGGTCCAGGCCGACACCAGGTCGGCGTCAGCCGCGAACCTGGCCTGGAGCGTGGTGGCGAACGGCTCCAGGGCGTCGACCAGCGTCTTGTCGCCGACCTGCGCACGGCCGATGGCCGTGACCTCGTGCCAGGCGTGGACGACGCCGGATACGACGTCGGCACCGGTCACGGCAGCGTCGCCGGGCAGCCGGTCGGCGACGGCGAGCAGACCCGCACCCCACAGGGCACCAGACGTACCGCCCGCGCGGTCCGCCCAGGCCTCCGCGCCCTGCCGGAGCACGGTGGGAGCGTCGGCACCCGCGTCGACCGCCGATCGCGCCGCGGCCAGACACGCGGCAGCCCCGCGGGCCATGCCCCGGCCATGGTCACCGTCCCCGGCGATGGCGTCGAGGCGGCCGAGCTCCTCCTCCATCCGGACGAGCAGCTCCTCGATCGCCGTGAGGGCGCTCAGCACACACGACCCCGCGCGTCGGCCGTCCTCGCTGGCCGCCGGGACTACAGCGGCGGTATGCGCGCCCTCGGGCACCGGGGTCGGGTCGAGCGGCTCCGGCTGGCTTCGGCGGAAGGCCACGCTGTCGGCCGGGGCCAGCCAGAGGCGTTCCAGCTCGTCGTCCAGCCAGGTGACGGTCAGCGAGCAGCCGGCCATGTCCAGGCTGGTGACGAGCTCACCGACCTCCGGGGCGACGATCTCCAGGCCGGCTCGCTCGAGCAGGGCGCGGACGGAGTTCCAGAGCAGGAACAGCTCCTCGTACTTGACCGAGCCCAGGCCGTTCACGAGCACCGTGACCCGGGTTCCCGCGTCGGACGGGGCGTCGGAGAGGATCTTCTCAACCAGCTGGGCGGCCAGCTCGTCGGCGCTGGGCAGCGGCCCTTCGCCGATGCCAGGCTCACCATGGACGCCGAGGCCCCAGGCGACGGTCTTGTCCGGCAGAGTGAACAGGGGCTCGTCGGCCCCGGGGAGGGTGCAGCCGTCGAAGGCGACCCCGAAGGACCGCGTCCGGGAGTTCGCTCGGACCGCGACCGTCCCCACGCGGGCCAGGTCGTAGCCGTCCTCGGCGGCCGCGCCGGCGATCTTGAAGACCACGAGGTCCCCGGCGACCCCGCGTCGTCTTTGCTCCTCTCCGGCGGGAGCACTGGCGACGTCGTCGGTCACCGCCAGGAGCTCCACGGCAATGCCCTGGGCTCGCAGCCGGACCGCGGCGGCGGAGAAGTTGAGCACGTCGCCGGCGTAGTTGCCGAAGCTGAGCCACACCCCGGCGCCCTGCTCGACCGCGCGGCAGATGTCCATGACCTGCCCGGTGGACGGCGAGGCAAACACGTCGCCGCAGACCGCCCCGTCGGCCAGGCCGGTGCCGACGACTCCCGCGAACGCCGGGTAGTGGCCCGACCCGCCGCCCACCACGACGGCGACCTTGCCCGGCGCCCGCCGGGTGGCCCGGACCACCCCGCCGGAGGCGGCCCGGACCCGGCCGGGGTTGGCGCTGACGAGACCCGCCAGACTCTGCGCCGCGAAGTCCTCGCGGGCGTTCAGGACAAAGGTCATCGTAACTCCTTCGCGATCGCCGGTGGATGCCATCCGGGGGATGGCTCAGTGCAGCGGGACCGTCGCCGCGTCGACCTCGTCCAACCGACCGGCCTCGACCTCGTTGGCCCTCTTGAACAGGCCGGTGAGAGCGAACAGGACCGCGCCGACGACGGCTCCCACCGCCAACGCATACAGGCCCGCGTTGCCGCCGACGCTCTCCTTGAAGTAGTCACGCATGTTCGGGGCGAGGAAGCCACCGAGGTTTCCCAGCGAGTTGATCAGCCCGATGCCGGCGGCAGCGGCGAACCCCGTCATGTACTCGGTGGGCAGCGTCCAGAAGATTGGCTGCATGGCCACGAAACCGATGGCTGCAAGGGACAGTCCGGCGATGGCGAGGACGGGCGTGCCACTCAGGGCGCCGGAGATGACGATGCCGAACGCGGTGACGAGCAGCAGTGTGGTCCCGATCAGCCGGTGCTTGCGGGTCCGGTCCGCCAGTCCTGGGAAGAAGGCCACCGAGGCCAGCCCGAACACCCAGGGGATGGCGGTGACGAGCGACGCCTGGAAGCCGAGCTTCTGACCGGTGATGGCCGTCACCTGGGCGGGCAGGAAGAACGTCACACCGTAGACGGCGACCTGGATGCAGAAGTAGATCAGCGAGAAGTACCAGACCCGCCAGTTCCCCAGCGCCGCCCACACCTTCTGCGGGCCGTGGCCGGACGCCTTCGCGGTGTCCTCGGCGGCGACGGTCTCGACGAGGGCCTGCCGCTGGTCCTCGGGCAGCCAGGCGGCGTCCTGGGGCTTGTTGGTCAGGTAGAAGTAGGACCAGACGCCCACGATGATGGCCAGCAGACCTTCGACGAGGAACATCCACTGGATGCCCCGCAGGCCGAGGACGCCGTTGAGCTCGAGGAGCCCACCGGACAGCGGGTTGCCGAGGATGCCGGCAAGGGCGATGCCCATGTAGAAGTAGCCCCGTGCCCGGCTCAGGTGCCGCGCCGGGACCCAATAGGTCAGGAAGAGGATGACGCCGGGGAAGAAGCCGGCCTCGCACACCCCGAGGAGGAACCGCAGGATGTAGAAGCTCGTCGTTCCCGTCACGAACATGAACGCCGCCGCGACGATGCCCCAGGTGACCATGATCCTGGCGAGCCACCACTTGGCGCCGACCTTGTGCAGCAGGATGTTGCTGGGCACCTCAAAGATGGCGTAGCCGACGAAGAACAGGCCCGCGCCGAAGGCGTACGCGGTGGCGCTGATGCCGAAGTCGGCCTTGAACTCCTGCTGGGCGAACGATACGTTGCTGCGGTCCAGGAACGCGATGACGTACATCAGCAGGAGGAACGGGACGAGACGCCGGAAGACCTTCTTGGTCGCCAGCTCGCTCAGGTCGTGACGACGCCGGGCGTCCGTCGTGGCCGTGTCAGACATCGATGTCTCCTTGGTGGGTGCGGTTGAGGAGCGGGGTCTCTCCTCGCGGGGCGGTGGAACCGCCCGGGTCAGTGCATGTGCTTGCCGCCGTCGACCTGGATGGTCGCGCCGTTGATGTAGCCGCCGCCGTCGGACAGCAGAAAGGCCACAGTGGCCGCGATCTCGTCGGGTCGGCCGACCCGACCCAGCGGGATGCCGGCGGACATCGACGTCTTGCGCTCGTCGGTCAGCCGGCCGCCCATGATCTCGGTGTCGATCGGGCCGGGCGCCAGCACGTTCACCGTGATGCCGTACTGCCCCAGCTCGCGCGCCCCGCCGTGCGCCATCCCGACCACGGCCGCCTTGGCGGTGGCGTAGACGCCCTTGGAGAAGGTGCCGCCACCGTCGAAGGCGGTGATGGACGAGGTGTTGACGATCCGCCCGACGCCCTGCGGGATCATCCGGGCGGCCGCCGCTTTGAGCATCAGGTAGGAACCGGTGACGTTCACGGCCATGACCCGCTCGAACTCGGCGAGCTCACACTCGTGCAGGGTGGCGGTGCACGCGATGCCGGCCAGGTTGACCAATGCGACGACCGGCGGGAGCTCGGCGTCGATCCGGTCGAACAACTCGGTCACGGACGCCTCGGAGGCGATGTCGGTCGGCACGGCGAGGACCCCGTCGTGGCCCACGTCGCGCAGCTCCGCCTCGACCTCGGCGAGCCCGTCGGCGTTGACGTCGACGAGGGCGAGGTGCCAGCCGCTCTCGGCCAGCAGCCGTGCGGTGACTCGTCCGATCCCGGCGGGGCCGCCGGCTCCCGTGACGACGGCGGTGCGCTGGTCGGGCAGTGCTCCCGAGGCGGTCGTGGCTGGTGCGGGGGTGGCCATGCGCTACTCCTTCGGTGACGTGCGGTCAGTCGATGACGGCGGCGAGGATGTCTCGGATGTAGGCGCGGTTCTTCCCGATCACGGTGATGGCGTCGCTGCCGTAGTGCTCGCAGAGGAAGGCACCCTTGAAGCCGAGACCGATGGCCTGCGTGATGGCAGCCCGGTAGTTGATGAGGCCGAAGTCCATCGGCACCGGGAAGGTCATCACCTGGCCGGTCTGCGGGTCCTCGTCGCGCAGGTAGTTCTTCACGTGCCAGTAGTTGGTGTGCGGAAGCAGCTTGTCGAGCATGTTCTGGACCGGCTCGAGGGGCCGGTGCAGGCGGACGAAGTTGCCGATGTCGGGGTTGAGGCCGCAGGCCGGGTGGTCCACCTCCTCGAGGAAGGCGACGGCGCCGTCGGTTGTGCCGACGTAGGTGTCCTCGTACATCTCCAGAGTGATCTGCTGGCCGTTGTTCTGCGCGTGACCGGCCAGCTCGCGGATCAGCGACGCGGCGCGGGCGCGGGCCTCGGGCGACTCGTCGTCGTGCCAGCCGTCTTCGAGCCAGAACCACAGGGCTTTCTCCTGCGCTGGTTTGAAGGCCTGGAAGAAGCCGAGGCTGACCAGGGGTATGCCGAGCTCGGCGGCCTTGTCCAGCAGCCGGTGGCTGTAGGCGAGGTACTCCTCGCCGCGTTCCGGGTCCATGACGCTGCGGCGCGATGTCGAGATCGCGGGGATGGTGAGCCCGGTGTCGGCGAGGACGCCCTTGAAGTCGGACAGTCGCTCCGGGGTGAGGTCACCGACGCGGACCCAGGTGTCGGTGGGGTCGACCTCGGTGAAGCCCAGCTGGTGGACCAGGCGGAGATGCTTGGCCCACTCCTCGGGTTCGGCGTCATGGATGGGTCCGCCCTTCGAATCGACGCTGCCGAACGGCAGCATGGCGGCAGCGATCGGCCACGTCTCGGCGGTGTACGCAGCGGTGTTCACGGGGTATCCCTCTCGGCCGTGACGTGCGTGGATGTGACGGGACGCGGGTCGACGGCCGGGGCGCCCAGCGGTGCCGGCCCGAGCTCCTGCAGGAGCTGACCGAGCCGGGCGTATGCCGTGTCGCGGTAGGCGATGAGGGCGGCCTGGTCGCCCGCGGGGGTGACGAACCCCCCGCCCTGCTTCACGCCGTACTGGCCACCCTCGACGAGCTCGGTGAGGACGGCCGGCGCGGCCAGGCGCTCGCCGTAATGCTCCTCGAGTGTGCGGAAACCGGCTTGGTAGACGTCGAGACCGGCCATGTCGGCGATGGCGAACGGGCCGAAGAACGGCAGCCGGTAGCCGAACGTCGTGCGCACGATGGTGTCGACGTCCTCGGCCGTGGCGACCCCCTCCTCGACCAGGTTCATGGCCTCCTTTAGCAGGACGTACTGCAGCCGGTTGAGGACGAACCCGGCTTTGTCGTTGACCCGGGCGGCGAGCTTGCCGGTCCTGGCGACGAGGGCCTCGACCGCGGCCACGACGCTCTCGTCGGTGCCGGCGTGCGCGATCAACTCGACGCCTGGGATGAACGGCGCCGGGTTGGAGAAGTGCACGCCGAGGAACCGCCCGGCGTGGGTCAGGTTGGTGCTCAGGTCCCCGATGGGGATCGTGGAGGTGTTGCTGCCGATGATCGCGTCCGGGCGGGCGGCGGCTTCGATGCTCTTCAGCACCGGGCCCTTGACCTCGGGCTGCTCCAGCACCGCTTCCTCGACGAGGTCGGCCTCGGCGACAGCCTGCGACAGGCTGTCGGCGGGATGCAGGTTGGCCCGCACACGCTCGGCCGACCCTGGGTCGAAGAGCCCCCGGGCCTCGAAGTCCTCGGCCTCTCGGCACAGCCGGTCGAGGTGCCTCTGGGTGAGCGACGGCTCGGCGTCGACGATCGTGACGTGCAGGCCAGCCACGGCGAGGACCTGGGCGATGCCGCCGCCCATGTAGCCGGCGCCGATGACGGCGACCCGCTCGATCTGGCGGGTCTGCTCGCTCTGCTCGGTCACGCTGGGACGACCCTCCTCGCGGGGCGCGACGGCGGTGTAAACCCGGGGGTTTCGTCCTCGGGAACGGCCGCCGTTGGCCCGTCACTCCTGCGGGGTGATCGTCAAACGCTATAGGATCGATGCAAGAGGATCAAGAGGTATGCGCGGCGCGGCGCCGGCCGCTACCCGTCGGCCAGGGCGCGCGAGCGGACGGCGACGAGGTGGGTCTCCATCGACGCCGCCGCGGCCTCCGGGTCACCACTGCGGACCGCGTCAAGGATGGCGGCGTGCTCGACCACCGCGAGCTCGACGTCGATCGCGCCGCGGTTCATCAACTGGCGAAGGCGGTGCACGTGCGGGGCGAGCGTCTGGGCCATGTCGAGCAGGTACGGGTTGTGACTGTGCCGCAACAGGACGAGGTGGAACTCCCAGTCGACCGCGTAGTACGTGCGCAGCGTCTCCCACTGGAGGCGGCTCGGGTGTCGCGTCATCATCTTGAGCACCCGCTGGGCCGCTCGACGATGTTGGGTGCTCACGGTCTCCAGCTCGGTGATCACCGCCGCCGAGACGGGCACCGCTCGCCGGACGGCGGCGACCTCGACGACCGCCCGGGCTTCCATCAGCTCCGCCATCCGAGACGAGGTGAGCGGCGGCGAGACGCGATACCCCTTGAGCGCCGCGCGGGTGACCAGGCCGGTGTGCTCGAGCTGGCCGAGCGCCTCCCGTACCGGGGTCGGGGACACGCCGAGCTGCCGGGCCAGGCCGTCAATGGACAGCGACTCGCCCGAGGCCACCCGCCCGGCGAGCAGCATCTCCAGGATCTCGTCGTAGACGCCGTCTCGGAGCACTCGGCGCTGGACGACGCCGCCACCCGCGGCGGTTGCGCCGGTCACGTTCGCCGAGGCGGTTGACGGCGAGAACCCCACGATGCCGCCACGCAGGGCGCGCCCCCAGGGGGTGTTGACATGCGCTGATCCTATAGCCTGCACGAAGTTCACCGGCGAGCCGCGGCGTGCCCTAGGCGTCCCGGCCCCGCATCGTCGCCTCAGCCGGCCCACGAAAGGCTCCACCCTTGTCCGTACAGAGCCCCAGCACCCCCCAGCCGCCCTTCGCCGGCCCGGTGTCCGTGGACGAGCTGCTGGCTGCCTCCAGTCCGTCAGGTCGGCACCGGTCTCGACGAGATCAGGGCCGGCCGTCGCCTGGTGGTGCTCGACGACGACCCCACGGGCACGCAGAGCATCGCCGACCTCCCGGTGCTGACCAGCTGGTCGGTCGACGACGTGCGCTGGGCCTTGTAGCAGCCCACGACCGCGTTCTTCGTGCTCACCAACACTCGCAGGTGGGACCAGGTCCCGGGCGGGGCGGGGGCGTGGAAACTAGGTGTTACATCTAACAACACCGGTCCGTGTGGTCCGTTACGTTCTGTTGGTAGGGAGGGACGGTGCTGCGCGGGGACACCGAGGGTGAAGGTGTGCTATGACGACTCGGGGCTGGCCGGGTCGAACACCTCGTTGTAGGTGCCGAACCCGGCGTCGTGCAACCACCGCAGGGCCTGGGAGACGGTGCGGCGGTCGCGGACGCCGGAGTCGAGGATGAGGTCCCGCAGCGGGCAGGGGATGGTGGAGTGCTGTTGGCGCAGAATCCGATCAAGGAGGGCGTGGGCGACGGCGAGGAGTGTCAAGGCGCACCCGGGATGTGGCCGGTCACGCGGAGCCGACGGACACCCGATGCTACGAATCAGCGCACGAACATGGCAAGACACTCTCAAGAATCTTCTTGGGTGAGCAAGGCGACCGAACGCGGCTCATTGAACTCGACCGGGCACCTCGGTGGTCGTAGCTGAGCCTTGATCCGATTCGTGGGTGGGTGTGGCGGGTCGTGACGCGCGGATGCCCCTGTGGGGCGGGAGGATTGGACTTGCGACAGTTCGATCCGACCCGTTCCGAGGGGCATCCGACAAGTGCAAGCATCGCATAAGGCTTCCGCTGTTTTCGCTCACCCAAACCTGCTTGGTTCGGCCGGTCTGGTTCCGGTGATGCGGCTGGCCGAGCGGGCCGGGTTGCTTGACCTGTTGACGCAGCACTTGAGTGGGAGGATGTCCCGAGTTCCGTGGAACTCAAGCCGATGATCGCAAGGAGTTGTCGTGGCCATCTCACTCGACACGTTGCTGAAGGGTCTGCCGAAGGGTCCGCAGGTGCCAGCACACGTCGTCGCGGCCCTGGCTGAGAACTCAGATCGCATACTGGTCGTCCTGGACGACGACCCCACCGGGACGCAGTCGGTCGCCGACCTCCCGGTCCTGATGAACTGGTCGCCGAGCTCGTTGGAGTGGGCCTTCCACCAGGGCAAGCCCGCCGTCTATGTCATGACGAACTCCCGCAGCCTGGCCCCCGAGGATGCCGAGGACCGCAACCGTCAGGTCGCCAGGAGTGCCTTCGCGGCGGCTGAGAAGGTGGGCGTCAAGGTCGACTTCGTCTCCCGGTCTGACTCCACCCTGCGTGGGCACTTTCCCCTGGAGACGAACGTCCTCGCTGAGGAGATCCTCTCCCACAGTGGAAATCCCGTCGACGGGGTCATCATCGTCCCCGCCTTCGGCGACGCAGGGCGGATCACGGTGAGGTCCGTGCACTATGCAGGATCGGACGCCGACGGCTACACGCCCGCGGGCGAGACCGAGTTCGCAAAGGACGCCACCTTCGGGTATCGATCGTCGGACCTGCGCGACTGGGTGCAGGAGAAAACCGCGGGACAGGTTCGGGCAGCCGATGTCGCCAGCATCGACCTTGCGACCCTGCGGTCCAGCCGCGCTGAGACCGTGGCGGTGCTACGTGGCCTGTCGAAGGCGAAGCCGGCCGTGGTTGACATCGTTGACGAGAACGACCTGCGTCTGCTCGCACTGGCTCTCAACGAGGCCGAGGGCGCTGGATCCCGACTGCTGTATCGAGTCGGACCTCCCTTCGTCCGCGCCCTCATCGGCCAGGAGCCCCACCCGCCTCTGGAGGCGGAGGATATCTCTGCGATCCGGCGTGGCGGCCTGGCCGAGGATGCTGTCGGTGGCTTGATCGTGGTCGGGTCGCACGTGGCCATGACCACCAAACAGCTCGAGACCCTTGTCGAGCGGACGTCCCCCGTCGAGCTCGAGATCGACGTCGCCACCATTCTGGGTGACAAGCCCGAGGCGTATCTGGCCGAGGTGGCCGAGCGGGCCATCGCGGCACTGGCTCACGGAAACGTCGTGGTCCGCACGAGCCGCAGCCTCGTCACGGGGGCTGCCGCGGCCGACTCCCTCGGCCTCTCGCGCCGGGTCTCCACGTCATTGGTGGAGGTAGTGCAACGGATCCTGGCGGGGTACGCGCCACGATTCGTTGTGGCCAAGGGAGGGATTACCTCCTCGGATGTGGCGAGTCGCGGCCTAGAGATTGAGCGAGCCGTGGTTCGTGGGCCGATGCTGCGCGGGATCGTCTCGCTGTGGGAGCCCATGGACGGCCCCGCGCGAGGGATCCCCTACATCGTCTTCGCCGGCAACGTAGGCGGCCCGAGCTCGCTTGCTGACGTCGTTGACAAGCTCTCACGCTGAGGCTGAACAGACCCCTCGAAGGAGATACCCATGACCCCCTCAATCGCCGTCCTTGGACTCGGTGCCATGGGCCTGCCGATGGCTCGCCACCTCGCGAGCTCGTTCGCGGTCCGAAGCTACGACATCGACCCCGGCCGTTGCGCTGCCGCCGGGGACTTCTCGACGGCCTGCAGCACCGCGCAGCAGGCAGCCACCGGTTCCGACATCGTCCTGCTCGCCGTTCGCAACCGCGTCCAGCTCGCCGAGGTTCTCTGGGGCTCCGATGGCGTGGTTCCGGTCCTGACCGCGGGCTCCGTCATCCTGCTCACCTCGACCGTCGGGATCGACGTGGTCCGAGAGGTCGCCGGTCAGCTTTCCGAGCAGGGGATGCTCCTGGTTGACGCCCCGGTCTCAGGCGGCCCGGTGCGTGCCGGCCAAGGTGACCTGCTGGTCACCGTCGGCGCGGACGACACGGCATACGCGAAGGCTCTACCGGTCTTGAAGGCGATGGCCTCGACGCTGAAACGAGTCGGCTCACGCCCCGGAGACGGTCAGTGCATGAAGACGGTGAACCAGCTCCTGTGTGGGGTCCATATCGCCGCGGCAGCAGAGGCCCTGGCACTGGCGAGAGCTCTGGGCCTGGACCCGGCGGCTGCGCTGGACACCCTTGGCTCGGGAGCCGCCGCTTCGTTCATGCTGGGTGATCGTGGCCCGCGCATGCTGCAGGCGTATGACGAGGGTGGCGCAGAGGTCCGCAGCCGTCTCGACATCTTCGTCAAGGACATGGGCATCGTGACGACCGCCGCGCGCGGGGTCGGCGTCTCAACTCCAGTGGCAGCTGCCGCTGAGCAGCTCTACCTGCTCGGCCAGGCCCAGGGGCTCGCTGGTGACGACGACTCGAGTGTCATTACCGTGCTCGCTCCGAAGGCCGGCATCAAGACCAGATGAGCGCATCACAACTGCCGCACCCTTCACCTCCTAACGGGACTTCCCTGCACCCTGCGCGTCAAAGACCGTCGAACCACTTCGGAAGGAACAACTCTCATGAAGGCACTAGTCATGCAGGCCCCGTGGGTCCTGAAGGTGGAAGAGGTCTCGACCCCGGAGCCTGGACCGGACGACGTCCTGGTGAAGATCGCGGCCACCGGCATCTGTGGCTCGGACTTCCACGGTTTCTCGGGCGAGAACGGGCGGCGCAAGCCCGGCCAGGTCATGGGCCACGAGACCGTGGGCCACGTCGCCAGCGTGGGAGGCAACGTGACCGACCTGGCGGAGGGCACCTGCGTGACGGTCAACCCGGTGCTCTCGTGCGACGACTGCGACGTATGCCGCTCCGGCAACGAGCAGAGCTGCCCCCACCGCAAGGTCATCGGGGTGGCCGCCGACCTGACGTCGGCGTTCGCGGAGTATTTGCTGGTACGACGTAGCAACGTGATCGCCCTTGCCGGCGGCCTCGACCCCGAGCTGGGTGCGCTCGTCGAGCCGCTCGCAGTCGGCTATCACGCCGCCTCCCGCGGCGGGTGCTCCAGCCAGGACACCGTCCTGATCATCGGTGGCGGACCCATCGGCCAGGCCGCGTTCCTCGCGGCCCAGCGGCTCGGCGCGACACGGGTGGCCATCTCCGACCCCAACCCGACCCGTCGTGCACTGTGCGCCGAGCTGGGCGCCGTGGTCATCGACCCCTCCGCCCAGCCACTCGAAGAGTCCATCGTCAACGATCTCGGCGCGAAGGCAAGTCTGGTCATCGACGCCGTGGGCGCCACACCGACGCTCGCCGACGCCCTGAAGGCATCGGCATTCGGGGCCAGGGTGGTGCTCGTCGGGATGGCCGCGCCGTCGCTCGAGCTGGCCGCCTATGCGATCAGCACCGAGGAACGCACCCTGATCGGCAGCTTCTGCTACTCCCGCAAGCACTTCGCCCAGACCGCCACGTGGGTCGGGACGACGGATGCGCCGCTGCACCGGCTGATCGACGGGCGCGTTGGCTTCGCGGGCGCCGAGGCGAGCTTCACCGAGTTGGCCAAGGGCCAGAGCACCGCGAGCAAGATCCTCGTCTTCCCCGACGGCGCTCCCGGGACCAAGGATGGCGGCAACTGATGGGTATGCCCAAGATCGCCCAGGTTCGTGCGTACACCGTGGCCGCCAAGGGTGGCGCCGATTATCACGACCAGGAGGGGTACCACTGGATCGACGACCACATCGCCACCCCGATGTCGAAGTACCCGGGCTACGCGGACAGCCGCCAGAGCTTTGGCATCAACGTCCTCGGAACGCTCGTCGTCGAGGTTGAGGCGACCGACGGCACGGTCGGCTTCGGCGTCACCACCGCCGGAGAGATCGGCGCATGGATCGTCGAGAAGCACCTGGCCCGATTCCTGGAAGGCGCCCAGGTAACCGATGTCGAGCGCATCTGGGACCAGATGTACCTCTCCACGCTTTTCTACGGCCGCAAGGGGATCGTCCTCAACGCCATCAGCGCCGTTGACCTCGCCCTCTACGACCTGCTCGGCAAGATCCGGCAGGAGCCGGTCTACCAGCTCCTCGGCGGTCCGGTCCGGGACGAGCTGCAGTTCTACGCCACCGGGGCCCGGCCGGACCACGCACAACGGCTCGGCTTCCTCGGCGGCAAGATGCCACTGCACCACGGCCCGGCAGAGGGCAAAGAGGGCATGAAGGCCAACATCGCCGAGCTGGCCGAGATGCGCTCCCGGGTGGGCGACGACTTCTGGCTGATGTGGGACTGCTGGATGTCGCTGGACCTGGACTACGCGACGCGCCTCGCGCTGCGCAGCCACGAGCATGGGCTGAAGTGGATCGAGGAGTGCCTCATCCCCGACGACTACTGGGGCTACCGCGACCTCAAACGGGCCGTCCCACCGGGCATGCTCCTCACCACCGGCGAGCACGAGTCCACCCGGCACGGCTTCCGCATGCTCCTGGAGATGGAGTGCGCCGACATCATCCAGCCGGACGTCGGATGGTGCGGCGGCATCACCGAGCTGCTGAAGATCTCAGCACTGGCCGACGCGCACGGCGCGCTGCTCGTTCCTCATGGCTCGAGCGTGTACTCGTACCACTTCGTTGTCACGCGACATAACAGCCCATTCGCCGAGTTTCTCATGATGGCGCCCGAGGCCGACAAAGTCGTGCCGATGTTCACCCCGCTGCTGCTGAACGAGCCGCTGCCGGTCAACGGCAAGATGAGGCTGCCCGAGACTCCAGGATTCGGGGTCGAGCTGAACCCCGAATGCCCGCTGGAGCGGCCCCACAAGCACTGACCGCCACCCACGAACGAAAGGCCCGAGATGAAGCTGATGAGAGTCGGCCGGCGAGGAAGCGAGGTCCCCGTCGTCACCCTCGATGGCGAGGTGTTCCTCGACGCCCGCGCCGTCACCCACGACTACCACCCAGAGTTCTTCTCACGTGGCGGCCTGGACGACCTCCGCGCTTCAGTGGCGGACGCGACCCTACCGACCCTGGACGTGAACGGGCTGCGCATCAGCGCTCCGGTCGCGCGCCCCACCGCCATCGTCTGCATCGGTCAGAACTACGCCGCGCACGCGGCCGAGTCGGGCGACGAGCCCCCGACGATCCCGATCGTTTTCCTCAAGCATCCGAACACCCTGCGTGGTGCCTATGACGACGTACGGATCCCGTTGAGGGCAGAGCGGACGGACTGGGAGGTCGAGCTCGCCGTCGTGATCGGTGCCGAGGCCCGTTACCTGCAGTCGGAGGAGCAGTCACTGGCGTGCATCGCGGGGTACGCCGTCTCCAACGACGTCTCCGAGCGCGAGTTTCAGACCACCCTCGCCGGTGGCCAGTGGTCCAAGGGCAAGTGTTGCGAGGACTTCCAGCCGCTCGGCCCCTGGCTGGCCGTGGACGAGGTCGCTGACCCACAGAAGCTTGGCCTGCGCTCGTGGGTCAACGGCGAGCCGCGCCAGGACTCGAACACCTCCGACATGATCTTCACGGTGGCCTTCCTGATCCAGCACCTCTCGCAGTTCATGGTGCTGAGCCCTGGCGACGTCATAAACACCGGCACCCCACAAGGAGTCGCCCTGTCGGGCCGTTTCCCCTACCTCAGGGCGGCCGACGTGATGGAGCTGGAGATCGACGGCCTCGGGCGCCAGCGCCAGCAGCTGACAACCACTCAGGGCTGAACGCAGCTCTGAGCCTGTCCGCACCTCCGAGACGACGACCCGGTGGTTCCCCTCGGAGGGCGCCTGCCCTACATCTGGGTATGTGCTGCCTTGGCCGGGTCGGTGCCGATCCGGGCGCCGGCCTCCAGTGCCGTGATGGCGTCCAGCTCGCCACGGCTGAGAGTGACCTCGGCCGCCGCGAGGTTCTCGCGCATCCGGTGCGGGTGGGTGGACTTGGGGATCACGATGTTGCCCAGGCCAAGGTGCCAGCCCAGGACAACCTGCGCCGGGGTGACACCGTGTTCTGTGGCCAATGCGGTGACCGCTGGTTCGTTCAGGTCGGCTCCCTGACCTAGTGGGCTGTACGCCTCAACCGCAATCCCCAGGGCCCTGGCCTTCGCCGTCAGCGCGGCCTGCTGGAACGTCGGATGAAGCTCAACCTGGTTCACTGCCGGCACCACCGTCGTGTTCGCCAGCAGGGTATCCACATGCTCGGCCATGAAGTTGGACACCCCGATTGCCCGCGCACCACCGGCGGCATAGATCTCCTCCAGGACCTGCCAGACCTCGACGAACAACCCCTGAGACGGGACCGGCCAGTGAATGAGGTACATGTCAATCACGTCAACCCCTAGCGCCCGCCGGCTGGCTTCGAAGGCCTGCGCCGCCGTGGCATGCTCCCCGTTACGCAGCTTGGTGGTGATGAAGACATCCCCGCGCGGGACTCCACTGGCCGCGATCGCCGCCCCCACGCCCGCCTCATTGCCGTACGCGGCGGCCGTGTCGATATGCCGGTACCCGGCCTCCAACGCATCCTCGATTACCTGCTGGGTCTGCCCCTGCGGGACCTGGAACACGCCAAAGCCGAGCTGGGGAACAGTAACCCCGTTGTTCAATGTCACCTTCGGAACGACAGCCATGCCAACTCCATCCGTATCGCGAAAGTTCCCTTCAGCGTCAGCACCGCCAACGCCCTGTGCGTCAGGAATAGGTGAGACAGGTCGGTGATTTCCTTCCCTTTGCACGGGGCGAGATTGGTTGAGCACGATGACGATGACGACGGCGGACGTGGCCACTGAAGCGCCCAAGGTTTGATGCCGCTGTCTTCTGAGTCCAGGAGGACGGCGATATACCGAAGAAGTTCAACCCTGAGGTCAAGGCCCGGGCGGTGCGTCTGGTGACGGAGCACCGACAGGAGTACCCGTCGATGACGGCGGCGGCGGAGGCGGTGTCCAAGCAGCTGGGTCTGCGACGGGAGACGGTCCGGGGGTGGGGGGTGCAGGCCGACGTCGATGCCGGCCGTCGCGACGGGTCACGAGTGAGGAGTTGGAGGAGATCAAGAAGCTGAAGTCCGAGAACCGGCGGCTTCGTGAGGACGTGGCCGTGCTGAAGGCCGCGACGTCTTTCTTCGTGGGGGAACTCGACCCCGCAACCGGTGATCATGGGTTCCCCAGGTCCCAGGCACGGCCCGCCAGCTCAACTGTGCGTGCGGCGTCGAGACCACGCAGGATTGCCATCATGCGCTGCGAGGCGAAGCTGGTATCGAACCAGTCGTTCAGCTCTTCCATCCCAGCTCCTTCGAGATCGCCGCGCTCGTCTGAAGCAGTTCTGTCAGCAGTTCCATTTCGAGTTTTCTCAGATCGGCCTTTGCCTTGAGGGCCGTGACCGAGACGGCCACGAACACCTTGCCCGTCGCGGGGAAGACCGGGGTCGCGATGCAGTTCACGAATTCCTCCATCTCGCCGTCATCGGTGGCCCAACCGCGTGCCTGCGACACCTGCAATTCGCGCAGAAACGCCGCCTGCGAGGTGATGGTGGTGTTGGTGAACCGCTGAAATTCGCACCGCCGAAAAAGAGCCGTGAG
>JAABUW010003774.1_pt1 | contig 21204 bp, 24 predicted proteins | sample 5560081 | NCBI WGS metagenome assembly JAABUW01 (sample SAMN10711882, study PRJNA513363) | rock metagenome | isolation source: Antarctica rocks | place: Antarctica: Victoria Land, Knobhead sud
GCGGCGATCGTCCGGGAGGAACTGATCGCTTGGCTACGGCGGGAAGGCGTGACGCTCCTGTGGAAGAATACCGGGCGGGCAAACGGGTATTACCTATCCCGCACCCCCGAGATCGCCATCCACCATTATCTGACCGGGATACGGGAATTGAAGACGCTCGTGCATGAGGCAGCACACTTCGCCGCCGACCATTGCGGCGGGGTGCGCTGGGAGGATGCGGAGACAGTGGCGGAATCGAGCGCATACGTCGTGCTGGCACACTTCGGCATGGACACAGGCGGTTACAGTTTCGGATACGTGGCACACTGGGCGCGGGAGATGGCAGTATTCCGTCGCAACCTCGCGGCGATCCAGCAGGTCGCCCATCAGCTCATCGTGGCGATTGCAGAAACGGGCCAGCATTCCGTGTCCGTGTAGTGAACGCCGCTGACGAAGAGGGCCGCCGTCCCCGGCGACGTGGGGCGGCGGTAGGCGAACATGGAACGAGGAGACGAAATGCACAGCGAAGAATTCCCTACGGACATCGCGAGCCTACCGTGGGATACGGAGACGATGGACATCCGCTGCGAGCGGAGCGACAGCGGTACTTGCTTCAACATCGCGCAACGGGTGCGCCATCTTAGCCCGACTGGGATGGAATGGGGCTACGCGGGATCGGGGCCCGCGGACTTTGCGCTCAACATCCTCAATCTCCTCCTCCCCGCCGGTACGGATGGCTGGGAAGGCGTCCGGTGCTGGGATAAGAACGTCGTGAGCAGGATAACATGGATGCTCCATCAGGATTTCAAGTTCGCTTTCGTCGCCTCGCTGCCAAATGAGGGAGGCGTGATCGAAGGCCTGCGGATTCGCGCGTGGATCGCCGCGATGACCGCAACCGACTATGCGGTTTTCGGCGTGGCGCGCGATGAGCAGGGGAGGGAATATGAGTGGCTTCACGACGACGGGTATGACACCGTAGCCATAGCCGAGGCGGAGGCAGCAGTGCTGACGAAGACAACCACCGATTCCGATCTCGTGGGATTCACCGTGCGCCGCGTGGTCAATGTTCGTTGATTGCGCGAACAGTTCGGGGAGCGCAGCGCGGCTGACGATGCCGTTGCCAGGTGCGCCACCCGATCCATCCCTCAAAGCCGAGGAACGTCACGCCAGCGAGTACGCGCCACGTAGCGGCGATCGCCGCTCCGTGGAATACAAGTCCCAGATGGAGACCGGCGAGGCCTGTCAGCAGGGCGGTTGCCGTCGTGCTCGCACCCGCAACGTTGCGGGTGGATCATGCACCGTAACACCCGCAGGTGGCCGCACGCTGTGCGACCAGTAGGTATGTCTGCACGACGGTCAATGCCGCGAACAGGGTGAAGAGGAACGCCGCGATGAACCGGGGCGTGATACCAGCGACAAGCGCCACGGCGAGAACGATCTCACACCACGGGAACAGGCGGCTGACCGCGCCGACTCCCCACGCGGGGAGCAGCCGCTGCTGTCGTAGAATAGCCGCGAACAGGGCGGGCTGCTCCGCCTTGGCGAGCCCGGCGACGCCGAGCATCGCCGCGAAATAGAGCGTCAGCGCGAATCGGAGGTGTGCCATCCGAAGCCGCCGCTACTTCTTCTTCAGGAATTCCGACACGCGTTTCCCTTCGCGTGCGATATGAGAGGGGCCGGACGTCGCGCGTTGCGCCCCCGTATGGCCGGGCGCGGGATGCGGCGCGTCGTTGCGAAAGGCGACCTGCAGGCGCGTTTTGTTGGGGTCGAGATGCGCGTAGGGCTTGAGTGACAGAAGTAGTTCCCGCTTCGTGAGGGGATGAGCGACCTGTCCTTCGTCGCCGCCCAAGCGCTTCTTCCATTCGGCGATGGTGTCGCCACCAGGATAGGTCTTCCCGTCCGTGCCGACAAGCTGGTAGTCGGGATCGCCGTCGCGGAAGGGGTTAACTTTGATCTCCTCCATGTCTTTCCTCCGTTAATATCCGGCCGGGCACGGGACGCCGGTGTTGAACAGGTACCACTCAGAGCAGTCCACGTCGTAGAATGCATCGAGCAGTTTCTGATCGCGATAGATCGTCCACGAGCCATCCTCATTCTGCAAACACATCTCTTCGGCGATCACAACTCGGACTGCGTCGCAAAGTTGATAGCCCGGCGGCGGCGGACCGGCGACGGGCGGCGGGTAGCCACAACCGCAGTCTGCGCCAACCGGCGGCGCTTTCGCAAGTTCGCGCGCCACCGGTATGAAGGCGACGAGGCCTGCGGTTGCTTTGAGGAACGTTCTTCGTGTCAGCGTTTTCATGCTTCGATTCCTCCATCTCATGAAAACCATCCGTACCTGCGCCCACCGGGCCTGACGCATGCGCCATCCGCTTCTCCGTCCCGGCATTCATCGCCCCGCTATTTACATATGCAAACATCATGCCATAATCATTCATAAATGCGAATGATCTTATCTGTCGCGCTGTTCTTACCGCGATCCGGGCAGGACAAATGAGTGATGAGTCAATGCTGGCGATGACATTGTACTGCAAGCACGGTATAATGGAGATATTACTCGAAGAGATTCTTGCGGAGGAAAGATGCCATGGTCACGATCATCGCCCGCTTTACCACCCCGACGCTCACCGCGACGCCCGCGTCCCTCGAAACTCTTGCCGCAGCAGGCATCGCGCCATCTACGTTACTCGCCCGGCACTTCGCAGGGGAGTGGGGTGGGGATGCCGACAACGCGCGGGTCAATGAGCGATATCTGCGCGACGGTGAGGGGATGCTCCTGAGTGTCTTCGCCGACGTGCCGGGCGGGCCGGTGTGGGTGATCTCGCACATCGGGTACGGCCAGGACTCGTACACGACGATGTTGCTTCCGGAGGAATATTAGTAGGAGCGGAGGTATTCGATGGCGATGTATCGGCTGACGATCACCGGGGAATGGGATACGGGGACGGACGACCTGCCGGTAGCGCGGGCGGCATGCGAGTTCGCTGCGGAGAACAGCGTTGAGGCGATGGACGCGGCGCGCGCCCTCCTCGCGGCCCTCCTCGGTAATGATGAGGATCAAGCGGAACACGCCAGTTCCCTGCCGCAGTGGGGCGCATCGGACGGTTTGACTGCCGTATTGGCGGGGGTACTCGCGGTCGAGGTGCGCTACTTGGAGTCGCACGACCGTGCCCCGCACGATCTTCACTGGACCGCTGACTGAGGGCGTACGTTGCGTCGCTAGATTGTCCGGAGGATGAGGAGCAGCGCGATCCCGATCACGAATAGCGCCCAACTCTTACCGACGAAGTCTTCGGATCTCGCCGCTTCATCGCGGATTTCATCGGATATACCATGTGTCTCGTAGTCCCGCATCGGTGATCCTGCCTTTTGTTGTGATACTTATAAGCCGTGTTCTTATAAACCGTGGACGATCCGTCCGCAAGCCATCACCGTTGCGGCATGGACGATATCACCATCACCCTCGGCAAGCGGATCCGGCAGTTGCGCCTGCAAACCGGCCTGTCACAGGAGAAACTGGCGGACAAAGCGGGGATGGACCGCACGTACTACGCAGGGATCGAGCGGGGCGAGCGAAACCCATCGGTGAAGAATCTTGCCAAGATCGCCACAGCGCTCGGTGTTGCCATGGGTGCTCTGTTCGAGGGATCCGCTGAGTAACGCGGTCGTAGTTACATATCCCTGAAAGACACCGATTGCGTCTAATGGGATGTTTCCGTTTTGACGGGCGATCACCGCAAAGCTTCCGGGCCCGATCGACATCACGGGGCAGGAATGAATATCGCAAGCGTGGGTGCGGATCTCGGTGCCGAGATTCGTCGTCCGAGGGGAGGGGACCCGCTCCCTTATTTAATTGTCGGTTAAGAAACCTTATGCGCCATTGCCGCAATGGGTAGGAGCGATGCCATCATTACGCGTTCCACGGTCCTCCGGGTAACCACTGTTGCGTGAATTGCCTCCCCGCAACGAGCGCGTGGGTCGGAGGCATAAGGAACGGTCCGAGCGTGGCGACCATCTCCGCGAGGGTGGCCGGTGCGCCCGCCGCCCCGCCGCGGCGGAGGAACGCCTGCCACTGACGCTGCTTCGCCGGGTCCTCGACGAACGCGGCGGTGAGCGCGGTCGGTGGATCGGCGGGCAGGGTCGTGCTCCGCCGCGCGAAAGTCGCGCCGATCGCCGCCGCGAGGGTGGCCCCATCGAAGGTGAAGTCGCGCGCGAGTATCCACGCGTCGAAGAAATCCTTCATCCGGCTGTTGCCGATGCCGAGCGAGACCATCGCCTCCCACTTCTCCGCGACGACGGTCGCCCGGGGGTATGCGCGTAGGCGCGGCGCGGGGAACGGCAGGAGCGTGGGATAGTCCACCTCCGCAGCGGGCGGCGTGATCGCGTCGCCGAAGCCGACGTCGATCTGCACGTCGGTGTGGGCGTTACCGAGGCGGGCGGGAATGCGGATGCGGACGCCGCCGTATTGCTCCTCGTCGCGGATCGTCGCCGCCGTGGCGGCATCGGGGAGCAGTGTCAGCCCGTCGTCATCGACGGCGACGGCGCACACCTCCCGCATCATGGCGCCGACGGCATCTGGGTCGTTCGGGCCGAAGCCTTCGAGATCGATATCCCGCGTCGCGCGGTAGGGTTGCGCCGCCCAGATGGCGAAGAGCGACGCCCCCTTCAGGACGAAACGGTCGCGGTGTGGGGAAACGGAGAGCCGGTAGAGGAAGCGCTCGACGGCGAAGCGGTTGAGCAGGAAGTTGAAATCCTCGCCGCGCTCGCGTGCGCGCCGCAGGAGCCGGTCGCGCACCGACTGCGCCATGTTCGCGGTCACGCCTGCACCGCCTCGAGATAGGGGCGCATCACATTTGCGACGCGGTCCACCTGCGCCGCGCGCCAGAGCTCGTCGGCCGTCGTGCGCCTGCCGCGCCACGCATCGTTGAGGGCCTCGATCGCCACATCAAGGCCAATCTTGTGGCGGTACTTGAAGCAGTCCGCCACCGTCTTGGCGACGCTGTACACCTGCACTTCCTGGCCTTCAACGAGATGTTTCTCCACCCCCGTCGTGCGCGCGGTGCCGCCGAAGCGGACAATCCGGAGCGGCGGGTACGGGATCTTCGGCAGGCGGGCCTTCGGATCGATCGCCATCCAGACCGCGCGCGGCGCCTGCGTCGTCAGATTGTGGAAGCGCAGCGCCGAGAGGAGGCAGACAACGCCGGATGGCACGCGCAGGCACGCCTCGACCATCGTATGCATCGCGGTGATGTCGGCGCCCTCGGCGCCGTCCGCGAGTTCATAGATGCCCCGGGCGACGCGCCTGAGGACCCCGCGCGCGGTGAGCCGCTGGAGATAGGCGGGGGCGATCCCCTGTTCGCGTAGCGCGCGCGCGGTGACGATCCCCTGCCGCCGCGTCAGCGCGACGACTTCGTCGGTCCTTGTCGAGGGCATGATGCCTCCGTCTGTTACAAAGCGTCGGTACTTATTACTATCTACCGACATCTTATAACACATGCTCTTCCCCGAAAAGTGCGGTTGTATATGTCTTTAGGGATATGTGCTGAGAAATACGAATCGCCTACAAGCTCAGGTAGCGTGCGGCAGCGACATCGAACCGAACAGTTGCCCATATCAGTCGGATATCCGCGCTTATGCGACTCGACTGATATGGCAGAACGCCATGTGCATCGAGTTACATACAAAGAACACCGAAGGCAGACATCGATGCTCAGCACCATTTGTCATCTGTGGTTCCGTCTTGCTCATTTACGTTCACGCGAATATTGGTCTAATGCATAGCTGTGTCTTTGATCGGGATACGGTGGACGTGCTGCACTAGGCACCAAGGAAGAAACGGATTAGTGAACGAAATGAGACTTGGCGAAGGAGAACAACGCACGCTGTGTGGATATGTCCAACAAGTGTGACCGTATACAGCGAAATCCCTGCGAGCGCGTGTTCCCCTATCCTCAGTATGTAGCCATCTTCGGCAAGCCTGCGGCGTTGTGCTTCCGGGAGGGATTCGGTCCATGCTTTGAGGCTAAAGACCGAGATCCTTATAGAGGGCGTTTCCTAACTCATAGATTGCCCTCCCACAGGTGAGCCAGCACCCGTTTGGGGGAGCGGATGAGGTCTGGACGGCCCGCGTGATGCGCGGCGAGCGCGACGACCAGGGTCGCGGTGTAGGTCAGTGCGACCCGCTGCACGATCGCCGTCCAGCCGCTGACGGGCGGACGTTGCAAGCCGAAGAAGCAAAAGACGCGCCCGAAGAAACGTTCGATGCTGCCCCGCTTGCCCAGTTCGTGGGCCGTCCAGGTCGGCGGCAGGCAAGTGCGATTCTTCTGTCGCTTCGGATTCCACGGGATCACCGCGACCGCACCGAGGTGGACATGAATCCAATGGATCAGTCGCACTCCCCAGTAGGCGGCATCGAGGCGAATGACGTGGGGACGCAGACCGTAGAGGCGTACCGCCCACGCGAGCAGGGGTCGGGCGAAGCGGGCGTCGTGGGCATTGGCGGGGGCGACGATGAAGAAGAGCGGCAGGCCGGAACCACGACACAGTAAGGTGTGGACGCGGTAGCCCCGCAGGAAGGCAGTTGGATGGTGGGCGGGGGCATGGCTGGCCGCTAGCGGCATCGGGGTCGGTGCGCCGCCACGCAAGAATCGGCGCGCTGTCGATAATCAGATCGCGGGCACGACTCAGCCCACCGCGCAGCGCCTCATGCACGACGAGGATAAAGAGCATCTTGCATGGCGGCGCGCCTGCCGCGTTGAGCCGCTTGCACTGCTGGCTGGGGCTGGGGATGCGGAATCGCCCGTCGGGGGCGTCAGGCAACCCGCAAGCGAGCGCGAGGGCGGGCCAGTCGTCCAGCCAGTCGTGGATATCCTGATAGGAGAGTCGCCAGAGGGTGCGCAAGAGCGCGATCAACAGCAGGGATTCCTCGCTGTAGGTACGCGGCGCGCCGCCGGGGCCGCGCGGCAAGGGAGGCGGACAGCGACGGTGGGCAAAGCGCACGGCGAGACGGCACAGATCGAGCAGATGCAGCGTAGTGACGAGGGTCAGGGCGGTGCAGTGCAGGGCACGCGGTTGTTTCTGGAGCCGCCGCTGATATGATGGGGGCGGGACTGGTGCCGTGTTGCCACACGGGACAGGGACCATGGGCTGACCTCCCTGGTGCGGGGACGAGCCGCGTCAAGGAGGCAGCCTACTCGATCTTTTCGGGTTAGGAAACGCCCTCAGGAGAAGGAGAGATATCGGGCGCTCGGGATCGATGCCACGGTCACGGCCGCCTCGCCCTACGCCGGAGAGGAGCGGCTCGAACTGGCGCGCCGGGCCGCAGAAGAAATCCGGGAGGCAGGCTGCGACCTTGTGTGGATGACGTGCATCGGGATGGACGAAGCGATGCGCGAGGTCGTCAGCGCGGTGACCGGCAAGCCCATTATCCTGGCGCGCTCGATCCTCGGGCGGATCGTCACTGAGCTCGTGACGGCGAAGCAGCCAGCGCTCGTCTGATTGGACACGCACTACTCGCATGTATGAAGGGAGCCAATGTGAGCCTGAAAAGAGAAGATGTCGAGAAGCATGTGCGCGGTCAGGTGTCGCCGGACCAGCTGCAGGACCACCTGAACAAATTCAGCACGCTGTTCCGCGACACGGGCAGCGAGGACGAGTGGAAGGCGGCGCGCTACGTCGTCGAGAGCCTACAGAGCTACGGCGTCGAGGCCGAGGTTCTGGAGTTCGATTCGCTGATTTCCTGGCCGCTCGACGGACGTCTGGTCCTGCTCGATGAGCAGGGCAACGAGGGCGAGTCGCTGGAGGTCCGCACCCGTTCATTCGGCGCACAGACGCCAGCGGGTGGCGTTGTCGGCGAACTTATCTATGTCCCGTTCCAGCAGCCAGAGCAAGGCGAGATGATCTTCTCTCACCGCGCGGTGGCCGGCGACTATAGCGGCCTTGATGTGCGAGGGAAATTCGTCCTCACCGCCGATGGCGGCCCCGACGGCGTGCTCCGGGCGCAGGAGCGCGGCGCGGCCGGTCACATCCACATCTGGCCGTCCGACGAGGCTGTCACCCATGAGATGATCTGCACGAGTATCTGGGGCACCCCGACGCCGGAGTCGGCGCCTCGTATGCCGAAGGTGCCAGCACTCGGTATCAAGAACGCAATTGGCCAGCGCTTGACCGAGCTGGTGCAGCATGGCCGGGTGCGCGTCCGCATTGAGTCAAATGTCAAGACGGAGTGGATGCATGTGCCACTGGCGACCGGCTTCATTCCCGGTTCCGGCAGCGACGACTTCCTGCTCGTCGGCGCGCACATCGACTCGTGGTATGAGGGGGTTACCGACAACGCCACGGGCGATGTTGCGCTGCTCGAGATGGCGCGGGTTCTCGTGGCCGTGCGCGACCAGCTCCGCTGTGGTGTCCGCTTCTGCTGGTGGCCGGGCCACTCAACCGGCCGGTACTCGGGCAGCACATGGTTCGCCGACAACTCCTTCATGCTGCTCCGCGAACACGGTCTCGGCTACCTCAACATCGACTCGCCGGGCGTCCGTGAGACGACGATCTTTGATTGTCGCTACAACATGGGCGAGATCGAGCAGATCACGGCGGGGGCCGTCAAGGAGATCACCGGCCAGGAGCCGAACATCCGCCGACCGCTGCGAGCGGGCGACCAGTCATTCCTCGGCGTCGGACTCCCGTCACTCGGCGCGTTCCGCATGCTGTCAGTCGACCACCCGGACCGCAAGGCAGTCGGTGGCTCCGGTGGGGCGTACTGGTGGCACTCACCCGAGGATACGCTCGACAAGGCTGACGCCAACATCCTGGCCGAAGACGTCGAGGTCTACGTCACGATTGCGTTACGGATGTGCCAAGCCGAGATCATCCCTTATCGCTTTGCCGCCAGCGGGAGGGACTTCATCGAGTACCTGACCAGCTACCAGGAGACCGCAGGCAGTCATCTCGATCTGAGCAGCCCCCTTGCGGCGGCCGAAGCGTTCCGGATAGCGGCCGAGCGGCTCGAACAGTCGCTGGCTAAGGATGTGTCAGCACAGAACGAAGTGCTAAAGCACATCACCCGAATCTTGAACCCGGTCCTCTTCACGGTCAACGGCCCGTACGAGATGGATCCAGCACTCCAGCTTCCGATCCTGCCCGGGCTGGCTCCCGTTCGCGAGTTGGTGCAGTTGGACCCGAATTCGGACCAGTACCGGTTCTTGCGCACGAAGCTGGTGCGCCAGCGTAATCGCGTAGAGGACGCGCTACGCCAAGCGACGCAGCTTGCGGGGAGCTTGGAACCATAAGGCGCGTGACAGAGATGGATAACTCTTGAGTCGACGTCCGGGGGTGAGAAGCACCCCCGGATGTCGCGCTAACTAAACGACGGCTCGGGAGAACAGGTTCACATCGGTCGTCGCTCCGGCGAGTAGGGCAGTAGGAAGACCAGGTGCATCCCGGTGGGGATCCGCACCGCCTCGCCGAGGAAAGGGGGCGGGAGTTAGGTCGTCCCCAATTCCCGTCCCGCTTCTCGCAGTGCCCACACCGCACGGTTCCGCGCCCGGAGGAGCGAGGTGCGGGCAACGCCCGCCCCGTGGCTCTCCTCCGGCGATTCGGTGAAAGCGCGGATAGCCGCCGCGAGGTCCGGTAGAGCCGGGACATCGAGCGCGGGTTCCTGCCGAAACCAGCCGCGCTGCGCGAAGTTCAGGCCCGTCAGTTCCCGGCTCGCACGGAGCAAATGCGTGTTCGTCTCTTTCCCGGCGGCGGGATCGCTCGCGCTCGCCTTCGCCATGAATGCCGAAGCTGCCGCGATGAAGGCGTCCGCCGCCGCTCCGACCTCACCGAGGTCGAAGCGGTCACCGAGCGCCTGCTGGTAGTGGTTCAGACTCTCCTTAATGTCCTTCCCCGCCGCCGCGAGATCGAAGGGGAGCACCGGCGCGTTCGCCAGCCGCCAGACGACGCCCCCGTAGACCTTGATGTCCCGCTCCAGGTTGTCGCGGTCAGCAATCTCCAGCGTGTCATCGACGGTGTGCCACGCGATGTTGCCGCCGCAGCCGCCGACCGCATAGTAGCCGTGCTCGTCCGCGACCGCCTGCGGCATCGTGGAGGAGAGCATCAGCGTGCCGGAGATGCCGAGGTTGCTGAACGAGTAGTCGCCCGCGCGCGGCGGTCGCTCGCCCTGCGCTGGGAGGCCGGTCACATCGCGGATGACGGCCTGCGTGAACGCGCCGAGTTCGGGTGTCCACGAAACGTCGCGGTACTCGGTCGCCCAGCGGCAGCCGGGGGAGTCGCAGTTCACCTGCGCGATGCAGTGCTCGATCAGATCGAGGCCAAAGGTATCCGCGTACCAGGTGCTGCCTGCGTACCGCCCGTGCGAGTGGCCACTCCACCACGCGACCCGCACGCTGCGCGCGAGGTTATGCCGGTGCTCGTGCAGGGCGCGGGCGAGTTCGAGCAAGGTCGCGTCACCCGTCGCGTTGTCGCCGATTCCCTCGCCCCACGCGTCGAGATGGCCGTGGACAAGCACGAACTCCTCCGGCGCCGTCGCGCCCCGGATCTCCGCTACCGTGACGGGGATCTCCCGCCAGCGCGTGTCGAGGTTCGTGTGCACCGTCACCGCGCGCACCATACCGCCGGCAATCTGTTCCTTGAGCCACGCGCCGTCCGGCTTGTTGATCTCCGCGACGCTCAAGGTCGGCGCGGCCCCGGCGGTCTCAAGGTCCGGCGCACCCCAGATCGGCGTGCAGATGCCCTCGTGGACATTCGTGCCGGGGCTGGTGAAGATCGCGGCGGCGACTCCTGCGTGCGTCAGGTCGGCGATGCGCGCGGGCATCGGTAGACCGTTTAAGACAGCGATCTTGCCAACAACGTCCCGCCCTTCCAACGCATTGCCGAGTCCGGAGGTGAAGATCGTGTTGACGTTCGTCGCGTGCGCCGCCTCCAGATGCACCGCCTGCCCGGTGATCCCCGCGTCGCCCGTCGGTACGGCGAAGGCGGGCGTCGTGCCCGTCAGCGTGCGCGCGGCGCCGTCTGTCAGGGTGACGGTGACGGTCGCGCCGCGCGGCAGGCTGATGAAGCAGCGCGGATGATGGACGGTGTGCGGGATACCCCACTCCGTCAGTCGCCGCGTGATCGCGTCCACTGCCTGCTGCTCGCCCTCCGTGCCGGATTCGCGCACGTAATTGCTGAACTCGTGAATCACCTCCCACGGCATCGCCGTGCTCAGTGTGCCAAGAAACGCCCTTTCCGCCTCGCCACCTCTCCATTCAGTCATTGCCGGTGCCATCACGTTCCCCTCCTTCATTGGGTCTTGTCTAACCGATTGAACCGCATGCTACCCAGAGGGCGCCCGGCAGAGGACGCAGAGAGAAGAAGAAACGTGAACCACGAAGACACGAAGAGCACGAAGAAGAGAAAAGGGTATTGTTTTTCTTTTTTTCTCTCTTTCTCCCCTTTCCTTCGTGTTCTTCGTGTCTTCGTGGTTCAAATCGTTTCTCTCTGCGGTTCAATCAATTGCATCACTGCCTGTGCCGCCAGCGTCGCCTCCCGTAGCGCGGCACAGACGGCGTTGCGCTTCCGGACGAGCGCGGTCGTCAGGAAGCGCGCGCCATCGCTCTCCGGTGGGAGTGTGACGAGGAGCGGGAGATCGCGCAAGAGTTGTAGGGCAGGTGCCGGCATCGCGGGATCGTGATCGAAGCGATTGCCCGCCGTGTACCGGAGCGGCACGAGCGCCCGCGTCACTGCCTTCTGCGCTGCGACGACCGCGCGGGCTTCCGGGTCATCCGGGCTGGCGTTCGCCTCGATGAGCGCGCGGGCACGGGCGTCCAATGCCTCGGTCGCACGGATCGCTTCGGCGGCGCGCGCGCGGGCCAGGGTAAGATCGAAGCGGCCCGCCGCTTGCTGCTCGTACTGCGCGAGCAGATCGTCAATCTCGCGCGCCGCGTCCGCGAGGGTGAAGGGCAACACCGGCCTACCGCAGAAGCGCGCGAGCGTCGCGGCGTAGATGCGGACATCGAGCGCCAGCACATCGCGGTCGGCGGTCTCGATCGTGTCCGACTCCGTATGCCACCACCAGTTCATGCCGCAGCCGCCAACCGCTGCCCACTGCTCCTTTGGCAGATTGGAGAGGAGCATGTACAGGGAGGGCACGCCCGGCCCCCAGAAGGATTGATCCCCTGCCCGCGTCGGTCGCTCCGCCTCAGCATGCTGACCGGTCAGCACGCGGATCATTTCGGTGCCGAACCGCTCCGTCTCCGCGCCCATCGTCACGACATCGTAGCGCGTCGCCCCCTTCGCGCCGGGCGAGTCAATATTGATGTTGATGACGGCGTGCTCGTGCAAGTCTTCCCAGAAATTGTCCGCGTACCACGCGCTGCCCGCGTATCGTCCCTGCGAGTGCCCCGTCCACCACGCGATGCGCACGCCGCGCGCCAGCTCGTCTCGCGCCAGCCAGGCGATGCGGGCGAGTTCGAGACAGGCGGCGTTGCCCGTCGCGTTGTCCGTCGTGCCGTAGTACCACGAGTCCACATGGCCGTTCGCGAAGGCGAAGTCGTCTGAATATGTCCCGGAGATATGGGCGACAACAATCGGCACGCGCCGCCATTCGGTCTGCACGACGGTACTGAAGGTGCCACGCAATCCACCCGCCTTCGCCGCCTCGGCGATCCGCAGGCCGTCGTTGCGCGTCACGCCGAGTGACGGGATGATCGGCAGCCGACCAATGGTCTCCGGTGTCGGTGTCCCCCAGATTGTCGTTGTGATCTGCTCGTGGATGGCATCCTCGTCGCTCGCCCAGTAATGGATGTGGCAGAGCGCCCCCGCCCGCCCGGCCGCGAGGATCGTGTCCGGCCGACCCCGGTCGGAGATGACGATTTTGCCGCGCACGTCAAGGTCGTCGTAGTCGTGCGAGCCATCGCCGCTGAAGAGCGCGGTACCGCCCTTGGTCGGCACGAAGACGATCTCGCCGCTGACCTCCCGCCCATTCGTGGAGGTGGCGAAGGCGCGCGTCTTGACCTTCACCGGGCCGATACCCTCGATCGTCAGCGTCCCTTTGATCGGGAAGGAAAGGAAGGCATCGAAGGCGTACTCGCGTACGTCCTCGATCCCCGCCGCGCGGCACTGATCGGCGATGTACCGGAAAGCCTTCGCCTCATCCTCCGTCCCGGCGTGCCGCTGGAGCGTGCTGAGATATTCGACATCCCGCATCATCCGCTCTGCGTCAATCGCATCCAGCATCGTGGTTTCGAGCATTGTACCTATCCCCCTGCCCCCTCCCGCGAGGAGGGGGTGACTCATCTCACTGTCCGAATGTCCTCTAGCGCCTGGGTCACTTGGAAGCTCGCTCCCCCTTTCCCGACACGGGAAGGAGGCCGGGGGGTAGGTCGTCACCCCTGGTGTCGGTACCGTGGATCGAACGCGTCGTGCAGGCCGTCACCGAAGAAGTTATAGGCGAGGACGGTGATGAAAATCAGGACACCCGGATAGATCGCCAGTTCCGGGCGGCGGAAAATGTAGTTTGTCGCGCCGCTGAGCATGTTGCCCCACGTCGGGGTGGGTGGCTGGACACCGACGCCGAGGTAAGAGAGCGCGGATTCGGTGAGGATGGCATTCGCCACACCAAGCGTCGTCGAGACTATGATGCTCGGCACGGTGGCGGGCAGGATATGACGCAGCAAGACGCGGGCGGACGACGCCCCCAGCGATCGCGCGGCGAGCACGAAGTCCATCTGCTTTGTCCGCAACACCTCGCTGCGCACGACACGCGCGATCACCATCCAGCTGGTGAGGGCAATGACAAGGATGAGATTGCGGACGGATGAGCCGAAGACCGCGACCGTGATAAGGACAAGGAAAAAGGTCGGGATCGTCAGCATCCCATCCACCAGCCGCATAATCAGACTGTCCACGAAACCGCCCCGATAGCCCGCGACCCCACCGGAGAGCGTGCCAATCACGACGGAGATGACGACGGAGAGGCTGCCGACGAGAAGTGAGACGCGCGCGCCATAGATGAGGCGAGAAAGGACATCGCGACCATTTTCGTCCGTGCCGAGAAGGTGGGGCGCGCTCGGTCGCTGGAACTTATCCTGAATGACGATCTGCTCCGGATCGTGCGGTGCGATCGCCGATGCGGCAATCGCGCCGATATGAATGGCGATGAGGAAGATGAGCGCGGCAAGGGCGAGATGATTGCGGACGATGACGCGCAGCCCGTCACGCCACTCGCTGCGCGCCCGCGCTTGCCGCCCCTCACCCAGCGGTGTGATCGCCGCGCCGCTCGTGGTCGCGTTCGATTCCGAGACCACGTCACCCTCCCTGCGTTTCACCGATGCGGATGCGCGGATCAATCCAGCCGTAGAGCAGATCCGTAACGAGATTACTGACAACCACCGCGACACCGACGAGGAGTGTGACGCCCATCACCACGGGGTAATCACGCTGTCGCGCGGAATCCACCGCGAGGCTCCCCATACCGGGGTACGAGAAGACCGTTTCGGTGATTGCCGCGCCGCCGATCAGCCGCGGCACGACGACGCCAATCACCGTCACGACCGGGATGAGCGCATTGCGGAGCGCGTGACGCGAAAGCACCACTCCTTCCCGCAGGCCCTTCGCCCGTGCGGTCCGTACGTAATCGTCCTGCAACACCGCGACCATGCTGGAACGCATGTAGCGCGTGAACTGCGCCATCGCCGTTGTGCCGAGGACAATCGTCGGCAAAATGAGATGCTTGACGCGATCGAACGGCTCGAATTTCGTCACATCCTCCGCCAGCCCACCGGAGGGCAGGACGCGGAGCCAGACGGCGAAGATGATAATGAGCAGAATGCCATACCAGAAGACGGGTACCGCGACGCCGAAGAGGCTGAGAAACGCCGCAACGTGATCGAAGGCGCTATTGCGCTTAACCGCTGCGAGGATGCCGAGCGGGATCGCGACGATCAGCGCCAGCGCGAAGGAGATCCCCGCCAGCACGAGCGTCGCGGGGAGGCGCTTGCGAATCACCGCCGTGACCGCCCGCTGCTGCTGGTAGGAGGTGCCGAGATCGAGCCGCACGAGGCCCTTCAACCAGCGCGCATACTGCACTGGCAGCGGCGCGTCCAGCCCTAGGTTCTTCGCGAACTGCTTCGCCTGCTCGGGCGGCAGATCCGGGCTGAGGAGGATGCTCGGCCCGCCCGGCGCATTATGGATGAGTAGGAAGGTCACCATCGTGACCAGCAGCAGCAAGATCAGCGATTGCCCCACCCGCCGAATGAGAAACGCGGTCATCACCCCTCCTTCGTCGGGAGGACTGAGGACTGAGTGCTGAGGACTGAGTGCAGCAGCCTTCCGGCTCAGTCCTCAGTCCTCAGTCCTTAGTCCTATTGCTTAATGGACCACTGATACGAATAGACAATCGCGTCGCGGATGCCAACGGTGGGGACGTTTTGCAAGCGCGCGCGGAGGCCGCGAATCTCCTGCGGGTAGTACAAGAAGGTCATCGGCTGATCCTCCGCGACGACACCGAGGAACTGCTTGTAGAGGGCGCCACGCTTCGTCGGGTCAAGTTCCGATCGCGCCTTGGTGAGTAGATCGTCCGCCTGCGGACTGCTGTAGTTCCAGTTATTCTGCGAGCCACCCGTTGCGTAGAAGGCATAGACGTCCGGGTCCGGTGCCGTGATGTAGTATTCAACGATCGCTTCGAAGTCATTCTTCTGATCCACCCGGTAGCGGACGAGCGATGCATTGAACTCCATCACATTGATCTTGACGTCCGCGCCGATCGCTTTGTATGCCTGCTGCGCGATCTGCGCGATGGATTCCCGCGAGGTATTTCCCTTGTCAGTAATGAGCTCGAAGGCGAGTTTCTGCCCATCCTTCGCCCGGATGCCGTCCGCGCCCAGTTTCCAGCCCGCGCTATCGAGGAGCACCCCAGCGGCTTTCGGGTCATACGGCCACTTCTTCACATCATCCGTGTATGACGACGCGAGGAGCGGGTTGATCGGCCCGTTCGCAACCACCCCCGCGCCACCGAGGACGTTCTTGACAATGGAGTCGCGGTCAATCGCCATCGCCAGTGCCTGCCGGACCAGCTTGTCGGTAAACGGCGGCTTCTTGTTGTTGAAAGCGATGAAATAGTAGTTCACTTGCGATGCGTTCTGGACGATGATATTCGCATCATTCTTGACGGTCGCCGCGATATCCGGCTCCATCAGCATGAAGTCGAGTTCGCCCGTCTTCAGTTGCGCCAGTTGCGCGTTGAGATCCGGGCGGACGACGAAGGTGATCTTGTCCAGCAGCGGCGCGCCGAAATGGAAGTTGTCATTCCGCTCGACCGTCATCGTGCTGCCCGGCGTCGCCTCGAGGAACTTGAAGGGGCCGGTGCCGATCGGCTTGGCGAGGAACTCCTTCGGCGCATTGATGTCCTGCCCGGAGAGCAGGTGCTTCGGGACCATGTGGATGTTGTAGCCAAGTTGAATCGGCAACGACGGCAGTGGGTTCGCCAGTTTCAGGGTGACGGAGCTCGGGCTGTTGACGACCGCCGCAGTGACGCCCTTGATGTTCGAGCGGAAATTGGCGTTGACTTTCGGGTCGAGCATCGTGTCGAAGGTGAACTTGACGTCGTCCGCCGTGAAGGGCTGGCCGTCGTGCCACTTAACGCCCTGCCGGAGCGTGAAGGTGATGGAGAGGCCGTCCGGCGCGATCTCCCACTTCTCGGCGAGGTCGCCTTCCGGGTTGAGCGTCTTGCTGTTGTAGCGGATCAAGCCGTTGAACATCGTCTTGTTGCCGAGAATGCTCGACAGGCCGGCGGCCACGGTGATCGGGTTCGGGATCGGGTCCGACCCGACCGGGAACTTAATCGTGCCGCCCTTCGCCCCAGCCACCGGCGATCCCACGGCAGCGGAGGCTGCGGAGGTCGTCGGTTGCGCCGCTGCCGCCGTAGTCGGCGCGCCACTCGCCGATGAGGCGGCCGGTGCCGCGGACGTCGCGCCGACCTGCGGAATGGCGGTTGGATTCTGCGTGCCGACGATTCTTGGCGCGCTCGTCCCCTGCGCCGCAGTAGTCGCGGTCGGTGCCGGAGTGCTCCCGCCGCACGCGGCGAGGGTGGCCATCGCGCCGAGGGCGCTCATCCCGGCGAGCATCTGTCGCCGCGTCAACGGTGCGCGTCGTGCCTGACTATCTGATGCCATGGTCATTTCTCCTCGATACTTACGCTGATGCCGTCACGGTCTGTCCCGAGTGATTCACCATCTCCGCCGCGCTCACCTCTTCCAGTCTGTCGGCCGTCGCACGTCCGACGGTCGCGCCATGTCCGGGCAGCGCCGCCAGCATCAGGCCGCCCGGAACTGCCGTATGCCCCCATGCGCCGCCCGCCGGAACGGGAACGCGGAAGATATCGTGCGCGTGGTCCCGCGTCCCAAACGCAATCGCTGCGTGCGCCGTCGTCGCGAGACCGACCGCCGTCTCATAGGGGCTAATTAGGATACAACCGACACCATACGCGGCGGTGACCTGCGCGATCGTCCGTGCCGGTCGCAAGCCGCCGCACTTGATCAACTTGATCGCGATCAGATCGCACGCAGACGCCTCCAGCACGCGGATCGCGTCGCGGACGCTATGCACGCTCTCATCCACCAGTACGCGGATGCCCGCCTCACGGACGGTACGCAGCCCGTGCAGATCATCCGCGCGGGCCGGTTGCTCGAAGAGTTCGATGTCGAAATCGCGGGTCACGCGGACGAGGGCGAGCGCGTCCGGCAGTGCGAGGCCCGCGTTCCCATCAAGGCGGATGGCGACCCCGCTTCCGACCGCTTCCCGTACCGCGCCGACACGCATCACATCCGCCGCGATCTCGCGCCCAACCTTCATTTTCAGCGTGCGGATGCCGTCGGCGACGTACCCACGCGCGGCCGTGACCGCCGCATCCGCGTCCACGATGCCGATTAAGCCCGTCGTGGCAACCGGACGACCGAGGGAGCCACCGAGCAGCAGCGCGAGCGGCACGCCGAGCGTTTTCGCGGCGAGATCATGCGCGGCGGCGTCAATCGCGCACTTCGCCGCATATTGATGCGGGTGCCGGGCGAGATGATCGGTCAAATCGTCGAGTGCGAGCGCGTCGCAGCCAATGACGAGCGGCAGAAGTGTATCGAGGGCGGCGTGGATGGTCGCGGGTGTCTCACCCGTGAAGTGGGGCAGCGGACTTGCTTCGCCGTCTCCGGTCCGGCCCTCTACGTCGGTCAGCCGGACATAGACACGGCTGCGGACGGCCGTGCCGGGTCCGTAGCGCGTCGGCACGGCGCGGCCGTCATTGGTCGCGGTCATGGCAGCGCGGGCGGTAACGATCTGCGCCATCTTACGTCTCGATCCTTTCCGACGGAGCGATTGCCCGCCATGCCGCGCTGATTGCGGTCGCCGTCGCGCGCACCGCCGCGATCACGCCGGACAGCCGCTCCTCGGTGAGCCGGAGCGCCGGACCCGCCATGCTGACGGCGGCGATCACGCTCTCGCAACCATCCCAGACCGGTGCGGCGACACTTATCATCCCGTCATCAATCTCCGAGCGCGAGACGACGTACCCGGAGGCGCGCGTCTCCGCGATAGCGCGGCGCAAGCTCGCCGGGTCGGTGATCGTATCGGGCAGGAACGCCGCGAGCGGGCGCGCCAGGTATGCCTCGCGTTCCACCTCCGGCAGGTACGCGAGCAAACACCGGGGTGTGGAGCCGCAGTGGAGTGGCACGCGCTCGCCGATCCGCGCGGTGAGGCGCATCGCGTGCGGGCTCTCGATCTTCTCGATGCAGAGGGCTTCCGTGCCATCCGCGACGGTGAGGATCGTCGTCTCCCCCATCGCCGTGGTGAGCGCGATGAGATACGGGCGGGCGGCATTACGCACGAGCGCGTCGAGCGGTACCGCGCGCCCGAGGATGTAGAGTTTCGGACCGAGCCGGTAACGCTGATCGTCCGGCGATTGCTGCACGAAGCCGAGTTCGTGCAGGACGCTCAGATAGCGCGCCACGGTGCTCTTTGGCAGTCGCAACTGCTCGCTCAACGTGCTGACTCCGAGCGCTTCGTGCGACGCGCCGAGAGTATCTAGGAGGCCGCTCGCGCGGTGCCAGGAGTCGAGACCAGTGGATGCGGGCATAACGCGACGAACCTCCACACGACATTTGGGATATGTTACTGAAAGCGTGTTTCACCTCTGCGCCATCATGGTACTACGGGGACCTTCCTTCGTCAATCGTTCGGATTGCCTCATGAGTAAACCTTCCCCGTGCCCGCTCGCTCTGGGCATGCATCGCGGATCGGATCGCGGGAAACGGCTCGTGCCAGGATTGCCCGAAATGGTTGACGCGCTCGAACGCCACGGTGAACTGACGCTCGATGTCTCTACTCACGCTCTGCAGCCCATGCTCAGGACGGCGACAGCGGATCGTTCGCTCGCGCCGACCCGTCACGCCGCCCTGCCGCGCGGGCGGACGATAACCAGACCGGGATCGCTGCTCAAGCACCACGTCCCGGTACGTACCTTCGCCGACTGGGATGGCGACCGACCGGGCTTTCTCGAGATCGATCTCGTCGCACATGGGGGAGGGAGTAGTAGCGGCGAGTCTCCGCACAGCCTCGCGCTCACCGACGTCGCGACCCATCCGACGACTTCGCCAGCAGTTTCCCATGTGCCGTTGCCACACCACCGCCGATGAAAAAGGCGTACCCTTGCCCGCGGAGTCGACCAACACCCAAAGTCGGATCGATCTTGGTGTCGCGAACCCGTCAGCAGTTTGACTCGGGTACCCAGGAGCACCACCGTCTGTCGCTCCCATGAGATTGCGGGAGAGCCCCCCACCTGTGACGAGGCGTGCGGCAGGAGGCTGAGGAGCATCCGCGTGCCGCGGTCCGGCTCGACGCCGCCGAGGACGACGGTGCGCAGGCGGACGACGACCCGCTCCCTAGCCGCGCCGTCGACGAGGGCATAGTGCTCCACCTTGACGACGCCGAGGGCCCGACGCTCCGTGCGCGCGATCAGGCCGCGCGCGGCGAGCAGATCCCCCACGCGCTCCACGCAGGGGACTTGCAAGAGCCTGCTGATCCAATACACCATGGCGTGTGGCTTGGCCCGCTTCGGCGATCGTCGCCAGGAGGACATCGAGCGTCGCGACGCCGGTCGGCGTCGGATCGGCGACGACCCGCCCCGCCGCGTCGAAGCTGAGCCGACCGGCCAGGAAGAGATCGTCGAGCATCGCCCCCGCCACACCCCCGTTAATCAGCCGACGGGAACGACCGCCACCTGTATAGTCCCTCCCGGTGCGCCCGGTGACCCAGAGCAGGAAGAACTCCTCGCTGACCAGCAACCCCGTCGATTCCATCGCCGCACCTTCCTTTGCATTGGTACCTCCTCTTGGTCGAGTGGTACCGAGCATATCCTGCCGCTTCACCTCATGCCAAATGGGGAAAGTCGAGGTAAGGGTGTGGTACGCTTTCGTCTCCCGTCATCGGGTTTCTGGGAGGGAAAAGTATGCGGAACGTAGCGCCAGTCCTCGCCCGCCTGACGGGTGTGGTGCTCCTCGCGGTGGGCGTGATCTTCACAATCCTGACGCTGTCCACCACGGGCACCCACCCCTCCGGGATCAGGTTCCTCGCCACCGACCTGCCGTGGGTCGGTCCGCTCTCCCTCGTCGCGGGCGCGCTCGCCGTGCCGGGTGTCGCCATCGGGCGGAGGCGACGCGCGCTGGGGGGCGCGCTGCTGGCGCTCTCTCTCGGCTGCATCCTGCTGCTCAACGCCATCTCCTTACAATATCTGTACGGCATCTTTCTCGTCCTCATCTTCGGGCCACCGATCATCCCGATCGCGCTGGCCCTGCTCGTCACCGCGATCCCGCAGCGCCCGCCGACGCTATAATGGAGACGCCGCTGATAGCGGTGCGGCCTCACGAAACAGAAAACCCGTACATGAATGTCGCGATATCGAGTGACGCAATGTCCATCTGAGGTGTACTCCTAATCCGCGCTAGGTCTCGCATTTCATCGTTCTTTGCGTCTCGATTGCCTTCTCCATACTTCACTCTAATCCGCGATAGCTCGCGCTTATCGGCACTCAGGATCATGTTCTTCGGTAGCAGGCCAAAGAATGTAACTTTTGGCGAAGTGTGCTATCGTGGAATCCGATTGTACAGAAAGCCGGATAACAGTGGGTGGGCGCACGCGGAAGGGACATCAGCATGATGAAGCAATGGCGAACGAAAACACCCGACAATATGGACGAGCAGCCGC
>JAABUW010003775.1_pt1 | contig 21204 bp, 35 predicted proteins | sample 5560081 | NCBI WGS metagenome assembly JAABUW01 (sample SAMN10711882, study PRJNA513363) | rock metagenome | isolation source: Antarctica rocks | place: Antarctica: Victoria Land, Knobhead sud
AGGGCAAGATACGTCTACGAGTTACCTTAAGTACCCAGAGCGAGTCGGCGGCATTTCGACGAATCTCGTTGATTTCGTCGAGTGGCGATTTGTGATGTGGCGTTGTCCATGACGGTGTCACCGGAGTACTTGCTTGCTTGCAACCTCAGAGTATAGTAGGGACATCCTCGGAGTCAATGAGAGAGAAGATGGGAGTGAGGAGACTACGTCAATTACCCAATGAGCTCTTCCCTTTTGTAAGCCTTCATTACTAGCTACTGGCTATGTATCCCTTAATGATGATTCGTATGATATCAGACCCCACCAATTACGAAAGAGTCAAAGGTGAAGTCATTGTCCCAAGCGGGAGACTGTTACCTCCTCAATTGACTTGAGGCTTTTGCCGGAGTTGAGCAGCAGCATGTTTGCGGATGGATTGGGGCGTCGGGTGTGGAGTGTCAGACAGATTGCCACAGAGCCGGAGTTTCCGGGATCAGGACCATTTACGGTATTGTCCCAAAATTGCTGCTATAGTCACAGCACCAGGGACATCTCCCAGATTTCCATACGACTCCTAAGAGCGGAACAGCATCCATCATGTCGTCGTTCTTCGCCAAGCTCGGCAGCTCCGGCTCCGATACCGACGAATCCGGTTCCGAATCCGAGGAGTCCATCCTCTCTGGCGACGAGGGGCAAGTACAGGACCTGAAGCTCGCTCAGAAGAAGGGGAAATTCGACGCGTCCATGTTTGAGAAGGGAGTGGGGAGTGAGGAGAGTGATGATGATTTGGACAGCGATGAGGAACAGGATGACGACGAGGAGGATTTGAGCGATGATAGCGCCGCGGACCGACAGGTGATCAAGGTGGCTGCATGGAGGATGTAGCTGATGTGGGAAAACAGACAATGGCGAATCGATTCTTGAAGGGGGCAGCTTCGTCGGATGAAGAGTCGGATGAGGAGGATAAGACGGTGGTGATGAGCGCAAAGGACAAGCGGTACGTCTGCCAAGACTGGCTGTGGGCAACAATAGCTGAAGCATGAGATAGCTTTGCCGAGATGGAAGCAGCTATTCACAGCATCCAGAACGCGACAAAGAGCGGAGTTGGAGCGGCGAACGACTGGGTCCTCGCTTCGAGCGGTATATTTGGACTGTTTCCTCCGGTCGAGCTAAGCTGATTTGCGCAGAGCTGGACAAGCTGCTTCGCTTCATCGCCCGGCATCAAACCTCCATGATCTCCTCGCCCATTCCGCCAAGTGGACACGTCCCTCCTGCCTTCCTTCAGATCCTCTTGGAGCTCGAGTCAGGTGTGTCGAAAACTATCGCGTCTGAGAAGGCCGCGGCGAAGAAGATGCCGCCGGTCAAGGCAAAGGCCCTGAATGGAATGCGGCAGGTATTGAAGAAAAAGATGAAGGAGTTCGAGGCCGTTCTGACCATCTACAATGAGGTGAGTACGCGATTTCGGCCCGAACTTGCAGTTGTCCTGACGAGTTGCAGGACCCTGCTGCGTCTACCGCTGCGTATGAGTCCGCCAATGCTCTGCCAGCTGTAGCCAAGGCCCCAAAGAAGGTCGCAATAGCAGCTGCGGATGGCGAGGATCAGGCGGACTTCATGACCATCGGAAAAGGAGGAAAAGCTCTCAATCTCACTACCGAGGGCGTTTTCCGCACCCTTCGGGATATCTTCGAACAGCGCGGGCGAAAAGTGAGCAGAAATCTGTTTGGCATGAATCAACTTGACACAAGCTAGAACACCGATCGCGCCGAGACCATCCGGATCCTGTCCAAGCTCCTCGAAGTATCCACCACGACGTACCAAAAGATCCGCGTTCTTCTCGCCCTCGTTCCCGCTCGACTCGACTACTCTCAGAACCTCCTTTCCATCCCTCACGATTCATGGGTCTCGTGTATGCACGAGCTCGACAGCTTGATTGATCTGCTCCTTGAGCACGATGACTATGTAGTCGAGGAAACGGTGGAGGAGTATGACGATATGGTCGAGAGGGAGACTCAAGTCGTCAATGGGCAGCGACAGAGAGTGAAGGTCATCGGAAGCTTGATCGGTCTTGTGGAAAATCTCGACAATGAAGTGAGCAGGCTTGTGGAGCTTTCGCGAAGATAGACTGACATCTTGCAGTTTACGAAGACTCTCCAGCACACCGATGCTCATGACAAGGGCTCTGACTACATCGAGCGTCTTCGCGAAGAGATCCCTCTCTACTTGACGATAGTCAAAGCGCAGACATTGTTTGAGCGGGAATCAGCGACCGATCAGACCGTCCGAGCTGTGATGCGCCGCTTGGAGCACATCTATGCGAAAGTGAGTGAAGCTCAGAGATGTTGCTAATGGGTAGCCCGATGTCATCCTTGACCTGTTTGAAGCCGCAATTATTGATAAGGGACTGAATTCCCCGATCACCCCGATCGATATCAATCGCGACGCTAGTGGTCTTGTCCATCAACTCTGCATCTTCATCTACGGGTCTGACGCTCCCCTCCTCCGCGCTCGCGCTATCCTCGCCCACATCTTCAATCACGCCATGCATGCGCGCTACCACCAAGCCCGCGATCTTCTCCTCATGTCGCACTTGCAAGACTCGATCCAACACGCCGACGTCACCACTCAAATCCTGTACAACCGCGCCGTGATGCAGCTCGGCCTCGCCGCTTTCCGCCGAGGCTTCATACAGGAATGTCAGACGATTCTTTCGGAGATGTTCTCGACCCAACGGCAAAAGGAGCTACTCGCACAAAGCATCCAACGATATACCACCCAGCTTACACCCGAACAGGAGCTCGTGGAGAAACGCCGACTTCTCCCATTCCACATGCACCTCAACATCGAGCTGCTTGAGGCGGCTTACCTCACCTCTTGCATGCTCATTGAGATCCCGTTACTGGCTTCCGTGGATACCGAGGAGCAAAGACGACGTATCTCTAGCAAGACGTTTAAGCGGCTTCTCGACATGGCGGATCGACAGGCATTTATGGGTCCGCCCGAAAACACTCGCGACCATATCATCAAGGCGAGCAAAGCGTTGCAGGCGGGCGAGTGGGAGCGGGCTAGAGATTTGGTGCTGTCCATCAAGATCTGGACCCTGCTAGATAGCGTGGATGAGGTCAAGGACATGCTCGCCAAGTAAGCAGCTCGTCGTTCCTCCTCCTGGGTGAAATTGACTCGTGATGTAGGAAAATCCAGGAAGAAGGTCTGCGAACCTATCTCTTCACCTATTCAGCGTACTACGCCTCCCTGTCCCTGTCACACCTCACGACCACCTTCCACCTTCCACAATCAGCCGTCACCTCCCTTGTGTCCCGGATGATCTACACCGACGAGCTCGCCGCCTCTCTCGACCAGATCGAGGGGGTCGTCGTCTTCCACCGACTTGAGCAGACCGAGGTCCAGCGACTGGCACAGCAGCTGGCGGAGAGGGCGATGCATATGGTGGAGCAGAATGAGAAGACGTTGGATATGAAGTTGGGGAGTAATCAGGATAGGGGAGGGGCCGGGGCTGGGGCTGCGACGGTTGGCGCAGGACGAGGTCGGACGGAGCGGAGAGGGGGGACTCGAGGTATGTTACTCACTTTTCCCGAATTAATTTGGCTGATTTTGAGGTCAGGCACATATGGAGGACGAGGAACGGGACGAGGTTTCCAGAGCGGACTTGGTGGGGCGATAGGACGGAGAGTGCCGGCGTAGGGCGAGTTGCTTGGACATGGGCAGCATGTCTCGTAGCATGCTAGCTGGGTGTCGAGGTCCGCATCGCTTGAGGTACGAGTATCTATACCTCATCAGGATCGTTGTGATGTTTGACGGGGAAAGACACTTACGAGTGGAACTCCGAGCCGTGTAACCCCATGGCGCGATAAGCAGGGTTGATCACAACACCACGACTGGCAATCGTCACATCACAAGCAGCAGCCAGAGCGCCACTCCTCCCGCCGCGGCATTCCCTCGCAGACAAGCGACAGTGACGATTGCCCTCTCGCTTAGCGATTTTTGGTGTTGCTCATGAAAGCCGATCGCTCGGCATGGGTATCGGAGACGAGAAATCGACTATATCGTCGATGGCGTTGATGTTGGCCCATGTCTCGCCGCCTGGATCGGGCGAGTGTTCGCTAGGTAAATGAATTGACGGAGCTGACGAGCAGGAGGATTTGCCATTCGGTGAGACCGGAGGCAGAGTCCGGGAGACGTGGGAGGGGACCGAGGGGAGGTGAGGAGAGGGCAAGTGAGCGTGAGCGAGTCTGAGGAGACGGCGGAGTGGGCATGGCAAAGCTGTGTGGAAGCCCTGGCAAGAATCAGGCGATTCAGTGATGCAGCAGAAGATACCGAGTCGACACTCACCGTTGGCATTCTTATGCTAGAGCCAGCCCCAGTATGGGGAGGCGTCACGCCCAAATCAGCATTCATACAGTGCCTGTGCGGTCGACCTGAGCGGCGTAGATTGCTGCTCCAGCGGGGCCAGGCTGGGCCCGATCGAAACCTCAGTCGCGTGATTGCTCGAGCTCGTCCCTGTACCCATCATTTCGTGGGCGGTGTGACTGCCATCCCCGCAGGGTCAAAGACATCGACCGTCGAGTGCAGGCTTGAGATTAGCTTCTAAGCCCAGAAGGAATGGGCAGAGGCTCTATGGCCTGAGTGCCTATGAATATAGGTCACTAGCGGCACGCACATCCCTGGTAGAAAGCAAGAGCGGATACAAGGTATCCCTTTGTCGCGCTCAGGACAGGCTCGGAGCTCTGGTCCTGATTCGTGATTTGGGGATCCTGTAAAAACCCTATTCAGGGTCGAAGAAAGTGAGAAATCTGAAACAGACCGTAAGTCTCACAGGCACCGTTCATTAGTCTCATCCTTGTTTCAATTGTCAGTGGAGCGGCTGTTACGCTGCCTGATTGAGATCGCCTATCAAGTATGATGCCGGCACTTGAAGCATTGGATGACCATGGCATGATGGGTTTGATAAGTGCGGGGTATGCAGTATAGTACAAACGATGCTGGGTCACGGTTTATCGCTTTCAATCCTCATCCGACAGCTCGATCTGGGTGATCATCAGCATGAACGCAGTGATCAAATGATTGGCTGACCGGCTTGGCCTTCGATGTCCTCCCCTTCGAGAATCTGAAATGCAAAATGAGCTGCGGCCGAAGACGATCGAAGGTCTCACGTGAGTTGCCCTTGCTTCGGTGTTGCCTTTGAAGGCGCTGCAGGCTTCTTGGCTGGCGCTCTCGCGGTGCTCTTCACAGCGGGAGGGGCTCGAGACTTCTTTTGCGGTATGACCTCTTCCTCTTCGTCTGCTTCGTCGTCCTCGGATGCTTCATCAAACTGAAGTTGCAAGTAAGTACAGAGCATCTGGAGAGAGGATTTGCAAACCAGAGCAGCGCCACGGCTCTTTCCGTTTGTTGGCTTGCTCTTGCCCTTCGCCTTGGATGTAGCTCGACTATGGGTATCTCGAGATTCGGCGTCAGAATCGACTTCCATCCTGAATAGCATCAGCTTCTGAGCTATTCCAGCATCATTGGCCGGTTTGGCCAAACCCACATGCTGTCGTCCTCTGCCGCTGTTCCTCATCAGCTGCGAGCCATGGACGCCCTGGTCACTTACCCCTACTGTCATCCGAATCCTGCTGTCGATTCTTACTCTTGGCCTTGCTCTTCTGTCAAGAATATAAGTCGAGAGAATTTATCCTGAGGAAAGACTGACCTTCTTGGCATCCTCATTACGCCCTGCCGGATGCTTCTCCGCCCATTGCGATGCAGCCGTTTCCTTTGCGCTGGTCATCTGTCTCCTTGTGAGCTCAAGCTTGTTTTATCGAGACATGGACACGGACGTGTTCCTCAACATGATCTTCGTCAACCTCCTTCGTCCGCATATCGCGCCCAACGCCTCGGAGTGTCTGGGCGACGAAGCTGTTCAGGATCAGCGGTCCCTCCAGACGGTAAAGCCTCGACCTACTCCTTGATCGCGTCTTTATCATCCTTTTCCACAAAGCGCATCACCGCATCCTCTAGGCCGTTCTCCACGAGGACTTCCAGACTTTGTGCTTGGAGATACTGCTTGACGAGATTGGCCATGCGTAGCTGGGCGAGCCGGTCATTGGCAGTCATCGCTGCGGGATCATCCCATTCATCGTCTACCTCACCATCGGGAGCGTCCGGGAGATTCTTGCTCTCTGTCGCTAGTCAGATGGGATTCCAACCGAGACGAGCGGAACGTACTTCGCTCCGCGGTCTTCTTCTTCCGGTAGTACTGCAGAATATCTCGAGGATTGGCAACTCTGCCGATGAAGTCTTGGCCGAAGCGGACAGGATTGGTCATCTCCTTAGCATCGGAGGTCTCCACCTCAGAGATGATGAGCATTACATCTACCTCTCAATAAGTCATGAAGAAGGTACACACCTTTAGACGGATGAGGGGTAACATCATCACGATCGGTTCCGGGTCATCCGCATGCAATGTTTCCCAGTTCGCCCTCGCCTTCTTGATCAGCTCCTCCACCTGGTTGAAGGAATCAGCCTTGTTTCAATAGCCAGCGCAGGACTGACCTGTCCTCGCAGAAAAGCCGTGATCGTGTCCTTGTCTTCAAGGTTGATTTTATGCTCCTCCACTTCCGCCATGTCCTTCAAGACCACCTCGTCCATTTCGAAAGGGCGAACCGTCTTCAAAGGAATCTCGCCTATCTGGAATTGAGAGCCCTGGATAGAAAGGATGCCAACGTGCCTGCAATGATCAGCAAGTACGCTGTGTGCATAAGTACCGAACACACTTCGCTATTGCTTCGCCTGGAGCGAGTGATGTTGCAACTGAGCTGCCGGGTTGGGTGATGTAGTAGTCTTTCCCCTCAACCTTCTCCGGCCATATCCGACAATCATGCTCATGACCCCAAACGACGAGTTTGATCGAGTCATCGAACATCCCTTCCGGCACGCTCTGTTGAGGACCGTGATTCACTCTTCTCCTCATCAGCCTCACTGTCTCCACTCCTGAGCAGCACTCACCTATTTTGGTGGATCAGCAGCATGTTGAACCAATCGTCCTCCCTAACATCCCCTGCTTCCGGTATGAACATCTTGACCCGATTGCTTCTCAGCTCGTAATGCATCCGTGCATCCTTGACATTCCCGACACCATACATCGCAAGGTGGCTGTCGCCCTTTCTTAGGAGGATCGGTCGAATTCGGATCCCCTTGTCGGTCATGTCATTGGCTGAATCGTCTGCCGCCAGGTCGAGCTTGCCGAAGTAGTTGATAACGCCTGAAACGGAGAGGACATCGAGAGCACACAGCGCACCTTCCTGATGACAGATCAGACTTACTTAACGAATGAGAACCCGCAGTGAAAGGTCGACATACAGGACCAGTCCCTTGGGGATCGTCGTGATTGCCATGTATGGAGAAGACTGGAATGCCGATATTGAGATTCGGGTCCTCGTAGTTCACAGCAGGAAAGCTGCTCCATTGTTTCAGCTCATCCTTACAGTCCTGCTCCTTCAAGCTTACGAGAAACCCGGCGCACTCCCATCCATAGGATCACTCAACAACTCGAACTGCTCTCACTTTAGCTCCTCATTGATATCATCAGCTTCACTGAACGCTCACAGATATCGCCTTATCCCCCAGCGTAAACTCCCGCAGCAAAGCGATAGTCTGGTGCATACATGTCCGACTCGGTCGATTCTCGTGAAACAGATCGCCGGCCAGAAGGATGAAGTCGACCTCGGCATCACGAGCGATCTCGAGGATCTCGCGGAAGGTGTTGATGGCGTCTTGGCCTCGGACGGGGTCTTTCTCGGCGTAGCCTATGTGGTTGTCGGTGGCGAGAAGGATTCGGAAGCAGCTGAGGGGGGTGAGGGGTTCTCGAGCAATAGAGGATGTAGGAGCTCACTTGTCCGGATCTGGATCAACGCTGTCAGTACTTGAGATAGGAGGAGATGGTGCTGGACTCACTCCGCTGCGCGATGCTCGGCGTGATCTCCGGGTCCATACCCACACTTGCATATCTTCAGCTCAACTTCCAAGGTTGATGTCGCGGAGGGCAGACTCACCTCGCGGTCCGCGAGCGACCATTGGCAGCTGTGGGCATTCCGAGAGACGAGTCCAGCCCGCCTTGCAAATGGATGTAGCAATTCCGAGCTCCTCTTCACCTAGACAGAGTGAAGATTGGATCGTCTTTTGAAATATAGCTTCGTCAACTGTCAGGCACGACGACTTCCCGCGTGGTAATAATCATGAAATCAAAATCCTCGACATTTTCCTTCCTCTTGTCTCCTTCATCCTTCCCCCAGTCTTGCACCGAGCCAGCAATTGCTCCTGCTGCTTCCTTGCCTATCTCAGATGCTGCGATTGACTGCGATGTCATCAGCGGCAGGTCCATCCTGCCATGGCCGCTCGCTGGAGTCTGAAAGCTCCGAATCACCCGAGACCGAGACCCAACGGCGCAAGCGCAAGCGTGTGTCCGGTATCGAGGAGGTCTTTGAGCGTCAAGATCCGGAAGAGAAAACTCGGATCGGGAAGGGATATCGGGAGATGCAGATGGAAGCTGACGGTATGCCTCTTCTTCCAAAGTGATACCTAATACTTAAGAGAGGAGTAGATATGAAGGCGAATGTGGCAAATGTCACGGCAAAGCAGTTGACGGACAAGCTGAAGCAGCAGAGCAAGCTGTTCTCGAGGTGTACGCCACTCTTTTGTAAAGAGGCATTGGGCTGATTGGACACAGTACATGGGACCGACACGGCGACTGCCACGCTTGATGCGAGGCTCATTATGACGACCACTGATACTGCTATGGGATTGGCGAGGAAATTGCGGATAGAAGGGAATGCGTTTGATGTGGATGATTTCCTCATACGGTACGTTCCTGCATCACCTAATCCGATGTGAACACGTTGACGTGGGATGACGATAGGGTGAAGGGGAAGCTCGGACTCGACCGGGCGGAGCTGGAAGATCAGTCTGAAGCATCAGAAGATGAGCTGGACGAGTCCTTGTCTGATCCTGGGCGACGGTTTTTGGGGGCGAGGAAGGGGACGTTGGGGGACTGGGAGAAGATTGGGTGGATGGCGGCTGGGCTGCTACGACGGGTTCCGGGGATCGAGTTCATGTTGGTGCAATCGCCCCTCATGAGCTAGTCCGAGGCTGAAGATTGTAGGTACGGCCCGCTCAAAGTCGAGCACAAGAAACGTACCATCGCTCGCCGAGCTCGCCGTCGGTCTTTGGAGCCAGAAGTCCGGCCTGAAGAGATTCAAAGCCGGAAGGGTGGCGGGAAGCGAGACGACACGCTCTCCCATGTCATCACCGTGCGCTGATCCCATCTCGTTTGCGCATGGCTGAAGGTTAGTGAAGGTGGGAAAGGTGCTAGACGAGCTGGACGGTCGAGGAGAGGGTATCAACTTCTTCAAGCTAGTTGTCAACCCGGACGATTTCGGGCAGACGGTGGAGAATGTGTTCTTCGTGAGCTTCCTGATTCGGGATGGGAGGGCGGGGATCGAGGTGGGGAAGGACGGAGAGGTGATCATCAGTGCGTTGTCTCTTGCATGCCCAGCCAGCTGAGCAAGCTGAGGACCCCCGAGAAATCGTGTGCTAATGCGAGTAATCAGAGAGCTGCGAGCCGCATGATCCTGAGACGGATGGGAATGTGCCGAAGAACCAGGCGGTGATCGAGCTGGATATGGAGACATGGGAAGTGAGTCAGCTACTCTTGTAGCACCGAAGGATGCCTTGACGCAAGATCGTGGTGGGCTGGGAGAGGAGCTGACTGCAGCGATAGGAGGCGAAGCGTGTCTTCAACATTACCAAATCAGCAATACCTCACCGGGTGTACGAGAGAGCTGTTCCTATGGCTTCGAATCGATGGTACACCTGACAAGCCGAGAGTGATCTGTATATGCTGTTTGATATGCATGGGCTGTCGGAAAACTATTTCGCGTTGTCCGCTATAGGATTGGCATGTATTGTTATCTATGCATCGTCCCCAATCAGCGCGGTGCCCTTAGAAGGGCTAACGAAGAACCCACTTGATACAGCTTCACCTCCGTCAATGGACGGTTCTTCTCGTTCACCGGCACCTTCTCTATCAAATCTAACGTTGAGTCCGCCCCGTCGATGACTCTGCAGAATCATCAGTACGCTCGTTTCCCGTGAAGGGGGGTTGGGAGAGGTGCAGGCTCACTTGCCGAATATGGAATACTTTCCATCTAGACTCGGCTGCTTGGCGTAGGTGATGAAAAACTGCACAGAGTCAGCTTATCGACGATTACCGGGACTGAGCTGTTGACAGCTACATCAAGGTCCGATCGATAGCTGATTTACCTGGGATTTGTTGGTATCTGGCCCCCCATTTGCCATGGCTACTATGCCTCTCGTGTTGAACTAGATACATACATCGTCAGCACTCTCTAAACGCTGATAAAGCTGAAGAGACAGCTCTCTAGGGTTCAAGAAAATTGACTCGTAATGTCTGCCGAACCTCATCTGCAAACGGTCTTCCCCAAATCGACTGTCCTCCCCTCCCCGTTCCTGATGGACAGCACCATATCAACATTTCGAGTGCGCCGAGTGTGCAGCTCTGGCGGAGCTACTCATCTGACGTACCGTTCGGATCCCCACCCTGTACCATGAAACCCCGGATATTCCGGTGGAAGATCGTCCCGTCATAGTATCCGGATGTAGCGAGGGCTAAGAAGTTCTGAGCCTTGTCAGCCTCCGATATGGTTCATATTTGACCTGAAAAGAGCCAGGTGATGGGCAGAGAGACTGACCTCGGCTGATCGGGGGACTGCTTCGCAAAATATCTCTATCTGGGAAGAGAGCCGGTGTCAGCTGCGAGCACATTCGAACGCCGGCGCCGACAAGCTACAGGGTTTTCCAAGGCACCGCAGCTTACCTTGATGTCGCCGAGGGATGTGTGAAGGGTGACAGACTGTCAGTGAAGTTGACAATCAGTGACAGGAACAGCTGAGGACAGATGAGCGATGGACGGACTTGCCATGATTTCCAGAGGACGGATGAAGCAAAGATGTCGCGAATTCGAGATTGGTGCTCGTGATCAAGCAAGTATGTGGGCCTCGACTTCAGCTCTGCAGTTCAAGGCGAAATTTAGGCGGGAGGGAAGAAAGCAACCGAGAGCAGCGGGGTCAGAACCAAATACCCCTGGCCTTATCAACCATCAACGTGTCATTTCAAGCCCTTCACAAAATCAGTAGTGAGGTTCCGGACCGCGCGTTTGCCTATCCTTTCCGTCAGTTCGACAAGCCTCACCGCGCAAAGGGAGGTTCGAGGGGGTGTGCCACACCTTCCAGGTCTTCATACGGCTTTCTCCTTCCCATCCTCAGCGACAAACCTTACCGCGACGGAACCATGAGTTCCCCCGGCCACTCCCACTCCGCCTCCTCCCCGCCCAAACCGAGGCCTCGCATGACTCTTGCTCGATCCCCTTCCGATCCGATCCCCCTATCTCAGCCCCAAACCACCACATCTCCTCCTCAACAGATTTATGTCCTCTCTGCGGACGGGTCTTCCCTCTTCCTGCTCGATCCGAGCAAACCATCGGGTAACGAGGAACCGCCGCCCTACGCGTCTCACCTGGCTCGAGCAATTCCATTCCCTCAGTTTGCGGACCGTGTGAATGGGAACGACTTGCAGATACCGGAAGGTGCAGCGGGACATGTGAGACATCGAGCTAGTACGATGTCGGCATTGGCCGATGGATCGGGAGAGGCCGCGGGACCGAGTCGACCTCGACCGAGATACCACTCCTCACTGTCCGACAACGGGTCCAGCTATCTTCATCCTCAGCAACAAGGGTTACGATCCGTGCTATCGAGCCCGGGTGCGCCGACATATGCATACGTCGACGAGACTATGCCTCTTCTCGCCGCTCCTCGAGCCGCACAGCCTGAAGACGGAACGGAGGTGGTCAGGAAACCACGAGGAGCTTGGCGAGCTGTATTCTGCGGTGAGCTCGGGGAGGACGACCGAAGACTAGGTTTTGTCGCGGGATGGAAGCGGTTTTGGTCGCCTGTTCGGGATGGGACATTCTGGTGGCCTATTCTTCATCTATGTTTGATTAACTTTCCGTTTGTGCGTTCCCTTTCCCCTTGAGCTGCCTATTCTGACTATCGCAGGCACTGCTCGTCTGGCCATTCCTTGTCGTGGGCACGCTCGTCGGTACAGCGCTCCTCATCACACTCCCGCTTGGCGCACCTGTATGGTGGTTGACCCTTTTCCTTGCCCGATCCGCCGCTCGCCTCGAGGTGTGTATCCTGTCTCTGATAGATTTACTTTTGGCTAATCGCGATGACCAGACCATGATGCAGGTGCGATATCACTCCCCTCTCAACCGAGAAACACCATCACCGACCTACCACCCAATCTTCCACCGGGTGAAAGAGCGCTCTCCTCCGTCCAGTCCGATATCCGCCACTGCCGAAGAGCCAGAAATTGAATGGGAGAAGCGTTTCGTAAAATGCTCGTGGGCTATGGTACGAATCGTTCTCCACGACAATTGCAAGTACTCACGAAGAGCATTTTAGTTTTGTGATCATTACTCCTACTCCGCACTGTCCTATTTCTTGCTCATCAAACCACTCATCGTCCTCTTCTCGCTCTCGACTATCGTTGTGGTTGTCTTGTTTCCCGTCAGCCTGGCGACGATTGTCGGGCTACCGGTATATCTACGAGCTGCGAGGAGGTGGGGAAAGTGGCAGGCTGGGGTTGCCTTGAACGTCTAGGAGGTCGCAGAGATGTAGGCTAGGCGTGAGGAGGTTGAACTTTATCGTGTCCTTCCGCATTCGAATCTGCATATTCATGAGTCGGGCCAGGCAATGCGATACCCCTGCCTGACGAGAGTCCGATCCAACTATCATACCCTCGAGATATGGGGGGATTCAAGGTGAGTCAGCCGAGACCTAGTGGACGCCAATGTATGCTGAGGTGTAGACGAGGTGATGGACGCTGATCTTTCGTCAAGCCTCCATCCAATGCCATACCGCCAATAAAGCATCGCGAGACACTGATACATATACACATGATCCTGACTTACACGAATGTCCCACTGACCTGTAAATCTCTCAAGTCGACGTAGATAAACACCTTCGCACTTGTAACAACATTGACCCACTCGCAGCAATCCTTTCAAGATGGCGGAGACTCATCACCAACGTGAATGCTAGAAAAATCCACCCTGCCGCGAACGTGAGTCGGAGCCCTGCGGCCTTGCACCGCTCGAGACTGATTTCCGTCTCCATTCCTCATAGTATTCCGGGAAGTAATAAGGCGTGAAGTCCGAATCTCGCTCAGGCCCGAGATAGCTTGGCGGGCTCGCTGTCCGTATCAATCCATTCGTGGTGTGTGTCTGGTATTGAGGGTTCCGCTGTGTGGGTGTCTTTCCACCCTCCCGAATCATGGCGGTTGAAGCATGATGTGCAGAATCTCTCTCGGCACCCCACGAGTTTGAGCTGTTGTAGCCAACCTGGAAGCAAGTCTCCGGATTTGACATTTTCTGGATATATTTGCGATCCTCCTTGCTGTCTATAGACATCAATCAGCTTACGGACTCAGAATACAGCTCAAAATCCGACTTACAATGACCAGGGTGGCCTTGTATCTTGAACGCAAAGGTATCACCTCCAGTATCATTCGCATCGTAGCGTCCTTCCACTTTGGTGCAAGCCAGAACCAAGTCCTTGCAGAAATTATTCGCGCATGCACATGGCCCGGTGGCCATCGCTGTCATGTCACTCCATACGAGTCGAATGGGTTTCCCTGTTGAGCATGAGATGGGCTCGGTGGACATGGCTATACAGAAGAGAAGGTGTAGTACTCCAGGCGGAGTGATGCTTGAAACCGTGTGCGGCCTGTTGGCGTTGATACGGATACGGTGCGGAGTGACGTTGGGGAAATAGACAGTACATCAATAAAGGCAGTCTCTTTCAAGCTTATATATGCTGGGTACACACCTATCCATTCTTGAATTACTTTGCTGTCTTGATTCTCTTACCTCCTTTCTATCTGTCGTCAACAAAGCAAATCAGAACCTTTCATACCAAAAATCCTTTGTAGAGCCTTCCGTCATCTGTCACCTCAACAATCTTTGTAAATTTGTTCGCCACAGCTACAAATGCATCCGAAAATCAGAGCTGCAATGATGGGCCCAGATTATGACAAAGTCGCTTTCGATCTCAAAGTGGTACGGTCATGGCACGAGTGGACAGGTGATATGATAAAAAGCAGTCGCGAAACCATTCTGATGAGACACGTCAGGCCAAGCCAACGGGTCTTGATTGGTGCATGCTGGTCTCAAAGGCACAAGACACTAGCGTTTGCTGCTTTTGTCTTCCCCTTCATTTCCCTCATCAAGCTTCCGGTCTCGGTGAAAATCACATGATGCCATCTGCCTTCTTCTGCCGGTTCCCCGGGATCATTCAATGGAAGTTATAATGGGGTTCAGCGATCCGGTCGACACACTTCACTTCCACTCGACCATTTGACAATAGAGATATACCGCAGTGTACTTGACTCAAAATGCTGTTCAACCTCGCGTCGATTGCTGCTCTCTTGACCATCTTCCCATGTATCCTCGCCGCGCCCATTGACGAGGCGGCCCGGGCCCCCGACTTCCCACGGTCCCTCAAGTCGCGAAGCCTTTCAAGCCGCCAGGGGCCAATGGCATTGTACGCTCCACGAAAATCACATCCGTTTACCCACGCTGACGACTCAATAGTGCTACCGGTCGCATCTCTGTCAGCGACGGAAATGGTAATCGCCTAGGCTACCTCGCTTCCTTCAGCCAAGGCGGAGTTGTCACCGACAGCTTCACCGATGTAAGTAGTGACCTCGCTCATTATATCAACACCTTACTGATACGGGTTTAGAATGCGGACGACGCCTTCTTGGTCTCATTCAGTACCGACTTCATCGGCGGCGGTGAGAACGGTTATGGGTTCTCGCAGGTCTACTTCCACGTCTCATCGAACAACTCGCTTCCGAATGGATTTGAATACCTGGCGGCCGTTGAGTCCTTCGCAAGCGACGGAGGCGGCGACCTCGCGACCAGCAGCAGCAAGTGGGCACCCTTCTACGTCCAGGAAGGGCGTTGACATTGACGAATGGTGCAGATTCGCCTACTTGACCGTCAGTGGCTCAACAATCACGCAAGGACCGGCAGTACCGGCTCAGGCCCATGAGAACGCCTTCAACGACTACTTCAATGTGAATTCGCCTCAGGAAAACTCCATTGTACGTTACTCCACCTCTCCGATCATTTCACCGTGTTGACATGATCAAAGTGGTCGTGCAGTGATTACCGCCTCGCACCTCTCAGTGTAGTTTGGGTCGATGAGGCCGGCAACAACGTCCCGACTGCGGTTGTCGGTTTTCAGGGCTTTATCGTCTTCACTGGAGACGCTTCGGCTTTGATCAGCGCCGGTGGCGGGACCGAATACGTCAGTACCGCTGATCTTTACGGAAGCAGGGCTGATCAACCAACAGTTCCTTGGGTTCGAGTATGAGGGCACAAACATGGATGGGTGATCAACGTGCGCGGAAGAGCCGTCAGTCTTGCTGAGCCTCGGAGTTGATGCAGTATAATATAATACCTCCTGTATACATTGGTCGTGAGAGAGACAGATGCAGTATCATGGACACTCATTACATCGCGGTCAGGTGACGGGACGCAGCGGAATTCGCCCATCTTACCGAAAGTGTGACTAAAGTTAAAGGCTGGTTGACTGGCATGGATCACTTCAGGTCTGCTGGTTCCGACTCGGGGTGGAAGGTTGAGCTGATCGGGGACTTCAGCAGAAATCGACTTCAGGCCATGCATCCACAAATGAACCCGAAAGGATGAATACACGTGGGGGGTTCAGATGGCCGAAGGATCCACCGGGATCCCGGGCTAAAGCGGTGACCCATCATCACTTCTGATATCTCTTGGCAAGGCGAGGCACACAGCGAACACAGCTTGCATTCACTCCTCGCCACCAAAGTACACTGCGTGTACCGCTAATGCTATGCTCCTGACCAGCCATCAACATCGCTTAATCGTCAAGTCATTGATCATGATAGGTATATATAATCGACCCTCGCTCATCGAAATAATCCTCATCCACTCAACCCACCGCGATACACTTCCACTTCAACAGAGATTTGAACTTGACTCCACTCAATCACGAACTAGACTCACTTGATTCAACATGCTGTTCAACCTCGCTTTTACCGCCGCGATCCTCAGCGTTATCCCTATCATCCTCTCCGCACCTCTTCATCAGATCCTCCCCGAAACCCGATCTCTCAACACGGTCCGAAGCAAGTCCAACGCCCCTTCCCTTGTTCCCCGTAGCACCTATGACCGCCGCTGGAACATCAACAACCCGAAGGGACCAGTCCGCAGGTCAGGCTCGGCCGGATCCAAGCGAGCGTCGGGTAAGGATTCGTCCGGTTCCAGTAGCTCGAGCTCGGACAGCTCATCCGTCACGTGAGTCGATCGTATCTCGTCAGTAGTCCTATCTTACTTATCTGTCGATAGTACTACCGGTTGGGTCGTGGTCAGCGACAGCACCGGCACACAACTAGGCTACCTCGCTCCCAGTTTCAGCGAAACCGGCGGTCTCCTCGACAACTTGACCTACGCAAGTATCTATTCACCGTGATTCCAGTCCAAGCTGACGGAGTCGCAGAGCAAGGACGGAGCGATGATTGTCTCATTCACGGCCGATGTCATTGGCGGGACAGGAGGTGTCCCCAACGTCACACTCGAGATCAACAACCCCCCTGACTTCTTGGCCCAGTACCCATACTTGGCGGCGGTCGAGAGCGACCTCAATGCGGGAAGCGGTGATTTAGAACTGAGCAACAGTGACAAGTGAGTCGTCACACCTCCCAAGACGAGGAGAATGCTGACTCTCGATGATAGCTTCGCCTATTTCAGCCTCAGCGCTGCCGACGTTCCCAATGGACCAGCTCAGATCTTCGAAAGCGCCATCAGCGATCTTCAAGGCGAATATGTCTCTTCCGCTACCTACTATGCGGAGGAGACCAATCTCGTACTTCTCCCGCCAAACCCACCGCGGAGATCAGTGCTGACCTTCGAGCAGTGGCAGTACAACTTCCAATACGGTACTCTTGACGCGATCTGGGTCGAATCCACGGGTAATATCGTCTACGCCTCTACCGTCGCTACTTCTGGCGAGATCTACTTTACCGGCAACGCCACCGAGTTCATCAGCCTCTACGGTGGAGAAGAATACGTGAGTTCTCTCGCTTACCAATACAACTTGGAGAGGAGCGCTGATGGTTATCATAGTTCCTCTCGATCGCGACAATTGACACTTCATCGTAGACACAAGAGAGGACTTAGTCTATATTTGACTGTACGACTAGAATACCCTGCTCATGTATACTCTGGTCGTATCTTGCATTGTCGTTCGCGAACAAGATACCGGGCTGTGCTTGATCAACGAGGTGGCCGTATCGTCGTCGCTGCATCCGCCGTATACCGGCCGACTTGAACCCCACTGAGACCTGTGATTGTAAATTGTAGCCGACGAGCAAAAGCGAATTGTCTCATCATATCCCAAGCTCACCGGCCTCTATGCGGAGAACATGGCGAGAAAGAAAATGCATTCGAGACAGGGCGAAGTGGTATCGAGCTGCGCCGAGCTGCGCCACACGTGAGCTTGTTTCTCCTAAGAATGACCTCTACCTTCTGCTGACAAGGCGATCCTTGAGTCTGCTGTCCATCTCAATCAGCTCTGGCACCCAACAACGGCGGCGATCAAGGTAGACGAATGAAACAGCGTTCCAGTCAATGTGGCCAAGAACCCGATCTCCTCCTCACACAACCTAGCAGAATTGCAGCCCCTTGGATCCCCTCCAGCATCCCCTTCCTGTTGTCGTCTTATGTGCTTCGCTCATCCTGTATTCCTTGCTCATGCCCCCGTCCAGTGTCCCCCAGGCCCATTGTTATGGAAGGGCGGTGACGCAACAATCGGCAAATGCGCGCGACAAAGAGGAAACGTCTCAGATCAAAGCAGAGAAAGATCAGTTCTTTGCTTCGGTCGCCCAGAGTCTCCATACGGCGCAGACTGAGCGTCAGTGTAATACTCGTACAGCGGCGACGAGGAGGTCGAAGGAGAGAGGACGCCACGGCTGACGAGTCGTACAAGGAGAGTCATTTCGGTGATCGCCCGGAGTATCTAGGATTCAGGGAGAATGACATGTTCTGCAAATCGATTCAGCATCCGTCAACTATTCTGGACTGCACTGAGTCAGAGAGGAAGTGGGCGAGAATCGAGGGCTCAGGGGACCGAGTAAAAGCTGGTCAGGATCTCCGACCACCCATGCTGTCATCTTTCCGGTACCAAACCCCCGCCCTCTCCACAGATGTACTCTGCCAACGCATCGACACTGATGATCCTCAGTCCCCACTCCTTTGCAAACCGCCAACAATCATCCCGTCTCGCCATCTGTCCACTCGGATCTGTCGGGTGCACAAGCTCGCACAGTAATCCCGCTGGAGCCTCGCCAGCTAGTTTACACAAATCTAGACAGAATTTCAACTCTCGATCCTCAGATATGCCGTCAGACATACCGACAGCAGCCTCGGTATGTCCCCGTCTCTTCCTAGTCCCACCAGGCGTATACCGCAAAGTCACAAGATGCCCAGGACGAGTAAACTCCTCCGGCCCAGCGCCTGAGGCTATCAAGCGTGAAGTCAATGCTCGATCATGCGCTGAAATTCCGGTTGTTGTTGGGTGTTTGGAAGAACTGGCGTCGAGGGTGAGGTGGTAGGCTGTTCCTTTTGGATCTTGGGACTTTCCGGATGAGGGGAGGAGGGGTGGGAGGTCGAGCTCGGATAGGCGAAGAGAGGGGGTGGAGAGGCAAATGAAGCCGCTAGGAAGTTCACGCATCAGCATCAGCAACGTTGAGTTTGCAGAAAAAGGATGAGTCACCTGGTCCAGCGAATCATGAACGCCATCCCTTCGGTGGTGATCTTCGAAGCGGCGCATACTAGATCGCCCTCATTCTCCCGTCCTTCATCATCCATGACTACCACGAACTCGCCTCTTCGGATCGCGACTATGGCGTCAGGTATCGGGTCGAAGGTGAAGGGTGATGGTGGAGCTTGGTGACATTCCTGAGCATGGCTCGGGGCGGACATGACTAGGAATTTGACAAGAGGCTCAGCCTGGTAAGGAGAGACAGGTCAAGAAGAACTTTTGTCGGCTCGAGCTAAGCATTGAGGCTGAACACAGCGGGTTGTAATATTCGCGGCTGAATTTTCCAGCAGATGTGAAAATGTGTTTACTCAAACCCTTCCACTGATTAAACCGCCGGCTATGGATTTTTCGATCGGTTCCGGACGAGCCTGAAGGAAGTTTCATCCTGGTCCCGATCTGACACGTCATGTAATTCATGCATATACGTGCAAAAGCGTAAGGTCGCATGGGACATGGAGTGGCTACGACTGCTTAACGGAGTCGGCCCATCTCAGCAATGACCGCATGATGCCCATGGTCCCGCCCTTGTATCCTCCGCCAAATATTAAAGTGTGCTGGATCCGCCATATCAACCAGTAATCCGCCATGGGGTCACATAAGACGCACATTTTAAGTGATGATACAGCTCATAAAGCTGTTGTCTCTGCTCATGATACGGCTGAGAACGAGGATGGACGCTATGATAAGTATCGAAGAATTGTCTCGAGAACCCTATGTATTGTCAGTGCAGCTCAGGTCCTTTGGAGGGACGCTCACCTCCGAACATCCGGGCTATCCCTAAATCCGCCTCTCCGTGACCATAGTAGCTCGATCCGTCGTAAATGACAGGCGAGTTGGTTGACTTGTCATATCCGACGTTACCGGACCATAGATCTCCATGGAGGATCACCGGTCTCGGGGCGGGTTCGAAGTCGCTTAATAATACTGGGACGGCTCTACTGTCAGTCCAGACCATACCATGATAATCACCTGGCTTTCATTTTCTCCCAAGCCGAGGTGATCTCAGCATCATCGATCCGTCTCACCAGATCTCCCAGTCTCCGATCCCGGAAGAACACCATCCATCCCTCCTCCCAGGTATTATCCTGCTCAGTCATTCCACAATGCGTCGGTACCTCAAACCCGTATCTCTCCACCCCTGCTGGAGGAGTATGCATCTCAGCGACCTTCTTAGCCAATTCCGTCTGCGTTCCGGAACTCCGGAATGACGAGAGGTCAAAGTACCGTGAAACCATTCCTGCTTCCTTCCCGCTCTCATCCACCTCGAAACCGATCACTCGCGGTACGAGATCGGGAGCGATATTGGCTATTGCTTTAAGAGACTCCGCTTCGCCTCGCATTTGAGCGACATTTCGGCCCGTCTTGACGAAGAATCGTTCGCAGGAGGGTTTGTCGACGACAATTGTGCCTAATGATGAGTTTAATGTCGAAGCGTCATAGCCCCGCGCGCTGAAAACATCTGACGAGAAGCGGGTGCAGGGAAGTCATGTTCAGGCGCGAGAAGAATCTGTATACATGCATGCTACGTGATGATACGAAAGAGAGGATATAGAGGGCAGCGCTCGGAGACACAACCGTTTCGCACGTGCACGGGCTGACCTCCACCCTTCTCACGGGGATTCCTAGTCCTCAGACTTGGCTTTTCAAGAACAATAAAAACAGCAATACCGCATCGCCTTTCTTCCTTCATCCTGCTGGCCTCCGAAGGCGGGAGGCAGTTCGTAAATTCAGTATTTCGGCACCTATTCCGCGAAAGGCGAGGACAGGACTATAAGCGGGTCTGCAAAATCCAGGAGGACCGCTCGCCGTAACTGAAGCTTGTCTCCTCGTGACAGACATCAATCATGAAGGTCAGTCTCCGATACTTTGCGCAAACGTTGTGCAGGGCTAGTGCTCATATTCCATAGTTCGGCAAGACCATCCAATCCCAGCAGGTTCCAGGCTGGGGCGAATACTACCTCAATTATAAGGTCCGCATGGCTGCCCGCAATTCCGGCATAGCTGATAGATCTCTTCAGGCGCTCAAGAAGATCATCAACTCCTACGCCGCCGGTCGAACCGCTTCTGATGCCTCTCTCCTCTCCCTCGGCCTCCGCCCCGCCAAGCGCACGCTCACTTCTGCAAACAACCCGCCAGGCAGTTCGCCGTCTACCGTCGCCCTTTCCCCACCTCTCGAGCCCACTCCTCCCGCTCAAGATAGGACGAATCTTGATCCTCTACCGCCAGA
>JAABUW010003779.1_pt1 | contig 21194 bp, 22 predicted proteins | sample 5560081 | NCBI WGS metagenome assembly JAABUW01 (sample SAMN10711882, study PRJNA513363) | rock metagenome | isolation source: Antarctica rocks | place: Antarctica: Victoria Land, Knobhead sud
CGGTCACCGCTTTCCCCCGAGCAGCAGCGACATCGCCTCGGCTCGGGTCGCGGGGTCCCTCAGCTGGCCCCGGACGGCCGAGGTGATGGTACGGGAACCGGGCTTGTGCACACCACGCATGGACATGCAGAGGTGCTCACACTCGATGACGACGATGACGCCCTGGACCGACAGGTGCTCGACGAGGGCATCGGCGACCTGAGTGGTCAGCCGCTCCTGCACCTGGGGCCTTCTCGCATAGAGGTCGACCAGCCGGGCGATCTTGGACAGCCCCGTGACCTTGCCGTCCCTCGCCGGGATGTACCCGACGTGGGCGACGCCGTGGAACGGCACGAGGTGGTGCTCGCAGGTGCTGTAGACCTCGATGTCCCGCACGAGGATCATCTCGTCGTGGGCGATGTCGAAGGTCGTGCTGAGGACGTCCTCGGGACGCAGGTCGAGTCCGGCGAAGATCTCGCCGTAGGCGCGGGCCACCCGTTCCGGGGTCTGCCTCAGGCCTTCGCGTTCCGGGTCCTCGCCCACTGCGAGGAGCAGCTCCCGGACCGCTGCTGAGGCCCGGGCGTGGTCGATGCCCACTGGGGTCAGTGGTCCCCGGAGGGGTCGACGTGCCCACCTTCAGGAACCTCGACGATCCGGGTCTTGCCGGCATCCTCTTCGGCGAGGGGGTGGGCACCGGCGTTGGCGGCGTCATCGATCTTGCGACCGATGTCGTCGTTTCCACTGGCGTCCTGGGGGGCGTGTCCGGGACCGCTGCCGTTGCCGTTGGACATCGCGGACTGCTCCGCCGGGGTGAGGACCGGCGGGCGGTCGCTGAGCAGCCGGGCCTCGCTCGAGAGCCAGGTGGGACGCAACGGCCGCTTGACGACCTCCTCGAAGATCTTTGCCAGCTCGGACGTGTTGAGGGTCTCCCGCTCGAGCAGCTCGAGGACGAGCTTGTCAAGCACGTCACGGTTGTCGTTGACGACGTGCCAGGCCTCGTCGTGGGCGTTCTCGATCAGCTTGCGCACCTCCTCGTCGACGACTCCGGCGATCTCCTCGCTGTAATCGCGCTGATGGCCCATGTCGCGGCCGAGGAAGACCTCGCCGTTGGACTGGCCGAGCTTGATGGCGCCGACCCGCTCGGACATGCCCCACTCGGTGACCATCTTGCGGGCCATCGCGGTGGCCTTCTCGATGTCGTTGGCGGCACCGGTCGTCGGGTCGTGGAAGACCATCTCCTCGGCGACGCGACCGCCGAGGGCGAAGGCGAGCTGGTCGAGGATCTCGTTGCGCGTCGTGGAGTACTTGTCGTCGCGCGGCATGACCATCGTGTAGCCCAGAGCCCGGCCACGCGGCAGGATCGTCACCTTGGTCACCGGGTCGGTGTGGTTCAACGACGCGGCCACGATGGCGTGGCCGCCCTCGTGGTAGGCCGTCATCTTGCGCTCGTGCGCGGACATGATCCGGGTCTTCTTCTGCGGGCCGGCGATGACCCGGTCGATGGCCTCGTCGAGCGCGTGGTCGTCGATGAGCTTCAGGTTGGTCCGTGCCGTGAGCAGGGCCGCCTCGTTGAGGACGTTCGCCAGGTCGGCGCCGGTGAAGCCGGGCGTGCGGCGGGCGACGGCAAGCAGGTCGACGTCGGCAGCCATCGGCTTGCCCTGCGAGTGGACCTGCAGGATGCGGTGGCGGCCGAGCATGTCGGGCGCCTCGACGGCGATCTGACGGTCGAACCGGCCGGGGCGCAGCAGGGCGGGGTCGAGGATGTCCGGGCGGTTGGTCGCCGCGATGAGGATGACGTTGGTCTTGACGTCGAACCCATCCATCTCGACGAGCAGCTGGTTGAGGGTCTGCTCCCGCTCGTCGTGGCCACCGCCGAGGCCGGCGCCGCGGTGGCGGCCGACCGCGTCGATCTCGTCGACGAAGACGATGGCAGGGGCGTTGGCCTTGGCCTGCTCGAAGAGGTCCCGCACGCGGGAGGCCCCGACACCGACGAACATCTCGACGAAGTCCGAGCCCGAGATCGAGTAGAACGGCACGCCCGCCTCGCCGGCGACAGCCCGGGCCAGCAGGGTCTTTCCCGTGCCGGGCTGGCCGTAGAGCAGGACGCCCTTGGGGATCTTGGCGCCCACCGCAAGGAACTTGGCGGGCTCCTGCAGGAACTCCTTGATCTCGTAGAGCTCCTCGACCGCCTCGTCACAGCCCGCCACGTCGGCGAAGGTGACCTTGGGCGTGTCCTTGGTCGCCAGCTTCGCCCGGGACTTGCCGAACTGCATGACCCGGTTCCCTCCACCCTGCATCTGCCCCATGAGGAACCAGAAGAGGCCGAGGATGATGATGATCGGCAGGATGCTGAAGAGCACCGAGCTGATCCAGCTCGGTTCGTCGATCTGGTCGGTGTAGTTCTTCGGGGGCACGTGGGCGTCGAGCGCGGCGACGACGTTGGTCCCTCTGGCCGTGACGTAGTAGGCGTAGACCTTGGTCGCGTCCTTGACCTTGTCCCCGTCGGAGTAGGCCTGCCCCGGCTTGAGCGTCAGCTCGATCCGCTCGTTGTTAAGCAGCTTGGCCGAGTCCACCTTGTTGGTGTTGATCAGCTCCAGGGCCTTGGACGTGTCGATGCGGGTGAACCCGCCCGTGTCGGAGAGGTTGAGAGCGATGATCGTCACTCCGATCAGGAGGATGATCCACACCATGGGGGTGCGAAGGATGCGCTTGAAGTCCATGTACGTTCGGGGGGCTGCCCCCGACCCTCCTGCTCGGTGGTCTGACGACGACCCAACAGGCCGCGGGTCTCATTCTCGCAGGTGAACGCGCGACAGTGGACGGGTGTTCCGGACGGACCTGCCGGCGGCCGCGGAACAGCCTCAGCCGTAGACCGACGGCGACAAGGTGCCGACGCACCGCAGGTTGCGGTAGCGCTCAGCGTAGTCGAGGCCGTAGCCCACGACGAACTCGTTCGGGATGTCGAAACCGACGTACCTGACGTCGATCTCGACCTTGGCGCCGTCCGGCTTGCGCAGCAGCGCACAGATCTCTACCGAGGCCGGGCGGCGCGACTCGAGGTTCGCCTTGATCCACGAGAGCGTCAGTCCCGAGTCGATGATGTCTTCGACGATGAGGACGTGCCGGCCGGTGATGTCGACGTCCAGGTCCTTGATGATCCGCACGACACCCGAGGACTTCGTGCCCGAGCCGTAGGACGAGATGGCCATCCAGTCCATCGGCGCGGTGCCCGGCAGGGCGCGCATGAGGTCGGCCATGACCATAACCGCGCCCTTGAGCACACCCACGAGCAGGAGGTCCTCGCCCTCGTAGTCGGCCCAGATCTGCCGTCCGAGCTCCTGCAGCTTGGCGAGGATCTCTTCCTCGGTGACCAGGACCTTCTCGAGGTCGGCTCCCATGTCGGCAGCATCCACAACGGTCTCCCTCTGGTCGACGGCGGGCGGTCGGGCGGTCCGCTCCGCGGCTGGCCTGATCGGTCCCTGACGCAGCCACGGCCGACAGCGCCTCCGCGCCTATTCAACCGGACGCCCGCACTCCAGGGTCACCTGGTCCCCCGCCCGACGGGCGAGGACGTGCCCGGGCAGGTTGAGCGGCCCCTGGCCGTGCCATGACGTCAGCAGCGCGTCGAGCGACTCGACATGGGCCGCGCTCAGCTGGCCGGCCCCCGATCCCGACTCGACCGCCAGCAGCCGCCAGATACGGGTCCGCAGCGCCCGAGGCAGCTCGAGGAGCGCCCGGGCCGACCAGGGCGCCGAGCCGAGCCGCGGCCGCACCTCCCGCGCCTCGTCCTCGAGGTAGTCGGCGTCCTCGCGCAGCATCTCGGCGCTGCGGGCCAGGGCGCCGCTGATGCCGGGTCCGAGCTCGTCCTCGAGGGTGCGCAGGAAGGTGCGGGCCCGCACCCGGGCGAAGCTGACGTCCTCGTTGTGCGGGTCACGCCACGGCTCGATCCCGTATGCCGTGCACGCACCTTCCGTCTCCGACCTCGTCACGGCGATGAAGGGACGGACGAAGAGGCCGCGCCGGCGCGGCATACCGGAGAGCGAACGGGAGCCGGAGCCGCGGGCCAGGCCGAGGAGCACCTGCTCGGCCTGGTCGTCGCGGGTGTGGCCGATGAGCACCGCGGCCACCCCGAGCCGCTCGGCGGCGTCCTCCAGCGCGGTGTAGCGGGCAGAGCGGGCAGCGCTCTCCGGCCCCTGACCTCTGCTCGATACCCGGACGGTGGACACCTCGACCGGGTCGAGGCCGAGGTCGCGACACTGCTCGGCGGCACGCTCGGCAACCCGGCGCGAGCCCTCCTGCAGACCGTGGTCGACGACGAGGCCGGCCGCCTTGATCCCGAGCCGAGGGGCCTCGAACCCCACGGCACCCGCGAGCGCCAGGGAGTCCGGCCCCCCGCTGCAGCCGACGAGGACGGCGCTGCCCTCGGGCAGCAGCGCGAGCTCAGCCCGGACGGCGACGCGGGTTGCAGCCACCGCCGGGCTGGGGCCGGTCATGAGCGTCCGTGCACCCGCTCGATCCAGGCGGCTGGCCGAGCGATCTCCTCCGGTGTCGGAAGGGTCTCTGGGGAGGTCCACACCGCGTTGAAGTCGTCGAGCCCCACCCGGTCGACGACTGCCCGGACGAAGGCCGCACCGTCCCGGTACTGGCGCATCTTGGCCTCGAGCCCCAGGACCCGGCGGACCAGCCGGTCCAGGGTGCCGGCGCCGCCGCGACGCTTCTGGAACTTCTCCCGGATCTCGGCGACGGTGGGGATCACCAGCGGCCCGACGTCGTCCATCATGACGTCGGCGTGCCCCTCGAGCAGCGACATGACCGCGGTGATCTGGGCAACCTGCTCCTTCTGCACCGGGGTCAGGAAGACCTCCCCGAGACCCTGGCTTCCCGGCTGGAACGCCTGGGGAAGGCGGCGGGCGATCTCCTGGATGCGATCGGCGAGCTCGCTCGGCGTCGGCGCGAGGTCGGTGCTCAGCTCGCGGGTCCGAAGGACGAGGTGGTCGCGCAGCCAGGGGACGGCGGTGAACTGCACCCGGTGGGTCTCCTCGTGCATCGCCACCCAGAGCCGGAAGTCCTGCGGGTCGACCTCGAGCTCCCGCTCGGTCTGGACGATGTTCGGGGCGACGAGGAGCAGCCGCGGGGCGCCCTGTGGGGCGAGGTCGTACTGCCCGAGGACCTTGCTTGCCAAGAAGGACATCAGCGCTCCGGCCTCTGCCCCCGTGACCTTGCTGCCGATCGCCGTGACGGCGGGGCTCTGGGAGTTCTTGGCCCCTGCGGCAACCTTGGCGATGACCGGTCCCATCAGGGACTGCAAGGAGTCCACGTTGGCGTCGATCCACCCGGGTCGGTCGACGATGAGGACCGGGCCCACTCCGTCCGGGCTCGTCAGCCGTGACGTCGTGGCGATCGGCTCGCGGGCCGCGACGGCCACCTGACGCAGCAGGCCGACGATGTCGGCGGCCTCCTGGGTGCTGACGACGGGGCCCGGGTTGACGAGCCGCCGGCCGGTCGCCTTCGCGAAGGCCCAGTCGACGTACTGGGGCGCTCCCCCGCCAGACGATGCGCTCGAGGCCGGCTCCGTCGACTCTGCCATGTGTTGGGCCTTCTTCCCTCTGGTCCTCGGACCGCTGTCCTTCTTTGCCGGACGGCGCTCGGGTGTCCCGCCCCGCCGTTCCACGGTGTCCGTCGGGCCACCGTTCAGGAGGGGCACCCGCAGCTCGCCAGCGTAGCCGTGAACCGGTCCAACGCCTCTCGTGCACGGAGCGTTCCCACGCCGGGGTCGATGCCGTCGGCCAGCACGGTGAAGGTGACGAGCCGGCCGTCGGCCGTGACGACGGTCCCCGCCATGGCGCTCACACCGGTCAGCGTGCCGGTCTTGGCGCGGGCGATCCCGGCCGCGGAGTGCGTTGCCGCGTCGGTGAAACGGTTTGACAGGGTGCCGCTCAACCCGGCCACGGGGAGCTGCCTCAGCGTGTCCCGCATGCCCGGCACAGTTCCCGATGTGCCGAGCGCCATGACGTCAGCGAGGACCCTGGCCGGCACGAGGTTCTCGCGGGAGAGCCCGGACGAGTCCACCGTGCGCACACCGGACACGTCAACGCCGTGGGCCGCGAGACTCGTCCGGACGAACGCCGCTGTCTCGGCGAACCCTGGCGCCGTACCAGCGCGGAAGGCGGCCTGTCGGGTGAGCGACTCGGCCAGGGCGTTGTCCGACTCAGCCAGGGCCAGGGCGAGCTGGTCGGACACCGGAGCGGAGGCGACCGACGCAAGGACGCCCGCGCCGCTCGGAGCGAAAGCGCTCTGGTCAACGGTGGCCTGTATGCCGTTGCCGCGCAAGGCGGCGACGAAGGCGGCCAGGACCGCTGCCGTCGGGTCCGCAGGCCCGGGATGGCCGGGCGTCGCTCGTTGGGTGGACAGGCCTATCGCCGCCACCGACCCGGTGATGCCGTCGGGTCGGAAGGACGACGACCAGGTCGGGGCGGTCAGCGGGCCCGGGGCGTAGCCGAGGTCGAGGGCAACGTTAACCGCGCCAGTTCCCTTGCCGCGCAATGCCGTTGCGGTGGTGGAGGCCAACGCGCCCAGGCCAGCCCGCCCTGACACGGCGGCTGGGTCGCCGGCACCCGGGTCGAGGAGGGTGTCCCCGCCGGCAACGAGGAGGACGCGGTCGGGAGCTGCGCCCTGGACGACCGTGGTGGTCAGGGTGGCTCCGGGGGCGAAGGTCGCGTTGACGGCGGCGGCCGAGAGCAGCTTGAGGCTGGACGCAGGGATCCTGGGGTCGTTGGCGCCGACGTCGAGCAGGTGCGCGCCGGTAACCGCGTCCCGCACGGCCGCCGACACCGACCCCGTGAAGCCCGGGTTGTCGAGAACCTCCCGGAGGCTCACCTGGATCCCTGCCGCCGTCGGAAGGGGCGCCTGCGGACCCGGGGTCGCCAACGGCATACCGGAGACGGCGGTGCGGGGCTGGGCGAAGGGAGCCGCCGCGGTGCCCGCGCCGGGCGTCACCGTGGCAGGCAGCGGGTCCGGTGGGGGAGCCAGGGTCAGGACCCCCGGGACGTGGTCGTAGACGTCGAGGGTGGCGTAAGCGAGACCGAGAGCCAGGACGAGTCCCACCACGACGGCGAGACGACGCATCAAAACCCCCTCGGCGGCGACGTGGCATCATGCGGGACACTGGGCACTGAGCCTAGGTCATCGGCGACAGCCCGCACCGGCGTCCGGCCGACCCACCCGAGGAGCAGCCGTGGAGTTCTACGTCACCATCGAGATCCCGAAGGGGGCTCGCAACAAGTACGAGGTCGACCACAAGACCGGTCGCATCCGCCTCGACCGGCTCCTCTTCACCTCGATGAGCTATCCCGCCGACTACGGATACGTCGAGGACAGCCTCGGCGAGGACAGCGACCCCCTCGACGCGCTCGTCCTCCTCGACGAGCCCACGTTCCCCGGCTGTCAGGTCCTCGCTCGTCCGATCGGCATGTTCCACATGCGTGATGAGGCCGGCGGCGACGACAAGATCCTCTGCGTGCCGGCCAACGACCCACGCCAGGCCCACATCACCGAGCTCGAGCACATCAACGAGTTCGACCGCCTGGAGATCCAGCACTTCTTCGAGACCTACAAGGACCTCGAACCGGGCAAGTCCGTCGAGGGTGCGCACTGGGTCGGGCGTGGCGGCGCCGAGACCTGCGTCGACGAGGCGCTCGAGCGGGCCACGACCGCCGGGATGACGACCGACCGGTGGCACATGCCCGGACAGCGCTGACCCAAGCCGCCACGCGCGAAGGGCGTCGCTCCCGGTTTGGGGGCGACGCCCTTCGTCGTATGCCGTCTGGTGCCGAGGGCTCCTCGGCTGCGGACCGGGTCCCTCAGGGCCGGCCGCCGTAGGGAAGCAGGTCGGACATCGAGTAGATCGAGGAGATCTTGACGACGGTGCTCGGGTTCGGCGCGTGGATCATCTGTCCCCCGCCGATGTAGAGGCCCATGTGGTGGCTGGTCGGCCCGGAGTTCCCGTAGAAGACGAGATCGCCTGGTTGAAGCTGGCTGATCGGCACACGTTGGGTCTCCTCGTACTGCGCGCCGGTGTAGTGCGAGAGCTGGACGCCGGCCTGGCGCCAGGCCATGAGGGTCAGCCCGGAGCAGTCCCACGAGCTCGGACCCGCCGCGCCCCAGACGTAGGGCTCACCCAGCTGAGCGCGGGCGAAGGCGATGACCGCGCTCACTCCTCCGGACGGCGGAGGCGGCGGGGTGGATGCGGGCGGCGCGGGTGGCGGGGTCGTGACCCGTGGAGGCGGCGGAGGGGTGAAGACCCGCGGCGGTGGAGGCGCCTGCTGGCGCTGCTGCTCCTGCTGTTGCTGCAGCCGCTGCTGCTCCTGCTGTTGCTGCAGCCGCTGCTGCTCCTGCTGTTGCTGCAGCCGCTGCTGCTCCTGCTGTTGCTGCAGCCGCTGCTGCTCCTGCTGGCGCTGCAACAGCTGCTGCTCCTGCTGCAGCCGCTGCTGCTCCTGCTGTTGCTGCAGCCGCTGCTGCTCCTGCTGGCGCTGCAACAGCTGCTGCTCCTGCTGGAGCCGCTGCTGCTCCTGCTGCAGCTGCTGGCGCTGCTGCTCCTGCTGCTTCTGTTTCTGCTCCTGCTGGAGCCGCTGCTGCTCCTGCTGGAGCCGCTGCTGCTCCTGCTGCAGCTGCTGGCGCTGCTGCTCCTGCTGCTGCTGCTGTTTCTGCTCCTGCTGGAGCCGCTGCTGCTCCTGCTGGAGCCGCTGCTGCTCCTGCTGGCGCTGCTGCTCCTGCTGGCGCTGCTGCTCCTGCTGGCGCTGCTGCTCCTGCTGGCGCTGCTGCTCCTGCTGGCGCTGCTGCTCCTGCTGTTGCTGCTGCTGGAGGGCCGCTTGGCGATCGGCCTCGGCGGCAGCTCGCTCGCGAGCGTTCCGGGCGTCCCTCGCTGCGAGGTCGGCGGCGGCACGGGCGGCGGCGGCCTGGGCCGCAGCCTGTGCGGCCGCCTTCTGAGCAGCCGCGGCTGCGGCAGCCTCGGCGGCTCGGCGGTTGGCCTCTTCGCGCCGACGTTGCTCCTCGGCAGCGAGTCCGGACTGACGCTCCTGCTCGAGCTGCACGGAGGTGTTCCGCAAGGCGGCGAGCTGGACAGTCGTCTGCTGCTGCTTCGCCTGGAGGCGGGCGGTCTCCACGACGGCCGTGGCGGCTTGCTTCTTCGCCTGCTCGGCGGCGGTCTGGGCCGCGGCGGCCGCGGCGGCGCGTCGGGCCTCGGCCTCGGCCTCTCGCTTCTGGAGCGTTTGAGCGAGAAGCTTTGTGGACTCGGTCTCCTGGGCCATGCGAGCCCGCTCGCCGCCGACCGCGTCGACGCCCGCGGCGCGGTCGAGGACCTCCTGTGGGCCGCCACCGCCGAAGAACACGTCGAGCTGGCTGGTGCCACCGCCGCCCTGGTAGATCTCGGCGGCATAGCGGGAGAGGGTCAGGCTGGCGTCGTCAGCCGACGCCTGCGCGGCGCTCGCCTTGGCCCGGGTGTCCGCAGCGGCGCTCGTCGCTCGCTCCAACGCGAGCTGGGCTCCGTTGTAGGTCTCACCGGCGTCCGCGGCACGCTGCTGCAGCGTCTCGACCTGGCCGCGGGACGCTGCCAGCTGCTGGTCGAGCTGAGCGACCTGCCCGGCTGCGCTCAGTACCGCGCTCTGCGCTCCGGCCACCTGGTCGGCTGACGGGTAGACAGGGGTGGGTGGTTCTGCCCGAGCCGGTGCGACCGCCGAGACGAGCAGGGCGATTCCCGACAGTGAGGTGACGGTGAGGCGGGTGGCGCTGCGTGAGGGTCGCGATCGGTCTGGCACGGTCTTTTTCCCCTAGGGATGGTGACGGCGTGTCGCCCTTTGACATGGAGGGCCGGAGGTGTGCGCCTGAGACTAGGGCTCATCCGTCACATTGGAAACAGCAACCACTCGAATCCCATTGCGAGCAGGTCGGATTGGCGAATTACACATGTGGAACACCAAAAATCACAAGGGTGTTTTTTTGCAGGTCAGTGGGCTGATTCCCCGCACCCTCCGGCAAACAATCACGGATTGGTAACGAATTCGCTCCACGACATCCGTCACCGCTTCCCGGCCGCAGGAGCCCCGCTATCGGCCCCCGGGAGCGCCCGGATCTGGCTGCCGAACCCCTGCATCCGGTCGCCGGACCGGTCCGGGCCGCGCCGCGCCACTTCGAGCAGTGGCGGGCCGCCTCACCCGCGGCCAGGCCGTGGGTCCGCGCCGGCACCCGGCATACCGCTCGATGTCAAGCGATGGGCACAGTGGACGCAGCCCGGTGGCCACCCCGGTAGCCAGCTCGGGAGAGCAGCTGAGCGCCATTCGGGGCTGTCAGGACACCGAGGCAGAGCGATGCTTGGTCCCGACAATAGCTGCAGCAACGGTTTTGGCGATGTCCGGGTCGAAGACGCTGGGAATGATGTAGTTCGCATTGAGCTGCTCGGCGTTGACGACGGACGCGATCGCGTCGGCCGCACGGATCAGCATCTCCGTCGTCACCTGCGTGGCGCGCGCGTCGAGCAGGCCGCGGAAGACACCGGGGAAGGCGAGCACGTTGTTGATCTGGTTCGGGTAGTCCGAGCGGCCGGATGCCACCACAGTGGCCAGCTTGGACGCCTCGGCGATGTCGACCTCGGGGTCCGGGTTGGCCAGGGCGAAGACGATCCGCTTCGGGGCCATGTCGTCGATCCACTCGGGTCGCAGGACGTTGGGCGCGCTGACGCCGATGAAGACGTCGGCGTCCCGGACCGCGTCCTGCAAGGTGCCGGTCAGGCCACGCGGGTTCGTCCTGGCGGCGAGGGAGAGCTTCGCCGGGGGAAGGCTCGTGTCGTCCCTGATGAGGATGCCTTCGCGGTCCCAGCAGACGATGTCGCGCGCGCCGGCCGCGAGGAGGAGCTGGACGATCGCCGAGCCGGCGGCGCCCGCGCCGGCGACGGCGATGCGCGCCTGCTCGAGCGATGTGTCGATGCACCGCAGCGCGTTGCGCAGGGCCGCTAGGACGACGATGGCCGTGCCGTGCTGGTCGTCGTGGAACACCGGGATGTCGAGCAGCTCGCGGAGCCTGGCCTCGATCTCGAAGCATCGTGGAGCGGCGATGTCCTCGAGGTTGATGCCCCCGAACCCCGGGGAGATGATCTGGACGGTCCGCACGATCTCGTCGACGTCTTGGGTGTCGAGGCAGATGGGCCATGCGTCGATGCCGGCAAACCGCTTGAAGAGAGCCGCCTTTCCCTCCATCACGGGCATGGCGGCGGCGGGACCGATGTTGCCGAGGCCAAGGACCGCGCTGCCATCCGTGACGACAGCGACACAGTTGCCCTTGATCGTCAGGCGGGAGACGTCCTCGGGGTGTTCGGCGATGGCCATGCTCACCCGGCCGACACCGGGCGTGTAGGCCATCGACAAGTCGTCGCGAGTGCGGAGGGCCACTGTCGGCTCCACGCTGATCTTGCCGCCGATGTGCAGCAGGAAGGTGCGGTCGGAGACCTTGTGGACGGTGACTCCGGGAACCTCCCGGATGGCGTCGACGACCTCGTTGGCGTGGTCGCCGTTCGACGCGGAGCAGGTGAGGTCGATGACGAGCCGGTCATGGCGGGACTCGACGATGTCCAGGGCCGTCGTGATCCCGCCGGAGTTCGAGACCGCGGTCGCGAGGGTGCCGATGACTGCCGGGTCTGTGCCGGCGTGGACCCGGACGGTGATCGAGTACGAGCCCGTCGTGGCCCGCGCTCGCTGGATCGTCTGCTTGCGGGTCGCGGCAGCCTCCTCGGGGCTCTCGTCATCGGAGGGGGTGGGCATGGGGACGGTCGGCATACGGGCAATCCTTCCATGCCGCTGCACCGTCCAAGGCGCGCACAGAGGCCGTGACATGAGCACCATCCGGCATCCGGCGCCAACAGCCGCTCCGTCGGCAGAGAACCTGGCTCGCCGCGTTCGGTCAGAGGTCGCGAGTCAGGTCGAAGTGCACCGAGGCTGGGAGCGGCACCCCGAGCGACTGTGCTGCCAACCAGGCGGCTCCTCCCGCGCCGTTGGTGGCCCGATGTATCGAGGCCCTGGGCCATCGAGCCCGCAGCCGTTCCCGGAGGGGGTCGATGAGGTGTCGCGTCGCGAACATCCCGCCGCTCAGGACGATCGGGGAGTCGGCGCCGACGTCGCGGACCGAGGCTGCCGACTCCTCCAGCCGGTCTGCCGCCGTCGCCAGGATGTGCTGCGCAACCACGTCACCCTGGTCGGCGGCCGCGACCACGACGGGGGCGAGGCGGGCGAGCGCGACTGGTGGCCCGGCATACGCGGCCCTGATCAGCTCGACCCGGGTCCCGAGCCGACCAAGGAGGCGGTGTGATACCGAGACGGTGAGCAGGTCGTCGCGGCAAACGGCACCACCGGCCCGCAGGGTGTGGCGCACCGCCTCGCGGCCGACCCAGAAGCCGGAGCCGTGGTCCCCGAGGAGCCAGCCGATGCCGTCGGCGACCAGCCCTTCGTGACCGTCGACGACCTCGACGGCGGCGGCGCCGGTGCCACTGACGATGACCGTCCCGCTGACCTCCGGGGTGCCGGCAGCGAACGCCACGAGGGTGTCGTTCGTCAACCGCAGCTGGCCGGCGACGCCGAGGCCCTCCCACATGGTCTGGAACGCCAGCCGTGCCTCATCCCCCTCGGCGAAGCCGGCCACGCCAATGACGCTTGACGCGACCCGCGTGCGGTCGATGTCGCGCAACGCCTGGTCGATCGCAGTGCGGATCTGCTCGATCGCGGCGACGACGCCGTGTGAGATCGGGTTGCCACCGCCACCCTCCCCCAACCCGAGCCGACGGCCGGTGAGGTCCGCGACGAGGCAGCGGGCGCGGGTGCCACCGACATCCATGCCGAGGATGAGCACGGCGACGGCGTCAGATCATCCGGCGCAGGCGGCCCTCGTACCGCGCCTCGAGCGCCCTGTTGTGCTCGTCGCCGCCCGGGACGTTGGCCGAGAGGTAGACCGGCGGGGTCACCCCGTGCGCGATGAGGTCACGCAGCACCTCGGCGATGATCATCTGGGCGAGCAGCGCAGCGGTGATCGAGGAGATGCCGCACGCTGCTCCGCCGCCCGGCAGCTCGAGGACCGCGTCGCCGAAGGGAGCCCCGTTGTCGAGCACGACGTCGGCGACCTCGTAGAGCCGCAGGCCACTCGGGTGCCGGGACTCGATGGCCGAGGTGTGCGGCATGGAGGTCACGGCGATGAGCGGGTGCCCACGCTTCTTGACCAGCCGGGCCAGCTCGACGACGCTGCCGTTGCCGCCGGAGTTCGACGCGATCATGAAGACGTCACCGGGGGTGACCGGGGCGAGGTCGTAGATCTTCTGCGCCGTCCCCGGGTCGCGCTCGAGGAACTGGTTCGACAACCCCTCACGAGACGCACCGCCGAGGAGGATGACGTCACGCAGGCTGAGCCGGTTCGTCGGGATCAGGCCACCCGCCCGGCTGGCGATCTCCATGGCGAAGGCCTCGGAGTGACCGGTGCCGAAGGCCTGGACCACGCCGCCCTCCTGCAGCGACGTCGAGACCAGCGCTGCCGCCTCGGCGACCTTGGCGGCCTGGCTCCTCGACACCTGCGCCACCGCCTCGAGTGCCGCCCTAGCGAACTCCTCGCCGCTGACCGTCATCGTCCGTCCCTTCGTCGTCGTGGGTCCATCATCGGGCAGCGACGCGATCGGCGCACGACGCTGCGCCGAGCCAGGTATGGCGGTTGCCGGCCCAGCAGTAGCCGAGCTTCGGTCGCTTCTGGCTGATCCACAGCCCGGGGACGCGACGGTCGTTCTTGCGTGAGCCGGCGGTCTGGAAGCAGTTGTTCTTCTCGAGCGACTCAGGATGCACCGTGAGGAAGGCGACTCCCTCCTGGACGGTCAGCGGACTGCGGCCCTCGCCCGCGAACCTGGCGACGGCTTCGTCGGGACTGCAGTTGAGCGTCGCGCCTCCCCGGTCGACGTCGAGCACGAGGTATGCCGTGCCGCCGGGAACCGCAACCGGCGGTCGGCCGGAACTCGTCGATGTCCGCGGTGTCGGCGGAGACGAACCCGGAGTGGCCCCCGTGGGTCAGCCGCTCGGCGGCAGCGGAGACCGGGACGAGTGCCGGGCTGAGGACGATCACGAAGGGAACCCCGTGCCCGGGTGGGGAGCGGCTGCCCGGTTGCCCGAGCGACGGCCTCGGCCCGCAGCGGTTCCAGCAGCTCACGGAAGGCCTCCTCCGCGAGGTGCGCGAGCTCGGGGTGGCCCGCGCCGACATAGGCCTGGACCTGGCGTGAGAACTCGATGCCCGCCTGGACCGCGCTCAGGACGGCTGGCTCTGCGCTGACCGGACGTGGGCTGGCAGGGTCGGCGCCGTCGTCGGGGGTCGAGTCGTCAGGGGACGTGACGGACTGGGCTGGCACAGGCTCCTCCGGCGTAGGGGACCGTCCAACGCGCGGTGCCGCACGTGGGGTTCCCGCGGCTCAGTGGCGGACGCCGAGGATCGAGTCGAGCTCTGCCGACCCCATGCGACCGGGGCACGCGGCTGCGGCGATGACGAGATCGCCGATGAGCTCGATCTCCTCGCGCAGGGCCTCGTCGAGGAGGTCTCCCAGTCCCAGATCCATGTGCATGCCCCAAACGCTAGCCTCGCGCCCCGGCAGATATCCGAATCGATGCACAGCCCTGACCGACCCTTTACCAAAGATGGTCCGATCGGACTACGTGGCGGCTTGGTCAGTGGTGGCGCTGCAGTGGTGGGGCGCCGAGACCACTCGGTTGGCCCGGGCCCCACCGGGGTAGTCCTGCGCCGAGAGCCACTGGATGGCGACAGAAGGGAAATCCGTGCGACTTCGACGAACCGACCCGACAACGCCGGGTCTGCGCCGCATCCGGCGAGGTCGCGGGTTCTCCTACGCGGATGCCGAAGGCAAGCCCGTCGACGCGGCGACTAGGGAGCGGCTCAAGCACCTGGGCGTCCCCCCGGCCTGGAAGGACGTCTGGCTCAGCCCCTACCCCAACGGCCACATCCAGGCGGTGGGCACCGACGACGCGGGGCGGCGGCAGTACCTCTACCACGAGGAGTGGGTCGCGACCCGGTCCTCGCTGAAGCACGAGCGGATCCGCGCGCTGGCGGTGCGCCTGCCCCGGGTGCGCAAGCAGCTGGCCAGCGACCTGCGGCGGCCGGACCTCGACCGCAACCGGGTCCTGGCGATCGACCTGCGGCTGCTGGACGCCGGGCTGTTCCGGACCGGCGGCGAGGAGTACGAACAGGAGCACGGGTCGCACGGCGTCTCGACGCTCCTGCGCGATCACGTGGTGGTGAGCAGGGGTGACCTGGCCTTCCGCTTTCCCGCGAAGTCGGGCGTGCTGCGGGAAACCACCGTCTCGGACGGCCTTGTGGCCAAGGCGGTCACCGCCCTCAAGCGGAGTCGCACCGGCACGGACCGGCTGCTCTGCTACAAGGCGCCTGACGGCTGGCACGAGGTCCACGCCGAGGACGTCAACGCCCGGTTCAAGGAGCTGGTGGGAGAGGCCTACACCGTCAAGGACCTGCGGACGTGGGCGGCGACGGTCTCCGCTGCGGTGGCACTCGCGCAGGCTCCGGATCCGGTCAACAAGCGAACCGCCGACAAGGCCGTCCGCGAGGCGGTGGTCCTGGTCGCCGAGCATCTGGGCAACACGCCCGCGGTCGCCCGCAGGTCATACGTCGACCCGACCGTCATCGACCAGTACACGCTCGGCCGCACGGTCCAGTCGGCCGTCCAGAGCCTGAGGTCCCCCGATCTCACGAAGCCGGCCTCCCGAGCGGCCATCGAGAAAGCGGTCCTGCGCCTCCTGCGCAACGCTGACGACTGACCGGCGTCACACCCGTTCCACCGCGCCGGCCCAGACCCAGGCCTCGAGGACGCGCGGCGGTGCACCCCACCGGACCCGCACCGCTCGCCTGGTCCAGGCGACGGCGTGCGCGGGCACGAGCTCCTCGACGCCGTCCTCCCAGAGCACCCACGCCATGACCCTCACCGGCACGGTGGCCGTGGTCACGTCGACGACGAGCTGCTCCGGGGTCAGGGACCGGGGTTGTCGCTGGACCCGCCGGGGGACGTCGGACATGCCTCAAGCCTATCGAACATACGTTCGAAGCCATCAGTGGCAGATCACGCGCCAACCACGCGTCCAGGGTGGGTCGACGTCAATGCAGCGACACCAGCCGACCTGACCACCGTTGCTCAGTCGCGGCAGCAGGCCCGGCTAGCCCTCTCGACGCTGACCGCGGCCGAGCCGTCGGTCGTCCCGGGCCGGCCTGAGAGCCCAGGTTTCGAGCAGCTGCATCGCCAGCACGATCGGGAAGGCCAGGAGAGGGCTGAGGAGTGCCAGGAACATCATCACTGACCGCCTCGGCCGGCACTGGGTACTTCGTGCGGCCGCACGTGGCCGCGGTCTCGCAACGTGGTGACATGCATGCTTAGCCTCAAGAGATCTGTTGGTCAGTTTCCGCGTGTGGTCAGCCTTCGCGGCCGAGGAAGTCGCCGGACCGCCCAGCTTGCGCGTTCTCTGACCCCTGCCCAGCCAGCCGACGTCCAAACCGGCACGAGAACATTCCCTGGGCCAGGTTTGAGTGGGCGGGCTCGCCTGCCGAGCGGGGGCCTGTCTCGATCCGGTCACGTCTCGGGGTGTCGGCGGTGGACGCGGCGACCTTACAGTGTGGCTGAGTAGGGTCGAGGCCGACCAGCCGCACGCATGAAGGAGTCCCAGATGCCTCAGCTCCCCGAGAACCTCACCCGACGCCAGACCCTGACCCTCTTCGCCGGCGCCAGCGCCACGCTCGGTCTCGCGGCCTGCTCCAGCGGAGGCGAGGCCTCCTCCAAGGTCGGCGGCGGGGCGACCGCCTCGGCCTCGTCCGACGCATTCGAGGCTCTCATCGCCTCTGCGCCGAAAGCTGACGCCGCGACGATCAGCGCGAACGCGTGGGCCAAGGCGATCAAGGACCGGGGCACGCTGCGGTGGGGCGGCACCGACGCCGGGCCGCTCTTCTCCTTGCTCAACCCGACGACCGGCAAGACGCAGGGCTTCGACGCCGGGATGGTGCAGATGCTGGCGCAGTACATCATCGGCGAGCCAAAGTGGGCGCTGACCCAGACGACGGTCGACACCCGCGAGACCTTGATCCAGAACAACTCCGTCGACGTCGTCGTCGCGACCTACTCCATCACCGCCAAGCGGGCCGACAAGGTCGCCTTCGCGGGGCCCTACTACGCCTCCGGCTCGGCGATCATGGTCACCGCCACCAACAACGACATCAAGAGCGTCACCGATCTCGTCGGCAAGAAGGTGATCACCGAGTCGAACTCCACGGCGATCACCGCGCTCAAGGAGAAGGTACCCTCGGTCGAGCCGATCCTCTTCACCGAGAACGCGCAGTGCGTGGCGGCGCTGAAGCAGGGACGCGGCGACGCCTACGTGCTCGACCAGTCGATCCTGCTCTCCACCGCTCTCAAGGACAACGCGGTCAAGGTCGTCGGCGACCCGTTCTCGACCGACAACTACGGCATCGGCTGCACGAAGAGCACGCCCGATGCCAAGGCGTTCATCAACGCGTGGCTCAAGACCATGGAGGACGCCGGGCTCTGGCAGAAGCTGTGGAGCATGACCGTCGGGACGGTGCTCAAGTCCGACAACACCAAGCCCCCGGCCATTGCGGCCTGACGCCACGCCGACGGCCCCCTGACAGCTCTCTGACGGTACGGAGGCCGCGTGGACATCTTCCTTGACCATCTCGGCGAGTTCGGGCACTCGCTGCTGTTCACCCTGCTGCTGACGGCAATCGGGTTCGTCGGGTCGCTCGTCATCGGCATCGTCACTGCGGTGTTACGGGTTAGTCCGATCACGCCCCTGCGGGCGGTCGGTGCCGTCTACGTCGAGATCTTCCGCAACATGCCCCTGCTGTCACTGCTCATCGTCGTCGTCTTCGGGCTACCCGACATCGGGGTCCGGCTGTCCCTGTTCAACTCGGCCGTGATCTGCCTGATGCTCATCGGGGGAGCCTTCACCTGCGAGGCGCTGCGCTCCGGCATCAACGCCGTGCCGGAGGGCAACGCCGAGGCGGCCCGCTCGATCGGGCTCACCTTCATGCAGTCGATCCGCTATGTCGTTCTGCCCCAAGCGCTCCGGTCGATGATCCAGCCGCTCGTCAACATCTTCATCGGGCAGCTGCTGGGCTCGTCCCTCGCCGCCGCGGTCAACGTTGACGAGATCACCTACCGGGTGCAGTACCTCAACCTCCAGTACGCCGGTGGCCTCACCCTCTTCGCGATCGCCGCGGTCATCTACATCGTCATCGCCCTGCTCAGCGGCGCGGTCGGAGGCCGCCTCGAGAGGCGCCTGGTGGTGCACCGGTGAGCGCCACCCGGGTCCTGTTCGACGAGCCGGGGCCGAAGGCGCGCGCCCTGATCCGGATCACGACTGTCGTTACCGTCCTCGTCCTGCTCGGTCTGCTCGCGCTGGTCCTCGTCCAGTTCGGCTCCCACGGCCAGCTCGCGGCCGAGAGGTGGTCGCAGTTCACCGAGACGCCCATCCTGCGGTACATCAGCGGCGGCCTCGTCAGCACGCTGCAGGCTGCGGGGGTCGGCGCCCTGGTCAGCATCCCGCTCGGCGCCGTCTTCTCGGTACTCCGTCTGAGCCGCACCCGCCCGGTGCGGTGGGCCTCGACGGCATACATCGAGATCTTCCGCTCGACCCCGCTGCTGCTGCTGGTCTACCTCTTCGTCGGCGGGCTGCCGGCCATCGGCTGGAACTTCCCGATCTTCTGGAAGCTCGTCATCCCGATGATCCTCGTCAACGTCGCTGTCCTCGCCGAGATCTTCCGGGCCGGCGTCGCCTCGCTGCCGCGCGGGCAGTCGGAGGCCGGCTTCAGCATCGGCCTGTCGTACAGCCAGAACATGCGCAGCATCGTCTTCCCCCAGGCGATCCGGTTGGTCATCCCGGCGCTGGTCACCCAGCTCGTCGCCCTCCTCAAGGACACGACGCTCGGCTATGCCGCGAGCTACCCCGAGCTGATGAAGACGGCGACCAACCTCACGGCGTTCACGAGCTACCTGATCCAGACCTATCTCGTCATCGCGCTCGTCTACGTCGTGCTGAACTTCCTGCTGTCGAAGCTGGCGGAGTACCTCGAGCGTCGGATCAACGGCGGCCAGAGCACCGCCCGAGCAGTGCAGAGGGTCGTCGTCCCGGCGGAGTGAGGTATGCCGTCGGGGCTCGGCGCGGTGGTGAAGCGCAGCTGGCGGAAGTAGCAGGGTGCCAGCGCTGATGTAGGCAACGAGCCGACCGCCTGGGTGTCGTAACGGAGGACGGCGACCTCGCGCTTCCGCCCCCGTCGCCGCCGACGTGTTCTCCTCCGATATGGCGCTCTCCCCGGATGGCGCTGAGCTGTGGGCCGCGCACAAGAAGGTCGGGAAGGTCAGCGTCGTCGACCTGCGCTCCGGGAAGGTCACCAACGTCCTGAGCACCGGTCCAGATACCAACCACCCCGCCTTCGTCACCACCCCCAGCGCGGGGTACGTCTACCTGACCGTCGGGGGGGAGAACGCCACGAAGATCTACCAGCGCCGCCCCGGCAACTCTCCTCTGCTGGTCGGGAGCGTCCCCTCCAGCGGGGTTGAGCCGCACGGCATCTGGCCGAGTCTCGACAACTCCACCGTCTACGTCGTCAACGAGCACTCCGACAGCGTGGACATCATCGACACCGCCTCCCGCGCCCGCGTGGACACCCTTCCCACCGGACAGGAGGGGCAGGCACTGGTCTATGTCGCCGGCGCCGTGCCCCAGGGCCCCGGCACCGAGAACCTCGGTCGCCAAGGCCTGGACCAGCCGGTCCGGAACGCCGACGCCAGCATCAGCCCCGGCCCAGGCCATGTGCAGGTCACGGTGCGTGGAGTCAAGGGGCTGGACATGGTCCAGCTCCACGGCACCGGTCTGACCCCCAACGCCGCCTACACGGCATACGCCGCACACGGTGACGACCAGGTGCCCCTGGTGTCGTTCAGCGCGGACGCCAAGGGCGCCGTGCCGCAGGCCCTGGCGTTCGTGAAGTTTCCTGGGCGTCTACGACATCGACCGAGTCCAGGTCCGACCCAGCCCGGCGGCTCCAGGCCCGGCGGCTGCAAGCCCGGCGGCTCCAGGCGCGGGGGCTCCGGGCGCGGGCAAGTGAGGGCCACTGTGCTCTCGAACCTCTCCGAGCGCGGTGGCTGTGCCGTCGCGCCAGCGCCCAGTGGTGGTGCATCGCCCTGCCACAGCAACCCGAAAGGTGTCCTGACCAGCCAACCGTCCCCCTTCCCGAGAAGCCCAAACCATCGAGTGAACCTCCTTGGCGTCGGCGCCGCCATCACTCTGGCACTCGGGGCGTGCACCACGACGGCGCCGCCGTCGCCCGGGGACCCCGTCTACGGCGCCGTCGTCGCCCCCGTCGTCGCCCACGTCGTCCCCGTCTACGTCGTCATCGTCACCGGGGGCTGCGACGGCCTATCAGCTGCACATGGACTTCTTCTCTCGCGAGTCGAAGCTGGCAACGGTGATCGACCCACAGGTGTTTCAGGCCTCGGAGGGCGCCCCGGCGGCCACTGGCCCGCAGGGCATTGCCCACGCTGCGGGCCTGGCCCCCGCCGCAAAGGACGGACCCGCCGAAACCCCGCTGCGGGGGGCTGACGGCTCAGCCCTGAAGATCACCCTCGGGAGCTGGAAGAAGGCGGCCGGCACGGTGTCCTTCTCCTGCGTCGATAACAAGGAACGCGCCACCAGTCGCCTGACGGGCCTGCTCAGTGGGGCCTCGTACAGCGTCTTCGTCGTCCATCTGGACGTGCAGGGGGCAGGCCGGTTCACACCGTGGGGCGATGCCGGGGGGACCACCAACAACTTCACCGCCGACAGCAGCGGCACCGCGTCGGTGACCAGCACCGTCCCTGGCTGCCTCACCAGCCGCGCAGCCGCGGTCGTGATCTGGCACAGTGACGGCGTGAGCCACGGGCCCAAGCCCCGAACGCTCGGGGTGACCTGGCACAACAGCCTCATCACCGCGCTTCCCTGATCGGGGTCTGAGGTCGCGAACGCCCACACCAACCGTGCGATGACGTCGCAGGGCGCCCGCTCGTGCCGAGCGCGGGGGTCGCTGAGCCCAGCAGCACGCAGCCGTTGGAGGAGTTGGAGGAGCGCGGCTCGGGCTTCACC
>JAABUW010003781.1_pt1 | contig 21167 bp, 18 predicted proteins | sample 5560081 | NCBI WGS metagenome assembly JAABUW01 (sample SAMN10711882, study PRJNA513363) | rock metagenome | isolation source: Antarctica rocks | place: Antarctica: Victoria Land, Knobhead sud
CCGCAACCGTGCCGTGAACCGGACCCGGGTCCCGTGGGGCCGGGCGTCGGCCCAGGTGATGCTGCCCTGGAGGTCCTGCACGAGGGACTGGACGATCTGGGTGCCGAGGCCCGACCCCGGACGAGCACCCTGCGGCATACCGCGGCCGTTGTCCTCAATCGTGACGGTGAGCACGTCCGGCTCGGTGCCCCCGGCGACCCGCCGCACGTCGACCGCGACGGTGCCCCCTTCCTCGGACAACCCGTGCTCGACGGCGTTCTGCACCAGCTCGCTGAGGATCATCGCCAGGGAGGTCGCGTCCTCGGCGCGGAGACGCCCGAACCGGTCACCCGTCCTCAGCCGCTCGATGGGCATCTCGTAGGCGGTCACCTCGACGACCGCCCGGAAGCCGCGCTCGGCGATGTCGTCGAAGTCGACGGTCTCGTCGAACCCCTGGCTCAGCGTCTCGTGGACCAGGGCGATCGTCCCCACCCGTCGGACCGCCTCCTCGAGCGCGGCCTTGCTCTGCTCGTCGGAGCTGCGCCGCGCCTGGAGGCGCAGCAGCGCGGCCACCGACTGCAGGTTGTTCTTGACCCGGTGGTGGATCTCGCGGATCGTCGCATCCTTGGTCAGCAGCTCCTGCTCGCGCCGCCGCAGCTCGCTGACGTCGCGCAGCAGAAGGATCGCGCCGAAGCGCCGGCCCGCCTCGGTGAGCGGGATGGCCCGCATGGTGATCACCGCCCCGCGGCTGCCCACCTCCGTACGCCACGGCTGGCGGCCGGTGAGGACGAGCGGCAGGCCCTCGTCGACCGGCGAGCTGTCCCGCAGCACCGTCGTGACGATCTGGGAGAGCGAGCCGCCAATCACGTCGCCGACGTAGCCCAGCCGGTGGATCGCCGAGACGGCGTTGGGGCTGGCATAGCTGATGATGCCCTCGTGGTCGAGGCGCAGGACGCCGTCACCGACGCGCGGCGCTCCCCGGCGCAGCCCCGTCGGCGCGGATGCGTGGGGGAACTCCCCGGCGGCGACCATCCGGGAGAGGGCGTCGGCGGTGGCGAGGTAGGTCAGCTCCAGGCGGCTCGGGGTGCGCATCATCGAGAGGTTCGTATGCCGGGTGAGCACGGCGATCGCGCGGCCCTTGCGCACCACGGGGATGGACTCCTCTCGCACCGGGAGGTCGTCGCGCCACTCCGTGTCGCGCTCGCGGACGATCCGCCGCTCGGCGAACGCCTGCTCCAGGGTCTCGGCCCGGGCCCGGGTCCCCTGGACCCCCACCTGGTCCTCGAAGAAGACCAGCTGGCCGGTCGTCGGACGGATGTGGGCCACGGCCTCCCAGTGCACCGTCGACGCGCGGACCCACAGGACGAGGTCGGCGAAGGACAGGTCGGAGAGCAGCTGCCAGTCGCCGACGAGCAGGTGGAGCCACTCGACGTCGGCCGCCTCGAGCTCTGCGTGCTCGGACAGGAGCTCGGCGAGCGTGGGCACACCGTGGAGCGTAATCGCCCTGCGCGACCCGTCCGCGCTCGGCCCGTGTGGCCTGCGCTCAGCCGGGCTGGCCTCCACTGCGCAGGACGCCGCGCAGGGTACGGAGCGCGACCGAGAGCGCCGCGATGCCGGCGTGCTCGAGACGCTCGATGCCGCCGAGGGCGGTTCGGGCCCGGGCGAGCGCGTCGCTGTTGGCGACGGCCCAGGCCTCGAACCTCTCGGCCGGCGTGCCCCCCGGGTCGCTGGTCGCAAGGACCGACCTCGTGAGGGAGTCCAGCACGGCATACAGGTCGTCGCGCATGGCTCCTCGGGCGAGGGCGTCCCACCGGTCGTCCCGCGGGAGCTGGCTGACCCGCGAGAGCATCTCGTCGATGCTGAACCTCTCGGAGGCGTAGTAGTAGACGCCGACGACGTCGGGGACCGGCACCGTCATCTCCTCGGCGATCTCGATCGCGTCGAGGAGCGAGAAGAGGTCGAGCAGGCTCGCCGCCCTGACTGCGAACTCCTGTGGCGCACCGAGCTTCTCGAGCTCCTTGGCACGCCGTTCGAGGCGCTTGCGCTCGCTGCCCTGAAGTAGGCCGTGGATCTTCGGTGCGTACTCCGCGACGTGGCCCTGGAACCGCGCGACCTCGGCGCCCACGTCGATGGTCGACGGACGGGTCGTGAGGAACCAGCGCACCGCCCGGTCGAGGAGCCGCCGGAACTCGAGGTAGAGCGCAGTCTGGGTCTGCGTCGACACGACGTTGTCGAGCGCCTCGACGTCCGCGACGTAGGAGGCGAGGTCGAAGATCTCGCGGCAGACGACGAAGGCGCGGGCAACGAGCTCCGGGCGGGCACCGGTCTCCTCGGCGGCGCGGAAGGCGAAGGTGATCCCGCCGCGGTTGACCATCGAGTTGACGACGGAGTTGGTGATGATCTCCCGCCGCAGCGGATGGGTGGTCAGGTCCTCGGCGTACCGCGAGCGGATCGGCTCGGCGAAGTAGTCGGTCAGGGTCTGCTGGAACCAGGCGTCGTCGGGAAGGGCCGAGGGCAGCAGGTCGTCCTTGAGGGCGAGCTTGGCGTAGGCCACGAGGACGGAGAACTCCGGCGACTTCAGGCCCCGGCCGTCGGCGTGGCGCTTGCCGATCTCGGCGTCGCTCGGGAGGAACTCGAGAGCGCGGTCGAGGTCGCCGCGCTCCTCGAGCGCGTGGATCAGCCGCTGGTGCACGGGGAGCATCGAGTGCTCCTGGGCGCGGGCGTTGCCGAGCAGGACGTTCTGCTCGTAGTTGTCCCGCAGCACCTGGACGGCGACCTCGTCCGTCATGGACGCCAGCAGGGCGTTGCGCTGCTTGAGGGTCATGTCGCCGGCCTGGGTCAACCCGGTGAGCAGGATCTTGATGTTGACCTCGTGGTCGCTCGTGTCGACCCCGGCCGAGTTGTCGATGGCGTCGGTGTTGATCCGCACGCCGGCGAACGCCGCCTCGATCCGGCCGAGCTGGCTGGCGCCGAGGTTGCCTCCCTCGCCCACCACCTTGGCCCGCAGCGCGCTGCCGTTCACCCGGATCGCGTCGTTGGCGCGGTCGCCGATCTCGGCGTTGCTCTCGGTGGAGGCCTTGACATAGGTGCCGATGCCGCCGTTCCAGAGGAGGTCGACCGGCGCGAGAAGGATCGCCTTCATGAGCTCCGCCGGCGTCATCGAGCGCGTACCGGTCCGGAGCCCGAGGGCGTTCGCGGCCTCCGGCGAGATGGGAACTGCCTTGGCTGCGCGGTCGTAGACCCCGCCGCCCGTGCTGATCAGGGAGGTGTCGTAGTCGGCCCACGAGGAGCGCTGAAGGGCGAACAGCCGTTGTCGCTCGGCGAAGGAGGTCGCTGCCACGGGGGTCGGGTCGAGGAAGATGTTGCGGTGGTCGAAGGCCGCGACGAGCCGGATGTGCTCGGACAGGAGCATCCCGTTGCCGAAGACGTCACCACTCATGTCGCCGACGCCGACGACGGTGATCTCCTGAGTCTGGGTGTCAAGACCCGCCTCGCGGAAGTGCCGCTTGACCGACTCCCAGGCACCGCGGGCCGTGATGCCCATCGCCTTGTGGTCGTAGCCGGCCGAGCCTCCCGATGCGAAGGCGTCGTCAAGCCAGAAGCCGTAGTCGCGGGCCTTGGCGTTGGCGATGTCGGAGAAGGTGGCCGTGCCCTTGTCGGCGGCGACCACGAGGTAGGAGTCGTCCTGGTCGTGGCGCACCACGTCCGGGGGCGGCACGGCCCTGCCGGCGACGAGGTTGTCGGTGACGTCGAGCAGCCCGGAGATGAAGAGCTGGTAGGACTCGATGCCCTCGGCGAGCCACGCGTCGCGGTCGACCGTGGGGTCGGGCAGCTGCTTGGCGAAGAAGCCGCCCTTCGAGCCGGTGGGGACGATGACGGCGTTCTTGACCGTCTGCGCCTTGACGAGGCCGAGGATCTCGGTGCGGAAGTCCTCCCGCCGGTCGCTCCAGCGCAGGCCCCCGCGAGCGACCTTGCCGAAACGCAGGTGCACGCCCTCCACCCGGGGCCCATAGACCCAGATCTCGAACATCGGCCGTGGGGCCGGCAGGTCGGGCAGCTTCTTGGGGTTGAGCTTGATGCTGACGTAGGGCCTGGGCAGCCCGGCCGGATCCACCTGGTAGTAGCTCGTGCGCGTCCCGGCCTTGATGACGCTGAGCAGCGCCCGGATGATGCGGTCGTGGTCGAGGCTCTTGACGGCGTCCAGCCCCTCGTTGACCGCGTCGACGACCACCTTCTCCGCGTGGGCCCGCTTCTCGCCCGTCCTGCCGCCGAACCGGTGGGGGTCGAAGCGCGTCTCGAAGAGCTCGACGAGCTGGCGCGCGAGAGCGGCGTTGCTCACCAGCGCTGCCTGCACGTAGTCCTGCGAGAACGTCGACTGGGTCTGCCGGAGGTACTTCGCAACTGCGCGCAGGATGACCACCTGGCGCCAGCCCAGCCCGGCGCCGAGGACGAGCGCGTTGAAGCCGTCGGACTCCGCCTGCCCGCGCCAGACCGCCCGGACTGCGTCCTGCACGAGGGCCCTGCGCTCGTCTCGGCCGGCGTCCGTGCCCCAGGCCTCGGACGTCGGCGCCCGCAGGCCGAAGTCGTAGACGTGGAGCTTGACCCCGTCGCCCCGACTGATCTCGTAGGGCCGCTCGTCGGTCACCTCGACACCCATGTGGGTGAAGAGCGGAAGGATCTGGGTCAACGACAGCGACCCGCGGCGGTAGAGCTTGAACCGCCGCTCGTCGGTGGGTGCACCAGGTTGCCGGTAGAGGTTGAGGTCCACCGTGTCCTCGGCCTCGAGCGACTCCATCCGCCTGACGTCCGCCACCGCGACCCGGGGGTGGAAGTCCTCCTTGAACGCTTCGGGGAAGCCCTTGCCGTAGAGGCCGATGAGGCGGGCGCCGGCCTCCTCGCCGTGCTCGGCCCGCATCGCCTCGGCGAGGTCCTCGTCCCAGGTGCGGGTCGCGTCGATGATGTCGCGTTCGAGCGCCGCCGGGTCGACCTCCGGGATCGACGAGCCCCGCGGCACGCGGACGACGAAGTGCAGCCGGGCCAGGGTCGACTCGGCCACCCGCGTCGTGAAGTCGACGCTTGCCGCGTGGAACGCCGCGCGGAGGATCGCCTCCATCTTCAGCCGGACGGAGGTGTTGTAGCGGTCGCGCGGCAGGAAGACGAGGCAGGACATGAAGCGCCCGTAGACGTCCTTGCGCAGGAACAGCTGGGTCTTGCGCCGCTCCTGCAGGCGCAGCACCGCGAGGGTGACGTCGAGCAGCTCCTCGTGGTCGGTCTGGAAGAGCTCGTCGCGCGGGTAGCTCTCCATGACCTCGAGCAGGTCCTTGCCGGAGTGGCTCTGCGACGTGAAGCCGGCGCGGACGAGGATGTCGCGCGCCCGCTCGTCGAGGATCGGGATGTTGAGGATCGACTCGGTGTAGGCACTGGAGGCAAACAGCCCGAGGAAGCGCCGCTCCCCGGTCACCTCGCCGGAGTCGTCGAAGGTCTTGACGCCGATGTAGTCGAGGTAGACCGACCGGTGCACCGTCGCGCGGGAGTTCGCCTTGGTGATGATGAGCAGGTGCTTCTCGCGCGCCTTGACCTGCGCGGCGGCACTGAGGCGGGCGAAGGCGTCGGAACCGGGCCGGTCGTAGCGCAGCAGCCCCAGACCGGTGCCGGGCCTCGCGCGAAGGACGACGTCGTCACCCTCGGTGTCCAGGGTGTACTCGCGGTAGCCGAGAAAGGTGAAGTGGTCGGCCGCGAGCCACTCCAGGAACCGGGCCGTCGAGGAGGCTTCCGTCTCGGCGATCCCTTGCGGGGCCTCGTCGTTCAGCGAGGCGGAGACCGAGACGCAGTTGTCACGCATCTTCGGCCAGTCCTCGACGGCGTCACGGACGTTGCGAAGGACCTTGCAGAGGCCGGCGGAGATCCCGGCGCGCTCCTCCGCCGACTCGACCCGGTCGATCTCGAGGTGCATCCACGACTCCGTGGCGACGCCGAACTCACCATCAGGGGCCTTGTCGAGGTCGAGGACCTCCTCGAGCGCGCCGACGGCGTCCCGGCGGACGACGAGCTGGGGGTGCACGACGAGGTGGATGCCGCGCTCGTGCTTGTTGAGCTCGGCGGTCACCGAGTCGACGAGGAACGGCATGTCGTCGAGGACGATCAGCACGACGGTGTGGCCGCTCGCCCAGCCCTCGGACTCGACGGTCGGGTTGATGACCGACACGTTGACGGTTCCGACGGCGCGCTGGCGGGCAAGGTCCTCGTGCGCCAGCGCCGCCCCGAGCAGGTCGGCGGGCGCTCGGGCGAGCAGGTCCTCGGTGGCGACGTGCCGGTAGTACCGCCGCAGGAACGGCTGGACCGCTGTGCCGCGTCCACGCTGGGCGAGCTCGGCCGCCGCGTGGAGCTGCTGGGAACGAGACTGCTCCAGTGACGCTGACATCCGCGTTGCGTTCCTCACCTTTTGGGGCCCGTGGGCACGCTTCGTCGGGGGCCGGATCGAGCCTATCCCTCCTGCCCGAATGCTGGACACCGCCTCGGGCAGCCCCACGCGGCATACGGCGCAGGTATGCCGGGTGAGCCGCAGCGTCGCCGCGCCACAGCGGCGTTGGGCCGGTGGAGAACGGCGGAGCCTCGGTGGTGACCCCCCGTAAGGTGGTCGCGTGACCGTGTCACCTGGACCTGCCCGGAGCGGTCGCAGTGCCGCCCTGGGGCGAGCCCTGCTCGATGCGCGACGCACGGCGACGACGGCGTCCGAGGCCCTGCTGAACCTCGTCCCGGACACCGGTGACCACGCCACGGGGCGCCTGGTCGACGACTTCGTGGAGCAGGCGAGCGACGCGCTGCGCGCCCTGGCGGAGTCCCTCGGGGACACGGTGACGCGGTTGGGCGCAGCACAGCCGTCGTCTATGGACGACACCGCGGAAGACACCGTGGATGGCGCCGGTGGCGCCGCGGACGACCGGTCCGGCCACGACGCAGGACCTCGGAGGTGGGTCCGGTGATCGACGGCGTGACCGGCGACCCGGCCTCGTGCTCGCAGCTCGGTGGGGCCCTGCGCTCCCAGGCGGCCCGGCTGCTCGCTGACCGGAGCGGCGCCGACGGGCCGCTGACGGCGTTGGAGAGAGACCCGGCGCCGCTTGCGTCGACCGGGCGAGCGCGGCGGGACGTGCAGCTCCTCGACACCATCGTCGAGCGGCTGGATGCGGCGGGCGCGGTGCTGCAGCAGTACGCCCAGGAGCTGGCCCTGGTCGCGGAGGGGACCCGCCAGCTCGAGGTCGCGGCGGCACGGGCGGGGCTGGAGCTGGACGGTCTGCGCGTCGTCGAACCGTGGGGCGTGGCGCCGGCCGAGGCCGCAGCGCGCCGCCAGTCCGCGCTGCCCGAGCTCCAGATGCGGGCCGAGCGCCTGGCCGGCCAGCTCGGCCGGGCCCGCGCCGCCGTGCAGCGGTCGATCGGACCTTCGACTGAGGTCCTGGCGCGGGCGGCAGCGACCGCCCGGGAGTCGCTCGGGGACTGAGCCGCTACGGTGGCGGGATGAGGATCACGAAGACCTTCGAGTACCCCGCTCCGCCCCAGCGGGTCTTCGCCATGCTGGCCGATCCCGCCTTCCAGGCCGCCAAGTGCGAGGCGACCCACCCGCTCGAGCACCGTGAGTCGGTGACCCCGAAGGGCGACCAGACCGAGATCGTCACCCGGCGCGTCGTGCCGACCGACGGCTTCCCGGACTTCGCGAAGTCGATGATCGGCGCGAGGATCGCGGTGACCGAGACGATCATCTGGAGCCGCGCGTCCGTCGACGGGTCCCGCAGCGGCACGGTCACGCTCGGCATCGGTGACGCCCCGATCGCGATGACCGGCACGGTGCGGCTCGGCCCGACACCGGCCGGCACGAGGTTCGACGTCGACGGGGAGCTCACGGCCAAGGTGCCGCTCTTCGGCGGCAAGATCGAGCAGGTCGCGGCGCCCTTCGTGGTCGACGCCCTCGACAAGGAGCACGAGACCGGCCTCGCCTGGCTCGCCCGCTGACCCACGGGGCACCGAGTCCGGTTCGTCCTGGTCCCGCAACAACTCACGTAGGTCATGAAGGTTTGCGGCCCAGGGTCCGGTTCGTCCTCGTCCCGCAACAACCCACGTATGTCTCGCTCGTTGCGGCCCAGGTCCGGTTCGTCCCGCAACAACCCAGACATGTCTGGCTCGTGGCGTCGCGGACGGGGGGTCCCGGCATACCTGGTTGGGCGTGGGCCTCAGCCCATGTGCGGGTACCCGTGAGACGTCGGCGGGTCGAAGGTCTCCTTGATCGACCGGGCGCTCGTCCACCGCAGGAGGTTCTGCGCGGCGCCGGCCTTGTCGTTGGTGCCCGAGGCGCGGCCCCCTCCGAAGGGCTGCTGACCGACGACGGCGCCGGTGGGCTTGTCGTTGACGTAGAAGTTGCCGGCCGCGAAACGCAGCCGCTTCGTCGCGTCCGCGATCGCCGTGCGGTCCTGGGCGATGATCGACCCGGTCAGCGCGTAGGGCGCGAACGACTCCATCTGCTCGAGCACGGCGTCGTACCTCGCGTCCGGGAACACGTGGACGGACAGGATCGGCCCGAAGTACTCGGTGCGGAACGACTCGTCCGTCGCGTCGGAGATCTCGAGGACCGTCGGGCGGACGAACCACCCCTCCGAGTCGTCATAGGTGCCGCCGGCGACGACCTTGACCTTGGGAGCCCGCTTTGCGCGGTCGATGGCCGCCGCGTTCTTCGCGAACGAGCGCTCGTCGATGACGGCGCCCATGAAGTTCGAGAAGTCGGTGACGTCGCCCTGGGAGAGGCCGTTGGTGATGTCGGCGAGGTCGGAGCGGATCACCCGCCAGAGCGAGGCCGGGACGTAGGCGCGGGACGCCGCCGAGCACTTCTGGCCCTGGTACTCGAACGCCCCGCGCACCATGGCGGTGCGCAGGACGTCCGGGTCGGCCGACGGGTGGGCGAGGATGAAGTCCTTGCCCCCGGTCTCCCCGACGATGCGCGGGTAGGTCTGGTATCCGGTGAGGTTGGCCCCGACCTGCTGCCAGAGGTGCTGGAAGGTGGGGGTCGAACCGGTGAAGTGGATGCCTGCGAGATCGGGGTCGGACAGGGCCACCTTGGAGACGTTGACGCCGTCCCCGGTGACGAGGTTGATGACACCCGGGGGCAGGCCGGCCGCCTCGAGGAGCTCCATGGTCACCTGGGCTGCGCGCTGCTGCGTGGGAGAGGGCTTCCAGACGACGGTGTTGCCCATCAGCGCCGGAGCGGTGGGCAGGTTGCCGGCGATCGCCGTGAAGTTGAACGGGGTGACCGCGTAGACGAAGCCCTCGAGCGAGCGGTAGTCGGTGCGGTTCCAGATGCCCTTGGTGTTCAGCGGCGGCTGCTCCGCGAGGATCTGCCGCGCGAAGTGCACGTTGAACCGCCAGAAGTCGACCAGCTCGCAGGCGGCGTCGATCTCCGCCTGGTAGCAGCTCTTGCTCTGGCCGAGCATCGTCGCCGCGTTGAGCCGCGCGCGCCACCGACCGGACAGCAGCTCGGCGGCCTTGAGCAGGATCGCCGCGCGGTCGTCGAAGGACAGCTCGCGCCACCCCGGCGCCGCCACCTTCGCGGCCTGCACGGCCGCTGTGGCGTCGCCGAGCGTCGCGTTCCGCAGGGTGCCAAGGACCTTGCGGTGGGCGTGCGGCTGGCGCACGTCCACCTTCCTGCCGCCACCCATGACCCGTTTGCCGCCGATGGTGTGCGGCAGGTCGACGCGCTCGCTGCCGAGCTGCGCCAGCGCCACCTCGAGCTCGGCCCGCTCCGGGCTGCCCGGGGCGTAGTCGAGCACCGTCTCGTTCAGGGGGGCGGGGACCTGGGTCACGGCATCCATGCGGGGTTCTCCTGCGCCGGTGGGGATGGTTTCGGTCCCCATCGTGGCACGTATGCCGGGTGCTCCCCTGCCCGATGCCCCCTCACCCGCGTCGTGGGCGGCGAGGGGAAGGTCACCTCACCGGTTGCCGGAGGTGCTGTCCGGCAACGCGTCGCGCCAGGGCGGCCTCGCCGGGTCAGGCTGGGGCAGGAAGAGGCACGAGTCGCCGAACTCGTGCCACAGGTACCCACATGCGACGGCCGCGTCGTAGGCCCGCTGGGTCAGGACAGCTCCGGCGACGGACTCGACGAGGTGCAGGTGTGACGCCGCGGGGTCGTGCCACCCGGTGAGCAGCCCACTGACGAGTCGGGGCGGGTGCTGGGGTCCGAGGAGAAGGTCCGTCCAGCCGGACCGCGCGACAGCCCTGCCGTCGTCGGTGACCGCCGACTCCAGCGCGCGGGTCACCGTCGTGCCGACCGCGACCACCCGTCCCCCACCGTCCAGGGTCGCGTTGACGAGGCGGGCGGTGCTCCCCGGGACGTGGAACCGTTCTGGCTGCGGCGGCTCCCCAGCCTCCTGTGACGAGACGCCGGTGTGTAAGCGGACCGGCGCGACCGCGATGCCCTGGGTCACGAGGTCGACGACAACCTCCGGGGTGAACGGCCGACCTGCGCTCGGCATCTCGGCGCTGCCGGGATGACGCGCGAAGACGGTCTGGTAGTCCGCGAGCGGGAGGCGACGCCGAAGGTAGCCGTAGGCGATCGGACGGCCCGACTCCGAGAGCCGTGCCGTCAGCCCCTCCGGGTCGCTGACCTCAGCGACCCAGAGGCGGTTGCCGTCGCCGGTGGGCGACGCCGGCGCGCCGGCGAACGGCGCTCGCAGGGTGACCGAGGTGCCGTTTCCGAGCCGCAGGACGTCTGCCGGCTGGTGGTCGAGCACCGCCCGCGCCGCGTCCGGAGCGGTGCGGACCTCGACGACCCAGGTCCGGCCGCTCAAGGGCGTGGCGAGATGCAGGACCCGCTCGGTCCCCTCAGCCGTGACAACGTCGAGCTCCGCGGCCAGCGTCCCCGACGTGTTGACGACCACGAGGTCACCGGCCTCGAGGTGGTCCGCGAGGTGGGCGAAGGTCGCGTGGACGATCCCCTCCGGCGCCGCCACGAGCAACCGCACGCCGTCGCGGCGCAGGCCCCGGTCCTCGGGTGGGGCGCCTGCCGTGAGCGCGTCGGGACGCTCGAACCACGTCCGTGGCGAGCTGAGCGCCGTCATCGGGCGACCTCGACCCGCGCGAGGTCACTGGCCCGGAAGCGGCCGCTCGGCGGCCGATCGGTGACGAGACCCAGGAGCGGCGCCACCGCGCTCTCCGGCTCAGGGCGGTCGCTGATGTCCTCCCCCGGGAAGGCGGCCTGGTGCATGGCCGTGCGCATGTCGCCCGGGTCCACGGCATACACCGCGAGGTCCGGCTGCTCCGCGGCCAGGGTGAGCGCGACGTGGTCGAGCGCCGCCTTGCTCGCTCCGTAGCCGCCCCAGGTCTCGTAGTGCCCGACGGCGGCGTCGGAGGAGATCGTGACGACGACGCCTCGGACCCGCAGCAGGACGGGAAGGAGCTGGCCGGTGAGGAGGGCGGGGGCCACGACGTTGGTCTCGAAGACGGCGCGCAGCTCGGTTGCGGTGTGGCTCCGCAGCGGTTTGAGCCCACCCGGTCCGAGGGTGCTGGCATTGTGGACGAGGAGGTCCAGGCCGCCTTCACCGACCCGTTCCACGAGCTCGGCGCGGTGGCTGGCGTCGGTGACGTCGCCGACGACGCCTTCGACCTCGGTCATGCTCCTGAGCTGCTCGACGACGGCGCCGAGCTGCTCGGCACCTCGAGCGTCGAGGACGAGTCGCCAGCCCTCCTCGGCGAGGGCCCGGGCCAGCGCGCGGCCGAGACCGAGCGATGCTCCGGTCACGAGTGCGGTCTTCATGTGTAACGTCCTTTCGGTGTGAGTCCGACCATTCTTCAAGTTGAAGTCAACTTGAAGTCAAGTACGCTGGCGACATGAGAGTCACCGACCTCCTCACCGTCTCCCAGGTCGCCGAGCGCAGCGGCTTCGCCGCGTCTGCCCTGAGGTACTACGAGTCCGAGGGCCTGATCACGTCCGAACGCACCACGGGCAACCAGCGGCGCTACTCCCGGCAGGTGCTGCGGCGGCTTGCCTTCGTCAAGGCCGCCAGAAACATCGGGCTGACGATCGAGGACGTGCGTTCCGAGCTCGACCTGCTACCGCAGGGCCGGACGCCCACCAAGGCCGACTGGCAACGGATCTCCCGCGACTGGCGCGGGCGTCTGGACGAGCAGATCCGGGCCCTCGAACGCCTGAGGGACGGCCTCGACTCGTGCATCGGCTGCGGCTGCCTGTCGCTCAAGAGGTGCGCCGTGTCGAACCCCGGAGACTGGGTGGCGAGCACGGTGGGCCCGGGCGCCGGTTTCCTCCCGCCCCTGCTACGCCGCTCCGTCTGAGCCTCGGGGTGGCTAGGTGAACATCCTCGCGATCTCCTCGAGCTCGGTGGCGTCATACCACAGCAGCTCCGGATCGCCGCCGAACTCGGACTGCGCACCGTCAGCCTCGACGTGGAAGGAGACGATGCGGCGCAGCGGGACCGGCTCGGTGATCCGGACCTCCGAGACGGGTCCGCCCGTCGACGCGTGGGCCTTGACCGACTCCGGCGCGGCGTCTGCCGCAGCGACCAGGACCGGGTCCCCGGGCTCCCGGAGCACGAGCGCCGCGTGGGTGGCGTCGCCGAGGGCGAGGAACTCGAGGTCCTCCTCGTCCCGTCCAGGATGCGCCCGTTCGAGGTGCTGGGTCACCGCGAACGCGGTGAGCGCCGAACCGTCGAGCGAGCTGTCCTCGGCAAGACGGCGCAGGCCGGCGCGGGAGAGCGGTAGGTAGACCCGGGTCTGTCGCATCCACCACTCTCTTTCCGGCACGCCGCTCCTGGGGTCGATCGCCTCGACTGCTCGCAGCGTAGTCGGCCCCACCGTCCCAGGACGAGGCCTCGGGACGAGCTCGTCCGACATCCCCGTGACGGGACGTCGGACCTTCAGGGACGGGCGGACTCGGGGATCGTCTGCGGGTCGGCGAGCGCCACGAGTGAGGTCCGCAGGGATGTCTGCATCACCAGGGGCCGCCGGCTCACGTCCATGAGGTTGGCGCCGATCGCCTCCAGGTCCTCCCGTCCGGGACCGATGATCGTCACCTCGGCCCCGTCGGCGTGCACGCTCGCCATCTCCCGCAGGACGCGCGCGGTGACCCGGGCGCGCCACTGACGCTCGATGCGGCTGGCCAGCTCGCCCGGGTGGTCGGTGTCGAAGGACACCTGTGGGGCGAGCACATGGATCTCGTCCAGGCCGAGACCGACCATGAGGTCGAGGTTCGTCGACGACCACGTGCCCCCGTCGATGTATCGAGTCGAGCCGATCCGCACGGGGGAGTACCACCCCGGGATCGCACACGACGCCATCACCGCCTGCGCCACGTCGGCCTCGGGGGCAGTCGCCCGGCCGAAGGGCACCCGCACCCCGGCGTCATAGTCGAAGGCGACCACGGTCAGCCCGTCGCGCTCGGCCCAGCCGGATGGGACGACATGACGGATCATCGCCCCGACGCTGTCGAGACGGCCCCGGCCCTCGGGCATCAGGGCGGCCAGCACCGCCGTTGGTGGAAGCTGGCGCAGCTCACGAATCCCCTTGCGCAGCAACAGCGGTGAACCAAACCCCGCCTTCGGCGACTGGGGACGGTCCCCGCCGGTCGCCTCGTCGTAGTTCCACCGGAAGCCGGCGAGGGGCCCCGTGTCGACGTGGCCCTGCACCTGGTGCAGGCGCAGGTCAGAGACGCTGACGCCCGCCGCGAGCAGGGTGCACAGCACCGACCCCGCCGAGGTGCCGACGAGCTCGTCGAACGACCGCGCGTCGACGCCGAGCCGCTCCTCAAGGGCGCTCAGGGCGCCGATCATCCAGGCGGCGCCGAGCACGCCGCCGCCGCCGAGCACGAGCCCTCTGCGCGTCATCGACCCGCCTCCCGCCCCTCCACGAGCTCCGCCAGGGAGTCGACGATGCACTGTCCGAGCACCTCGACGTCCGGCATCGCGAAGCGGTCGGCGTTGAGACCGAAGTAGACCCCTCCGTCGTAGGAGGTGAGCCCGACCGCCAGCGCCTGCCCGCGAGCCAGCGGCATGACGGGGTAGGTCGAGAGCATCGGTGAGCTGCCGGCATACAGGGTGCTCTGTGGCCCGGGGACGTTGGTGATGATGACGTTGAAGAGCCGCCGAGACATGGCGCTGCCCAGCCGGGCGCCGAGCGAGTGCAGGGTCGGCGGGGCGAACCCGGCGAGCCCGACGAGGCGCTCGGCGCCGACCGCGTGTCCGCCCTCCATCTGCTGACGCATCGAGAAGGCGATCTGGTGCAGGCGCATGGACGCTCCCGGCTCGCCCACCGGCAGGTCGACGAAGCAGGCGGTCAGGCGGTGGGTGAGCGCGGGCGAGCCCTCCTCAGCCTCGACGCTGACCGGAACCATCGCCCTGATCACGGTGCTCGGGTGGACGGGCTCTCCGCGGGTCAACAGCCAGGCGCGGAAGGCTCCCGCCACCGTGGCTAGCACGACGTCGTTGACCGACACGTCGTCGGCGAGGGCTCCGCGCCCCAACCGCGCGCGGACCTTGCGGTAGTCGTCGAGGTCGGTCCCGACCATGACGAACCGCCGAGCGCTGCCGATCTCCACGTTGAGGGGTGAGGTCGGCGCTGGCCGGGCCGCACCGCGCACGACCGTCGAGACGAGAGAGCCGAGTCCGCTGAGCACCCGGCCCCCGACGTCCCTCACCTCGTTGAGCCCCCCTCGCACGGAGTCGACGACCTGGCCGGGCATGAAGACCGCCTCGGCCACCGCGTCCCCGACGAGCTGCAGGCTGGTCGGCTCCCGGTGCGGTCGCCACCTGTCGACGACCTCCTCCTCGTCCCCCGGCTGCCCCTCCACGAGGAGCTGCGCGATGTCGAGCGCGTTGACCCCGTCGACGAGGGCGTGGTGGGTCTTGGTGACGATGGCGAAGCGATCGTGCTCGAGTCCCTCGACGAGGTAGACCTCCCACAGCGGCCGGCCGCGGTCGAGCGGGCGCGGCTGGATCCGCGCGACGAACTCTTCGAGCTGCTCGTCCGTGCCCGGCCGCGGCAGCGCGGAGCGGCGCACGTGGTAGCTGAGGTCGAAGCTCTCGTCGTCCACCCACACCGGGTTCGCCAGCCGCCCGGGGACCTCCCGGATCTTCTGCCGGTAGCGCGGCAGGCGGGCGATCCGGTGGGAGATGAGGGTGACGAGCCGCTCGTGGTCGAACTCCTCCTCGGCTGCGTCGAAGACCATCACCGAACCCACGTGCATGACCGTCGTCGGCTCCTCGAGATAGAGGAACGAGGCGTCGAGGGAGCTCAACCGGTCGGGCACCCGCTCATCGTGTCAGACCTGCCCCTTCGTGGACTGCGACCGTGACCGGGTGTCAGTGATGTCGTCGGCCGCCCAGGCGCGGGGCACGGCGACGCGGTATGCCGTGGACGCGGCCCTCCTGGCGGCCCTCACCGCGTGCTCCGGGCCGGCTCCGGGGAGCGGCACCCCGTCCCCGTCGAACTTTGCGGCGAGCTCGGCCACGACGGGCTCGACCGCGTCGTCGGAGCCCACCGCGCCGTCGCGGCCGACAACGTCGGCGGGGAAGAGGACCATCGCGATCACCGTCACCGGGCGCAGCGTGACCCCGGTCGCCGGCGCGCGTCGACCGCGCAGTGGGCGCACGTGGGAGACCTGTCTGAGTCGTTGCGGTCAGGTATGCCGTGGTGCCGGTGGGGCGGGTACAGGCGGCTGCGGCACCCGAGCGAGAACCGGCCCCGGGGCCCACCGCCTTGAAGCTGGCCGAAAGCAGTGGACCGGCCGACGCGGTGCAACCGGGTGCCAGCGCATCCCCGACCGACGGTGCGCGGCCTCCTCTCGACGCCCCGCCGCCGCGCGCGCTCAGCGGCGCCCCCGCCGTCGACTGCGCCCGCGGCCGGGCTCGAGGACCGGCGCTCCCGACACCGAGGTGGCGAGGGTTCGCAGCGCGGAGCGGGCTGGCGAAGCAGGCGCGCACTCCGCCAAGGTGCGGCCCTCGCGCATCGCGGTGTCCAGGGCTCGGGGGTCGTCCGGGACGAACTCCACCCGTTCGACACCGGCGAAGCGTGAGAGTGCCTCCGTGACGCGGTTCTCGGGTCGGGGGCCGACTGAGCCCGACCTGACCCGGTTGACGATGACGCGCGGTGGCGGCGCCGCCACCGTGCCGAGCTCCTGGAGACCCCGCACGAGCCGCTGGAGGCCTACGGGGTCGCAGGCGCCGATGGCGAGTACCTCGTCGGCCAGCGACAGGGTCGTCAGGGTCGCGGCGTTTCGGCGCGGCGCCATGGTGTCGTAGCTCAGCTCCTCGTCGTCCTCGAGGTTGAAACCACAGTCCACGACGACCACCTGCGCCAGGGAGCGGGCCAGCTGCAGCACGCGCTCGAGCGCGGCCGGTCGGATCTCGGGCCAGCGCTCCGCCTTGGGTATGCCGGTGATCACCCGCATCCCCCCGGCCACCTGAGGGGACAGCCGGGCCAGGGTCGGCAGGTCCAGCGTCCCCTGGTCAGCGGCTCGAGCCGCAGCGACCAGTCCGGGCCCTTCGTCGAGGAGGGAGAGGGCCTGGGCGACCGAGCCGCCGTAGGTGTCGGCGTCGACAAGGACGGTCGGGACGCCGAAACCGGCGAGCTCGGCCGCGATATTGACCGCCACCGTGGTTCGGCCGGGAGCTCCGGTCGGCCCCCACACAGCCACGACCCGCCCGGGGGACCGGGGCTCGTCGTCGATCTCCGGGGGCACGTCCTCTCCTCCCACGCGCCACCCGTTCTGTGCCAGCCCGTCGTCTGGCCACCCGTCGCCGTCGAAGCCGCCCCGGTCGAAGTCGCCCCGGTCGAGCTCGTCATCCAAGCTGTCCTCGGGCCGGGGCGCGGCCCCAGCATGCAGCAGGGCGGACTCCAGGAGTGCCAGCGGGGAGCCGGCCGGCACGACCGTCGTGATCCCCAGCTGACGCAGCCGTCGCTCCGACGCCTCCTCGCCGGGGGCGCTCAGGCCCACGACGCGCAGGCCCACTGCCCGCAACCGCGCGACGGCGGACAGGTCGAGCCCGCGTAATTCGTCGGACACCACCGCAGCGGCACCGAGGCCGGCGCCGGCCGTGGCGAGGAGGTCGGCCAGATCGGCACAACGCCGCGCGATCCGCACCTGCCTCGAGGCCTCCAGCGCCGTCGCCAGCTCACTGTCCCACCGGCCGACCGCCGTCAGTACCGCGGTCATGGTCCGTTGGGCGATCCGGGCACCGGCACCAGCGTGAACCGTGACCGCTTGTCGCTCGCGGCAATCACGGCCTGGACCTTGGCCCGCGGCACGAGGACCTGGACGGCAGCCGACGAGGCGGCTGCGCCGAACCGGCTCTGGTCCGCCGGAACGGCTCCCACGCTGACGCGCTCGAGGGACAGCTTCGCATCGAGGTAGCGTTCCTGGGTCGTCGAGGCGTCCCGCTCGCTGACCCATACGTCCACGACCGAACCCACTCTCAGGGACGTTGCCGAGTTGGCGTCCACGACAACGGTCACCGGCTGGACGCTGACGTCGGCCTGGTTCCCGATGGCGTCCATCGGCACGAGCTCACCTTGAGGCACCTGCCGCACCGCGAAGCGGTCGGGCGCGAGCGCCGCCGTCGCGGACAGGTAGACCGCGCCAGCGTCCCCCAGCTGGACGTCGACGCGCTTGAGGTTGTCGGTCGTCAGCCGGTCGCCCGGCTTGAGCGTCTGCGCCGCGGCATACATGGGGACGCGGTCATCGGCGGCTGCGACGACCTTGGCGCCGAGGGCCGTTGCCAGCAGCACGACGATGATGCCTACGAGCAGCCGGGAGTCGCGCCACGACGGCTTCTGGAGCCGCTTTGCCGACGGTGTCGGGAGTTCGCCCACGTCTGCCCCATCTTGGGCCTGTGCCCACCTGCTCGCCGGACCTTCGGTGCCCATCCATCATGGACGAAGCCGAGGGAGGGTGCCACTCCCGCGGACCTGCCCTGTGGATGACCGGTTGGGTGACGCTTCCCATGGGAGACTCCAGACACGGTCAATCCCCTAGAGTCGAGGGTGAGCAACAACAGGTCACGTGTGCGGACCCGAGGCCCGCCCCAACGTCAAGCCGTGAGGACCCTGCCCGAATGCCGACCCAGCGCTTCCTTCAGCTCACCGAGGTCTCCGAGGTCCTCAACATCTCCTCGGCCCAGGCTTATGCCCTGGTCCGTTCCGGCGAGCTGCCGGCGATCAAGGTCGGTGGCCGGGGCCAGTGGCGCGTGGAGACCACGGAGCTGGAGACGTACATCCAGCGGATGTACTCCGAGACCAAGCAGTTCGTAGCCGCTCACCCGTTCGGTGCGAACGGCGCTGACAACGCCGACGCCGCCGAGTAGAGCAGGCTCAGCGCCGACGAAGGAGAGCAAGCGCCGCCCAGGGCATGGTGCGGGTGGCGATGATGTGCTCGGGACGGCGCGGGACGTCCACGGCGTGCTCGGCCACGTCGAAGGCGTCCTGCCCGACGGCGTCGATGGTGCCGGTCAGTGAGGTGCCGTCGACGTCGACGATCTCCACGACGGCTCGGTCGCGGCTGATGGCCCGCAGCGCTGCACCGAGCGCAAAACCCTTGGCAACGGCCCCGGTCCGGGCGGCGCCCCGCAGGCCGGTCACGGTGCGAATGGCCGTGAACGGCACGAGGGCGGGAAGGTCGGGTCGCTCCTCGAGCAGCAACCAGTCGGCGCCCACCTCCGTCACGCGTCCCACCACGACTCCCGCGCCGGCGACTCGGACGGACAGCGGGTCGCCGTCGACCGCCGCGGTGAGCCGCTCGTGCAGTCCGAGGAGGGCTCGTTCGCGACGGGTCCGGTCGGCCACCTCGGCGTCGAGGTCGCGTCGCTCGCCCGCCGCGAGCTGAGCCTCGAGGTCGTCAAACAGCCGCTCCCAGCGCATTGCCACGCCTCTCTCAAACCAGGGCCGGTATGCCGTGAAGCCTAGCCGCGGGCTCTTGACACGCAACTCAGCGGACGTCAGCATAGGTAAACTAAATCAAATAGAACGGAGCGTCCACCAGGACGACCGTCGACGAGGAGCGCAGCGAGATGACACGGCCAGCAACGAGCAGCCCGCAGCCAACCAGACCCAATGACGGTTCGCCACCACGCAGACCGAGTGACGGTTCGCCACCACCCAGACCGGCTGCCGGTCGGGTCCGCCCCCTCCTGCTGGCCTGCACCGCACTTCTCGCCGCCGGCGCCGTGGCTCGCGTGTTCGGCGCTGTCGCGGTGACCTCGTGGGCAGCACTTCGTGGCCCGTCTCCCGATTCAGCCGCCGACCTGATCGTCCTTGCGGTAGCGGCGGCCGGCGTCCTCCTCACGACCTGGCTCGGTCTCAGCTTCGCGGTTGCCGGGCTCGCAGCGCTTCCGGGGACGGTTGGCGCGGCCTTCGAACTCGCCGCCGACCGGATGGCCCCCACCGCCGTGCGTCGCGCCGTCGCCGTGGTGCTGGGAACCGCCCTGACGGCGTCCCTCCTCCCCGGCGCTGCCGGGGCAGCTGCCATGGACTCGGGCGGCCGGCGGAGCACGACGAGTAGGGCCGCCTCCGCCGCTCACTCCGCTTTCGGGCCAGCCGGCGCCGCCCTCCCAGGGTCCGCCCTCCCAGGGTCCACCCTCCCAGGGTTCGCCCTCCCAGGGTTCGCCCTCCCAGAGTCCGTCCTGTCGGGCGCCGCCCACCCAAGGTCCGCACCGCCCGGCGCACCGGATCCCGCCTTCCGGGCCACCTCGGGACCCCTCTCCGCAGCGGCCTCCGACACCACACCGCCGCCGGCGCCGGACCCGTCCTTCCGCCCGACCGCACCGATGGGCACCGGCGCCGGCCACCCGGCATACACCCCTGCGGCTCCGCTTCATCCGACGACGCCCCGCGTCCTCGGCCCCCTCGACAACACGCCTCGTGCCGGCACGAGTGTCGAGGAAAACGTCGTCGTCCGGCGGGGAGACACGTTGTGGGACATAGCCGCCCGCCATCTCGGAGGGGGCGCGACGACCGCGGAGATCGCGTACGAGTGGCCACGGTGGCACGCCGCCAACCGCGCCGTCATCGGCGAAGACCCCGACCGCATAAGCCGGGTCAACGCCTCACCCCGCCGACAGCAGCCCGGTGAGCACCGAGAGTCCCCGTCTGCGGGTCCTGCCGATCCCACAGACCTCCCCGCCCATCATCGCCGTCGACGAGGTCACGGCCCCTCGCAGCCCCTACGTCCAGGACGCGCTCGCCGTCGACTTCACGTCCGACGACGACCGCTACTTCGACCAGCAACGCACCCGGACACTCGACCTGCCTGATCCGCAGGCCTTCACCAAGCAGCTCGCGCAGGCGCTCGTCGAGGTCATCACCGGCTCGCGACCGTCACCCCAGGTGGTGCGATGGACCAGCCCCGAGGTGTATGCCGTCCTGGCTCGCCGGTCGCTCGTGGCAGCCCGGCGCAACCTGCCGTCGGCGCGGCGGGCGGTCGTTCGTCGGGTCAGGGTCCAGGTGCCGGCCGACGGCGTCGTCGAGGCCTGTGCGGTCGTCCTGCACCACGACCGGGTGTGGGCCCTGGCCATGCGGATGACGGGACTCGACGGCCGCTGGGTCGTCACCGACCTGACCATCGGCTGACCTCACTTGCCCCGGCGGCGAGCCTTCTTCGAGAGCCGCTTCGGGGGCTTGGCGCCGGAGCCGTTGGAGCCCGAGGCGGTCTGCGCCGGCTCGACGTCCCGCTCGCTGACGGAGCCGTCGTCGCTCGGCGCCGAGTAGTGCAGGCGCTTGACCGACGGGCCCTGCAGCCCCTTGGCGGAGATCACCGGCGCCGGCTGCCGGCTTGGTGCGTCCTGGGGAGAGCCGGACGGCGTCGGACTGCCTGCCTGCTCGTCAACCGGCGCGCCAGCCGCATTGAGCGGCGCGCCGGCCGCGGAATGCGCCGCCGAGTCCGCCGAAGCGCTCGCCGGAGCGTCCTGCGTCCCACCTGCCGGAGCGTCGTGCGTCCCGCCTGCCCGAGCGTCCGGCGACGTGGTCGAGAGCGAGCCGACGAGGTCGCTCACCGAGACCGGCTCGGCCACCTGGCCGGGGGCAGCGCCTGCGTGGCTGACGTCGACCTCGACGTTGAAGAGGTAGCCGACCGACTCCTCCTTGATGCCCTCCATCATCGCCTCGAAGAGCAGGAACCCCTCGCGCTGGTACTCCACAAGTGGGTCGCGCTG
>JAABUW010003783.1_pt1 | contig 21163 bp, 1 predicted proteins | sample 5560081 | NCBI WGS metagenome assembly JAABUW01 (sample SAMN10711882, study PRJNA513363) | rock metagenome | isolation source: Antarctica rocks | place: Antarctica: Victoria Land, Knobhead sud
AAAAGTGTTGCTATTAGTTAATTATTTAAATATTAATTAATTGTTGCTCTTTCTATTTGCAAAATTAAATATATTAGACAAATATAAATTGTTAAGAAGATTATTTAACTTTAAGTATTATTAAAGCAATTGCAATTATTTTATTTATCTTTATTATTATTGTTTATATCTAGAGTTTTTGTTGTTGTTAAAACTTTTATTTTAATATTTTCGATATTATATTTAGTTGTTATTGTTATCTATTGCGACAACTAAAGAGTTATAGTATTTGCTAAAAATTCTATATAGTATATTTAAACAAAATATATAGATATTCAAATTTAGTTTGTTTGCGAAAAAATTGCAAATAGTTAAATTAAGCTAAAATATATCTCTATTAAAAAATAGATAATTAATAGACTAATTAAAGCTCTCTTTTGTAATATATTTAAAGTATTTCGACAAACTCTTAAACTAATTTAATAACTAAATTATTTGTAATTTTAAATATAGATATTAGACTTAGTTATTTAAATAACTTGCAACTAAATAGTTGCTATATCTATTATTGTTAATTTTTGTATTATCTATTTAAATTTGTATCTATTGTTCTTTTTGTTTTACTAATAAGCTATTAAGTATTATTAATAATGTTTATATAATTCTTTGTTAAAGTTTTGTTCTTTATATATTTTTCGAACTTTAGAGTATCTCAAACTTGTAAATATATATATATCTATATATAAATTGTTAACAAAAAACTTTTATATACTTTCTTTACTTTTACTAAAAAGATACTTAAGATTTAATAGTTTTAAAATAGATTTTAAATTTAATAAAATATAGAATATAGTTTATATAGAAGCTAATTTTTGAATTTAGATTAAACAAAAGTATCGAAATATTAAGATCGATTTAATCTAGTATTAATACTATTTGATTTAATACTATTTAATTCGATATTATATAATCGATTTAAGTAGCTTCGATCAATATATATAGATAGACAAAGTTCTAGCTTCTATATAGAAACTAAGCGTTCTACTATCCATTATTTTAATATAAATAGTATAGAATCAAATTTAAAATTACAAAAACTATTTAAATAAATAGCAATAATAGAGATACTTTAGATATAAAAAGTATTCTACAATAATTAGAAAAATTAATACAATAATCGATTGTAATTTATTTAAATATTATATTTAAAAATGTGTTTATTGCTTTTATTAAAAATTATTAAATTTTTTTTAAAGATTTATAGAAAAAGTATAATTTAAAAAAGATTTAAATCGAAATTTATATATTGTTAAATTTTGCAAACAAATTGAGATATAAATATTAAGAAAGAAAAAAGTAGATACAATTAAGAAAACAAATATAGCAATAATTTAATACAAACTTAGAAAGTTTCGAACAATACTATTATATTAGATATCTAGCAATTAAAAACAAATATAGATAGGGAATATTATTTATAGAAAATATATAAAAAAGCAATAGATTGTATTTGTTGTTATTAATACTCGATTTTTTTTAATACTAATATATAATAAAGTATAGCAAAATATTTATACTAGTTAAATTGTATAGAAGAAGAGTATTAACTTAAACAAAAAATCTATTGTTAAAAATAATTGCAATTTATTTTAAAGAATTATCTCCAATATTAAGACTAAGATTGATATAGTATTTTTAGCAATTATTGTAATTGTTTATTTACTAATCTTACAATACTAGATTCTAATTTTTAGATACTTCGAAATCTTAAAAACTTTTATAATTACAAATTTTTTAATATTTTTGTTTTAGTACTATATTACTAATTTCGATAGAATATAAGAGATAAAGCACAAAAGTATTGTATAAACAAATTTCTAATATTGCAAAAAATTATACTGTTTAAAAAAATTTGTTATATAGACAAATATATAAATATCGAAATCTATTAATATTTTAAATATAGTTTGTATTTGTTAACAATATAAATTGACAAAATATTTTTCTTTTGTGCAATTAAAACAACTTTATATACTAATATTTATTAAATTTAAAAAATTTGTTCTAAGATATTGTTTTTTTACAAGTATTTCTTTAAATACAAAATAACAATTTGACGCAATATACTTGTATATATAATTTTTTTTTGCATATTTAATAAAAAGAATTAATATAATCTTTCTAAATCGATATATTAATAAAACAATAACTATAATTTTGTATTGTATAATTAAAATATTAATGCAAATATTGCAGTTGCAAAGCGCGTAATTATATTAATAACAGAAAATTTCGACAAAAATATATTCGAGAATTCAAAATATATATTTTTAACAAATAAATTACTTGTTGTTCTTTTAGTCGAGATTGTACAGTATTTTTGTATATAGTAGATAACTTAATATTGTTTAATTACAATACAATATTTTAGAAAATGCAATTTTTTGTTCGAAATTATATAGAGAGCAATAGAGAGATAAATAAAAATATTTGCAATTTAATATACTATTAATATAAGAGTAGCAGAATATTAGTAAAGTTTTGATATATATTAAAGAACTATATAAATTGCATATTTTATTAATACAAATATAGAAAAAACAAGACAAAATATTAATATTTTGATTTAAAAATACAAACTTATATTTTTGTTACACAAAACAAAGATTATTTTTTGTAATTATAGTTAAATATTTTTTTCAAATTATTTATATACTTTGCGCAAATTATTAATTATACAAAAATTTGCTCAAATTTTAATTCTTAATATTATTAAAAAAAATTAGAGTTATATTTACAATATTTTGTTATTCTTTATTTAATTTTAAAATTAATTTTGAAATTAGACTAAACTCTTTAAATAAAAAAATTATTTTTTACTTTTTTTTTTGTTTGAATTTTGTTTTCTTTATTTAATTGTATTCTATTTAATTATATTTTGTTTATAGATTACTGTAACAATTAGTATTGTTTTGCTTAAAATTAAAAAAACAATTGTAGATTTAAATTTTTTTAACAATTTAATCTAGAAATAGAAATATATATTCTAAACAAATTAGTTATTGTCTTTAGCAAAAAACAATATATATATAATTAAAATATACTATCTAATATATAAAATTTAAGTTAGATTTTATTAATATAATATATTTTATATAAATTGTTGCAAACAAGTCTACTAAATTAGAGATTAGCAAAATAATAAATTAAATACAGAATAACTCGAACTATCAATATATTTTTGTACAAAAATATTAGTATTAACTTAAAAATATCTTGCAAAATATAAAGTGTATTTTTTGTTTAACAATATTTAATTTTAGAACTTGCTATTATATAATTTTAAATTGCTTGCACAAAAGTTGCAAAAAACTTAAATATCGAACAGTATTTTACAATTTTTTGTGTAATTTTAATTTAATATAGCATTATAGTTATAAAGTATTTTTTAGTTTTCGATAGATTTAAAGTAGTATAGAATAATCTACTTTTTTGTTTAAATTTTTTTTTCTTTTTTTTTGTTAAAATTAACAATATTAAAATATTTAATAATATAGAAAACTTTTTGAGCTATTAAATATTAAATTAGTTTGCTATTTTTAACAAACTTTTTATTAACAAATTTGCAAATATTGAAGAAATTAATTCAAAAAAGAAATTTGATTTTTCTAATTCAAGTTATAATATAGATAGTTAACAATATTAAGATACAAATATTAACATAATATAAAATTGCAAATTCTAGAGCAAAAATTTACTTAACTAAATTTTTTAAAACAAAAATATTACTATCTACAATTATTAAGCAAACTGTATTTATGTAAATTCTTTTATTTATTAAATTTCTGCAGTATTTAATAATAGATTTTGAATTTTAAAACTAGTTTAATATTTTGTACTATTTTACTATTATTAAAAAATTATTATTAGATAGTTTGTAATAATTTGTAGCAATTATTTTATTAATTAGATACTTAATATAAAGTTTTGTAAAAAATATATTAAAAACAAATATATTCGAATTTTTTTTTTTACAAAAAATCTTGTATTATAGTTAAAATTATCTAATATTTGTATTTAATTAATTTATTTTTGTAATTTTTACTCAAATTATTGTATAATACTGTAGAAAGAATAGTACAACTTAAAAAAATATCAACAAAATTAGATTTATATTTTGTTTTTAAAATTTACAATTTATAATACAACTAATAGAAACTTGTTAATTCAAAATACAAAAACTCTAATAGAATAAAAATTGATTCGAAAAACTTATTAGATATATTGTACTTGCAACAATAGTTAGAAAAATAGATACAAATAATATTGTATATTTAGTTAAAAATTTTACTTTAAATCCATATCTACTGTATCTACTAGAAATTTTCAAAATTGTTTTAAAGATTTATAGCAGAAACACAAAATAAAGAAAAATTAAAATTAAAAATTTAATATTAAAAAGTTTTGTTATCAAATAGACAACTTTATTAAAACAGAGAAACTGTTAAGTTAACAAAAAAAAATTGATAGATTGTTCGAGCACTGTTATATTCGAAAACTACAAAAAATTACAGAATAACAAAATACTAGCAAAAAGAATTAAGAGATTTTAAAAAAAAAAATTTAACAAATCTTATATACAAGCAATAGATCGAGATTGTTGTATTTGTTTAGACTGACCGCGTCGGGTCGGGTCGGTTCCAAAAGTTAGAACCGAAAAGTCGATTCGATTTCTAGGGTCGGAATTGACGATTCGGGTCGATTTCTAGAGTTAAAACCGAAATCCGATTCGAAAAAACCGATCCGAATCGCCAAGACTTTTAATTAAATAAATAGATAATTAATAAATTGTATCTATAACGTCTATAGATGCGAATTATACATTAATATTGATTTTTTAAAATCTAAAAATTTAAAAATTAAAAAATTTAAATAGCATCTATAGATCTATAGATACAAATTATGCATTAATATTAATTTTTTTTTATTTCAAAATTTAAATAACATTTATAATACTTATAGATATAGATAATATATTATAGTAATGCATTTGTGTTCTCTACAATAAATTAATAATTAAACAATATCTATAGAATTTATTTGAAAAATTTAAAATTTAAATTCAAAAATAGAAATTCTTGGCAAAATAACGTAATTTTCGATTTCTTAACAATTCGATTCAATTCCTAATATTGGAATCGAAAATCGAGTCGGATTGTATCAATTTGTGTCCAAAATATTAGAAACCGACTTGGGTTTCGAATCGATTTCAAAAGTTGAAATCGAAATCCGACTCGACAATTAGTCTATATTTGTTGTTTAAATATTGTCGATACTAACAATAGCTAGAGTTAATCAAAATTATTATATTAATTAAATTGTATAGAAAAAGAGTATTAGTCTAAACAAAAAATTTACTATCGAAAATAACAGCAATTCACTATAGAAAAATATTTTAGACAACAAAACTATACTAGCATCGACGTTTTTTTTTGGAGCTCTGAGCTGCTCTGAGCAAGCTAGCAAGACTAAGCAAGATTAAGCAATTAAAAGTTATTGTGTCTTAAATCGGACACAAATACAACTTGTAGAGCTTTAAGTATAGCTAAGAATTACAATTATTGATTGAGCAACGCTAATAACAGAAGACTAAATAAGTTTCTTTTGACAAAATGTTAAACTTTTGGAAGATAATTAGAATCTCTCTTGTTTTGTCTAATAGTATTGTATTTGTCTATTAGAAGATACTATTGTTGTCTTCAACTTACGCATAAAATGTCTAGATTATCAAGACTTGTTCTTAAGATAAACTTTGTTCAAATTGATCGAATTTGCTATTTATACAATTTTGATATTAACGTTAACGCAAGTATTTAACTACCAAGCGCGTATTGTAGATCGCGAATATTAAAACTTTTAAAACTAAGCTCAATTAAGATTGTTTTTGAATTGTTAAATTTAAAAAAAAAAAAATCTAAAAATATAATTTTTGTATGTTTACATCGATTTACTCGATTACGTGATTTAATCCTAACCCTAGACTTTCTTAGGAAGTTTAGAGAGCTTAGAAAGCTCTAGAAAACTTGCATTAAATTGAGTAAAAAAATCAAACGTCGATAAGATATAGTTTTTCTAGTTATTTTTGTAATTATTTATATATACAACTTATATTAATAGTATATACAGATTAAGAATTTTATATACTCAAAAAGAAAAAGAAATATAAAAACAATATACTATTTTTAGAAATCTTTTTGTTCTATTTGATAACAATTAGTTAGCAGTATTAAATTAACAAAAAAAAGAAAATTTGCAGAGTTAATTAATATAGAATACAAAGAATATAACAAATATTTATAACTACTATAATTAGAAAAGTCTTTTATATAGATTTATATATCGATTTTTAAATTTGTAAATATTTAATCTACAGTTCAATTCTATTAAATTTATAAAATAAAAAGATACCTCTACTTTGTACTATTTTATATAACTTATATACTAATATTTATTAAATCAATATTATGCAAGTAAAAATATTATTTTTTTACAAATATTTCTCTAAAATTAAGATAACAATCTGGCGCAATATATTGATATATAGAAAAGTTTTTCGCAAAATTGCCAAAAATAGCTAATACAATTTTTTCGAATCAATATTTTAATAACTCGAGAATTACAATTTTGCAAAATATAACTGAAACGCAGACGCAAATATCGAAAAAACAAAATATATATTTGTACTAATTACAAAAATTTTGATAAGAAAGTTTCAAAAAATTGAAATCGAATTATATTTAGCTTCAATATTTTTACTATAATATTAGAAATTTTTTCTAGTTTTATAAATTAATTGTTTGAGATAGTTGTTTGCTGCAATTTGTACTTTAAAAAACGCAAATTTATTTAGATACTAGTTGTAATTATTAGAATAATAATTAGAAATACTTTATATATTATATATTATATATTATAGATATACTAGTCTGCTCTTCTACAACAATATAATAGATTGCAAAAATTTGATTAATTCTATATTTTTCGATTGCAAAATTACTTTTTTAATATAAATAGCGCAAAAATTACTAACTAAATACAAAATTAGATTTGTTTAAACAAAAATACTAGATTGTTTACAATATATTTCGAAAATTAGTATAGTTTTTGCAATCTTTTGCAATATATTTAGTACTACAAATTAAATACAAAAATTCTCTTAATACAAATTGTAAAATACTTTTTTAATCAAATACAAAAAAAAAAGTTGTAATATTATTAATATTATTAATTTCTAATATTGTTTAATCTTTTTAAATATTAAAGCTGTTAAAATATAGTAAATATACAAAAACTTTTATTGCAATGATATAAATCTATTATTAGATTTATATTCTTGTTTTCTTTTCTTTTTTAAAAATAGAATATAGATTAATTTTCTAACAATTGTTTTTGTTTAATTGTCGATATTTAAAAATTGCTTTTGTAAAATAAACAATTGTTTATTTAATTGCAAAAATGCAATAAATTGCTCTCTAAACAACAATCTAATATTTATAGTATTTAAGAGAAACTTAGATAGTAACAATATTAAATATTTTGTTGTTAATTAAATATTGTTTAAAAGATTCTTTTTAATCTGTATTTTGTTATAATTATTCTCTAAAAAACTCGACAAATTAAAGAAGTTATTTTAAGATATATTTAAAAGATATCTTGCTATATAATTTTTGCTATATATAGCAACTATTGTTAATTTTACAATTTAAAAAAGTCGATAAATTAAATTAAATAGAGAATCGAATTCTAATATAATTAATTTAAATTTAATTTGTCAAAATAATAGATAGTAGAACACTTAGTTACTATCTAGAAGTTGAGACTTTGCTTATCTATATATATTAATCGAAGCTATTCAAATTGATTATATAATATTAAATCGAATAGTATCGAGTTAAATAATATTAATACTAAATTAGATTAATTACTATATTTTGATACTTCTATCTAATCTAAGTTCAAAAATTAGCTTTTATATAAATTATATTTTATATTTTATTAAATTTGAAATCTATTTTAAAACTATTAAGTTTTAAATATCTTTCTAGCAAAAGTAAAAAAAATATATAAAAGTTTTTTGTTAGCAATTTATATATAGATATATATATATTTACAAGTTCGAAATACTTTAAGATTCGAAAAATATATAAAAAACAAAATTTTAACAAAAAATTATATAGATATTGTTAATAATATTTAATAATTTTATTAGTAAAACAAAAAGAATAATAAACACAAATTTAAATAGATAGTGCAAAGATTAATAGCAATAAATATAGCAACTATTTAGTTGCAAGTTATTTAAATAATTAAATCTAATATCTATACTTAAAATTACAAATAGTTTAATTATTAAATTAGTTTAAAAACTTGTTAAAATACTTTAAATATATTACAAAAAAGAGTTTTAATTAGCTTGTTAATTATCTATTTTTTAATAAAAATATATTTTAGTTTAATTTAATTATTTGTAATCTTTTTGCAAATAAATTGAATTTAAATATTTAAATATTTTGTTTAAATATATTGTACAAAATTCTTAGCAAATACTATAGTTTTTTAATTGTTGCAATAGATAACAATAGCAATTAAGTATAATATTAAAAGTATTAAAGAGAAAGTTTTAACAACAACAAGAACTCTTAATATAAACAATAACAATAAAAATAAATAAAATAATTGCAATTGCTTTAATAGTACTTAAAGTTAAATAATTTTTTTAACAATTTATATTTGCTTAATATACTTAATTTTATAAATAGAAAGAGCAACAATTAATTAATATTTAAATAATTAATTAATAGCAATACTTTTTAGATTAAAAATATATTTAAAAATAAAATAACAAAAATTTTAATTTTTGTTTTAGTTAATATCGATATAGTCTAACAAAAAACAAATATGTCTACAAAAAGTAAAATAAAAATTAAAAGTATTTTAAAAATAATAAAATATTTGTTTAATAATCTTCTAATAAATATTAATAAAATTAAAAATATATATATTTATTACTAAAACAACAAAAGCAATATCTAATTAAATATCTAATATTATATATATAAGAAAATTAATTATCGATTAATAAATATAATAATAATTTAAATCTACAATATAGTTCGAATCGACAATATATATTTTAAATATATCTATAAAAATAGCAATTAATTTGTACTTTTTTATATTTTGTAATTTTTTAATATCTTTTTTAAATATACTTTCTAACTTAAATAGAAAGTCTAAATTGTAAAATTGTATTTAATTTCGATTTCTAAATATTATTAGATAAAATTTAAATTAATTATTTTAAATTAATTAACAAAAGTTTTTTAAATAATATTAATAAACTTTCTATTAATATCGACAATTAAAAGATTGTCTATATAGATAACAATAATAGTAGAGTTATTAGTAAAGAATTTAAATCGAAGTTTAATAAATAAAAGTAGTACTTTTTAAGAAATATTACAAAAATATTATATTGTATTCGAAATAATTATTTAAATTTAATAAAGAGCTTTTTTAGATTAATAATTTTTTTTGTTTTGCTTAAAGTTGTAGAGCAATTTTATAAAGATTTTTTTGTTAATATTTTTGTAGAAAAAGACAATAATAATATTTTTTTGCTTTAAATTTTAGTTGTTCATAATAACAAAAATAAAGATAATTTTATAGTTTATAAATTTAATTTATTGCAAAATTTTTAATATAATTTAGATTTTTGTATTGTTTAAAGTTTTTAACAACTTAACAAACTTTATAGCAAAGAATCTTGCTATTAACTTTTTGTTTAATTTTGTAGATTTATTTTTTACAAAATATATAATACTTGTTAGATACTAAACAAACAATATAGGGTTTTTTTTTAAATTTAATTTTATTTTGTTTAACTAGTTATTAATTTATTTTATAATAAATATTTGTTATAATTTTAGTATAAATTTTAAACTTATATAACTCTAATAATATAATCTTAAATAACAAAACAAAAAAGTCTACAAATTTATTTTAATACAATCGAAGTTTCGAATATTTTTGTAATATTAAATTAAGATTTGAAAACAATAAATTTTAAAATAAATTTGATAATTTAATAACTTTAGAGAATTTATTAAAATTAGTAGATTCAAAAAAAGTATTATCTTTAAAATCGAAAAATAATTTAAAAAATATAGTATTTTTAAAGTCTAAAAAAGATAGAATTTTAAATAAAATAAATAAATTTAACTTAGAGTTCTTAATATAATTTGAGAACAAAACAATTCTTTGTTATTGTTATAATATTGTTACAAAAAGTTTGTTCAATTTAGTTTTTATAGAGTTTAGAAATTTATTAATAATATTTGCAATATTAGATTGTATAAATAAAACTATAGACAAATATATATTATTATTTTAACAATTAATTTTGCTATAATTAATATTAGAACTAAATAATATTTGTTTATTGTCTAGTTAATAAATTTCTAATATTTGTTAGATTTTGTTTTTGTTATTTATTATATAATAGATATACTTTTTTTTGTATTTTATTAGAGTTGAAAATCGAATAAAATTCTAAAATTTCTATTAATTAGTATTTAATTAAATTTTTAATACTTCTTTCTATTAATTAATATGTTAAATATACTTATAAATATAAAGATATTCGATATTTGTTTCGAAAGAAATAACAAAGTATTTAATAACCAAAAAAAATTATAATATAAATTAATTGTTTAAATAATTTCTAATTAAAGATTTACAATTAAATTAGGATTTTTAATTATAATATTAATCTTTTGTATTCAAATTTAATTAAAATATTTAATATATTTATTTATTTTAGAAAAGACAACAATTGTTAATTTAATATATATTTTGTATTTTTTATATTAAATTCGAAAGATTTTATTTGTATATTTATTGTTGTTGTTAACGCAAATACAAGTATATTTGTTGTTTTTATATTTAAATTTGTTGATATAGTATTTAAAGAAAGTTAGCAAACTAATTTTATTTTTATTTTTAAGATATTTTATTTACAAGTATTTGATTAATTATTTAGTTAAATACAAATATAGCAAATATTATCGAAATTGTCTAAAGATATAAATTTTATAATATTAATATAAGTAAGATTGTTTTTTTAACAATTAGATTTAATAGAGACTTAATAGAATATTATTTTGTTTTCTATATATATACAAGAGATACAAATATTATTTGAAGATAATATAATAAAATTGAAAGTATTTTTGCAAATTAGCTAACAGATATTTTGTTTGTTTAGATAATCGAATTATTTGTATTATATAGTTATTGTATTTTTAATAATTATTAATAGAGCAATAGCAATAACAAATAGTACAATAAATATTTTTAAATTTAGAAAATAGAAATCGAAATCTTTAATTGTTTGAACTTGCTAAATATTAATAGAAAAACTATAATTAATAATTTTTTAAATAATATTAGTATTTTTTAACTAATAATAGAAAATTAGATTGTAGAAAGAGTTAAATATGTATTATATATTGTAAATTGTAATATAACAAACTCTTTTATTTTTGTATTTAATAAATAGACAAATAATTTTAGTATTTATAGCAAATAAATTGTTTTCTATATTTTCGACTAATTGTTAAAAGATTTTTAAATAGAATATAAAGATACTAGAGTTTTCAAGTATATACTATAAGTATTTTGTGTTAAAAATCTATTTGCGCAAAAGACAATTAACAACAAGAGCTAATATTATAGTTATAAAAATAAACAATTTAAAAATTGCAAATAAAATTGTTATAGCAACAAAAATAAAATAATATCTATAAATTATTGTTTTAATGGTTTTTTATTTTTTGTTATTGTTATTTTTATTTTTGTTTTTGTTAGACTTAAACTTAAACTTGTTTTTATTTTTTTTTAAATTTAAATTCTTTTTGATTTTTCTTTTAATTATTGTAATTTCGACAATATTTATTTTTGCTATTATTTTAATTATTTTTAAAACTATTGCTTTTTGAAACAAAATATAGTTCTAAATATAAGTTTTAGCAATCTAATTGTTAATAATTAATTTTTTTGCAACTTGTATACTTTTTTTGTTTAATATATATAGAGCTAAAATTGTCGACAATAGAAAGAATATTTACTATAATAGCAATTAATTTAGTAATTATTATTAAAACTAAAATAGTATTAATAGTCGAGATATTTATTAAATTAATATATTAAGTTTTATAATTGTAAATAATAGTAGACAATTTCTGCTTTCGGCTATTATTATTGTTAAAAAATTTATATTTCGATATTTATCAATTAATAAAGAAACAAGCAATATTGTTAAAATTGACTAGATATTTAAAGATAAATTAGTTCTTATTTATAGCTAGATTATCTAAATAGATAGACAGTTTATTAATAATATTGCAAAATTTAATTTTGTATTTGTTAATATTTTAGAAGCTAAAAATCTTAAAAAACTCAAATTTAATAAAGATTCTTATTAATATATTTAACTTTTTAGACTTTTATATTTTAACAATTTTTTAATAAATTTTTTTGACTAGATTAATCTTCTTTATATTATAATAGAGATTTCTATTAACAATATTTCGAAATATATTTATATATTTTTTATTGTTAGCGTTTTATTTAACCTGTTTTTCGATAATTATATTAAGTAAATCGACAAATCTAATATTTAATTTAATTTATTTTTAGAGCTTAATTTATTTAAGAATTTTAAAAGAGTTTTGTTTTCGAATAAGAAAATCTATATTATTGCTAATTTTAGCAATCTATTTTAGAATTGCAAAAAATAACGCAAAGATACTAATAGTTATAATAGTATTAATATAATTTGTTATTTTTAGAGCTCTACTAATAGCTTGTAAGCAATAGACAATAATACTAGTAAATATAGTAAAAAAATACAATTGTGCAATAAAAATTTTAATAAAAATATTCTAACTATTAGATTACAAAAATTAAGTAAATTAACAAAATTTAAACTAAATATTTAGTTTAATAAATATTTTTTCAAAAAGTTCGAATAAAGAAGATAGCTAAATATATTTTTTTATTAATAGTATTAATTTAATTGATATTGTTAATTATAGATTGAACAAAATTTTAGTAAATAAACAATTAATAAGCTCTTAAATAAGTTTTATATACATTTGTTGTTTTATCTTAAAATTATAACAAATATAGATTTAAGCAGATTTGATAAACTTAATTTGTTTAAAAAATAAAATATTAATAAATAATTTTTAATCAAATTGTTGTTTTTGCTTAATTGTAGATAAAGTTTGTTAATTATTTAAAATCTAACTAAATTATTTAATCTCTTTATTCTTGTTCTTAATTTTAACAATTATAAAGATAGCTATATTATTTTGCGTTTTTGCAATTGTTAAATCGATTTTTCTAGTTTTTTTATTTTGATAAAACTAAATATCAATTTTTTGAATCTAAATTTTTTGTATTTTTGCAATAGTTAAGAGTTTTTTAATTCTATTTAAATAAAATTGATTACTATTTGATCGAAAATTGTATCTAAATATTGTTTTCAAAATTATTAATAAAATTATTTCGATTTTCGAAATATATTTGCAATTTAGTTTACTAATCTGTTTTATATATTGTAGTAAGAGAAATTAACTAGCACTTATTTTAATTATCGAGCTAATAAGTTGATTTATTTGATTGTTAATAAGAGAATTTTGTAGTAGATAGAAAAACAAAGATTAAGAAAACTAAATAATTTAGTACTTTTATTAATATGTCCAAGCAGAATCTTGTTCTATTTTAATAATATGTTTTCGACTAATTATTAGCTATCTAATTATCGATTTTCAGATGTATAATTGTTATATAGCTAATTATTTAATTTTTAAAGCTTACTATTAATAGATATCTATTAAAGATAATTAGCGTTTTTCGACAAAAGCAACAAGTTGTAAATAAAATAAACTAAGTTGTTTTTACAATTTATATTAGTCTTTTTAATAGAATATTTGTGTCTAGAATCTTTAACTAGATATTAGCTATTTAATTGTTAATAATTAAAGATTTTAATTGTTCGAATAGTTAAGAAATCGATTGTTCGATAAGTTTTAACAGTCTTTTAGCTATTGTTTCGACAATATTATAATATTGATATTCCAATTCTTAGAGACTAATCTAAATATTCAAATAATTAATTGTTAGCTTCTATATATTCGAAATTAACAAGAATTTAGTTGCTAGTAATAATTGTAAATCTATTGTCAATTCGATTTATTAATTATATTTCAGATATTTTAATTAACAAACAAATAAGTTTTTTGCTCTGTTTCGAATTTCGAATTTGTCAAAATAATAGATAGTAGAATACTTAGTTACTATATAGAAGCTAGAACTTTGTTTATCTATATATATTGATCGAAGCTATTCGAATCGATTATATAATATCGGACCAAATAGTATCGGATCAGATAGTATTGGCACTAGATCAGATCAATTACTGTATTCCAACATAATTGCTAACTATTAGCGCTTTAACAATTCAACTAGTTGATTAGATAGCTATAAAAATATATAAAAATATATTTTTGTTTTTTTTTCTTTTATATAAAGAGATTTGTGCTTATTAATTTGTTAATATTTTTTATAAATTTGTTTTACTTTTGTTAAAAAATCTTAATATTTTAATTTACTATCGATTTGTTTAGTTAAATAGCAGATACTATTAATATTAAATCTACTATATTTAATAGTTTTACAATTTTAAACAAATTGACAGTTAAAAATAAAAGTAAACAATACTTTATTTATAGTAACAAATATTGCACAATCTTTAAGAAATAATAGCAAAAAATTTATTAATTTTACAAAAACAATACAAAGAAATTCGATATTAAAAAATATATATATTAAAATAGTAAAACAAAATATTCTAATATATAAGATTTGTATCTTAAAAATACTATAATTAAAAATAGTAATTTAGTTGCTATGTATATTTAATATAATGCTGTTTTAACTTATAATTTTTCGAACAACAATAGAATTTCAATTTTTAGCAAATATTTTAATAGCAACAGTTGTACTAAAATATTAACAAATAGAAAACTAATTTAATTAACAATTTAGAAATTGTTAAAAAAAAAAAAAATTACTATTCTTTGTTATCTTTTTCGAACAATTAGCAAAAAGATTGCTATAATAGATATTGTTTAAGTTCTCTTAATTAATAGTCTACTATTTTAGAGTTTTAAAAATTGTAGTATTTTGTTTAATAGTAAAAGACTGTCTCGAGAGAATTTTAACAATTAATTTAAAAACTAGATTATAGCTACTAATTTGCTCTTTTTTATAGTAGACAATATTAAGATATTATATTTTTTTTGTTGTTTTAATTTAGATATTATTTTTTAAAATATTTTTATAATGAAACAATTAATTAAAGAGAAAAAGAATCTGTTAAAATATTTTTCGAATAACAAAACAAATTTTTTGTTTACTATAGATATTTAATCGATTTCTAATTGTTAATTCTATTTAACTATAATTGCGTTTTTTAATAATTATAACTAAGAATATTACAAAACTATTTTAAAATTTAAATATTTTGTAAACAAGTATTTAAATCAGAAAATTGCAAACTTAATTAAAAAAATACTAAATTTTTACAAAATTCTAAACAGAGTTCTAGCTATTACTATCAACAATATATCGAACAATAAAATCTTTATAGCAAATTTTCTGCAATATATTAATTTTAGTGCAATTATATATAAATTTGTATTAAACAATATTTTTAATAAAAAAAATTAAAAGAAGAATAATAATAACAATAATAATAATAATAAGTTTAATTAAAATACTACAAATATTTTTAATATAAACAATAATATTTTTATCGAATATATATTTTGTTTAATATATATTTTGTAATTTGTAATAAAAAATGTTTTTTAAAACAATATATACAAATTTAATTAACAAAAAACTACAAAAAAATTAAATTAAGAATAAGAATTATTTAGATACTACTTTATATAGACTATCTATAATATTAATAAAAATAATATTGTTTCTATTTATTTTTGTATCTATTTTTAGTTGCTAACAATTGCACAAATACAGAAATCAACTGTTTATATTAATATTAGTAGCAAATAAAAGAAATCTTTTATATAGATTTAGCAGATACAAATTAAACAAAAACAATTAAAAATTAAAATAGACAAAAATATATTAAAAATTAATTAAGTTAAATTTTTAAGTTGTTTCAAAATGAAAAAATTTGCTAAAATTCTATTTGTTATATACTAATTTAAGTCTACAATTTGCAAAACAATTTAATTGTATTTTTAGCAAAATTTAAATATAAATATCTAAAACTCTCTAAATTTAAATTTAAATAAACAATATATATAATCGAAATTATTAAGCTCTTTTATATTTTTACAGTATTTAGTATTACTAAGATTTCTACTATTTATTATATTTTTTTAATTTATAATAATTTGTTTAACAAGCTAAATAAAGTTAAAACTAAATTGCAAAACAAATAAATATTATAGAAGAAAAAAGTACTTAACGCAATTATAATCGCAATAATTTTTTTTACACAATACTATAGTAAAACTTAGAATAGCTTAGACTATTTATATAACAAAATTATATTACTATATTTTATAATAAATAATAGTTTTTTTAGACAAAACAATTAAATTTAAGAGATATATAAAAAATACAAACTTTTTTAAATCGATATTTACTAAATTTTATTAAAAAAGAACTACAATTTTTATAAAATATAATATAAAGAAGCTTAAATTTTTTAACAATATATTACAGAAAAACAAAAAAAGAATTTTAACAATTAACAACAAATTTATTTAATACAAAAAATATAATATATTTATTTAAGTTTAAAAATATATTTTTAATAATTTTTCTAATTATTGTTACTTTAAATATATTTAAATATATTAAAAACAAAAAATTAATATTAATTACTTTTTATAGTTTTAATAGAATATTTGGAAAAAATTAGCGTTCTTAATCAGTAACAACAATTAGAAAATTAATTATTAATAATAATATATTTAATATAAGATATTTTAATTTTTGTCTCGACTAATATATTTTGCAAATATTTGTTTTTTATTTTGTTAAAATTGTATATAATTTATAAATTGTATAATTCTGCAATTATATAAATTTTTATACTTTTTTGTTAATATAATATTGCAAAAAAAAATATTAGCAAAAATATTTAAATTTGAAGTTAAAAATTATCGAAAATATAAATTTCAATAATATTTAAAAAAAAAATATATATATATATATAAAAAGAATTTAAATACAATATACAATACAATATATATTAGCAATAATAAAGAAAGAAAATTAATACAATTGTATACAATAATAGTATATACTAATTTTATAAATTTATTTCTTAAATTATTAATAATAGACAAATATTAACAAAATTTCGAAAAAAATATACTTTAGTTGTAATTTTATTTTGCAAAATATATTTTAATAGATATATTTTAGATTATTTTTAAACAATACAAAATGGGTAATTTTCTAAAATATAGTTAAATAGCTTAATAGTTAAAATATTTTAAATAGATTTTTAATATATTATTTTAAATTTTATAAATTTTAAATAATAATTTTATCTAAAGTTCAAAAAAATATATTTTAGTTAAAAACAAAAAAAGTAGAAATTCGAATTCTTCTTAAAAAATATATATTAATTATTTCTTAATTTTATATCTTCATAATAGTCAAAAAATATTGTATAGATATTAAATATAATATTACAATTAATAATAGTTAAAAAGATTGCTAGAAATAAAACAAATTATATCTGTTAAATATATCTATTTCAAATAGACTACTTAATATAGTATTAATTTTATTATAATTTTTGTCTTTTGTTTTAAAACAAACAATTTGAGAAAAATATTTTATATATTGTCTAGAAATTTAAAACTTTTTATATAATATTTTGTTATTTATACTAGAAGACAATCTAGAGATCGATTCTGCTATTAAATTTAATATAATTAAATATATAATATTAAATTCTAATAATATTGCTATATTATACTTTTGTTTAATTAGAATAGCGCAACAAATTTTCTATTATCTTTTTTTGTATTTTAAATATTGCAAATATTGTTTTAAATATATTGCAAACTTTTGTATTCTATTTTTTAATCAAATAAACTAATTTAAATACTTAGAATAACAATATTATTATTTTTCTAGATTTTTAATTATAGTTAATATAGATTCAGAACTTTCTTTTTTTGTTATTTTTTTTATATCTCAAATATTGCAAATATTGTTTTAAATATATTGCAAACTCTTGTATTCTATCTTTTAGTTAAATAAACTAGTTTAAATATTTAGAATAACAATACTATTATTTTTCTAGATTTTTAATTACAGTTAATGTAGTTTCAGAATTTTTTTTCAAATTTTATAAACTTTTCGATAAAATTTTTAGCAAACTAATTTAAATATTTGTATTTATAACAAGAATTCTTTTGTATTTTCTATTTTTGCTTTAGTTAATATATAAACAATTAGAAAATCTATTAATACTTTATATTAAAATATTGCAATATATTTTCTACGCGTTTTGCTTGCAATTAACGCTTTTTTGTAAAACTAAAAATCGAAAATATATATAATAATAGAATATATTTTGAGTACAATTTCTTTGTATAATATTTATAGTATAAAAAAGCAATATATAGAAAGATTGCTACAAATAGAAAAGAAAATACAATTTAATTAAACTATAATTCTAAATTTAGTAATTTTTTTTTTTTAATATTTGCAATTATAAAATAGTTTTAGTAACTTAGCAATTAAAGTATTGTTAATAGAGAGTTAAGAATATCAATTTTAATATTAGTTTAACCGAAAATCAAACGCGTTATAAATAGTATTTTCGAGTTTCTTTCTCTATTAGTAAAAATCGAAAACTCGAATTTCTTCTAAAACAATTTTTTGTACTATATTGTTTTTATTTTATCTGTTAAAATTAAAACAAAAAACAAATATTCTAAACAAATTTCTATTTACTAAATTATCGAAATCTAAATAATAAAGCAAAAGATAATTAAGAAACAAAACTATATATAGTAACAAAATATAATTTAAGTACAATTTCTCTATCTTGCATTTGTAGTTTAAAAGAGTAATAAATAGAAAGATTACTAAAAATAGAGATTAAAACAAATATTAGTAGAGTTGTAATTGTAATTTCTATAAAAAATTTATAGTTTAATTATAATATATATATTTATATATTAGTTTTAATAACTTAGTAATTAGAGTATTATAATTAATTTTCGACAATATTAATTTTAATATTAGCTTAACCGAAAATTGAGCGCATTATAAATAATATAGTCGAATTGTTAGTTATTAGATTAACTGTCGAATCGGATTTCGATTCCAACTATTGGAATTAATCCGATTCGAAAATTTCAATATTAGAAATCCAATTAAAATTCGAGTTAATTTCTATTTTTTTAAAATTAAATCGATTTGATTCGACTTAGTTCTTGATTTCAATACTAGAAATCGAATTGAATTGTTAAGAATTGTCAAGAATTCTAAAAATAATATAAAATTGTTTTTTTTAAATTATTTTCTAGATAATATACAATAGTAATGCATAATATAAGAATAATCTACTATATTTATTAATTAAATTAAATAGATTAATTATTTCTATTAAATTATTACTTAATTATTACTAAAAATAATAAAATTTACTCAAAATAGTAGTCTTAACAATTCGAATCAATTTTTTTAGATCGAATTTCGATTTCAACTCTAGAAATTGAATCGAATTGTTAATTTTAATATTAGAAATCGAATTAACAATTCGATTTCAACTTTTGAAATCGATTCGATTCAATTCGAATCAAGTATTCGATTCGAACTCGATAATTCGACTCGACGCGATCAGTCTATCAGTTATAAAAAATCTGAGATTCGAGACTCTTCTAAAACAATTCTTTTAATAGTTTTAAGTATATTTAATTTGTTTATGAAAACAAAAACAAAAAAAGAAAACAATATCTAAAAGAGTTAAACTGTTAATCTTAAAATTCAAAAGTATTAAAATAACTCAAAAGTCCAAAACAATTTAAAAATTCGAAAAAATATATAAATATAAACTTATATATCTTTTTAAATTATTGAATCGAAATTTATTAATACTAATTGTATATATATTTTAAAATTATAGAAAAGTAATAAATAGAAAGATTGCTAGAAATCTATATATACTTATTTTGTTTAACTATTTAGAGTTAACTTTCAATAATTAACTATTTAGTTAATATATTATCGAATTTAAATATAATTTACAAATAATTTAAATTAAATTGCGCAAAATCTGTTTTAACTTAAGATAAATTTAAAATAAATCAAATTATTATAGTTTAGTATTTGCTTTAATTTATCTTGTTTTATATAGTAGATTTTAATCTGCAAAACAAAATCTTATTATACATTTATTTCTATTAACAACGCAATATTGTTATTACATATCGAAAAAAGTTGTAATTATTGTTTTAACAATTTTATTGTTTTAACAAATTTAATAAAATACTGAATTATAAAATAATATTTATATATATTAATATTAAGCGCTTCTTAGATATTTTCTATATATTTGCTATACTAATTTGTAAAGAACAGAATTTATCAAAGATTAATTTTAGTATACTTTTTTCTATATATAGATATTAATAATTGACTAGATTTATTAAACAAACAAACAAAACTAAATATACAGAATAATTATAACTTTTGTCAATATATAATATTGTTACTATTGCGTTGTTAAATTATTATATTGTTTAGCAATTTAATCTCTTGTTGTTGTAAATATATATTTTTGCAGAATATACAATCTTTTTTTGAACAATAATAGTAATCTATTTACTGCTATATAGAAGAAGAAAAAAAATCAAAATATAATTTTTTTTATAGACATTTTTTTTCTTGTAGATTTTTTAGATAGTTTAGTAATTAAAACAATTGTAGCAGATATTTAAAATTTATTTGAGACAAATTTTCTAATAAATTTGATTGCTTTAAACTTATT
>JAABUW010003787.1_pt1 | contig 21155 bp, 33 predicted proteins | sample 5560081 | NCBI WGS metagenome assembly JAABUW01 (sample SAMN10711882, study PRJNA513363) | rock metagenome | isolation source: Antarctica rocks | place: Antarctica: Victoria Land, Knobhead sud
CGGCGCCACATCCTTTTCGCCACCACCGTCGCCGGCGGACCCGAGGTCCGAGAAGGCCTGCACCAGGGCAACTGCCAGCGGTGACTCCGTGTCTTTCCCGCGAAACAGGTTCAGCAGGGCAGGCTGCGCCGCCTCCTTCCAGCCCATGTTGGCATCGATCTCCACCAGGTCCAGCAGGCGCATAGTAACAGGAGCATTAGCCAGCCTGGACACAGGGGTCGGCATCGCCATTCCCACCGCGCGCTTGCGGCGGTCCTGCAGCACATCCTCTGTCGCCACAGGCACAGGTGGCTGCACAGTTTCCGAGAATGGAGTCTTGGGTGGCTAGAAAAGGCAGAAGCGACGATGCCGGTAGTGAAGGCGCTCGGTGGCGCTGTTTGCAGCTTTTGTAAAGGTTGACTTTGATCGATGATGGCATGACGCGTATGCATTAAATGGACAATGGTTCAGTTTGACGGGCGGCCCTAGGCCAAGCGTCTTTACTTTGAGTTCGTTTCGTTGTATGACGACACAAGCTCGGGTAACATCATTGGCTTACTACACTGTTAACCTGCGACTGTCAGCGAGGAATGGGATCCTTCACAAAGCAAATGTCAACAGGACACTCTGGCAAAGGCTGCTGCCCATAGAGTCTCGCCCACAGCTGCACTGCACAGTACTTGGGGGCATTATTGCCCAAGTACTGTACAGTACAATATTGACTGTACAGTACAATATTGAGGCTCTGCCTGGCAGCATTCTGCAGAGTACTCCTGCAACCCTTTCACCATCAGGCCAAATTCAGACGGAAAGATGAGTTCAAACCCTCTGCAGGCGCCAAGGTGCAGTACCTGGACATCGAAGCTCTCGCGGGCGGTATATTCCGAAACGCGTCCGCTCTGGGCATCACCGAGCTGCGCACACCGTGCTACAGGCCGCCGGCGCCGGGCTCTGGCGGCAACGGCAGCGTGCGCCGACCCCAGCGCGCACCTGCTGTGGGACCAGGTGTTGTTTTGTGCATCACATGTGGGCTACAGAGATGTTGGGACTCCTAGGCCTTCCGCATGCCGTGCTACATGCCGCCACCGGCGATGGAAGGCGGCAGCAATGGCCTCGTCTTGCCGCAAACCTGTACGCACCTGCTGGGGGACCATGCGAATAGTAGCGCCGCGCTGCGGGGAATGTGGGGGTGTCTTTTCTGAGTTTGGGGACTTGAGGCAGTGTTGTCACGGTGACCAGTCAGCATGCTGGCGGCGGCAAGCCCATGGCAGCAGCGGCGGCAGCCGCCAGCCGCCCGCGGCGGTGGCCGCCTGTCCATATTGCAGTCATCATGCTGCCGTCTGTCTCGAGTAATAAGCCTGCATTTCAGTGCCATGTTCATCGCTTCCAAGCTTTGTCATGCATGCAGTTCCACCCGACGGCCCGCGTGCACCAGCTGCTGGGTGCGGCCGTAACGGCTGCGACGGCGCAGCGGCTGTTTGCGTGAAGACGCTATGGAGGAACCTTCTGCACACCAGTGAACGGAAGGCGCTGCAATGATGCCGGGGAGATGCCGCTCGGGTTTCGGACCAGGATATGGCGGCCACCCGGATGACTCGCCGCCGACGAAACAAGCCTCTATTGCAAGCGCCCTGCAATTCTGCCGTGCTGCGGACGACTCCACGTTGCAACCCAACGCACAGAGTACCTCTTGTGTGGTCTTCTCGACAGAATATGCTCCGCGTCATGCATCAGCGTTATGCTGCGCGACACAGTGTCTGGCACGGAGTTCTTACACATACTTCTGCCGGATACGTCGGCTCATGCCACTCTCTTCGTGTCGCCTTTATGGAATGCTGCATGTCGCTGGCAAGAGCCGGAGGGCCTGTGTATCGATGTGGCGGCAATCCAGCCACAATCATCAATCAGACTGGATAGTCAGGCGTCTCCACTGCTTGTCTGTCCGGTTTCATGTGATTACGATGCTCATCCTAACGCTCCCAACGCTCCCAACGCCATCGACTGGCCGCTGCGCAGCCACCACTTCCCGCTCACAGAGCCATTGCTGAACCGCCCTTGCCGCCGCACGAAGCTGCGCGGCAGACCGCCGCCCCTGCCGAACATCGCCAGCAGGGCCGCACACCCGTCCAGCACGGCAACCGCAGCGAACAGTCCTCGGAACGGCGCTTTGTGCCTGCGCGCAGAGATCGAGATTGGCCACTGAGTGCAGCATCGGAGTTGTGCCATCGAGATTGGCCACTGAGTGCAGCATCGGAGCTGTGCGCTGGCGTGAAGACTGCCCAACTAGGTGCCTGCGCAGCTGCAGAGCTGGGCGCCCCTTGCAGTAGTTGGTTTAATTCTAGTTGGTAGAATTGAACCAACTACCTTTCGGTAGGGACAAACAGAGTTTTTTCTAGCGAAGCAAGCCCCTTTGGTAGCAAGCTACCCGCAGCTAATTTTATTAGGAAATTATAGAGAGAGACGCTGGCATGCTCATGAGGGATACACGAGAAGTCGCCTGCGCATCACTGTCGGTTGGTTACAGGCCGCTGGCATACTACCGCCACCGCCACTTCCAGCCCTGATCAATGTTCTGCGGGCAACATGCCGGGGCATTGTCACCCACGGTTCCCGCCCCGCCTCTCCGCCGCAGGATGCTGAAAGACTGGCCAGCGTGTACCCACCTCAGAAGGGGATGGCAGCGGAGACCGCCCGCCACGTGCCGATTGGCGCTGCAAACAGCCGGTCGGCCATGCTGCGCGAGCAGCACCACACCTGCGCGCACACGATTACGACTGTCGAGACACGCGATCCAATTGGATGCAGCAGATTTCACCGACGGCCGTGCGTGTCTTTTACGCCATCCAGTGTCGGGAACGACCATGCCTGCATCAGTGGGAAGACAAACAGAACGAGAACGTTTCCTTCCTGCGCACCAGCACTCCGCACGGCCAGCAGACGATGGCCAGCAAGACCCCGCAGATGAACCCGAAGGTGGGGCCTATGATCTGCACAGGGCAAAGCTGGCGTTCGATTGTTTGTCGGGCGCGACCGATGCAAGCGGCCAGCAGCATGCAAAGGTGCGCAAGCGAGATGTGCATACGCTCAGCTGCCTCCTCATACCTTGCACCGGCACGGGTTGTCATGCGAGCCTGCAAGGGGAACGGCGCTGTGTCGACGACCAGAGACGATGTACAGATACAGTTGTAAAGCATGAGCCACGATAGGCACAGTGCACGAAGCTGACTCAGCAGCTGGGCTGCGCGCAGGCGGCAGCACCCTGGAGCGCAGCCAGCTTACCAATTTCGATGCAGAACATGGTGGCCGCTGGAGGTGACAGGATTCTGGCTGAGCCTGCACGGCATCCAATGCGTGAGACCGGCGGCAACTGAGCGAGCGATACTCCCACTCCATGCATTGCTGCAAGAACGGGAGGAGTCGCGCAAGATCTGCGCCTTCATGCACACTTCAAATGATATAGAGCACAGCTGCATGTCTCAGGCGGTGGTGCGTGCGCTCAGCAGGTGCTGCACCTGCGGTGTGAGGTGTGAATCGTACACGCCAAATGCCGGCCAAAGCGAGCAGCGGCAACCCCTACGCTATCCGCAGGTGATATGCAGACCACTGCAGAATGCAGTCACACCGTCTTAGTCCTGAAACCTGCGTGCTGGACCTCCAATACTGCAGTGATGACTAAGCAGAGTGACAGGGACTCTAGCATCACTGGCCACACTGGTCGCTGCTCAGCATCCGGCGTTACTGATGCCGTTGTCAGCGCCGCTGCGCCAGGCGCCTGTGACGGCAGTGGCAGGAACCGTCGCAGCGGATTGCGCACTGTAAGCACCTCGCCTTGTCATCACTGTTCACTGAAAGTTTGCAGACCGCGTATCGACAGACCGAGTGTGAGCAGCACACTACACCAGCTGTGATTGACTCGCCCCCCACCAGACAGCTCTCGTCCCTCTTGTTAGCTATCCATTGTGAGTCGTAGCGTTGCTTGAGGCCTTCCACGCATCCAGCTCGAGCCTCTGTTGTTTTGGCTCCACGCTGCGTGCCTTTCACCGGGCCACCCGGCCCTTCTGCGACCCAACCAACACCCGTGGACGCTTATACAAGTGACCATCTGCTGATCAGCTCTGCCTGAAAAGCCGGGGCCGGGGTGTCCAAGGGACATCCGGCCAGGACACGCCATGGACAGGCCTCAGGTCAGCCAGGGCCAGGGCCTGACCCTCGGCATCGACCTGGGCATGATCTTCCAGTCGCAGTGGCGCGCCTGCAGCCGCCTGTGGCCGGCGCAGCAGCGCGGCCTGGCGGATGCCGCTCACGGCGATGGCTGCGAGCGCAAAGCCGCAGCAGCCAAACAGCATTGGCAGCAGCGGCAACAGCGGCCGGGCGGCCCGCCGATCGGCAAGCAGGGGCGGCGCCGCCTGCGCCGGCTGCTGGCATCGCCACTGCTGCCCTTCGCCGGGCTCAATGTTGCGGCGGCCGCTGCGCTCGGTCTCGCGGTCACCACCGGCAGCCTGCTGCTGCGCTGCATAGCCAGCTACGCCGCGGCGGAGCTGGCCTTCCAGAGCTACCAGTGCTTACGGTGAGCATTCATGGCAGAGACCGCTTGCTTTGAAAGGCGATCTTACCACGTCCAGGCTCTAAATTGTCACGCACCTGTTAGGCCTGACAAAGACCTCGCGTTGTGCTGATTGCGCTTTGCATTGCATTTGCTGATCCACGACTCCGTGGCGAGCGCCAGGGTGTCCTCGCAACAGAAATAAACACGATCCTGGCTGTGGCATTGTGTTGCCATCCGAGAACCCAGGAGTCCCGCTCCTTGATGTGTCATCGTTGATCATCGTAGGTACGCGGCGTGCAACGCCTCTTTGGCGGTGCCGGATGTGTCGGAGATTCCGGCCGTCAAGGAGCGCTTCCTGCAGCTGCACGGCGTCATCGACTTGCGGGATTTCATGTCCGGCTGGTTCCACGGCGCGCCGTTTGAGGTAGTTCTTTTGTTTCAAATGTCAATTCTTTCAAATGATTGACTCTGCCCACAGCTGCACAGTATCGTCGACTTCCTGGACTTCATGCTTGCCTGGTACCACTGCGCGCCATCTGAGGTATGCATGGTGCGTTCCGCGCTTTTCTCACACTAGTGACTCACCCAGCTGCATCAACTTTTACGAATGCATGTTCGGCTAGTCCCATGGCTTCCAGGTGCGAACTTGATCCCGGCCTGTACTGACGTCGCACTGTGACAGACTGGCATGTGAGTCTCGATTGCTGACGGCAGCGGGAGGTTCGAGCGCCATCCTACGGAAGTCTCTCTGGATACTTCAGCCAGCTGCAATCGCATGTATCATACCACTAGCGGGCTGCCCGCATGCGTGCGATGCGTCAGCCCTGTGCCCTCTGACGAGGTACAGGCTCTGAGAAGCCTTGCGCGCCCCATTCTTGCTGCCCGTGCGCCCTGCCATGCGCGGCAAGTGCAATCCTCCAGGAGTCTGTGCCAGGTCCGGGCAGTAGCCTGACGGTCCGGGCAGTAGCCTGACGGTCTGGACAGTAGCCTGACGGTCCCGGCAAGCTCTCCTGCGCGGCCTGCATCCTGCAGAGGGCAGGCCACGAAGGGTCAGTTTATTCGGTGATAGAGTGACCCGCATCTGGCAGATTGCAGAGGCTGGACAACCCTGCTCACGTGCTGGGCAGCACTGCCGTCGAAATTCACACGCGTTTGTGGCCCGTCTGTCCACAGACCACATGGCCAAGCAACATGCAGGCAGTGCAGGACATGGATCATGCTTTCGGAAACCTCTGCGCACAAACCTCGAGTCACTCGTCTGGCGGGGGAGCGGAACTGGCGTACAGTGCCACTGCAGCTGTTTCGTGAGGCAAACCTTGAGTGTCAGACCCTAGCGTGTGGTTCATGTCCGCTGTCCATCCGGCGCGGCAATGTGCTCGATGTCGTGGCGCATGAGCCACGTCAGGCTGCTCCACGGCCTTCTGCCTGCAGACTATCCGGCGGGGCGATGTGCAGGACTCTGAGGCGCACGGCTCCTACCGCAGCACCTGTCAACCTCAGCAAGTCCGAGTGTGCTGCACCTCGGCACGTCTGACACCCTTCCGCGCGTCCGCAGACCATCCAGCGGGGGAACGTGCAGGACTTCGTGGCCTACGGCTTCTACTGCAGCACCTTTGCCGGGCTGGAGGCGGAGCAGCAGCGCGCAACGCACGCGTTCGTGGAGCGCACCGAGCAGCTGTGGGGCGTCAGGTATGTCTGTGGTCTCGCAGCAAAGAATGCAGAGTCTAGGCCCCTTTCATTTCCGTTTGTCGAATCTGGAGCCGGAGCAGCGGCGCTCTACGCATGCCTTCGTGGAGCGCGCCAGGCAGCTCTGCGGCGTCAGGTACATCTGCAATTTCGACTCCGACTCGTAACCATGAACACGGACTTCAAGCTTCCTGCGGGAAGCTCTGTCAGGTGAGCAGCAGCAGCGTGTGACGCACGCCTTCATCGAGCGCGCCGAGCAGCTGTGAGGCATCAGGTATGCGCTCCTTCTGCGCACCCCCTCCATTAGAAAAGAGCCGCTAATCGTAATGTCAAACTACTTTCGACAACTTTTTGCCGGGCTGGAGCAGCTGCGGGTGACGCACGCCTTTGTGATGACCGCTGAGCAGCTGCCGGGCGCCAGGTGTGTTTCCAACCTATCGCTCGCACTGTGGAGACCAAATTTGAAGCTCTTGTGCGGGAAGCGCACGCTTGGCAAACCAGGAGCAGCAGTGCACGACGCCCGTCATTGCGGAGCGCGCTCGGCAGCTGTGGAGCGCAAGTCTGCCATTGGGTTGGAGATTTCATGACTAGCCAGGTGCCATCACTCCTTAAGTAACATGACTAAAGCGCAAGCTCTCGTAATCAGGCTTGTTTCGGAAGCAGTGCAGCACATTCTGCATTGCGGCGGCACATCTGCAGTGTGTGCTGTCGGAGTTGAAAAGGCTTTTCTCGGGGCTCCCAGTGTGGACTCATCGTTGCATTCGATAAGGTTTGCTGATCTGACGATTGTCGTGGTCTGAGCGTCGGTGTCCGCTGGGCACAGATATCACGCCGACGGCGCACCTGCATGAGCCGCGGCGCGTGATGCCCGAAAAACAGCCCAGAATCTCGTGCTTCATTCAGTGTATGCTGTTTCGCGTTCAGATTCCCGCCGGGAACCAACCCGGACATCACGCCAATGGCGCACCTGTGGGAGCCGCTGCGCGTGATGCCCAAACCGCTCATCGTGCCGCTGGCGTCGGAGGCGGCCGGTCTGCTCACGCGCTCCCTGCTGCACCGCCAGGTGGGACAGTTGCTCATTACTACTTCAGCTGAAACGTGCAACGGAGCTGTATCAGATTTCCCTCACGGTTCAGCTGCTTGTCGTGCCGCTGGCATCGGAGGCGACCGGTCTGCTCACGCGCTCCATGCTGCACCGCCAGGTGGGACGGGATTCCGGTTTTGTCTTCTGGGTGAGGCCGGAGGCGGCAGCGGGAAGCACACAACGCTCCTTCCCACATGAAGCCTGATGATTGCTGACAGGCCATCATTGTGTACATCTTGCATGGTTTGTCTGAGATGCAGGGTTAATCGCGCTCAATTGCCGGCCGTTTTGCCTTATGGGTGCGGCCAGCAGCGGCGGTGGATAGTCACACAACCCATCGCCGTTGACTGTATCTGTTTACCTGTTGTATGCCCACAATTCTTTCTGTCATCAACCTTCGGACGTCGACGCATGTGCAGGGCTACACGCATTCGATTGCGGGCGGATTTGCGTTCTGGGTGCGGCCGGCAGCGGCAGCAGGAAGCACCATGCGTCCCTCCGCCGGCGGCCTGTCGCCGCGGCCGAGCGTGCACACGCGCGGCGACAGCGCCCGTGGGGATGCAGGAAGCAACGGAAGCGGTCGGCGGGATGCAGGAAACGGCGGCATCGCGCCGCGGCCGTTGGTCTTCCTGCACGGCGTCGGCCTTGGTCTGGTGAGACAGTTGTCAAGCCTGCAGACACCACAGAAAGTCCCCCATTGCTCCTGCGTTATGTGCGCTCCGTCCAGCATAGGTAGCAGCAATGCCAATCAACAAGCCCCTCCTGGGCCTATCTGGCGCCGCCCCTTGACTTGTGCTGGCATTCCTCTCTGGCTGTGCGGCCCAGCGCAATGGCCGTGTCAAGCTTGTCGTCGAGATAGTGACGCTGCAACCCAGTCAGACACTCTCAGATTGAAGCCTGCGCCTGTCAACGCCAGCAGACCCGCCCTGGAGCATATGCGCCTACATCAGCAGACAATCTCCTGTGCCGCTCGGCGTCCATCGGCGCGCTTTTGCATTGTCACAGCAGAGCAGGCTGAGAATCATGCCTTGCAAGAGGCACATGCGCTTTGCCATTAATGGTTCTGTGCACGCGCAGAAAGCATTCCACACCCTAAAGAAATGCATCTGCATGCCCCAGCGTCTGACGCCCACGGTATTCGACCCGCAGAAAGACATACATCTGTCATCAGGTCTTGTCGCCAATACCTACATCTTCCAGTACGCAGGTGCCATACCTGCGCTCTGTGCTCATGCTGGCGGACGCTGCGCCGCATCACCCGGTCATCCTGGTGGAGGCTCGTAAAGCTCACACCCGTGCTAGTTGTGTGCTCCAATTTCGATTTTTCAAATCGCAGATGCCGTACCTGCGCTTCGTGCGCACGCTGGCGGACTCTTGCCCCCACCACCCGGTCATCCTGGTGGAGGCTGTGGACTGCACACACATCCTCATTTCGTGTCTGAACCTCTGCGCTGCACCCGCAGATGCCGTACCTGCGCCTTGTGCGCATGCTGGCGAACGTCGCCCCCCACCACTCGGTCATCCTGGTGGAGGCGCGGCTTGTGGACCCTTTACAAGCTGTAGTTTGCCACTCCTTACCAGCGAGGCTTTGCAATGGCCTCTGTTTTTCACGAGAAGAAAGTCCCCTTGCAAATCGCAGATGCCGTACCTGCGCTTTGTGCGCATGCTGGCGAAGGCCGCCCCCCACCACCCGGTCATCCTGGTGGAGGCGCGGCATGTGGCGCTGCGCCTGTGCGGCGCCCCACAGGTGCAAAGAAACATCTCACATCCCGTTTACTCTGACAGTAATCGCTGCGTAGCAACTGAAAGCGCCCCACCACCCGGTCATCCTGGTGGAGGCGCGGCATGTGGCACTTCGCCTGTACGTTGCGCCGCAGGTGAGCATTGTCCTCTGTGCGTTGTGTTGCTCCCCTCGCTAAAGCCCTTTCGCGCCTTCCTATCACGCCTGCGACGGCTGCCAGCTGTAGGGTTTGCTGCTCGATAGGAAGAGGGGCTCCAGTCTCGCATCAGCAATCGTCTCAGCGTCATTCGAGTACCATCTCTTGCAGGCTTTGAAGTTGAGTTCAAAACAAAGCAACCAATGACACCGGACAAAATGAACTGCCTGGACGCGCACCCCTGGCAGGCGTGCTGGAGATCAACGGCCTGAACGGTGCCTTCAAGAGCTTCGGCGAGTTGCACAACAAACCTTGCGGTGCGCTGCAATACGTCGGCGCGCTGGCGTTCGCGCTGGCGGGCGTGCTGAAGCTCAGCGCCCCTGGACGGCTTGCGGGACCTTGCTCCCTTGTTTTGATAGAATCTCTGTTGCTCTGCAGTCGGTGGACGCGCTCGCGCACGCGCTGGCGGGCGTGCTGAAGGTCAATGGCCTGGACGGCGCCTGCTTCGTGGCGCACAGCTACGGCACCTTCGTGGCTTCGCGCATGCGCCAGCTGTATCCTGAGGTGAGATGGGCTTCCTTTGCAGAGGGCGTTTTGCTTGAACAAAACATGAAACGGCCTAGACGGCGCCTTCTTCGTGGCGCACAGGTATAGTACTTTTATGGCTTCACGCATGCGCCAGCTGTACCAAGTGGTGAGCGCAGTGCCGTTAAGCTGCGCAATAGCTCTCAGCAAAGATGAGTGAAAATTGAACGATAGTCGGTGCGGACGGCGGCTGCTTCGTGGCGCACAGCTGCGGCACTTTCGTGGCGTCCCGCATGCGCCAGCTGTGTCCTGAGGTGAGTTCCAATGGCAGATGTGGATGTGTGAAGTAGGGCACAGTACGAAGCAGAACACAAGTTCGGGCGCCTGGCTTGCCATGCACAACTGGCCGAGTGTGCAGCGATTAATCGATTGCTTCACGCCTCAGGCAGGCTGGCGAACGCGTTGCAGGCAGGCTGCGCTTCACAGACCCTTCTTGTGCCGAATAACCTTGTCTTAACGTGGCACACGATTCGCTCCGCACACGCGTCGGTTCGCCAGCGTTGACTGGAAGCTGCTAGGAACATAGCTCAAGTGGCGCACGTCGCAGCTACTCGTGACTAGCAGCATCAGTTTGGCTGTCACCTGCCTCCGCGCTCCGAAACTGAAGCCGAGTCTGCACCTTTCAGGAATTTGGCCACTTTTTACTGACAAGCTTTTGCTTCTCTGTAAATTGGATTTTTAGGGTTTCAGGGCACGCCCGTGCCTGATGGCGCAATCTCTGCAACTTCCAGACGAATCGTTTCCTTCGAATTGCTGTGCCGCTGTGCACTCACTAACTCTGCACGACGCTGACAAGCACCTACCCGCCACTGCAATCTCAAGGTGTCCTCGTGTCTGCTCGTATGTGCGAGTTGTGCTCTCCTCTCCCGCAGCTGGTGCATGTGCTGGCGCTGCTGGCCCCGGTGGGCCTGATGCCGTGCGCTCCGCACCTGGCTCTCAAAACTTCGTCTGCCCTCTATTGCCTTGCTCTATAGGGTTCAGGGTGCCATGCTCATGATCTCGCTTCTCGATGTGCCATACCGCAGTTGGTCCATTCCTTGGCGCTGCTGGACCCGGTTTGCCTCATGACCTGCGCGCCGCACCTTCTCCACAACTTCATCTACCGGCCCGCGCGCATCCAGGGCGGCTTGGCTGGGTTCATGGATGCGATGCGTTACCTGATCTCGCGCGACCTCATGATCGCCTCCGCCTTCTGCCGCGGGTGAGATGCTCATGCCTGTCCTTAGAAAAAGCCCTTCGTACTAGTTAAAGGAAGCGCTTGTAATGTAGCTGCGTTCAGGAGTTCCTACACGCTGAGTTTCAGCCGCACAGGTTTCTCCGGAGCGACCTCATGTTGTGACCGGACGACATGCCAAAGGTCGTTGCTGTCGTCGTGCTGCCCAAACAACGATTCGCTGATTCAACAATCTGAAACCTATGTCTCAATGCACACAGGTTCTTCTGGAGCGAGCTGATGCTGTGGCCGGACGACATGCCGAAAGACGCCACCGTCATCGTTCTGTCCGCACACGACGACCTAGTGCCTGTGGGGCTGGTGCGGAAGCAGCTGGAGGCAGCAGGAAGCAGCGCGCGCGTGCTGCTGCACCCGACTGCAGGGCACGGCGGCTTTCTGGTGGACCTGCCCTTCCAGGTGCGTCAATTCATGAGGTGAATTCATTCAGGCAACACCTCATGTCCGAGTTCAGCGGTGAGTGTGGCAGTTGGCGGGCGCTGCTCAAACGCCTCAGCTGCCAGTCACCTAAACCCTAAACCCTGGCGTTCCCCTATCAGCCACCCTGCCATGCTGTCTACAAAGGGCGCCGCATCTTGAAATCTCCCATGATAGGCGACGTTACAGTAGATGGAGTCCACGCCCTGCTCCGCGGAGCGCGGTACGCTGCTGCCGCCCATGTCCGTGCGACACCGCACCAATACGCAAGCTTGACGGTGACAGAAAAGTGTTGGACCTGCGGGAATCTAAGCTGGCGATTTCAGTAGTTGGAGGTCAATGTGCACTTGCATCCGGCATTGGCACTTCCTTGCCGCAGGATCATAGCAAGACGTGGTGCGTCGAGCTTGTGTTGACGCCTGTGCTCAGACTCTGCCGCAGGAGTTCGTGGCGGCGGAGGTGCAGCAGTCGCTGTGCTGGACATGGACGGCACTCTAAAGTATATCTACGAAAACCGACCTGGTTTCTCCTGTCGCAGGAGTGTGCGATGACAGAGGTGCTGCGCTGCTGCTTGCCATATTTTGCAAGCTCTGATCTGTTTGATGCGAAAACACATACATGTAGAAGTTCTCCCTGCCGCAGGAGCGTGTGGTGGCGGAAGTGCAGCGGCTGCTACTGGCCACAGACGGCAAGCTGTGAAAGCTTAATGTGCCTGCGGCCGGACTGGCGGCGAGGTCGGATGGCTTTTTCGCGGGGATTTTGGTTGTGAGCTGGCGGGGCCTGCGGCCGGACTGGCGGCGAGGTCTGATGATTGCCGCCGGACTCGCGGCCGATGCTGGTGGCAAGCTCTGAAAGTCTGCCGCACTTGCGGCCAGATCGTCGGGCAACTTGGCGCCAGGATTCAGACGACTAGAAAGTGGCCACGGCACTGCCGCTTGACATCTGCCAGCTGCGCGGCGAGCTGTGGCAAAGCATCTCAGGAGGAGCTGCCGGCGGCCCTACCTGTGTACTCCCACGCAGCTCAAGATCTTGGAGCGCTTTTGATACGGACACCCGGTTGAAGCCCGGATCCAGAAACGATTGGAGGCCGTAGACCGAACGAACAGAGGCAGTGGGGTGTCTCTTGGGCTGAGCATTGTGCCGCATGTTCCTGGAATCCGTCGTGTGCTTGGCACCCCTGCCGTCTGCACTGCTTTTCATTGCTTGCAACTGAAGGTTCAGGATCGAGTTGATTCACCGATCAACATGACTGTAGTCGAGTTTGAGCAGGTACCTTTTCAAGTGGGTTTGTCTCGTTTAGACTCTAGAAAGTGGATTACAGGCACGCGTTGCATGAAACAGGTCTTTCACATCATGCATTGCGGCGGAGTTTCAAAGTGCGTTCTCTAGCGTGTCAATGTCGTCTAGCGATACACACTTGCACAATTGGGTGCACTCATTGAAATCGGATTCGAGACTCACGTATGGCGCTCCGCTGGCCAGGGGCGCCTTATAAGAACTGCTTGGGGCCTTAATTAAGGCCCCAAGCAGTTCTCAGACCCTGAAGTTGACGCCCTCCCGTCTCGTATGTGGCGGCTGCGCCACCACCGGACAAAGCATGCAGCTGAGGGTCCTGGGAAGCGAATGCAGGAGCCTAAGGCAGCGGAAGATGCGGGCGCTGCAATCAGACAATCTACGAACAGCGATGCAGCAGGTCCACCGGGAAATCGCATGCAGTCTACGGCGCTCTGAATGGGCGACCAAAGCAGCTGCCGCTGTTAACGCAGACAATCGGCCTGTAGAGAAGCTGGCGGCCTGTGTCCGCAAGAATCAGTTGCTGAAGCCAGCAGCCGCAGCCTTCCAGCCATGGGACCCCGCCGTCGCCGCCAATATCCCGCCTGCAGCAGAGTACGCCTTCCAGCGTCTGGGCGACTGGCGATAAGGAGCAGAAATGCTCAACGAGGCGTTCACGCCGGCGGAGGTGCAGCAGGCAGCGGCGGCGCCGCTAGTAAGAAATCAAAGATCGAGGTGATTCCCGAGCCAGGTTTGAGTGGCCCGCATGGCAGCCACCCGGCGAGCCTGTCTGATCCCTGCAATTGCCCTATAAAGTGCCTTACGGACCTTTGAGAGCCCACTATCAGCTTCCCAATAGATGACCCCTTTCATTGACTTTCCAGTAAATGCTACAATTTTGGACAACCCACAATTCATTTTTACACCGGATATGCCCGTGCGGACGTCCGCTGCGGCGGTGGCCGGCGGGCTACGCCGGGGGCAGGGTTTAACCCTGTCCGACACGCCACTCTTGGTGCTCCCTTCTTCTTCTTCGCCTCAATCGATCAGAGTCACATGTGCGCATCAGGCACCGAATCGCCGCCTCCACTGTCTTTCCAATACCCCAACCACGGCAATATACATTGATAACCAACACTGCGCCGTCTGCACACGCGCTGCTGACAGTGGCCACAATACCCTACAGCTGATGTCCCGCCGCTCTGTATAGCACCCCTGCCACATGGCCGCCCTCAGGCGACAGCGGCAGAAAGCAACGACAATTGCGATTCATAGCCTCCGCGACCAATATGTTTTACAGCCCCGCCGGCATAAATTCGTTTAGGCCATGCCGTAAAGTCAGGCAGCAACAGCGGCAGCCTCCAGCGCCTGCTGTAGCATACAGCTGCTGGCCAGGCCCGCTGCCACGCATTGCAGCGGCAGCAGCAACCGCCGGCAGCGGCCACGTTGGGCTTATGTAATCGTTGGCTTATGTAATCGTCCCGCTGCCGGCGGCTCAGAGTCATCGCCGCCCCGCCGGCCTGGTTGTCGCTGCCGCCACGCTGTCGAATTCAGGCGGCAGCAGCGGCCGGCTGACGGCGTATGGCGCGCCCGCTGCAGGCATTGAGCAGCAAACACGTGAAAATGCCGCAGGGAAAGGGTGTTGCTCATCCTACGATTGACGGTGACAAACCGACGATTCACCAGTGGACACGCAAGAAGCACTCAGGAGGAAGCAGCGGCCAGCTGTCGTATTTACGCGCGTCATGCTGCGCTGCGTTTGACCTGTTCGTATGGACCCTGGCGAGCGGCATGGCTTCTGCTGCTGCCCCAGCACTGTTACAAGAGCTCAGGCTGCCGGCATCCAGGGTTTAGGGGTTTAGGGTTTAGGGCATGCTGCATTGTTTCGCGCAGTCATCAACTGCCCTCCGCCATCTACATTGCACAATCCCTTCCCCAGGTCTGAATCGGATCTCGCTCCACGAGATGTGCTCACCTTGTGCCCGGATGCGTTCCGGCCGCTTGCGCCGCTGCCACAACTGTTGCATCTCCGCCAAAACACATTTGATGAAGCTCAAATCCTTCACCAGATTTCTCACCTTCTGGCTGATTGTGATGTGTCCGCTTTGCCTGCTCCCATGCCTACCTGACCTCTTCTGACGCAGGTTTGGACGGAGCTCAGATGTCGTAGACAAACACACAACATTATGGTTCTGCACCTTGATAAGGTTGAACGCGGTCCCGGCCGCTGCCTCTTGTGCCGCTGCCGCAATGTTGCATCTCCGCCAACACAAATCTGAATGAAGCTAGAATCCTTTACCAGAACGCGTTCTCACCTTCAGGCTGAATGCGCCCCTGCCGCCTGTACTGCCAACGCTTTTGCCAATCTGGGTGTTGTAACACTTCCAAGACCCTGATGCAATGATAACGATGCACTGCACTTCCCTACCTTCAGGCTGGATGCGCTCCGGCCGCTTGCGCCGCTCCCACGCTTGTGTCACCTCCTCCGAAGCGGGTTTGGGCCAAGCGATCGGCCACATCTCCAGTTTATCATTCGCCTCCAGCAGCGCCAGATTCGCTCCGGCGGCGCCCTCCCAGGCCGCCAGCTGCCGCGCGCTGAGCGGCGTTCCGCACTGCTTGGGGCCGCCTGCACGGGCGGGAATCGCAGGGCTTGCTACTGGCTGCATCTGCAGTCCCCTCGCGAGGCGAAAGGTCATGGAGCACATGTGGCTCAAGGCCAAAACATGCAAGCTAGCATCTGACATCCAAATCCATGTCAGATGTTAGGGTTTCCAGCTCTGCACCAACCACCATGGCACCAAGCGCCTCATTGCAGCTCGGACAGGTCAATGGGAGGCTCGAGCGCTTCTGCCAGAGGCTCACCTTGGTGAGGAAGGTGCCATGCACGAACCAGCAGCAGCGCGGCCGTCAGGATGGCCGCAAAGGCGATGGCGCCGGAGCGCGTCCTCCACTGCATCTGTTTAAGAGTTCGAGGCTGCTGAAGGGCAGCTCACTGAGTCGCAGAGGCAAATGTAAGCCAGGAGAGCTGCATCGACGGTAACTGTGACTCAACGACAGAGCTGAACGGGAGAATTGCGAGATCAAAACTGTGAGATCCTGAACTTCGAGGCACAGGTCACGATCGCGCGGTAGCTCGTGGAATGTCCAGCAAGGTTATGATCTCAGTTGCTGTGGATACGGTGAACATGCAAATATGCTGGGCGGTGCAGGATGTTCAGCTGCCCCGCCTGCGATTACTCATCTCTCTGTCTGACTGACCGTCGTGAAGTCGACGTGTGCTGCGCAAACAACGTCCCTGGCATGACAGATCTCGTTTCAATTGAGCTGATTACTTCCAAGATATCACGTCCTCTCTGTTCATCGTCATCACCCGCCTCAGCGATCGCCATGTGGCAAAATTTGTGTACGTTACTGCTGCGCGTGCTGTGCTGGTGCAGCGATGCCTGGCAGCAGAATTTGCATTGAGGCCAAGCTTTAACATGCCCTTGCATCCAGCTCAAACCACTGATTCACACTGATCATTTCCCCGCGGCCTGTCTGGCAGCAAAACCCGGACATGGCCCAACGGCAGTGCAGCATTGTATGCAGGAATTCCTCGGCCAGGTGAGAATAGAACCCCTGACAAATCTCTGATACCCAGGCGCATTCCGAGCTGCGAAAATTAGGGGACCACACTACGCGGCCGCCGCCGCCGCTGGGTCAAGGCCCGCCGTGACCCAGCCGCGCGGATTCTTGCCGGTAGCTGCAGCGTGTAGTTGAGTATACGTCACGACATGTCATTGACAGGGACAATAAGCTACGGTGCACAGATTACTGTTTGCAGGCTGTGCTTGTCCGAATCAGACGGCTGAAAGACAACCACATGACTGCAAACCCAGCCGCAAAGAATCCACCGCGTCACCACCTCTGGGTGCTAGATTGCACTGCTGTTCATCTCTGATGGCTGCCTCAAGCCTCGAGCTGATTGGGTTGCCGTTCGAAACTGCTTCCGAAATCGCTTGCCTCGTGCAGCAAGACACAGGGGTGGCGGGTGGTAAGAAAAGTCAGAACTGCCGCCGCTTCCGCTCTGGACAGCGGCTGATAGGGAGCGTGTGGAAACTGCACAGATATTTTACTACTGATGCTGCTAGTCCTGCTGCAGCATCAGCGGCGGAAAACCCTTTCCTGAAGGCGTGCTGCTCCTGCCGTCGCCGCTGAAAGACTTGCTGCGCCACCATGGTGCGCCTCATGCCGGCATGGGAAGCAGGAAAACACGTCATCCTGTTGCGAGTTGTCCGGGCGCGACAGCGCCCATTCTGCCATGGCACCTCTGCACGGTCCTGCCGCTGCTTCCTGCTGCCGCTGCCAAGCGCCGCCTCAAGGGTACAGAAAGTACATATCCCCCAGGCGCGAGTTGTCCGGCGCGTTGCCGCCGTGGACCACCAGACCATGACCGTCGATTGCTGCCGCCTGTGATCAGAGGTGTGATAACTTCAACGGGTTGGCAGTGCAAGGACGTCGGATGTGGTTGCCCGAATGTTTCAGTAAACGCAAGTTCAGGCTGCACCTGAAGATTTCAGTCGTCCATCGAATTCCACTGTTGATCTGCAAGCACTCATCCTTGGACACTGACTGCATTCAGTTTTTGCCCTTCTAGGGCATGCACACAGTGCATAGTGCGGACCTGGAACCAGCCGCGCGGCCCAGGCGCCTCGCCCTCCACGCCTTCCAGCTTCCGCCAGCCGGCCTCCGGCGCGGTGGTGTCGAATTCCCACAGGTCATTCGAGTAGGAGCCTGCGCATGGCGAGAACAGTTGTTTTGATAGGGGTGCCGCTGAAACTACATGCTTCCGCCAGCCGGCCTCCGGCGCCGTCGCGTCGAATCTGACAGCTCGTCCGAGTAGGAACTTGCACAGCAACCGCACACGTGTTCATGCAGCAGACTCCATGGAGGATCTTACAAGAGTCAGAACTGATGCAGATCAGCATTGTCCGCGCGACTGGGTGCCGGAAAGCTGTACACGAATATCAGTCACACTGCTAGAGATACACAGCGGCGTTCCACGGAAGGCTATCGATGAATATCGATGTTCAGCGTTCCGCTGCCAGAGATGCAGCGAGTAGCGTCTCACCCTGAAAACCCTACAAAAACCACTCGTGGCCGAGGTCTGTCGGCTCCACCTCGTCGCCAAACTGTCTACCTGCATCTACTTTCCAACACCAGCAATACGAATCATGCTGCTAGAGCTACACGAGCAGCGCCTCACCTGCCGCCTCATGGCCGAGGTCAGTCGGCTCCACCTCGCCGCCAAACACGAGCAGCCTGGTCGCCTCACCGCTGTGGTCTGCAAGGACGCCGTCAGACAGGTCAGCAACATGCAAAAACCACAGCACACTAGTAAACACGAGCAGCGTGGTCGCCTCACCGCTGTGGTCTGCCGGCAGGCAGTGCAAAAGCATGGGTAACACAGAATGAACCGTCTGCGCTGCCGGCCGACACCAAGCAACGGTGCCCAATATGCACAGATGCCCGAATGCTACCCTACCTGGTTTTATGAATATACTTCTTCTGGGGGGGAACAGATGTGATCCCTGCCCAGCGCGGCTGCCGCCACGCCGGTGACGCAGCGCACCAGTAGCTTTGCTGTCGCTGTTTGAAACTTGAATTGCCGCCAGGCCTGAGAACTCCAATATCTGAGGATTGGGACCAAGATAAAACAGAGAAGTAGATGATTCACCCGCCCTGTTTCCGAGAGACACCGCCGCCACACCCGCGACGCTGCGCGATGGCAGCTTCTGTTCTGCGCTCGACAGGTCCAGCTGCCGCCAGGCGCCGGCTTCCGTGTCGAAGGCGTGCATGTCGCCCAGCTCGTTGCCGTTGAAGCCCCCGATGACGTACAGGGTGCTGCCAGACGCCACAAAGCCCGCCCCGCCGCGCGCCTGCCGACAGGTGAAACAAGCCGTGACTGCCAGCGGAAGGATGGGCAGCAAGACATAATAGAAATTTTCATGCAACCTCTGCGGTGTCGACACCCAGTAGCCTGCTGAGCACCGCTGCTCGACTGCTGTGCTACGACAAACAAGTGCAGGACATGCTGCTGCGGTTTCTATAGTCATCGGGCTGCACGCGCCGGCACAGCGTCGCTGGAGGGTTCCTCATGATTTGCAACATCGGCAATACGAGACCCACACTCACCGGCACGGCCTCGCTGGAGGGCAGCTGCATCCACGAGTTGGCCTCAGCAGTGCTGCTCAGCATGTTTCCTGTCGTCTCAATGAATACCTTTTCCTCGAAAATGCCGCGCTGCGGTCACCGGCACGGCGTCGCTGGAGGGCAGCTGCGTTCGTGCGTTGGCCTTTGAATCATAGCAGCGGTTTGGCGTCGAATCGATGGGGATTGAGCTATAATTCACATCAGCCAGGCTGCGCTCACCGGCACAGCGTCGCTGGAGGGCAGCGCCGTCCATGCGTTGGCTGTAGGGTCGTAGCGGTGCAGCTCGTTCAGCCGGCCGCCCGCGCCGCAGCCGCCAAAGACGTACCTGCAAAATCGTTGAACATCAAATTAGGACTAGATGCACCATCGTGATTGACACACAATCGTGTGTCAGAAGATGTATCCTCGTGAGAGCCTCGGCCTCTGGCGAAGCTTGTCCAGCTGGCTGACTATTTAGGCTTTAGGGTTTAGGGTTTGTCCCGCTGGCTGACCGCCGCCGCAGCCTCCAAACATGTACCTGGACAGCCATACAGAAACTGCTACGCATGCAGATTATGAAGGTCGATCACAACCGGGCGTTGGACAGTGATCACAAACGGGCATCGGACAGTAATGCAGGTTCGAGCCGCCGCATCAAAGCATCATGCGAACAACACAACACAACACAAGTAGGTGCTTTCAATGCGCAAAGCACGCAGCCGCAGCAGATGCCATTGCAGTAGGAACAGATGGCGACAGGCTAGGACATTTAGGACACAGCAGTGCGGGCCCAGTGCCTCTGCCAAGATAAACCATAAACCCACATGGAGCCGTCGGCCGCCGCCGCCACATGGAAGCTGCGCGCCTGCGGCACATCCCCCGTTGCTTCCAGCTTCCTCCAGGCGCCTGCAGGCACGCGGAGGGCAAAATAAATGTCTGTGTCGACACTGAGTGTCCATGCGTGCCTGCAGCATGTCTCCCGTCGCCTCCAATCTCCGCCATGCACAAAGATCAACCTTTGTCACTGCATCACCCATAACTGTCGTCCAGGCATGTCGCAGCAACCTCAGTAGTCTTACAAGTAAAAGTTGCAAACGTCAGAATGCATTCAACACCTTGAAAGCACACGCATGCGCTCTGTTGGTGCGATGCATGGGCAGACACAGGCAGGAGTGCAGCCATGCCAGCCACACGGCAATCCGTCATGCCCAATGTTGTCGAGCCACTGCTGTGCTTTCTCTACCGCGTCTCACTGCCAGTCGAGAGCATACCTGAGGCAGTGTCCAGGACATGGAGGTCGTTCAGGCTGGAGTCCCCAAAGTCCTTGCCGGTCCGCCCGCCGAAAACGTACATGTTGTCGCCGATCGCGACGGCGGCGTGGCCAACCCGCCCGCAAGGCGCTTTGCCTGAGGTTCTGACTTTGCTCCACTGGCTGCGCATCGTGTCGTAGCGGAAGACGTCATTCGGCAGCGGCGTCCGCGGCTCATGCTCGCCGCCAAACACGTAGATCGAATCCTGCGCAGGTGGACACGCATGACTAAATATACAGTCGACGTGCACAGCAGTTGCTCCTAGCAAAACACGCAGATTGCATCCATACGGGCAGACAAGCAGCTCTGCCGCCATCCGTGCATGCTGCGCTTCCAGTCAATGCCCTCGCCACTGTGGCGGACCTGCGGAGTTCTGAGGGACCGATGACATGACATCATGGAGATTGCAGAGAGTGCAGAGCTGAGGCGCCGGCACACTCACAAAGCGAGCCTCGAGCGGCTCAAGTGGATCGTCTGAAACGGACGAGACATGCTCGCAGCAGACCTGTTGCAGGCACATCAGGGTGTTGTCTCTCTTAACTCAGATCACGCAGCATGCTTGAAGCCCTCTCGCAGTTCGCAGCTGAACTTGACAAGCATGGGCGCATCGGATGCATGGCACAGTATGATCGCATCTGGCACCTTCACGGCCACGACACTGTGACTGCTGCGAGCAGTGGGCACGCCTCCGCTGCCACTGGCTCGCTGCCAACCGTACCGCATGGCACCAGCAGGACCTGACCGTCACGTTGCGGACTCGATTGCACAGGTGCAGAATCAGGACTGGCCCGCTTGCTCCTTGTTGGTAGCGTCAGTCTGCTTGTGGAGGAAGATTTGCACAGCTGAAATGCCAAGTCCAGGGTTCGTGCTTAATTAAACCTCAGACGTGAAATGCGGAACGCGAAACTAAAAGTACCGTCGGCGAAACGTTTCGCATAGATGCGAAACCCTGTATCTGCCCTGATTCCCTACCGCAAGCTGGGAAATGCCCTGCTAA
>JAABUW010003788.1_pt1 | contig 21154 bp, 6 predicted proteins | sample 5560081 | NCBI WGS metagenome assembly JAABUW01 (sample SAMN10711882, study PRJNA513363) | rock metagenome | isolation source: Antarctica rocks | place: Antarctica: Victoria Land, Knobhead sud
TAAACAAAATCTTAATTAATATTGCTTCTATCTCTTATTAAGTTAAATTAATTAAGAAAAACTAATTTGCTTATTACAATAATTATAATAGATAAAAATTTGCTTATAAATATTATAGATACTAGATTAAGATAGTAAAAGAATATTAATTAAGATTATAAAAGAATAATTATCTATATTAATTATCTTAATACAATTATAAAAGAAATACTACAAGATAGAATATAACAATTATAAAAGAAATATTACAAGATACTATAATATTAAAGAGTACAACAATTATACAAAACTATAACAAATATTTATTAAGAGAAGAAAGATTAATATTCTTGCTAATATAATAATCTTTAATAATAATATAAGAGATATTTTTTAATTTTATTTTTTTTAAAATAAAGTAAACAATATCTATTTCGCGACAATTAATATTATATAAATAAGAATAATAACAAAAATTATAATAATAATAAGATTTATAACAAAGATAATATTTGCACTTTAATACTTAATTGTTGTATTGCAATTATTAAGATAATTAATAACTTTATTTTTATAGAAGTCTCTAATATTGTTAGATTTGTTAATTGTAATTTAGAAGAAAATTGTAATTAATATTGTCTTTTTATAACAAGTTAGTTTGTTATCTCTATATATATTACTTCTCGCAAGTATTTATAATATACAACTATCTTATAGATACTTTTGACGCAATTAATTTAGATTCTATTTTTTAATAATTCTAGTGTATTGCGTACTTAGAGATTACTTTAAAGATATAGTACTTAATATATACTTAGAGATTGTAACAACAATATAGCAATATTATATATTATATTTAGAGATTGCGCACAATATATTGCTTATATTAAACTAGTATATCTATATATAACAATATAGTATGCAATATAGATTACTGAATCTCTTGCGCAAGATATATAATGTCAAACTTTGTACTTACAATTACTACTAAATAGAGTTAGAAGAAATCGATCTTAAGATTTAGATATAATATTTTCGTATTAGATCGAAATATATATACAAATACTATTGTAACAAAACAAAATCTAAATTAATTGCGTTAAAAGTATCTGCAAGATATTTACGCGTTAAAAATATTTGCGAGAAATAATATATATAGAGATAGCAAACTAACTTTCTATAGTTTTAATAATTAAAGACTTTAAATTTGTCTTATACTTTGCAATTAATTCTTTTGTATTATTAAATACTTAAATAGAATATTAAATATTATATTTGTTGTTGTAGTTTTCTTATTTAACTAGATAGTAGAATCTATTGTGTGCTACTTGCTTGTTAAGAAGATATTCGATTTTGTAGTTAAGAGCGTTAAAACTTATATGCTTGTTCTCTATTAGCAACAAGTTATAGTTTATAAATCTTTTATATAAACTAAGATCTAAAGCGATTAATTTCGATTAAGATATTAATATAATTAAGTAAATTCTTATAATTGAAGATAGTTACAACTTGAATGCAAGACTATCGATCTTCTTAAATACAACAAAGAATTTGACTCTCTAGTAAAACAACTTGTAATTAGATAGTTTAAGAATAATATATTCTTAATAAAGTTTAAGATATATTTTATCGCCAATGTTGATTTAAAGTGTTTAATAAACATTGTTAGCGTTGCAAAAGAACACATTGAGTCTCGAGAACATCGTTCGACACGAATTTGCCGCACTTTGTTGGAGCCAGACGGTCTTTGCACTTCATAAACTGTCAAGCTTGTCGATTCAAAACAGCAGATCAAAGAGTCGGCCAAACTGCGCAATAGTGTGGGAGCATTTGATGTTTCTAGCGGAAACCGCACTGTCAATTACAGAGGCTGAAATTGAAAGCTTCGTGAGCGATCTTCAGAAAACTTACGAATTCCTCCATCTCAACCTACATGAAAGCAAAGACACGTTCAGCGACACAAATGCGGCCATATGGTGGAATGCGGAGGTGACGAACTCGAATCTGATTGGTCTGGATGTCCTTCACTCATCGTGGACCAGTCTTGGAAACCTTATACTGGACAGTCCGTGCAATGCACCGTCGCTTATGATGGTCAATGCGTTTCTGGGACGTTTCACGAGTCTGTTGAAAGAGATTGGATGCAAAACCTTATACTATCCCTCAATCGCTCTTCCCTCCTGGAATCGATCCGAAACAGCCTTTGCCGCTATACGGCAGCTGCGTGAGAAAGAAATCCTTAATGATGTGAGATTCGAGGCTGAAGGAAGTGTAATCTCCGCTCACAACGTTATCCTCGCCAGTCGATCTCTATACTGCGACAAGCAATTCCACGGATCGTGGGCCTTTGAATCCGAGAGCAGTACGAACAACAAACCCGTCAAATTAGAAGACATGACGTACGCGACTCTCAAGATCCTGATTGAATACTGTTACGACGATCATCTCGATTGGGCCGCTGGCATGCATGTTCAAGATGAAGATGACTTGTCAGTAATTGCTGAGAAGCTCGATGCATTACTCGATGTTCTTGTAGCTGCAGATCGATGGCTGATGCCTGACCTGCATCTCGACGCCCATCGACAGGTGGTTCGCGGCATCCGGTTCTTCGTTCGGCCCGAGAATGTCAAGCAAGTGGGAAAGGTAGCTGACGAGGCAAACGCAGAGGAATTGAGGAAGTACTGCGAAGAATATAGCATCGAGAATGCAGAGGCTGTTTTATTGGCAAGTGTGGAGGATGGATGGATGGAGTCAACGACAACGCAGGGAATTTGCACTCTTGGCTCAATGTGTCTACTACATGAATCTGCTCCTCGTATGCACACTCTCTATCTTCAGAACCTTGCAAGAAACACAAGCACTCACAGTGTAAATATCAGGCGCTCGCTCAACGTAGTCGCGACTGCCGTGTCCTAGGCTGAAACTTAAATAACTTTATTCAAAATACTTCCTTCCCGAACGTGAAATATAGGGTTCGGCCCGCGCCGCTATAAAGTGCTTCAAAGAACTTTCTAGAACCATCATCAGCCCGCTATTTTCGGAACATGGGCCACGGTTGAAGGTAGCCACTGGGCCTATATTAAAGCTTCACTATCTAAAGTGGCTAGAATTCTTTTTGATAACTTAAGGACTACCTACGAGACTCAGCAACCATTCAGATAGATTGAAGATGTCCACTTCCCATACGCCTAACACTTTGCGGTCCTACTGTTTTCGTGGTAGCGACGTGCTTGCCTGAAGACTAACGAGATCCACTTCTATTCATGCGTGTCGTACTGAGCCTTCCTATTGCAATGCGCATGGCCTTGACATTCTCAATATTCCTGTCGACACTTTCTTTCTGTAAAACCTTCATAAGGTCGACTGCAAAATCTCCGACCTCGCGAGCGGCTTCATGAAGAGTTCCCGCGAACGCCGGAAGTTTTACGTATAATTCGGCTGCTTCCGGGACGACAATCTGTCTTGCTTCATGGTCTCGAGTGGCGTATATCTATTGAATGTAATGGACGAACTCGCCAGGTGGCCTTTTGGATTGCAGTTGAGACCTGAGCAATCAATCCAAGAGCAAGTATTCCCAGACCTTTTATTTTGAAACGACGCGCAAGGGAAGCCACTGTTGAGTGTAGAAGTACTTCAGGTCGGTCATCTAATGGTGGCGCTTTTTGAGCGAATCATTGATGTGGCAATATGAGTCGAGAACGTGTAGGAAACGGCGGGTGAGTTGCGTGGTGTTTTGTTGGACCCAGTACCTGTGCAAAGCCAATCGCTCGGAGCCAGACATCTCCTTTGAATTACCACCGAGAAGCTCCGGAATCGGACGAGTTGAAGTAATGCGCTTGGGTGCTCCTTTGACCCAGCTATTCAAAATATTGAACTTCCTACCGCGTCATTTCAATACCTCCGAAGCCTTGAGGCTCACTCCTTCCATTGTCTCCTTGGCCTGTTCATTGGTGGAGGTCTAGTTCGAGGAGCATGTTACAACCGCGAGGACTCGGACTTTCTTGCGGAAAAGGACCTCAACGGTCACCAGGTAAGCAGCCGGATAGTTTGTTGATAGGACTCCCGTACTGATTGATCGTCTGCTTCAGATCAAGAACATTGTATCTACGGCTCACGCTCTAGCGTCTCGAAAGAGAGATTGGGTAAAAATATCTCATCTTGAGGTTGCTATTGCCGCGGGCAAGGAGTTCGAATGTGACTTTTAAGGGGCAGGTCAAGTTGACAACATGCACTCTTATGTATGACTGTCTCCTATTACTGGCTGCGTTCGAGCTTTCCTACTTGTCTGTACACATTCTTTATTGGGGATGAAATCGAAACTGGAAGACGGAACCAAGTCAATAGTCGACTTAGCTGAGTGGAATTCCAATCAAAAGTAATATGAGACGCTCTTTAACAAATAGCCTATCGACGGTTATAGGACGTCCCACACCCTTCTCATGTGCCAAGTCACACGCTGTGCGTCCGCCACTGTCGACTGCGGATGCCAATGCCCTTTCATCGATCAAGAGCTTGGTCGCATTGTCTCTTAGATAAAAAACGCGTTACTATTGCCCACGCTCTAGCTACGACGATAGCCACCCCGGGTAGCGTTCTACCATTTCCTACAGTCGCTCAAGGTGAGCGAAAACTTCATCCGTGAATTCAATGGCACGAGCATCATGGAGAGTCTATACCATTGACCTCGTGATTCACAAGGTCTGAAATTTTCATGCAACTTTGGTTATTGGCGTTGGATTTTGGATGGCACGGACTACCATCATTTTACTACCTGATATCAAACGGCCATATTCTCCTCAAGTCCTCCTCGTTCATCGACTGATCTTCGATGCTCTCAGCACTTCGCATCGCCTGCACCAACTCGCCGAATGCCTTCTGGTGCGCCACTTCCGTCACTTCCCATGAGTCTGTCGGGACCCATCCATCTGGCGTGGTGTCCAGAAGACCTATCAACCTCCGTTTTAAATCATTCGCAATGCAAAAGCTTTGGAACTCCTTTTGGTGCTCAAGCAATTCAACCGACGTGGGCAATGCATACGGGCAAGCGCCCGCGAGACCAAGCTCCTTCCAGCGGCTGGAGATGTCGATCAATTCGTGCCTAAAAGCTGCAGCACCATCCCTCCACGTCCTGTGACAGTAACGGAAAGGTCGAAGTAGATCATCATCAAGTGCTCTTGCTGCGTAGAGCTTTGGGGTCAGACCCTGCAGGCAGGCATCAAAAGCCTGTTTGCAGAGAGCGGCCTGTATTTCTGCGGGATTTTCTTCTGGCGAAGCGTCGGTCATAGGTGCGGCGAAATCTGGTACGTAATCTGCGTACTCAAAAGCTGGCTCAATGCTAGATGATTGCCAATCGATAAGATTCGTAATGACGGAGGGATCGTCGTCCGAAACAAAGATATTTCTTTTATGCAGATCAGCATGGCAGAGGGTGGCCGTGGCTGCTCCCCGAATACGAGGATCCTTGGCCAGCTTTTGGATGATCCCACGACCAGCATTCAGTAGACGGGTATGCGCTGCCACGGATCCATGAAAGGGCGGCTTATCAGCAAGCGCAATCGGTCCAGATGGAAGACGGGAAAGACCAGTGTCGATGAGGCCGTCACAGTATGCTGTAAGATGGGACCCTACGCAGGCCAGTCAGCTGATATGTTGCGTAGGTTTAGAACGACAGAACTCACAGGGCCCTCTATTGGGCTTCGTCGAATTATAGAATCTCGCTTCGCCGACATTGCAGTCCCAATACCTGGTTCCGCAATGGGGTCCAATACAAAAGCCTTGTGTCAATGGCAGCGTGGAGGTTGAGTGGAGAGGGGCATCGGCAAAGTATAGGCTTCCATACGCAGGAAAGTCGATTGCCGCTATTTGCTGAATACTTATACAAATGGCGCGGATGCAAGCGATCTGCTGCTCCCCGGACATCTTTGGCCATTTCTGGTGCAATTGAACACCAGTGGCATGTTCCATAATAATATATTCACTGCCGATGGCATTTGAGGGGTCGTCGCTCCAGTCAAGAATCTTTGGCGTTGGCACGGTCGTGTTGGACTGGACTGGACAGCACGCGAGGACTTAGTTACTAAGCTTCGTCCAGGAGGAGGTCTCAATCTCACCGTACATGATAGTGGCTACTTCCGAGTTGGTGGTCAGCCTAGCTGGTCCTGCCACGGATGTGGGTAGCCTCGCAACAACACGCCTAGCATTATCGCAGGTGAAGATGAAAATTCGATTGTATCCCCCTTCCTTTTTCTCGTATCTTGCAATGGAGGTAGCGCCAGGACACAATTCGATGACTCTACGGCGGAGCGCGTCGAAGTCAACATTCAAGATTCGCGAGTTGCGCTCCAGCTCGTCACGACGAAGCCATCTCCCGCTCGTATGTTTACGAGGATCTAGACCTGTATCTATGTTAGCACAGTGGGTATTGTAGCGAGATGAGGAGCTTATACTATCATCCGACGCCAGGCTAGTTGTAGGGTGAGGATTACAGGCGTCCACACTGTCGGTCATTGGTGCGTACAATGTCGAGTAACGGTGTGGAAGACGTCTGGTTCTGGAGATGTAGGATATGATCGAGAACTTGTTGATGTATGGGAAACGAAGCATCACTGGGCGCTGCGCATATCTCCAAGTGGTACGGATCATACAGCTTCGCTCCACTGGAAGTCGTCGTATGACGAAGCATGGCAAGTGGTCTCGCTTTTGCAAACGCGTAGAAAGTCCTCCCCTTTCGAACCCAAGGATATTTGCAACAGCTCAGGAATTTTGCCTCAGTTCTAAGAGTGAAGTTGCCAAGCCCCTAGCGGGTCGGCATGCGAAGTCGCTGACTAACATCAGGAGCGCTTTCACGTCTGAGTCCAAAACCCTTGATTACGGGCCCAAATTGCGTAATATTTGATAGAGTACGCGAAAAATACATTCTTGACACAAAATTAAAGTCTAGCGTGTTATAAACGTTTTATCTTGGCATTTCTATTATAGATTCGCTTAGATTGATCGTCGGGTCGGATTTCGGTTCCAACTATTGAAACCGACCCGATCCGACAATTTCAACATTAGAAATCGAATTAAAATCCAAGTTAATTTCTACTTTTTTAAAATCAATCCGATCCAACTCGAGTAAATTTTCGATTGCAATATTAGGAATTGAATCGAATTGCCAAGAACGTTAAGATTACTAAAAATAGTATAATATAAGTTTGAATTTAGATTTTTTATTATTTTTTAGATAATATACAATAGTAATATATAATTAGATTAATTGTTGAATCGAGTTTCGGTTCTAACTATTAAAATCGACTCGACTCGACAATTTTAATATTAGAAATCGAATTAAAACTTAAGTCGATTTCTACTTTTTTAAAATTAACTTAATTTAAGTTAAGTTAACTTTTAATTTTAATATTAGAAATCGAATCAAATTATTAAGAAATTAAAAATTATATTATTATATTAAGAATTACTATTTTAAGATCTATATAATTATAATATATTATTAAGATTATAGTTTGCTATGTTATTAGATTATAATTACTTGTTAATATAAAATCTTGCTTAATTTATTTTATACTTATATTATTCTTTTGTATTATTGTTTTATTTTAGAAATTTTTTCTTTAAATTATTTAAAAATATTGTTTATACTATTTTCGATTGCAAAATATCTAATTTTTTAAGAGCTTCTAATTAATAATTATCTTTATTTGAAAATAATTTTAGTAAATCTATTTTTGCAATTTACTATTTAGTACTTTATATTTTAATTAATTTGTAAATTAATTTAATTAAAATTTTAATTGTATATTTAATACTAGAAAAAGAGAATTTTAAAAAATATCGAATAAAATTTTAAATAATTTTCTATTATTTAAACTAAGAAACAAAAACAAATATATCTATTTCGCGAAATAAATTAAGTATTACTCGAATCAAATTCGTTTAATTTGAGTTAATTCGAGTTATAAATTAAGCATCTAGTAGATACAATTCGACTCGAATTTCTTAATTCGAGTTTAATTTTTTTTTAACTAAAACTCGAATTCGATAACGCGCTAAGTTCAAGATAAAAAAAATTATAATTTTAGATATTTTTTTATGTATTTAGAAATCAATAAGCAACTTAATAAAATATATAGATATATAGTATTCGTATTTAATATATTGCAATTTATTGTTTATACTAGATTTTAAATATTTGTGTCTAAAAGTTTTAAAGTCTTCGATTATTTAATATAGTTTTTTAATGTTAATTTCGAAAACTTAAAATTAATAATTATTTTAAAATTTATATTGTATTGAGTCTTATTTAAGCTTTTTTTATTATTCTTTATATCTTTTTCGTTATAAACATTATTTATAATTTTGAGTTTCGCAATTTTTTTTATATATTTTTAGACGCTTAATGTTTTTACAATATCGTATCGATCTTTATTTTCTTTTGCGTTAAACAATAATTTTGTAGTGCGTTTAATATAAAAACTATTATATATTAAATTCTCTTTGTTAAATTTGATTAGAGACAAAGACATATATTTTAAAGATATTAGCTATTGTTTTTAGCAAAAAATTACATACTTACAATCGAAATATCTTAATAAACGTATAGAATTTAAGTCGAGTTTTATTATTGTTAAGCGTTTGATATAAATTGTCGCACGGAAGCTCTTTAACTTAAAAATTAATAAAAAGATAAATAGAATGCAAAACAAATTAAACAATAAATATATTTTTAATTATAAAAGTTACGATTACTTAAACACTATTTTGTAAACATTTAAGAGCATTAAGTTATTAATATAGTTTTATTGTTAAAATTCTTAAAATTCGAACAAAACTATATTAAAAGCTAAAAACTTGTTACTTTAACAAAATTAAAAAGATTAAAATTTTTAATAATTTATATTTACTTTTATATCAACGCAAGTAAACAATTGCGAATAAATTGTTAATCTTAGTTTAATATAATATAATATAAAAGAATTTATTATTAAACTTAATTTATCTTTGTTTTACTTTATCAATATTAGTAATTTTTAAAAAAGTAGTTTTTTTTTATTTATATATAATTTGTTACACATCTAGCTAGCAGATTGCTTTACTCGACGAGTTCTACTCGACGAGCTGCGCTAGTTTCTAAGGGGACTAGCTCGACGAGTAGAGATAGATTTGCGCATAACTAGGTAGATAATTAATTCAACTATCTATTACAACTTGCTTAGTGCTTGCTTTGTCTATTTCTTGCTTTGCTTTTGTAACAAATAATAGTTTCAAACAATATATAGAGTACTTCTTTATCGCTAACTTATTGCATTAGTTGATCGACAAGCTATATCAATTATCTTGTTTTTTGCTAAATTTGATATATTAGCTTATTAATTATTTTAATTATTTGTTAAGCAAATCTTTGTATTGAAGACAATTTACTCTTGTTTAATATTTGTCGAGTTATACAATTGATTCGCAAAACAATTTGTCAAGTTACGCAACTAATTTGCAAAGCAACTTATTGTCGTTAATTAGTTTGTTTATTTTTTAGCTTATTTGCAAATCTTATTTAAATCTTGCATTTATCAAATACGCGATATTTATCTTTTATTAGCTCTTGTCTTAAGCTAACTTTATACACAAAGAAGAAAGTATCTATATTAGCTTATTAACTTCTTGCTTTTCTATTTACTAATTATTAATACTTAGCTTATCTTTTATTCTTTACTTAATAAGTTGTTGTTAAAATTGTTAAACAAGCTTTTTACTCTTCTTTATTTTTTGTTTAATTAACTCGCAAACATAGAATTTATTTAATAGAAAAGTCTCGCATTTGATTTGCAAAATAAACTACTAACAAATTTCTCTTTAAACAAATTGTTAAAAGATTCGAGACAACTACTTAAAATATTAACAAATATACTAATCTTATTGTTCTATTAACTTTCGAAGACTTGTTAACGATCTTAAAATTCTTAAATAAGTACAAGAATTCTAAGCTTATTGTTTTAGCTTTTTTTATTAAATTAATTAACTCGATTGTTACTATTCTATTAGACAATTTGTATTTAAGTAATTTATCTTCTTCTATTAAATTGATTGACTCGACTATTATTAGTCTATTAGATAGTTTGTATTTGTGTAATTAGTTTACTATAAGCAGTAAGTTTTACAATTAATCTAGAAATTTAAACAACGTCTCTTTTAACAAATTAGCAAATTGTTTTAAATCGAATATTTGTTATTGAGCATTTTTTGTTTTATATAGAAATTGCAACAATTACAATAGAGTAACAGATTTATTTAGTAATCTTTCTAGAACTTGTAAACAACAAGAGTTTGTGTTTGTTTGCAAAAACAACTTGTTATATATAAAAGTATCAAATTATATTAAAATAGTAGAAGAAATTACGTCGACAAAACAAGTCGACGCTTTAAAAATTGTAATTGTCGAGCAATTTTTTTCTTTAAACATATAGAGTTATTTTGTTTTTAATATTTAAAACATATTTATTGTCTAAGACTTACAAAGTTAGTCTACTTTATTTACTTAGTCTTTTATTTATTAGATATCGAGCAAGTAGCACAATATTAATTAGACTCTTTCTAATTATTAAATGTTAAACAAGTAGCACAACTTTGAGTAGATTGATCTCGCTTAATAGATATCGAGCAATTAGTATAGTTTTAATTAAAACGCTTTTAACAATTAGATATTGTTTGCGTTTAAATACTCGATTAGTTTTGTTACTTACTTATATATTTATAATAATACTATCTATAGTCAATTGAGTTAGTCGAGAGATTTGAAAACTTGTTAAGAAGACAAAGCATTTATATCTTAAATAATAGAGTAGTTGCGTAAGTTAATGCGTCGAGAAATTTAATAGTTCGATTAAATTAACAAGAATTTTTAAAGATATTGTTATTTAAATAGAAACAATAATTAAGACAATTCGATTACTTTAATTAATTGTTTTAGAATAGCAAATTTAGAATTTTTTTATTTAGACGCTTCGAAGAGTTATAAATTAGATAACATTATCTTTGTAAATAAAGAGACAATCTATCGAGAGATCTTTACATTTGTCGAACAAGTAAAGAATTATATTTATATAATCGACAAAATTGCAATAAAAAATAATTTATTATTGTGTTTTTGTAATATTGCTATAATTTGATATTTAAAGAAGATTAAAGAATTTAAGCGCAAAATATTTAGAAGTCTTTTACTTATTAACTTTATCGACAAACTAAAAATGCAATTTAAAATAAAAATTAGTAAAGTTTTTAACAAATTTATTTTCGAAATTTTTACAACAAAGAATGCGTAAAATAATTGTAAAATAAGCGATTTTCTTTAAAATATTATTTTGTACTTTTAATTAATTGATATCTTTAATTTACAAAATCAACTTATATAAGTTTGAAATTAGCTTAATTTAGAGTTGTATTTAATAATTATTATATTAATAACTTATACAATTGTTTAAGATTTTATTAAAAAACTAAATACGAAGAAAGAGCTATAGAAGACAATAATAAATATTTGTTAATTATCGACTTAAAATTGCGATTGCACTCAAAAGTTTAAGAAACGCAATAACAATCTTAGAAATAACAATTAATAGTAGCAAATTTGTTAATTATTTGTGTCTTATTAATTACGTTTTTCTTATATTTTGCGTTCTATTTACTTTAATTTATATTAGTTGTTTACAAACTATTAAATTCGTTTATCTTTGCAAAATGTATCTAATTTTAATAATTAGTATTGTTTTGTTATATTGTTGTCTTCTTTCTTTAAATATTTTGCTATTATTGTTGTTAATATCGAGACGCAATTGAATAGCAAAAACAAAAATTTGTTTCTTCTTAAAACAAGTAATTGTCGTATCGAAAATAGAGATTAACAAAATTATAATAATTATTAATCTCAAAAATATTAGTCGTTCTATTAATTGTTGATATATTAGCAATTATTTTATTAGCAATTTAAATATTAATTTTTTATCTTGTCGACATATTAATTAGTTGTTGTATCGACTTATTATATAAATTCTTTGTTATATAATAACTTATATTATTCGACTTAATTTTACAACGTTTTTGCGTACTACTTAGAAATCTTGCAAAACAATATCTATTATACTAAAGAAGATTATTAGAGAAAATTTTTATCGAAAGAACAACGCGAGAACTTGTCGATAATTATTGATATCTTTTACGTCGATTTGAAGATAAAACTTTTGTTATTTAAACAATTTATTTGCACGAAATGTTATCGTGTTTTTTAGTCAACTAACAAGCTTTTTCAATACATTAAGAAAAGACACAATTTTGAGTATTAAACAAGACAAACGTTTGTTCAAATCTTTTACGTCGACAAAGCGATAATAAAATTAAATTAAATTATTAACAATTTAAAACTAATTGAGTCAAATGCTAAAGCAATAGTTAATATAAACTTAATCTTTTGTTTATATTATTACGTTATTATTTTGCTAAGATTTGTTTAACAAAGCTTGTTGTACATTATATGCGTAAATATCGAATATACTATAATTTTTATCGATTGCAAGTTTTTTAAGAATCTTGTATTAAATCTCTCTATTAAAAAGACACAAATATTTATTTCTATTTGCGATATTAATATTGCGAAACACTTAATCGATAATTATTTTGTACTAAATATATATATTAAAGACTATATACGCGATAGAGAGTCTATTGCGCACATTTGTTAAGAGATATATATTGTCGATAATTTTAAAATTAAATTGTTACTTAATATAAATATTATAGCTTTCGAACAAATAATTGTTAATCTTAATATTAAATAGTTTACTCTAAATAGTTGTTAAAAACTAACAACTAGTCTTAACGTTACAACACAAAATAATATTAAAATTCGTTAAGTCTTAAAATCGAAATATAGAATAATTGTTAATACAAATAGTATTGTTAGAGTGTTTGTTCGAATTAATTAGCTTCTATTAGATTGTAATTTTTTGTTTAAGTTAAATCTTATCGACGTTTATATATACGTAATAAATATCTTATTGTTGGCAATTTATATGCGCAACAAAAGCTCTTTGTTAATTATTGTTTATAAGTTGATAAATCTTAATCGTCTAATTAAGTTCGAAAAGCAAAATTGCTATTAAATTAGCTTCGACAAATATAGTTAAGTTGTTAAAAATAATATAAAAGTAGAAATATTGTCGAACAAATATTAAACAATTTTATTTAATAGTATATATATTTGTAACTTATTAATTAAGATAATCGAACTTCGCATTCTTGTCAATAAATTTGTTGTTTTTTGAAAAAACAATAATAGAATTATCAAGTTAACAAAAGACGACTAAATAATTGTTTTACTAAATAACAATTAAAACTTTACAACAATTCTTAAAATAATACAAAAAGTCTATTTGCTAGACAAACAAAACAAAATAGTAATTAATAAAAAATTCGACAAACTTTATTAGCAAAAAAAGATAAAGTAATTTACGCAATTAATTTTTTTTAATTTCTTGATCTTTGTTATTTAATATACAATTAACGACTCTAATAATTAGTTTGCTAGAAAGTATTAAATAATTACAAATATTAGAGATCTAAACAAACCAACAATTATTAATAATTACTTAATATCTATATAAAGTAATATTATAACGTAGTTGAAGAACTACAATTATATAAGCTTAATAAATAATCTTGTCTTTTTTCTTTAGTTTATAATAGTCGAACAAGATTGTTACAAGTTTTTGTTTATTATTTATTGAGACAAGAAACAACTTAATATTGTTGCTATAAAATTTAAAAACTTCTCGACTTATATACAACAAATAATAAATAAACAACTGCGACTTCTACGCGAGTTTTGCAAAATATATATTAATAATATTGTTATTTTCTCTAAATTTTTTACAAATTATTTCGATTATTTACAAAATCTCTTTATTAAGTTTGTTAAGCTTTAAATTATACTAAGTTCTACAAAAATCTATCTTAATTATTCTAGTATTATTTTGCTTAAGCAAAAGATCGATATCTTCGATTTATCTATTATTAAGAAATAGATTGTCGCAATTAAGATTATTTAATTTCTTAAAAATTTTAGAGCGTTAAAAATATATCTAAATTTTGTTAATTATTAATACGACAAAATTGTTTAATATATATAACGCGTCAACTTATTGCAATAGAAAAAGACACAATTGTTTAAGAATTTGTTTGCGCAAAATAGTTAAAAGCGTAAAACGTATTTTTGAAATACTTCTATTAAATAGTTATTAAACTTGTTAAGTTTTTTTTATTAACTTTAGCGTGCTCTTACAATATCAAATTTCTTTATTTATTTCGATATTAATTGTTGTTTGTTTATAAGACTTAATACAACAAAGAAACAAAAATACAAGATTAAAATCTATTATATTAAAGACAATTCTATTAACAATAACTTTCGAAAATCTAACATTTAGTATACATTGTTTTTGTTTAAAATATTAAGTATTGTCGAGTCTTATTACTAATCGATAAAATTAAAGATTGCTTGCTTAATTTAAACAATCAAAAAAACAAAATATCTAATTAAGACTTTTAAGTAATTAATTATTGTCTATACAAATTACTTGATTATGTTTAATATTGTTAAGCAAACGATTTTGTTGTTATTTGTTACAAACAAGCTTAATCTTAGATTTATATACGTATTACAATATTTCTTGCAATTTAATTTTGATATTTGACACAAAACAAGTTGTCTAAATACAATATTTAATATTTTATCTTAGTTGTTAATATTAATTAATAAAGAGAGAGCAAATAATATTAAAGAGTTCGACAAAGTCGATACTTTTATATTTGAGATCGAAGTCTTAAAAGTAAGCAAACTTATTAAACAAATTTTTAGAAAAAAGAAAAATCTAGTTGTATAAACAATTTTTGATAGAACAATATTCTTTTATATTTGCTTAATAAAAATAAGCGCTAATTTTAAAAAACAATTGCTTGACGTCTATATTAAATTTGTTAAGTAAACAAAAATTATAAACATTGTTTAGAAGTTTATTATGTTGTCAAATATACAATTCTTTGTAAAAAATAAGTTGCTATACTATACAAACTATGTTAATCGAAAGAAACTTTATCTATTAAAAAAGTTCGAAAAAAAGATTTTTACTTAAGTATATAACAAGAATTATTACGTCGACTTTACTTGTTTATATAAAACAATTTTTATTAATTTTTATTTTTGCAAGTTAAGCAATTATCTATAGCGTTACGTAATATATTGTTAAGAGTGCAATTTCTATTAAACAAAGCGTTATTAATTGTATAATGCTTTAAATTCTATTACTAATTTTTTAATGTTTTTCTATATAATAAGCTTCGATTTTATATTGACTTTATCAAATAAGCAAGATATAAACGTTGTACTTATCGCAATATATAAATTTTTCAAAAAGATTATAATTATAATCGATAAAAACACGCATATTGCTAAGAATTGAATTAATATAATAATAGACAAACTTATAGATTAAGAAATATCGAAAACTTTTATACACAATTGTAATAGAAAGTTTTTGTTCGAGTTCTAACATATTGTATTTAAGAAACTCGATATTAACTTTTTAATCTTTGCTATATATTATTTTTAAATCGATAATCAAAGTAAAAGAACTAATTAAACAATAGAGCTTGTTCTTTGCTATACAATAGCAAACAATTTTAAATTTGATTAAATATCTTTTCTCTTAATTCTTCGAATACAATTAAACAATTTATCTAGTTTCTTTATTAATGTTTTGTTAAATAAGATAGTTATAAAATTCAAAATTAAAGATTTTTTAATCTTCTTTAAATTTAACAATTAACAAAAGAATTAATTCGAAAGAAGATTAATAAATGCAACAAAAACTAAAATTGCAATTGTCTAAATTAATATAACAACAAAGAATTTCTACAATAAATATTATCAATTTCTAACTTTTTAAGTAGACAAATAAGCTTTTCTTTGTTTGCACAAAAGTTATAGTTTGTCTTTTGTAAAATCGACAAAATTAATTATTTAATAAATTGATTTTTTTACAGTTCTCGAGCGAAAAGATAATCTAGTTTATAAACTTAACTTGTCTATTAATTAAAAGATTTATTTAGTTATCTTTATTATTAATTTAGAGTTAATCTCTAAAGAAGACAATTTCTACAATTGTTTGCAATCTAATTATTCTAAATTAGTTACAAAATTTAATAACAAGTAATATGTCTACAAAGTTGAATTTTTTGTCAATTATCAACTTTGTTGTTACAATTGTAAAAAATCTATTTCGAAATATTTAGTTTGTTAAAAAAACTATAAATTCGAGTTCGATTATTAATACAACAAGAATTTGCTAAACAAAATCAAAGATCTTGTTCAAAAATACAAAATAAAATATAACATTTTTATTAATAATACTATACAACATTTTAATCAATCTATAAAGTTTATTGCAATAAAAGACTCGATTAAAAAAATTATATTTATAATATTGCAACACTTTTTAATTAACAAAATTAAAAAGATTTTACAACAAGATTGTAATTGTTTTCGAAAATTATAAAACAAATATTTTTGTTAAATCGAAATATTAAACAAGCAAGCTATTATTAATTAAACAACTTTCAACTCTATTAATATAATTTAGATCGATATCTATAACAAGCTATTGTATTACAACTTTCAATTTCTTAAACAATGCTAAACAATTAATTTTTGTAGCATTATATTAGTAATAATACAAAGTATAAATGTTGATCGACGTTCTTGTTAATATATTGATAAGATTAAATAATAGAATTCTATTTACTAGACGCGTAATTTTAAATATTATTAATACTTACTTAATAATTTCTTCTTTAAGATTAATGTTACGACCCTAGCTCGTTACAGCTGGTATATACCCTACAGAGCAGTCTGTAGGATATAGCACGGATACCTGCATGCTCGACGGCTTGGCAGGCGAGCATTGCTCGACACGCTAGTGGGCGAGCTCGACATGCTCGACAGCGAGCAGAGCGAGCAGAGCTCGACATGCTCGACAGCGAGCAGAGCGAGCAAGGAGGATCTCCTTTAGTATATAGATCTCCTAGAACACGACTCCCTTATGGATCGTGTTCAACTCATCTATCAAGTTATCCCCTATCATAGATACAAGCTGCAAACCCTTGTTACCAAGTGATTGCTTGCATTGCCTGAAGACGCCTACAGACCTCTCCAACAGTACCAACCTACCCTGATACTCTAGTCACCTAGATAGCAGCGTAACAATTAACAATTTATCTAATTTTATAACTTAGCAAATTGCGAAAATTTATTACTTGCTTGCGCGTTATCTACTATCTTTATCGATTGTCTAACTTGCTAAGTATTATATTGTTATTATAAAACTTCTTAAGTTTGTCGATATATCTATAATTGTTGCTTAGAAAGTTGTAACAACTTGTCAAATTAAAAAGCACAAACAACAACTTGTTATTTAAAAGAATATAACAATTAAAAAAGCTAGAAAACAAATTATCTTTATTGACTTCAAACAATATGTCGAACACGAGATTATTAAAGACAAGAACAATAAAAATTAAGATAGTAACAACAACAAGAGCTTGCTTGACTATAGTTATTTAAATGTTTAAGCTTTTTCGATATTTGTTCAAAACAAAATCAAAAATTGCGACAATTTTTTTATTATCGAAATATACGTTTGTTACTTTTTTTTAAGAGAATTGAAATTTCTTGTTTTTAGAAGTAAAGTATTTAAAATAGCAATCAAAGACAATTATTTAGCTTTAAATTGATTTAAGTTTAATATTAAACTCGTTAACTTAATTAACAATAACAACAAGATAATTTAATTTTAAACTTTTATTGCGTTAATTAATTTTAATATTGTTTGCGTAATTCTTGTCGAAATCAAAATTAGCAAAAGAGATCAATTATAGTTAGCAATCTTTAATATCAATAACAATTTACAAATATCTCGCAAATTATTTGATATTTTTGCAATTATAAAATATAAAGAATTGCTTTATATATTGATCTATAAACAAAAGTATTAACTACACAACAAAAAGATTAATATTATATCTATTGTATCGAACGCTAGTTATCGCATTATAGAGATCGACAATATAGCTATAAACTTAGTAAAGAACAAAATTTATACAACAACAAAATTCGTATTAATTTTATTTATAGTTAAGAAGTTTCTACAAATTTATGCGTAAGATATTGTAGATTAAATAAATCTAATAAGCTATAGCAATCTCTATATCGACTTTGTTTATATTAAGTTTATTAAATTTAAACTTAAAGCTATTAAGAGTAAATTTTAACTTAAGAAGATTATCGATCGAGTTAAACAAAAATTACGAAAAGTATTTGACGCATCTATATTAGTTAAAATATACGCGAAAAAGAAAATAGTACGTATTTCGAACTTTAATTACAAATCAATTAAGTATTACAAACTTGTCGACTTATTTAATAACAAAATTAAAATCAATTGTTCTAATAGATTAATACATATATTGTATTCGCAAAATAACGCGAAGAATAACAAGTTCTTTTTGAAATATAAAACAAGTATCTCTTTAATAAACAACAAAAAAAAACTACAAAAACAAATTTTTGTCTTGTTGTTTTTTTTGCGCAATACGTCGACAAGCAATACAAAGACTACAATTTCTATTTGCTCTAATTCTATAGAAATCGAGATTGTAAAAATCTTCAAAATTATTAATACTTTAATCGACAATTTATATAACAAGTTTTAAGAGATTGACGCAAGATTCGAAGTTATTGCAATAAATGCTTTAACAACACAAAACAATAATACTACAAAAATATACAAAAATATTGTTCTAAATAGTATTGCTAAATTTGTTTAAGAGTTGTCAAATTTGCTAGCTTTAATTTTTAGAAGCAAACAAATTATACAAAGTAACATATATCTTATTAGTTAATATATATACAACGCGTATATTATAGTCTTCGAAAAGACTTATTAAGAACAATTTTTTAACTTCTACAATTTGCTAATTATTATAAAGAATTAACTTGTCGCGTTTATCAAATATAATAAGAGAAAAATTAAGAAGAATAAAAATGCAAATAATAATAGTAGCGCAATAAATTGTTTGTTGTTCAAAAAATTACAATATATAATTTGATAAATATTTGTCGATAGATAAGATCTTGCTTTGATTGTTATTTAATCGATATATTATTACAAATCAATAAATAACAAATAAGTCGACTAATTTGTAAATAAATTAAGAGTTAAGAATTTGACAATTGATTGTTCTTTTTTCTCTTTTATTTTCGCAATTTGCTTTGATTGTTTTATAGACGTATTACTACAAGTTTGTTTAACAAACATTTTTATTAATTATTATTAACAAAAATATTGTCTTCTTTTTTTGAGAAAAACATTTGTTATATATCTAGCTAGTAGATTGCTTTATTTGACGAGTTTTACTCGACAAGTTGCGCTAGTTCCTAAGAGAACTAGCTCGACAAATAGAGATAAATTCGCGCATAACTAGATAGATAATCAATTCAACTATCTATCACAACTCGCCTAGTGCTCGCTTTGTCTGTTTCTCGCTCTGCTTTCGTAACAAAATTAGTTAATAAGATAACAATTAATTTGTATTAAGCTAGCTTTATTATAGATAAATTTACAATATAAATTGAATTAATAAATACAATATTTAAAGAAAAGTTATTTACGACAATTTGAACAACATTATAAGATAAAATAGCTATAAAAAATAATATTGTTTCTATTGTTTATAAAAATTGAATACGAATTTAAATTGTTAAAAAGAAGCTTAATAAAGATAAAATTCTTAAATTAATATATTATGCTTATAAGTTTTTTTAATATTAAATTTAAAATCTATTAAAGTACAAAATTCTTTGTTAATATTAATTTTTATATTTAAGATACAAGCATCTTGCTTAAGATAAAACAAATTATAACAAGTTAAATTGCGTTATATATGCAATAAATTTGCTTGCATTTTCGTTTATTTACGCAATTTATTTTTGTTGATACAATTTTGTTAATTGAAATGTTATTTAATTATATATAATTAAAAAATTTAAACAAAAAAATACAATATTTAGTTTAGCTTTGCGATTACTTTATATGTAAATTTAAACAAAACAATAACAAACAATATAAAATCAAACTTAAAATTACGAAAACTACTTAAATAAACAACAATAATAAAGACACTTTAAATACGAAAAGCACTTTATAATAATTAAAAAAATTAATACAATAATTAATTGTAATTTATCTAAAGATTGTCTTTAAAAGCGCGCTTATTACTTTTACTAAAAATTATCGAAATTATTTTAAAAGTTTACAAGAAAAGCGCAAACATAAAGAAAACTTAAGTCGAAATTTATATATTGTTAAGTCTCGCAAACAAATCGAAACATAAATATTAAAAGAGAAAAAAATAAATATAATTAAAAAGACAAATACAACAACAATTTAATACAAACTTAGAAAGCTTCGAACAATATTATTGTATTAGACATTTAACAATCAAAAGCAAACGCAAATAAAAAATATTATTTGTAAAAATATATAAAAGAGCAATAAATTGTGTTTATTATTATTAATGCTTAAATTTTTCTAATATTAATATATAACAAAATGCAACAAAGTATTTATGCTAATTAAATTGCATAAAAGAAGAATATTAGTTTAAGTAAAAAATCTATCGTTAAAAATAATTGCAATTTATTTTGAAAAAATATCTTCAATATTAAGATTAAAATTAATATAGTATTTTTAGCAATTATTATAGTTGTTTATTTATTAATTTCGCGATGTTAGATTCTAGCTTTTAAACATTTTAAAAGCTTAAAAACTTTTACAATTACAAGATTTCTAACATTTTTATTTTAGTGTTGCGTTATTAATTTTAACAAAATATAATAAACAAAGCATAAAAGCGTCGCATAAACAAGTTTCTAACATTACAAAAAACTTGACGTAAACTTATAATTACATTGTTTGAAAAAATTTATTATATAAACAAATGCGTAAACATCAAGATTTATCAACATTTCAAATATAGCTTACATTCGTTAATAATATAAATTGACAAAATATTTTTC
>JAABUW010003790.1_pt1 | contig 21148 bp, 23 predicted proteins | sample 5560081 | NCBI WGS metagenome assembly JAABUW01 (sample SAMN10711882, study PRJNA513363) | rock metagenome | isolation source: Antarctica rocks | place: Antarctica: Victoria Land, Knobhead sud
CAGATCTATCTGGCGCCGACGGTCATCTTTGTCGGGTTCCGCGTATGCATGGATTTGCTTGACTTGTATCAACGAGTGCACCAATTCTGGATGTGCGAAGATCCAAAGTCAATTGCACGGGCAATGCTCTCCAAAAGCATAGTCAAATATGTCAGTACGATCATGCTGACGACCTGGTATGGCCCTTGCTGTGCTTTATGCACCGTCTGGCTTGTACCATCTGCTATAGAGCTGCTAGATTGGTGCTCGAATGGATATGTATATTTCGAAAAGTGGTGTCCACGCCGAATTCGACTTATGCAGGGCCCTTTTACAGAGACTACGTCAGATCATCTTCGGACTGTAAGGCTTGCTAGCTTCGGGACCAACACGAATCGTATTTCCCTCGGCATACTCTGTTGAAATCTGTTGAGCATCGTCTATTATGCACTGACATATGTCGCACTCTTCTCTCGTCGTGAGTCCGGGTTCGCCAAGGGGACGGCGTTGGTGGTCAGCATGTACCTGCGCTCGGGACAATTTCCACAGCCTCGGCAACTCGGAGAGGCGGATACGATGCTTCATCTCTGGCAAAGAGAATTTGATTCCACAAGAGAGTCCGGCCGGATACGGAGTCCATCTTTAACGGCGTGCGTTGCCCAGCAATGCGCCGCATTCCGTGAAGGCTGCACAAAATATAGCCACCTATTGAAGGCCATGGGTCGTCTCATCATCTTTGCCGTCATTACGACTGCTATTGTGATCATCATCCATATATGAGGGCATCTTGAAACATCTGCTGGTCCGAAATGGGCTATCCATCTAGGGTATGGGCAAATTCTTGCATTCGCGAGGATTTTGAGATAGTGAAGGAGCTTCCAAGAGCTGAGAAGAGCGGTAGTCTAGGCAAGGTATCATCGAGTTGTCTCGCTTCTGTTTCAAAATTTTGCATAGTACTATTGTGTCGAGATTGATCCAATGGGTTGTGAATAGAGATGCCCTACATGAGTTCGAGAGTCCAAACTTGCTCATCTTGGGTCATTGTGGCCGCGAATGGTGAGTACGACGGTACTTGCAAGAGGCTGACTGGACCGTCCTTGTCACAGACACCATTGGAATACAGTTGCTTAAGCACTCCTGCATATGCTCCCCGCTCAGAGATATACTATGGCAATGGTCAAACCGCAGTATTGTGTCGATATGAACGCAGCGTTGCAGAGGCCTTGACACGGCCTGCCCAGCTCATCGACATACTAGGGAGCATCCCTCCCCAGGATAGAGTTCATGGACGTATGATTTCGGACCTAACAGACGGCAACAGGCACGACTACATTTGCACTTTGTCTTCTCAGATCCTCGAGGGAGGAATGGCATAGAAGCCATCGGCGGTAGAGTGGCCGGAGCTGCAATTTTGAGGTCTCGCGCAGTACTTGCCACAATCTGTGAAGTTGCTGGACCCTGTTGCAACCTTGATGATGTGTGTTGTATTCGGTGGGGCTCATGGGACAGGTCTTAATAGGTACGGTGGCCCTGCCGTTCGAATGTATTGAGGGTCGTCGACACCAGATGTACCGGATGGAATGCGCCAATGACGTATGAATGAGCCAGAGAGCCGGTCATGCGCGGGAAGAATTTGCTGGACGCTGGTCTGGGATCCCGTACCCTCTAGATTGACATTCGGCCCTTCGCTATGGCCTAGGCTCTTGACATAGAAGCCTCCGCGTGTGCACCCTGTGCGCAGGGGCGGGTCGCGGTAGACGGTATCGTAGCTAACGCGACTATCGGGCATCTGGTCTTTCGAGTGTGGCGTCAGGTAGCGCGTGCGATTCTTGATTGATGGCGTAGCGGCCCCCGTCGACAAAGGGTTCCTGATTGTGCTAGCTTACACCTGGGTTGAGCGCTGGGTAGCGGTGGCCGTGGTCGGAGCCTTTGTGGTAGAAGATGAGTTTGTAGAGATCGTTCTCTCAGATGAAAGGGGTCACGTCCAGACGGCTGTAACTTGCAGTGGGCGTATGCGATGAAATTGAGGCGTTATAAAGCATGGTTGATGGGGAGGGGAGGTTTTGATGTGAAAAGCTAGAGCAATGAGGAATCGATCTTGACTATGAAGGATGGTGCCAATTGAAGAAAGGGTGCCGCGTAGTGGAGAAGCGCCATGTTCGCAAGTTGTGTGTTGGCTAAAAAGAAAATAGCGGCCGGATCGATCGCAATTTTTTGGGGGCATATGTCCTATCAATCGACCCTGTTGGCTTGGGTGAAGTTCCAAAGCTTCTATATCAAACCTATAAGGATCCATGCCAAGCCAAGGAACCGTAGCGGTTTCTTTGGATAGGAGCTCTTTCGAACCTTGAGTCTTCTATACTTGAATCACATGTTTTCATCGAGACAGAACACCCACGGGACGGAGGCCATTGGCATCCAATGTACCGTGTACGGCAATGCTTCGCTGCCTTTAAGAAGCCGTGTGAAGCTTGCGGGCGTGCTCACAGTAAGGCTCTTTACGGCGTTTTCAAACCCTGACTCTTCATCCATTCGTTTCGAAAAGCATGCATAGTCGATCCACTTGCAGATATTCCTTGGCGCTGTCGTGGATGGGAAGGCAGGTGGCTCAGCTTTCATCCAACACTTTCTCAATGAAACCTTTGGAGAACCTGACCATTTGCTCATACGCAACCTCAAACCCATTTCTCGCCCCGTAGTAAGGATCCACGACCTCTTCTCCCGGCCTTCCCCCGAAATCCCCAAACAGAACGACCTTACCCATTCCCTGGGTGGCTCTATCCTTTCCCAAAATACGCTGCCTCAATCTCTGTAAGTCATGTAGATTCTCTTCATCCATAGCCAATACGTAGTCAAACGTGGTAAAATCCGAACTTCTAACCTTCCGAGCAGCGTGATCGTAGTCGACAATGTGATTGTCTTCGAGGGTACTCATTGTGCGAGGATCTGGGGGATCGCCGGCGTGGTAGGCGCCAGTCCCAGCGGAATCTATGTTAGCGATATGAGGGTGGTCGACGCATGTAAGAGAGCGAAAGACAGCTTCGGCCATGGGGGAGCGACAGATGTTTCCCAGGCAGACGAAGAGGACTGATATTGGGGGTGTGGCGGTCATCTCATCTGGCGCACTCGAGGCCGCAACATTAGACAAGCTCTGCCCCGCTCCATTGGGAGTGGGGGCCATGCGCGTTAAAGGATTGTTACGTCTCGTATGTACTATCGTATCATCTAATCCAAGTCGCCGGGAGAGGAGCTGAGATATGATGAGTTACGCGAAGAGCAGTCGGCGTAGCGCGTCGTGTTGCTGAGGCTGTGAAACAAAAGCTGATCGGACCCCTGTTTTATTTACGGAAAACATGCGCTAATCCCCGCCCCAGTGCGATCGTCTTTCTTCCGCTCTGTTCATAGCATAGGTCTATTGGCTGCAATGGCGAGTGACTGGCCCTAGGACAAAAGGGCACACGTAGCGAAGTGAAAACTCCTGGTAAGCCGAACAGAGAGAGCCTCACGCTGTCTTTGAAAAGGAGAGAGCTAACAGCGTTTCATGTGTCCATAGGTGGAGAGACCGTCACTCTTGAAACCCTGCGGTGATACGAAAGCACCACAGACAAAGCAGCAAGCTCTACGCACGTCGCCGCAGCATCCCTGCCTCCGGGCTTCATCCACATTCCTCGCTTGTCCTTCCCTGAGAGCCGTCAGCAATGTCATACAACCGCCTAGGTTAGACCTCAGCCACTTTAACATAAACTTGACGCTGCTTGACCGTTCTATCTGCATATTCCAACCACTTGCTCGACTTCAATATCATAAGCTGACCTCTGGGCTGTCACAGACCCCTTTGGCCAGCACGGCGAGGAAGAATACGAAGGCCACCACATGGATCCCCACTATGCTGGGCGATCGCATTCCCCTGGCCAGCCGTTGCATGGCTATCAGCTAGAAGATGGGCCGCACAGACCACAGCAAGCGCCATTGCAGATACCTATGGGACCAGCAGGATCGGGCGATCGACTCGCACCGCAACCTACATACTCCGTTGAGAACATCGACAACTCATACCACCACAACGAGCATTACGAGGCGCAACATGCTGTATCGGCGCACGACTACGCCTATGGAGGAGGCAATGACTATGCTATTTCTCCAGAGGAACACCATGACCAGTACTTTCAACAACCTTATGAGCCTCATCCCGACGGCGGTTTGTCACATTACCCGTCACAAGAACAGGAGCACGGGCAATATTACGACGATAACGACCACCAGCCAATTTTACAACCGGACAATCCATATGGGCCAAACCCGCAAGAACCTGGTCCTGGGCTACAACCGGCAGGATATGATGGCTCTCAGATCGGCACAACCCCAAGTCCTGCGCCCATCAGAAGGTGGAAGACGGTCAAGGAAGTCCAGCTCTTTAATGGCAACCTTGTCCTCGATTGCCCCATACCGCCAAAGCTATTGAGCCAAGTACCTCATGCGGAGCCTCCAGAAAGAGACGAGTTTACACATATGCGTTATTCAGCGGCGACTTGCGACCCTTCAGAGTTCTATGACTCGAGGTTCACTCTACGACAACGGCTTTTTGCGAAGCCGCGACATACCGAGCTTTTCATCGTTGTAACAATGTACAACGAAGATGACTTCCTGTTTGCAAGGACCATGACCGGTGTCTTCAAGAACATCGAGCACATGTGTTCAAGAACCAACAGCAAGACTTGGGGCAAAGAGGCCTGGAAAAAGATCGTGGTCTGCGTGGTCAGCGATGGCCGTGCAAAGATTAATCCGCGAACCAAAGCCGTGCTGGCAGGTCTGGGGGTCTATCAAGATGGAATTGCAAAACAGCAGGTTAGCGGCAAAGACGTGACAGCTCACATCTATGAGTACACAACGCAGGTGGGTATGGAGCTCAAGGGCAAGACCGTGCAATTAAAGCCTAGAGGAGCCACGCCTGTCCAGATGGTGTTTTGCTTGAAGGAGAAAAACCAGAAGAAGATCAATTCCCATCGGTGGTTCTTCCAAGCCTTTGGTCGTGTCCTGGATCCCAACATCTGCGTCCTTCTCGATGCTGGAACGAAGCCTGGAAAAGACTCAATCTACCATCTATGGAAGGCCTTCGATCTAGAACCGATGTGCGCCGGCGCCTGCGGTGAAATCAAGGTCATGTTGAGTGGTGGCAGGAAGCTCCTCAATCCTCTGGTTGCCACTCAAAATTTTGAATACAAAATGAGCAACATCCTCGATAAGCCGCTCGAATCAGCGTTTGGATTCATTTCTGTGCTCCCTGGGGCATTTTCCGCCTATCGGTATATAGCACTGCAGAACGACAAGAGTGGACAGGGACCGCTGGAAAAGTATTTCAAGGGTGAGAAAATGCACGGAGCAAACGCCGGTGTCTTCACAGCCAACATGTATCTGGCGGAAGATCGAATTCTCTGCTTCGAACTTGTTGCAAAACGCAATTGTCGCTGGATTCTCCAATACGTCAAGTCATCCACTGGTGAGACAGATGTACCAGATACTATGGCCGAATTCATTATGCAGCGTAGACGTTGGCTCAACGGTAGCTTTTTCGCCGCCATTTACGCTCTTGTTCATTTCTACCAGATCCAGCGGACGGATCATAGCTTCATCAGAAAGATGATGTTCCTGCTCGAATTCACATACCAAACCATAAATATGATATTCGCTTGGTTCGCCATTGTAAGTTTCTATCGCTTTTGCTCTGTGGGCCAGCTGATGAAGTGATGCAGGGCAATTTCTTCCTGGTCTTTCATATCCTTACCAATTCTCTGTCTGGCAAGGATCTCCTTGGAACAGCCGGTCAGGTTCTCAGTGTGGTATTCGAATGGCTGTATCTGGCCATTTTACTCACATGTTTCGTTCTGGCTTTGGGCAACCGTCCGCAGGGATCAAACAAGTTCTATATGACGCAGGTTTACTTCTGGGTTGGGATTATGCTCTATCTTATCTTCGCGTCAGTCTTCATCACGGTCAGGTCTATCCAGATCGAAACAGCGAAGAGCGGATTCAAATTCTCGGACATCTACAGTAATCAGCTCTTCTTTACCCTAATCGTCTCACTCCTGTCAACCTATATCCTCTACTTCGTCGTATCCTTCCTCTTCTTCGACCCATGGCATATGTTTACCTCGGTAACTCTTAAATTCTACTCAAACGGAAAACGCAATGCTAATCACATAATCCAGTTCATCCAATATCTACTCCTAACCCCAACCTACATCAACATCCTCAACGTCTACGCTTTCTGCAACACACACGATATAACATGGGGCACCAAAGGCGACGACAAAGCCGAAAAGCTGCCCTCGGCAAATCTCAAACCGGGCGGCAAAGTGGACGTCAACATCCCCCAAGACGACGGTGACTTGAACGCCCAATACGACGCCGAGATGCGTACCATTGCGGTGAAAGCTCCCAAGGAGGTCAAGGTCGTTTCCGACGCCGAACGCCAAGAAGACTATTACAAGGGCTTCAGGAGTGCCGTTGTGCTGGTCTGGATGTTTTGCAATTTCGCGCTCGCGGCTGTGGTGTTGAGTGCGGGCGGGTTGGAGACGGTGCAGATTGGTAAGGATAAGCCTAATGGACCGCAGAGGAGTACGATATATATGGGTGTGGTGCTTTGGAGTGTGGCGGGATTGTCGCTATTCAGGTTTTGTGGAGCGCTGTGGTTCTTGGTTGTTAGGCTGGTAAGTCGCTGCTCTTATGGCACTCCTCCCCCCTTGTCCAGATCCGATCGGGACTTGCTGACTTGGAGCTTTCTAGTTCCGCGGCGTCTGAGCGAACAGTTTACTGGACATTGTAGAGGTATCCCATGTCTTGCATCCTTTTCACGTACTCTGAAGCATTCCAAGCGGGCGTCCTCTTCCGAATTGGAGATACCACAGCGTGTGTTGATGAAACGATAGGGTTATTTCAACAATCATGATTCTCATTTTCGTATTGTGGACTTTCATGCCGTGGCTGTCCCGTCTCCAACCTAATCTGCCCACCGCGTCGTGATCTGCGCTCGCTCCAGTAATCCTCAAGCAGAAAGCTCCAATGACACAGCATCCCCGCCGAAAACCCAACGGCATCATTGCGGAACGCCAGTATACCGGCGACAGTCATGAACATAACCGCCCACCTCCTTTGTCTCCCCTCATCACCCAACTCCCCTGTTCCTTTATCCTCCTCTTCATCCCCCAACCCTTCCCTATCCGCAGTACTCTTATCTAGCTGACCCAAATCCCTCGCACCAGCAGTATTCAAACTCTCCCCCACCTTCACCAGCTCGAGCCCAGCAGCAATCAGCAGTATACACAGCAGCGATTTCGGAAAGCCATCAAAAACATACAGCGCAACATCGCTCGCAAACAACCCCAGCAACAGTTTCACCAAACCAAGAAAGATGATACTGGCCCCCGAGCGCGCCCCAAAGCGATACTGCGCAGCCAACCCTCCACTGCCGTGACAGACGGGCATAGCGCCAAACCAACATCCTACCAAATTGATGACCGCAACGCTAAGGCCCAGCGCTGTTGTTGACGGTGTTTTCACATCTGGTAGTAGCTCCTCTGCCAGGAAGGCGACTGCGATGACGGAATTCGGCGTTGTAAGCGGAAGCTGTCCGATCCCTGCCTCTAGCATCCCAATGCGGATATCGAGCGGTGAAGGCATAAAGGCGTGCGGATGCCAGATTTTCATTCCTGAGCCAAAGTGGGAGGGATTCCATACCACAGCTGCGACAACGCCGAGAAGGAAGATGATCAATGCATAAGGAACGCGTTTGTTCGTCGAAAATAACAGCAGTGCCAGGAAAGCTGCTAGCAAAACGAGCCAATTCGCACCTCCATTCCCCGGGTACAAGCCTCCGGCGCTGCCTACCAGACTCAGCCCGGTGCCGACTTGTATTCCTTTCACAACGGGCACTGGCACCACGGACGTAAACCATTTGACCAGTCCTGTCAGGCTTAGGAAGCCAATGGCGCCTGCTACGAAGAGGCCTGCTGAGGCGGTTTCGGCGGCGGTGAAGGAGCGGGCGATTGCGATGGAGGCGATGGCTTTCATTGGTTGCACGGGGAGGGGGATGCCGAAGAGGATGCCAGTTAGGATGTTGGCGAGGCCGGAGAAGAGGAGGGTTGTGGGGAGGGAGATGCTGTTGTTGGCGGTGAGGGCTATGAGGAGGGGGCGGCGGGTGCTATGTTGGGTTGGGGGTTTAGCTATTGTTGTTTGTGGACCGATTGGATGAGTCTTTGTGGTGGAATGGGGATAAGGAGGGATGATTGCTTGGCTTGGATGGGAGGAAGCTGGGGAAGGGGGCTCAGAAAATAGGTACCCAAGATCCCCCAGTGAGCCGGAGATTTCTGATAATGGCTGGGAGCGGATGGTCTGGAGATTGTAGCGCTGGATGGTCCATAGCTCGGTTCGCGTTTCTCGAAAGGCTTCTCTGATGTTATCCAGGGGTCTAGCACGCCATGAAGGGGGGTGCAAATCTAGGTCAGCCATGCTACCGATGCGAGGGAAGGCCTAGAGAACAGGCGTGACAGGGTAGTAAAGAGCGATGCTTATCGATACGGATGATCATCCAACCTGATGCCAAGCATGGCTCGGTCCGAGCCTGGCGCGCCGACCGCTGGATATCTTGCGTACTTTAGTCTGGTAAATCATGCCTGTAGGTCGATTGCTACAAGCAATAATAGATTATACTTCTACCACTCACCCACCATAATGGCTCTATCGTTGCCACGGCGGCCGCTGTTTCGATCAGGTTTGTACAATCAATCTAAAAGCACATACCCTTGCACTAACGAGCGCGACTACAGCTACCTGTTTCGCCCGACACCACTCGCTCCCCATCACCTCCTACCATCTTCACTCCCAACATCGCACCATCTCCCTCCGCACCCTCAACCCCTTCAAACCGAAGACAGAACCAATCCTCGACCCCGCCGCCCTCTCCACCCTCCGCAAAGAAAAAGAAAGCCAAAGCCCAACCTCGCCCGAACCCCCCAAAACAGGCGATCTCGCCCCCGGCTCCGTCTTCGAAGACCCCAACGCATCCAGCTCTCCCACCTCCGAAACCCCAGAGCGCGACCCTTACGCCATGGCCGCCGCCCTAGACCCCACCCCCATCGCCCGCAAACGCTGGCAACGCAAAATGGTAGTCCGCGACATCCGCGGCCGTGGCCGCCTCTCCAAGACCGAAAAAATCCTCCGCACAGAACGCCAGCATCTTGTTAAAAGCCCTTGGATTAAGACGAGCATCAAGAAGTTGTATCCGCTCGCGCGGCAGATTGCGGGGAAGCCGCTGCATGAGGCTATGGTGCAGATGCGGTTTTCGAAGAAGAAGGCGGCGCAGGATGTTTTGAGACATTTGGAGTACGCGAGGGATCAGGCTGTGGTGGTGAGGGGGATGGGGTTGGGGAGGGCAAGGGCTGCGGAGGAGGCGGGTGAGAAGGGGGGACCCATGAAGGGGGAGGAGGAGAGTGTGGTTGTGGAGGATAAGAAGGGGAGGAAGAGAGTGGTTGGTGACCGGAGCGCTATGTATGTTGATGAGGCATGGGTGGGGAGGGGAAAGTATGAGAGTGGCAGTGATCATAGGGCTAGGGGGCAGATTCATCGGTTGAGGTTACCTTATACTAGTGAGTCTTTTGTTCTTCTTTTGTTACTATCTTGATTGCCGAATACTGAAAAGTGGTGTAGGTATCTCTGTTGTGCTGAAGGAGGAAGCGACGAGGATACGGCAGGCGGAGGAGAGGGAGGCGAAGAGGCTGAGGAAGAAGGTCTGGGTGCCGTTACCGGATAGAGCGATTACGGCGCAGAGGCAGTATCCTCTCTGGTAGTGGTGTTGGATGGATGTGGATCATCTGGGGTTGCATTTGTATACTAAAGCATAGGAGGGTCCTGCACTAAGTTCCTAATCGGAGCGGTCATTGATATGATATCGCCACTGCTTACAACAGCCACACAATTGTATGACAAGATCGGTCAGATGAAGCTCTTACCATCATGCGAGAGAAACTGACCCGAACATGATCGTCTGGGACTTCCAGCGTTATCTAGCATGGTACCATGACCACTACAAAGAGTGCTCTCTCGCTTTGGTCAAATACATCCGTATCTCGGAACAAGCGCGTACAAAGGTCTCCAGTCTTGAATCCTATCTAGTATGTTAACTTGAACACGAGGGTACTAATCACCAAAGAAAATCCGAGCATTGGATATCGCGGAATGTACGCATGAGTGAAGATGGCTGTCATTCTTAAAGTAATATCCAATCATCGGTTGTGAAAACATGCATGCTCCATAAAACATCAATATCCATGCTCCATCAAAACTTATCAAATAATTCATGAAACACTGTCCGCTCAACCACATTCCCCACTCAAGCCTTTGCCCCCCTCGTCAAGCGAGGACGCTTAGTAGGCATCGCTGATGTCGCAGCCTTCATGTCACCAGCCTTGCGCTTGGCACCCTCGGCGGTCGAGATGGCGACTTTAGTCTTTCCCATTCTGGCCTTGGGGTCTGGGAAGACGGGGAGGAATTCCACGCCTGGAAAGATTTTCTTCTCATTGTCTCGAGCCTGGAAGGCGGGGGTGATGAATTCAAGCTCGATGGCGTCACAAACGGTGCGGATATCTGCAAAGGTTTTCCCTGCTCCGAGATAGGGCACGAGGAACCGCTCCCAGAGTTGTGACGCGGGGGGAGCTGCGGTGGAATGTGCGTCAGTATCTTCGTCGTCATCTGCGTCTGACAGGGTGGAGGAAAGCGTCTCGGCATGGTCGATTGTAGCGATGTCGGGCTCAATGCTTATGGTGTTGAACGTGTTGGGAGAGACTGTAGTGGGAACATCAGAGGTGGCGCTGTCATTGATCTCATGGTTGGCGGTGGTGGGTGAGTAAATAGCAGCATCGGCGGAGCTAGGAGCAGTCCCGGTGAGGGTAGACGTGGACTTTGTAGCAAGAATGGTGGAGTCTGCCGCACCTGAAGCCACGGCGGTGAATGGAGGAGGGATTATGCCGCTGACTGCTGTAGAACTGATGCTAGTGGAGTTGGAGAGATTATTGGGAGCTAAGCTTGGGGTAATGAGGGTGATCTGGCCAGCAGCGATGGCAGCGTTTTCCATATCGAGCTTACCCTGCTCTTTCTTGCGAAGGGCAATCTTCCAACTCGAGATAGTAGTCCGGTTTTCGAACCTATCTATTTGCTCTCGAACAAGTCTGAGTTGATGCTTATGCCAATTCCCTGCTAAAGAATCGCGATAGGTGAAGCGTTGGTAGTGCTTTCGGCACCACTTGATCCAGGAGTCTTCAGGAATGCCCCGGGTTGCGGCCTTGTTGCGTCCAAAGATGTGAGATACAGTCTTGCGATGATCACCAGACCCTGCTCTGCACCGAGCGACTGCCTCACAGAGACTGTCTATAGGTCCTACTGTAGCGTTACTGTCATGATTTCCAGCAGCTGCGTTAGCAGTGGTAGTATGGGCAATTTCTTCTGTGACAAGGGGGCTGTCGGGCGTGCCTGAAATTGATTGATCACCGCCCGAATCCGCAGGATCGATCCCGGTGGAATCAATATCAATTACGCCACGATCAGGGGAAGCAATAGCCTCAGCATTGTTGCCGCTAGTTTCAGTATCTGCTTTAGCCTCATCATCAGCCCTGAAGCCATCAACACTGGTGTTGAAGCACTCACGATCGACGACTGGCCGAGCATTGATAGCTCTAAAACTTGACATCGGTTTGATTCTTGCACTTAATAACGCTCATGCTGAATGTCAGTCAGATGCGTGTTGTAGGTGGGAGTTGCGACGTATTTGCGTCGAATGATGGCGAGGACATACCAATTGCTAAGAGGCCACTTCAATACGCTTGGACTGGGTGGTCAAGGTAACAAACAAAGTAATAGATAACGAAGAGAAGACCAGAGAACGTCGTGTCATGAAATGGAGTCTGGTAGTGGTGGTGCATGGGAATCTGAAGATGTTTGAGACGGAGGACCCAGTCCATATAAGCGGGTAAATGACAGGTATTGTATGTTGCACCAGAGTGATGTGAACCAAGAGTGTTGAGCGACCATCATCCTGGTCATCTCCGTCGTATCTCTGCAAATGTAGGCAAGCGCTGAGCCAACCCCCACCCTTGACGAAAGAAATCAAAGCGTTCACACTCCTGAACGTCCTTGAGAAATCAGCACTCGCGATATCGAGCCTGTTAGGGCTTGCGCATGCGGAGAAGGTGCCGCTACGGCTATTCTTGTATCGCCATGTCCAGAGATAGAACGTGGGGAACCATCGTGACTCCGCGACTGAAATGAATTCAAGCAGCCAAAGACCAATCAACGCTCTGAGCTGAAGGCGCACAGGTCTACGGCAAATTAGGTTCCACTCATAGTTTGAATTCACATCAAACACTGGGATGGAACAAGGCACAGAAGTCAAGTCGTCCGGACTAGAACAATTGGAACTCACTGTGAGCACAAAGACAATGAATGGCCGTAGAGGCTCTTGCATGGTCCTTTGTTTGGCCATTCTTTTGACCGAGCTGAGGAAAGACCAGGTGCTATTAACACCGTGCCAGTAACGCACGTAGTACAAGTAGATCGCGCCTCCGTCATTCTCAACCGGCGAAACTCGCTATGAACCTGACTCTCGGGATCTATTAATGGCAATAACCATTAGACGTTGCTTCGCTGCGGACACCTTAGTTACAATGTGCCAAAATTGTAGCACAGTCACAGACCTCTCGGCTTCTGAAGCCTGATAAAGAGCGGATTATAAGCTCATGTCGTGCCACTACAGCTCTTCACACGACTTTAGTCAGGAGTACAGAGCTGAAGTAGAAAGAGGCACCATGCGGTGCGTTATCATCACTATGCTGTAATTGTAATCTTGAATAGGGATATTCTGTGTTGATTGCCTTCGCACATCCTTCGCAATGGCAAGGATGCCTTGTCACTGTACAGTTGATATGTTCGCAGTTGAAGTGAAGCTGAGGGCGCGGCTGCGGCGGCTAGGACTGCTGGTTACGGATTAGCGCGGTACTAAAATTGTGTACTTTGAAGTAATCTCTTCGTGGGGTTTCACTTGCCTCTTTTGACCTCCAATGCAATGTGAGCAGGTCAAGTATCGATATTTGATTCTCTTGGACAGGTTTCACCTCTTGTATATTTGGCTTAGACTTAATCCAATGCATTGTGCTTGAAGTTTGTTGTGTTCTATTCATATTTGATGTTTGACACAACTTGTGGTAGCCCTCCAAGATCCGTGAACTCTTATAGTAGTTCAAGTTCACACTTCCGTGTGGATTGTGATGGACTGAACGCTTGTTGATTCAGAACTGCACTACCCTTGGGTACCGTATCAGCACCTAGATCGGCATCCAAGATCATAGGAGATGTCTGCCTAAGTGACCTCGCAGAGCTATGGGAAAGAAAACTTTGAAAGGCGTGGCGTTTCCCATAGACTGCAACACTTCCCCACCTGAGACCAGCGTTAGCCAGGAGCCAAAACAACATTCTCATGACTTGACCACACTGGTTGGCAAGCCGTCAAGGTCGCAAGGTATTCCAAGGCGATCAGAAGATGTGCTCGACTCGGAAGAAAACCATCACTGTAATCACAAAGCACCGACTATGGGCTCTGGTGTGGTGCACGCTTGTGAAGGGACAAAACTCAGACGGCTGAATCCAGCAGTCGATGAACCAGGAGGGCGGAGATGGAGACCTGACGTATATGCTCACGCCTTCGTTCCAGAGTCGCTGTCTGCCATCAATCGATCCCGCGCCTCTATGATACATACTCCAGGAGTAGAGGGCATTGATTATGGCAACTATATCTCTAATTTCGCTGGGAATCAGTTTCTGTCCTTGCTGGACCCACCGCAACTGCTGGAAACTAGCCACGGGCTTTCTGTGAATACTCTTGATCATCTAAATCCGAAGAACTATGGAGAACACTTCAGAAATTGTTTAGCGTTAGACATGAATGCACGAATCCCTGAGATCCGGTCCTATGACATCTTTGCTGCCACATTAGAAATTCAACACCTTACTCCTCAGGTCTACTCCTTGAGTGTTCCTGGGCTAAGAGATGGTACACCATCTATTACCTTTAGTGATTCGGTCCTGCTTCGGCAATTGATACTAGATCCGGCCACAGGACTTCCTCGGGGTATGAGTGATTGGCTGGCTCCGGGCGGAGGACTTGAGAGAGGTCTACAGGCGCCTGGTTTTACAGGATATGAGATTAGCGCTGTGGTTCTGGCGATCGATAGGGCCAAAGAAGTGCTATATCTCCGTGCCTACGGATTAGAATTGGCAGGAAACCCTATCTGCAATGTCTCTTTTGTTGTACAAGCTTCGCTAATCACAAGTGTGCGAAGAGCCGTCGCCGATGTCGCAGAGCAGCTGACTCGAGAAGTTGGTGTGATCCAGCCCAGAAACATCACAATTGGGCCCGCGGGAGCCTATATCAGAAGCTCCGACATCCCCCACCAACATCTGGGGCCAAGCACAGAGCAGAATGCTGTGATTGCAGCTTTCAGAAAAGGAAAGCAGCCCCCAACATCGCTTATGGCTATGCAATCAAACCCTTTAACGAGACAGCATGTAATTGGCGATGATCTATCCCAAAGCGAAGCCAAGAACGTCTGGCTACAACGCATGCTGTTCCCCCAGGAGGCAAACGGTGTACAGCAAAAGGACCTGCCTTCGGTAGCATTTCCACAAAGTTGGTCCGACACGAACCTCAATTATGAACAGAAGGTATGCGTACCTACTCCTAGCTTACTTACCGCATCGCTAATTGACCGAGTAGAAAGCTGTCAATACTGTGCAATCCAAGAATTATGGAGACTTCTGCTATCTCGTCAATGGTCCTCCGGGCTCGGGCAAATCCAAGACCGTGTGCGAGATTGTGGCGCAGCTATGCAAGGATCCAGAATTTCAAGGCAGCATACTGCTTTGCGCTCCTTCAAACCCAGCTGCTGATACGCTTGCTTTACGTTTAAAGTCTTACTTCGAGCCGAGATATCTACTGCGGCTGAATTATTATTCGAGAACTTTCGCTGAAGTCCCTCAAGAGCTTCTGCCATACTGCTATGTCAAGGATGATTTGTTCAACCTTCCACCGCTATCAAAGCTCATGAGGCATAAAGTCGTCGTCACAACATGCCAAGCTGCAGATATCTTGGTTCAAGCTCGAGTCACTAACCGCGACTTGACTTCCTTACAGAACGACATGATCAACACTCTGAATCCAGAGCTTATGGCAGCACAAGCTCCCCTTCATTGGGCGGGCCTTCTGATAGACGAGGCAGCTCAAGCCACCGAGCCTGAGAGCCTTATACCACTCACGGTGGTCTCGCCGCCACCCCTTTATCCTCGTCATGAGTGCCCCATATTCGTCATGGCGGGCGACCAGCATCAGCTCAATCCTAGGAGCTATCACGATTCCACAACGTTGCATATATCTCTTTTCGAGCGCCTCTCCAATACATCCGTGTACGCTTCCCATCCACTAGCGCGTAAAACCCTTCACCGAACTACTCATCATGGTCCAATGCTTAGACCACCGTTTGTGAATCTCATACGGAATTATCGTTCCCATCCTGCCATCTTGGCAGTACCGTCTTCGATCTTCTATGAAAACACACTCATCCCAGAAGCTTTCTATACTGAGTCGTTACGGTCATGGTCTGTTTGGTGTGGCCGTCGCTGGCCAGTTTTATTTGCGTGCAATGGAGGCATCGATGAATGCGAGGATATACGCGGTGTAGGCGGAGGGTGGTACAATACGCGCGAAGCCAGTAAAGCTATCGCATACGCGCGAGACCTTTTGGATCAGTCAATGATCTCTAACCAATCTGAGATCTGTATCATGTCACCCTTTCCCTCTCAGGTCCACCTATTACGACGGCTGGCTAGAAAGTCAAAGCTGTGGGCCGTGAACATAGGTCCGATGGAAGCATTCCAAGGCTTGGAAAGTCGATTCGTCATCGTTTGCACCACAAGGGCGAGAAGGCGGTTCCTGGGCGAGGACAACTTGAGAGGCCTTGGGATCGTGAAGGAGAAGAAGAAGTTTAATGTTGCAATTACGAGAGCAAAAGAAGGTCTGGTCGTGCTTGGCAATCCCTGGGTACTCGCCTCCGATCCGTGTTGGCTTGCATTCATGCAATTTTGCTGGCGTAATTCTTTATGGCAGGGCGAGGATGCCAGCTTCCGTGGGGAAGATTTTGAAGAAGCCACAGTTGATCAGTGGCGACCTCCCTATGACCCGGTGGCGGTCTCGGGATTAGAGGCAGCCCTAGTGTTCAAAGATCGCGACCAAGAAGTAGGATCTCAAGCTGCCAGGAGGTTCATGAATGGGAGTGAAGGCGTTGAAGAGGCTTTGTGGCGCAGCGGACTGGAAGCTGAAGAAGCATTGGATATGTCGGGACTAAACATTATTAATCGCAGGATCGATTTCGCAGACGAGGAGCCTTCTGGCGAGGGGAACTATGCTTACGCATCACGGTAAAAGCTTCCCATCATCAATCAATCATGATCCCCTTTCCATCGGTATTCGATTGTACCGTAGTCGGTCACCTTTAGACCGGCTGTAACGTGTTCTATGATCGCTGCGTGTTCAGATCATACGAAGGAATTGATAGCCCTGAGTGCCAGATCAGCGAACGGGATCCACAAAGCTGTTTCTGAGCCAATTGTAAAGGTATGCCAGAACTGTCCAAAACAACATCTGTCAACGAGGATCAGGTCACGGGAGATTGTTGGTTCTATCGTATTGATCGAGTACAGTGCCTCTACTATTGGATTCAGGACCGTCTCTTAAAGTTCAACGACGGCCCAAAGCGCGTTTAGAAAGTTATCCCAAAGAAGCTCGCTCTCGACTTAGCATCAATGCTCACGCCTCAATTCTTGAAGTAGGTCCCATACATGTTCTTCTCCGTTAACCCTTACTATCACACCACCAATTAACATCCCTCACCAGCGTTCTCTGCTCTACCCTCACTCAACCCGTATCTCAAGATATTTCCTCCTATCGCCTCTGCACTCTCGATAATCCGCTCCAAAGCTCGAGGACACATGTTTGCTCGAGCTGTCCACAAAGACCACAGCAGTATTGAAGCGGGGAGTTTGCCGTTTGCGCACCCCGAGAGGATGAAAAGGGCGGCGTTTTCCATTTGTAAGCAGGCTAGTGAGGCGCGGGCATCGTTGTGAGGGAGTCGGTGGTGGCGTGGGCCATGGCGGCCCAGGAGGACGGGGCGGAGGGGGGCGTGGAGGCATTGAAGGTAGTATTACCATCCGTGTGTGTAGTGGGTGCGATAATTTGGGTTTGGACGCTTATGACCGTGTAGCTGTGCTGGTTTCGGGATCTTTGCTCGCGATCGACTAGAGGAAGACGTCGCAGATGGACCGTCTACTTATACACAGGCCGCTTGCGATGATGCCATTGAACTTCGATGCGGAGCTACGAGGCCATCGTCATGAAGATCAGAAGCGGCAACCAGCAGCAATTGAAGATTAGCTCTGTTGCGAAACTAAATAGTGATTGATGTATCACCATCAAACCTCGAACACGGGCTTAATGAGCTGCAGAAATCCACACGGCACAAGACCACGTGATAACTGATACATTCCTCCGTCGGGGACATCCAAGCAAGTAACGTCCGCTAAGCATTCCAGTGTAAATATTGGCTAACTCGAAGAAGCGAATTCTTCCCATGCCGTGCAAGATACCAAAGTGGGCTCTTGCATATTAGAGATCTTGGTCTCAATCTTGAACGGCTAACGTGCTTTCTGCAGGTACACGAGATTATGATAAATCTTGCTGGACAAATTGAGATTTAAATGCATCCGCTGGCAAAGTCAAGGCATACACTTATTGCAAAGGATGGTGGCAATGTGAATTTCCGGATCTAACGGTGAATAAAGCTATCAAACCTCGGTTGAGTCTCAAAGGTGGGCGACACGAGACAGACCAAGTTAAAACTAGCGATGCCCTGAAATTTAGCAGGCCATGGTCTTGACTCGGATGGATGCTGTGGTCTGAGTGGCTAAACCTTCGGCGAGGCAACCCTTTAGACTTGTCATTTCAATTGTCGGGGCAAGGGAACCATCACAATCTGCATCTCAAGTTGGCCGTCTTCGGAGATCATGCCGGCCGTGAGTATGCCAATCACACTTATTGTTGACGACGAGAAGAATGTAACGCTCATGGACTACTTTTAGGTGATAACACGCAATTGCGAACTTTGTTTGGCATGCCGGACTCAGCTCCGTTGGCTATAAGCTGAAGCTGGGGCTTCGCCACGCTTGTCTACAGTAATGTGATGGCAATGCGTACGAGGAATGCTCTGCGAACACAGTATGGACCCTGCGTTAATGATCGGGCGAATAACACCATGTAATCACAGCCTCAAGGGAATCTATATGCACCTACCCGCTTGTACTCTCGGGTCTTCAAGATGCAACTGCATCTGTCGCTAGCCGAAGAGAGAGTCATCCTGCTGTTCCGAGGCATTACAACCTGAGCCATGCATGACGAGAACAGCACAGTTATTCGGCCAATGTCATAGCAAATGAGAGAGGAAATTGAGGCAAAGGTGAAATCATGGACCTAGATAGCCCCTCCCAGCTGCTGAGCATGGGGCTAGCGAGCAAAGCGAGTCACAGCTTGTGGGATACAACTCCCGAGGTGTTAACAAGAGGGCTTTCATACCTCGGATATTCTACTGAAGCTGCCCCGGGTGTGTTCTGCTACACTACATTGATGCGATTTTGGCAATATATAGCTATACAAGCTCCAGATCAACTTAGCATTCGGGTGTGTTTCCCTAGATACAAGACTCGGGCTAGCGCGACATTGTTACTTCGATGACCAAAATACAACCGCGCAAATTCTGGAAAGCTCTGCGTTTTGCCATGGAGGGGTCAATCCAAGAGATCGAAGTCGTGTCTTACACCGAATAAGGTGACAAAGCGTCATGAAAGAAGAGATTATCAGCTTGCTAGTAATTGAGAAGGGAGGTCCAATGACAGCAGAGTAGACTCTGAATCCATTCAAATTTGATGGACATTTCATTGTGACTTTCGGTAATATAAGGATCGTCGTGGACTAGCGTTTCGATGACGGCACGAAGAGTATTTATTACAGGTTGATGACATTGAGTGCGGACCGTTTCGAATCGCATCGTGCCACATGATCGACTGACCCTCTCTCAATGGTCAAGACGAAGTGGAGAACGACACACTTCTTGGAATTTTCAACAGGCCTCATTCTCATACCATTTTCAATATTGATATGGCAACTGCATGTACGGTGAATGTCCTCGAAGATCTTGTGAAGCCTACAACACTAATGTCTATTCCAGGCGCCACACTCTCTCTGTCTCTTCCGCAATTCAAGGCTATTGGAGAATTGATACTGGTCTTATACCCTTTTCGCGATAATCTCCCCAGGGCCATATACGGATCAGGTTGGCGAGTGGAGAAAGGAAACAGCACGGGCGGACCCTGTTCCCCAGATGTTTACTCAAAAAAGTGTTTTTCGATTCAGTGGCATCACCGCTACATTCAAAGAGAGATGACACTCTCTGCGGATGGAGTGAACTGCTAGGGTAGTGACTCCTTTGGAGACTGGTCACTCTTTCTGCAAGGTCCGGGCATTGACATTCATTTAGCCATCAGTGAATGACCATACTGGCAAAGATTTCCACCTACTTCTTTTTCAATTCTTGAAGCTATTCGATATATATACCGCACCCACTCTTTTCTTTCAAGAAGACATCCACTTTTCGTAGACTTAGTTGTCAACAATCTTTCTCGTTGTATAAGCATGCTAGATTAATCTCGTTAATTATATATATATCCTTCAGATACCTGACATGCCTACTTATATTGTTCCTTCCTTCAATTGCTATGTCAGTAGCTCTGGATCCAGGTCTCTGAAACCAACCCGAAATCTGACATCGCGATCCCCTTCGATGCACTGCTGACCCTAGTCACAAAAAGCAACACTCTTGAAGATGATACTAATTTTCAATTCTGCAGCCCCTTTGTTGTCGAAGTGGTCAGTCCCGGAAAGTGTCTGTTTCGAAAGAGACATATCGACGTTCGCGTTGAGCTACCAGCGTGATGGCAGTGCATGTGCGTCATTTGTAATTGAGCTTAAGTCGACAGACAAGGACAACTCGTTACTGGTGACACTGTTTATGACGCGGAAGGTGTCGGAAGTGGAACAGCAAGGTACACGGCAATTACGCTCGATTACAGTCTGATCAGGGTCTTCGTGTTCAGCTGGACACAGTATGATCGCGGTGATGGAAGCCAGAGGAATTTTGGGATTTGAGGATTCAAGATCTCTCCGTTGGAACAGAAACCTATTCCGAGGGACCTTGTAAAGCTCTGCGAAAACTTTGATGCAGCAGCCAATCACCTCAACCGCCATCAACAGAAGAATACGGATCAGATGACCCATGAGCAGCTCAATGATAGATGGCGCGGTATGATTAATGCCCTCGATGAGGTCAGTTTCCCTTAGCTCTTCTATGATCCAATATACTAACTCTTCAGATGGTGTTCATGGTCCTGCATAGCTCATTCCTGGATTTCAATTGCGATGAAAGTCTGTTTAGATTATACTGTGAACTACACATTTAATTCCAACCCACATCAACGCCATCTTCATCCACTTCATAACACCGAGGTGGGAGACTTAGAGAGATGATAATATCCACATTGTTATATATCTCGAATGTCTTATACAAGGTTGATCAGTTTCAAAAGGTGGCAGCTTAGCTCTCCCCAGATTTGCGAAGGAGGTGATGATCAATGGTCAATGCCAGAACAAGTGAAAAAACTTGGCTTTCTTGGGATGAGCGTAGCGGAGACGACAATCTGTTGCGACCTTGGCCAGCAGTGCAACTCAGCGACAGAAGATGGAGACGTGTACAGATTTCACCTGCTGAGTTGTTCAGGGTTGTCCTTTCGACAAGGTAGGGCGCGCCTCATCTCCTGTGTTGTTGCTTCGGGGGTTTGCCTTCCATTCCTCAAATCAGCACAAGTCAAATGCTGTTGTTCACTTCATCTGTCACGCAAACAGTGCCGGACATTGAATCTTTGGGCTAACGTTGCTAATCCTTGCTACACACTTGACATCGGCCTCTATATC
>JAABUW010003791.1_pt1 | contig 21147 bp, 14 predicted proteins | sample 5560081 | NCBI WGS metagenome assembly JAABUW01 (sample SAMN10711882, study PRJNA513363) | rock metagenome | isolation source: Antarctica rocks | place: Antarctica: Victoria Land, Knobhead sud
CATAAAGCCAAGCAGCCGTAGTGGGTGCGTGGCGGCTCGCTTCAACCCCGGACTAAAGTCCGGGGCGGCCTGCTCGCATCGGTGCAGGGGAGGGGAAAGCGAGCCACGCGAGCGGGGGAGGGACTCCGCGCGAGCGGGGAGCGACGTTTTCCCCCCTTCTACGCCGTCTCCTCTTGCTCCAGGGCAAGCACAAGGGGGCGGGCCGCTTCCACAAGCGCATCGCGGCGGTCGCGCAGGGTGTCGCGGGTGTCGCAATAAGTCGCGAGGGCTTGCAGCGGGTCCAGTGCCTCAGTAAGCACTTTGGAACGTACGGCGTCGGTGTCGCGGGCGATGTCTTTATGCAGGGCGACCACCATAAAGGCGGGGGCCAACGCCGCGCGGATGTCGCCTTCGCGCAGGGCGGGCTGCTGCTCGGAGTGCAGTTTATAAGACAGCTTGACCACGGCGTCGCGCAAATCATGCTTCGCCAATTCCCGCAGGACGTGTTCTGTAATGCCGTCCCCTGCCCCGCTGGCATCGGTTTCTATCTCCACAAAGCGGCGGGTGGGAACCACAACATGGCGCACTTCCGTGTTGCCCTTTGCCAAATCTACCAGCGCAAAGCCTTTGTCTTCTTTGCGCTCGCCGAAGTCTATCCGCTCAATGCTTCCTGAATAGACGACCGGTGGCTGCTCCCCTTTGTTTAAATCCTGAAACTTGTGAATGTGGCCCAGCGCCACATAATCAAACGGCGCCTGGGTCAGCGCCGACAGTGGCACTTCGGGTTCATTCACCAGGTAGCCGACTTGACCCGCCGACAGCCGGGCATTGGCGACGCTGAAGTGCCCCATGAGTATCGTCGGCAGGGCGGGGTCACACTCCGATGCAATCTTGTTCAGCCACCCGACATACTTTTCCACAATCAACGCCGTCGTCTCCTGGACGCCCTGGTCTTTGTAGTCTTCCCGCGCGAGCACCAGCGATTTAATCAGATACGGGACGGCGGCAATCTGCACATCGTAGCCGCTTTTGGTCTGCATCACGGTGTGGCCGGGCGTGTCAAAGACGCGCATGGACGCGCCCATGAGCGCCCCAAAGATTTCAATGGCATTGGCGCGGCCCTTCATGTTGGGGATGTCGTGGTTGCCGGCCAGCATCACAATCGGCACTTTGGCCTGCGCGAGCCGCGACAGGCAGGCCGCGAACTCACGCTGGTGTGTCTGGTTGGGGTCGCGGGTTTTGTAAGCATCGCCTGCGAAGACGGCCAGTTCTATGTTGGCGTCTAACGCTAAGTCAATGGCGGCGTTCAGCGCGTCCCGAAAGTCTACCAGCCGCGAGGGAAGGCCGGTGGCGGGGTCAAAGCGCCCGTAGTTTTCCACGCCAAAGTGGACATCGGCAAAGTGCATGACGCGAATGGGGGGGGTGTAGGCCATGCAGCTATTATACCTGCCCCTGACTACGACGCGACCTACAGCCGAACTAGGCGCGACCTACAGCCGACCTAGGCACGACCTCGGCACGACCTAGGCGCGACCTCGGCACGACCTAGGCGCGACCTCGGCACGACTACGGCAAATTGCCCTTCGCAAGCTCTCCCCAATCATGAGTGCGTTAGGAGGGGGGAACTTCACAGCCGCGCAGGAATAACACCTGCTCGCCCCGAACACACGCTTTTATAAACTCTCAAACGGAAACGCTAATGACTAAAATCAATGCCGTGCAGGACTTGCAGGCCGATGTCCAAACCGATCTGGAACTGGCAAACGAAACCCCCAAGCGCGAACATATCAATGCTCTGCTGGACATTGTGTTCCGTGACCCCACCCTCAAGTTCGGCTTGAAGTTCTTTGAGGCGCAGGAGCGCGACGGGCTTGTCTTGCGTGAACAAAACGGCAAGGTGGAAATCAAATGCCTTTCACGGAACAAATGGCTGCGTGCAAAGCCCGAAGAAGTCGTGCGGCAGATGTTTTTGGTTTGGATACGCGATACCCTGGGTTATAAACTCGCCCGCGTTGGCGTGGAGTGGGCGCTGCAAATGGGCGAAGATACCCAGAAAGAACGCGCCGACATTGTGATATTCTCTGATGACGCCCGCACCGACCCGTACATCGTTTTTGAGATGAAACGGCCCCAATCCCGCGAAGGCTTGGAACAACTGCGCTCTTACCTGCGCTGGACAGGCTGTCACTTTGGCTGCTGGAGCAACGGCAGCGAGGCTGCGTTTCAACTGCGCGAGGAAGAAACCGACAAAAAGAAAGGCCCGTACACGTTCCGCGACATTCCCCGCCTGCCCACGCCCTCCGATAACCTGGACGACATCCTTAAGCCGCTGACCTTTGGCGAACTCAAGCCTATTGCCGACATGAAATCGCTTATCCTGCGTCTGGAACACGATGCCCTTGCCAATGCGGGCGTCAATGCTTTCGATGAGCTGTTTAAACTGTTCTTCGCCAAGCTGCATGACGAGTTTCGCCCCCGCCGTAAACAAACCGACACTGTGGATTTTCGCTTGCCGCATGGCTCGTCGGAAGATATTTATGCGCGTTTTAATAACTTATTTCAAGCCGCCTGCAAGCGCAAGCACTGGGACAACATCTTTGACGCGGGCGAGAGCCTCAAATTACGCGGCGAGGCACTCAAGCTATGCGCCGCCGCCCTGGAACGCTTTTCCCTGGCTGATACCGACTTGGAAGCCGTTGACGCTGCCTTTGAGTACCTCATCAACCCCGAACAAAAAGGGCAAAAGGGCCAGTATTTCACCCCCCGCCCGGTGATTAAAATGGCCGTCCACATGCTGCACCCCCAGGACGGCGAGCGCGTCATTGATCCTGCCTGCGGCTCCTGCGGCTTCTTGATACACACCATTCGGCATGTTCAGCGCTTGTATGGCTGGGACAGGGACGCCCTGTATAAATACGCCAACGAGTGTTTGTTCGCCGTGGACTTTGACGACCGCCTCAAAAAAGTCGCCAAAACCATGATGATTATCGCAGGCGACGGCAAGGCCAATGTCTTCGGCGTCAGTTCTTTGGACATCACCGCGTGGCAGAACTCCCCCGCCGCCATTGAGATCGGCCCCTTTTCCCGCGATACCCGTGACGGCGACTTTGACCTTGTCCTCACCAATCCTCCCTTCGCGGGCAAAATCACCGGACGCACCCAGCTTGCCGCCTACGACCTCTACGACCTCGCCGCGCGCGGCCAGCTTCAGGACGACGACGAAGACGCCGAAGACCTCCCTACAGAGACCGAAGCCCAAAAATGGGACAAGCGCCGCAAGGTCAGCGGCATGAAACGCGACATTCTGTTCGTGGAACGGTGTCTAGACATGCTGCGCCCCGGCGGGCGCATGGCAATTGTCCTGCCGCAAGGCAACCTCAACAACCTCGGCACCGGCGGCCTGCGCCAATACATCGGCAAACGCGCCCGCCTGCTCGCGGCTGTCGGACTGCACGTCAACTCGTTCAAGCCCTTCACCGGCACCAAAACCAGCGTCTTGTTTCTGCAAAAGTGGGGCGAAGACGCGGGCGAGCCGCGCGAGGATTACCCGGTCTTTCTCGCCACCAGCCAATTGTCGGGCAAAAACAACAGCGGCCAATATGTCTACCGCGAGGACGACGAGGGCAACCAGGTGGACGATGAGGGTATCCCCATTACCGAAAGCGGGCGACCCGCCGCCATCAAGCACGACCTGGGCGAGATTGCGGAAGCGTTTGTTACATGGGGCAAAACGCAAGCCCTGGCCTTCCTGGAGGAAGCGTAAGCAATGGCAGTTGTGTCTATTGTGCCTATGGAAGAACTCAGCCGCGAAGCGCGGTGGGACCCGGAAGCATTTACTCCCGTGCTGAGGCAACTCAACGAGGCTTATGCGGACGCCCCGCAATTGTCCCGTTTGGCGACAGTGACGCACCCAGCGGAAATAACGCGCCTTTACGAAGAAGGCGAACACAGCAAGCCATTCCTTTTGGCAAAAAACATTCGGCCCCTGCTTGCCGATACAGACGATGCGCTCCGTGTGTCTCTCTCTGTGCTGAAAGGCATTCCGCAGAACCGCCTGCAAACAAACGATGTTCTTGTCACCCGTTCAGGAGCCAATAGCGGCATGGCTTGTGTGTATTTAGGCGCAAGCGGGGACATTTACACGAGCGGTGAAGGGTTAATCGTTCGCAGTTTGGGAGACATGGACGGCGCATATCTGTCTGTGTATCTGAACACGCAGCCCGGCGCAATGCTATGCCGTCGCGCCATTTACGGCAGTGGTCAGCCGCACGTGTCGCCGCGCTATCTGGAACTGACGCGGGTACCGCGCCTCGGATACGTGGAAGCGCAAGCCGCTTCTCTGGTGCGGGAAGCCTATGCAGTCATGGAAGAAGCGGGGCGGGCTTCCCCTCAAGCCGAAGCCGAACTGTTGGAACGGCTTGGCTGGAACCAACTCAACGCCGCCCCCAAAGAACTCTACTACACCGCCAGCATGGACACCCTCGGCAAAGCCAACCGCTGTGACCCGGAGTATTTTCAGCCGCAGTACGCCCGGCTTGCCGAGCGGATAAAGCAGCGCGGCGGCATGACATTGGGCGAACTCTGTAACGGCAACGTCGGAGTGCGTGGCGTCGCGCCTGCTTACGACCCAGACGGAGAAGTATTACTTGTCAACAGCCAGAACCTCGGCCCAACCCAAATGGACGTGACTACCGCCGCAAGGGTGTCTTCTAGTTTTGCAGCGCAGCCCGCGATGCAGGAAGCCCTTATTGCCCGGCATGATGTATTGACCTATGCCACAGGCGCATATACCGGGCGCACGAATTGCTACCTTTCCGACACACCCGCGCTGGCGGGCATAGATGTTATCATTCATCGCCCCGACCCCAGCAAGTGCAATCCAATTTACCTTGCGCTGTTCCTCAACTCGCCTCCCGGAATACAACTCTCGCGGCGCGAAGGAAGCGGCTCGGCACAGGTGCATATTTACCCGCGCAATATGGCCTCCCTGCCCGTCTTCGTGCCTCGCAACGCCAACGGCAGCGTAGATTTAGACTGGCAGAACACGCTCGCCGCCAAAGTGCAACAGGCGGGCGACGCCAAGACGCAGGCCCGCCACAAACTAGAGCAGGCCAAACGGCTGGTGGAAGACGCCCTCGCCGCAAACACAGAACAGAAAAATAAATTAAGCAAGCCCTAAAGAAACGCGCAAGCCCTCCCGATACTAAAACCGTACCCGCAATTGTGCGGGGCTTACCTACACTTATCGGGAGAATGCACATGAAGTCCAGCGCCGCCAAACTCATCACGGCCCCTGCCGTAGCCGCCCCTGCCCTCACCCTCCGAATGACCGGTTCCAGCCCCGCAAGCAGCCGCCAGCAGCAAAACTTCGCCGGTCTCGTCCAAGCCTACAGCGCCCTCACAATGGCACAAAAAACAGGCTGGCAGATGGCAGCCAACACCCTCAACGCCCAGCAAGGCCGCGTGGGACGACACAAGCTTTCTGCCGCTAACGCCTACTGCATCATTGGCAGCGGCTGCCTCACCCTGCGTCAGTTCCCGCCCACCGATGCCCCTGCAAGCCTCGCCCCGCCGCCCCTGCTGGTTAACGTTTCTTTGACCTCCGCCGCTCCCACCGTCAGTGAAGACGGCACCAGCACAGGCGCATTCAGCCTTCTGGTGTACGCCCCGAGCTACAATTTCCCTGTCCATGTGCTTGCCGCCGCCCCCTCGCCTGGAGCCAAGCCCCGCATTCCCGACGGTGCCTACGCCCCCATCGCTCTGATGGACAGCATTTCCACAAGCGGCACCGACATCAGCTACGAATACGCTGCCCGCTACGGCGTCCCTGAAATCGGCTCCGAAATCAGCCTCAAGCTTGTTGCCATCTCCCCCGTCGGTATCCGACGCAACCCGCTTGTCATCACCGGCATCGTCACTGCCCCCACTCCGTCCATTTCCACCAGCAGCGACATCCACCTGCCCGCCTCGCACTAACCCTCACACACCAAAAAGCCGGGGGCCATGACAGCCCCCGGCTTTTCCACATCCTACCGCCATATGCGATACAGGCTACCGTTTTCCTTGCAGTGCTCTTGCATGCCCGGTGCCCATGTAAGGTGTCAGGGGCACGTGAAAGCAGACATGCGCTATCCAAGTCAAAGCAAGCAGCACAACAATATAGCCTAAGACCATTCGCAGCATGGTTTGAGAAAACTTCATGGTATTGCATCTCTTGGGGTTTGGATTGCGGCCTGATTTGCTGGCCTGTCGCACAAGTGCAGCACCACAAGCATAATACCTTCGGCGGCTGCAAGTTGGCTTTTCTGCACGGTTATTTGTTGACGTCGCAAGCACATGCTGTGGGTGTGAATGCTCCACAGGGGCAAGCCCCTGGGCTTCTCCCGTTGTCCGATGCCGCACGAGGGCGGCTTGTTGCTCATCTGGTCGTGCCCGTGTTTCTGGGCGCTGTGTTGCCCGAGCCGCCCTGTGACACGAGTGTCCTGCCGCTTTCCACACCGGGGCCGATGGAAAGTGTGGTTCCATCGCGTGTGTGTGACCCCCGTGAGGGCAGGGCTTCACGTTGCCGGGGGCCTGGCTCCGCAGGGGCAAGTCCCTGGGTTTCTAGGACTATAAAACCCACGGCAACAGCGCGGCCCGTCCTTCCGACGCAGGACAAGCGCCGGAGATTGTTTGCTGTCCGAAGGACATGGCTTCGTCTCTGCCGGGGGTTTCATACCCCCGGCTCTGCACATCGTAAGCACGCATCCCCGGCACTCGTCCCTATCTGGTATACTAATACCCAAATGATCCCCCTCAAGTTAGAACTCAAAAACTTCATGTCTTACGGCGCGGACGGCGCCACACTGGACATGACCGGTCTTCATACGCTGTGCCTTGCCGGAGAGAACGGCAATGGCAAGTCCGCCCTTTTGGATGCGATGACGTGGGCACTGTGGGGCGAATCCCGCGCGGGCAAGAATAAGCACGACGACCTCGTGCGCATCGGCGCGGATGAGATGTCGGTCACCCTGACGTTTGAGATGGATGGGCAGACCTACCGCGTCTTGAGGAAGCGTTCCAAACGCGCGGGCGGCAGCGTCTGGCAAATCTATCAGCAGAAGGACGACGGCGCGTGGCACAGTTTAACCGGCGACGACAGCCGCAAAACGGAGCAGGCTATACAGAAGCTGCTCCGCATGAACTACGATACATTTATCAACAGCGCTTATTTGAGGCAGGGCCAGGCCGACCACTTTGTCCAGCAGACGCCCAGCAAACGCAAGCAAATCCTTGCCGACATCTTAGATTTAGGCCGCTACGATGAACTGGAAGCATTGGCGCGAGACAAGGCCAAGGTCGCCGCCGCCGACGCGGTAGATTTGGAGCGCGACCTCAACAGCATCGGCGCAGAGCTGGCCGAGGAAGCCGCGCACACCGCCGCTATTAGTGCATTGCAAAGCCAATTGACCGCGCTGAATGCCCATGCCGTCCCCCTGCGCGCCGAGCATGACGCCATCATGCACCGCCTGACCGAGCTTGGCGGCATGAAGACCGTCGCCGACAGCCTGCGCATTCAGCGAGACAACCTCGGCCGTGAACTTGCCGACCTGCACGCCGACCGCGCCGCATTGGAGCGTGAAATAGCCGACGCCACAGAGTTGTTGTCCCGGCGCGAAGCGATTGTCAAAGACTTTACCGCCCTGCAAGAGGCCCGCGCCCGCGCCGCGCAGCTAGAGCAAGACGTGGCGCAACTCTTGCGCGGGCGTGTCGCCCTCGCCAATGCAGAGCGCGAGCACGATACCGAAGAGCATCGCCTGCGCACCCGCGTTGCCGTCGCCCAGGAAGCCCACCGCGAGGCCGTACAGAGCGTCAAAGAACTGCCAAGCTTAACGCAGGAGCGTGATGCCATTGCCGCGCAGATGGCGGCTTTTGATGCCCTCAGCCGCGAGCAGGCCGAGTTAGAGCCGCGCCTGCCCGATGCGCAGGAACGCTTGACGGCGCTGAAAGAGGAAGACGCCCGGCTTGGCGAGCAGTCCCGCGTGTGGGAAGAACGATTGTCCGCCCTCTCGCGGCAGGAAGGCGTTTGTACCGTATGCAGCGCCGACTTGACCAAAGAGCGGCAGTTGATTGTGCGCGAAGAGTACCAGGCAGCATTGGACGACCTTGCCGCGCGCCGCAAAGACGGACGCAGCGAGGGCGCGCGCGCAAAGTCCGAACTGGGCGTGCTGCAATCGCGCCTGGCCGAGATTAAACTTCAACTGCGCGGCGCACGGGACATTGACCGTCGCCTCGCCCAAATTGAGCAGAAGCTGTTAGAGATGCAGACGCGTGCCTCGGACGTGCCCAAAAAGGCCGCCCACCTGGCCGAAGAAACCGCGCACCTGCACGGCGGCAGCTTCGCCCCGGAGATTAAAGCGCGCATTGAAAAGATACAGCATGGGTTGGAGCGCTACCTGGCAGCGGAAGAGAGTTATGAGCGCGTCAAATCCCAATTGGGTCCGCTTGAGGGGGCCGAGCGCCTGCACCAAGAGCTAGGCCATGCCGAAACCGCCCTCGGCAAAGCGCAGGCACGGCTTGCGCGCGTGCAGGCGCTGGGTATGGAGCGGGAAGCCGCCCGTGCCGAGGCCGAAAAGCAGTTGTCCGGCCTTGCTGATGTCGCCGGTGAGATTACAACGCGCACCCAGCGGCGCGATGAGCTGCGCTCCTTAGAAGTAGCACGCAAGCGTCAGGAAGACGCCGCCAACCAGCAGATTGGCAGCCATGGGCGCGCCCTGGAGCGATGCGCCGCGCTCCATGTCACCCGCGATGTCAAGACAGCCGCCCTCGCCGACGCCCGCAGGAGCGAGGAGATTCACAAACAACTCACGCAGGCCTTCGGCAAGAAGGGCGTGCAGGCCTTGATTATTGAGAATGCGCTCCCCGAACTGCAAGACGAGGCCAATCGCCTGCTGGACCGCTTGACCGACGGCGACATGTCGCTTTACATTGACACGCTGGAAGAAGGCAAATCCAAGCGCACCGGGCCGGTAGAGACTTTAAAGATTAAGGTCAGCGACAGCCTGGGCACGCGCCCCCTGGAGATGTACAGCGGCGGCGAAGGCTTCCGCGCGGCCTTTGCCCTGCGTATCTCCTTGTCCAAGCTTCTCGCCCGCCGCGCGGGGGCCAAACTGCAGACGCTAATTATTGACGAAGGCTTCGGCACGCAGGATGGCAAAGGCCGCGAAAAGCTGGTGGAGGCGCTCACGGCTATCGGCAGCGACTTTGAGAAGATTATTGTGATTACGCACATTGATGAGCTAAAGGATTCGTTTCCCGCCCGCGTGGAAGTGACCAAGACGCCGCGCGGCTCCCAGATTACCTTGATGGAAGGCGGCGCTGGGTGAGGCTTCCTGATACGCAAGTAGGCACATCGCCTGCGCCTCGTCTTCTGCGTTTGTGGGTGGCTCTCGTGGCTAGCCCACTGGTTTTCTTCGCTGTCAATGCCCTGGACGTCTGGTGGCTGCGCGGCTCTGACTTCAGCAGCAATGCGTTTTACGACGGCTTTGCTGCGTGTTTAACCATTGCTCTGCCTGCGTTCCTCAGCGGTTTGGCGTTGGGGTTCCTTCTGTTTGCGCGGCGCGTTGTTGTGGCGCTCGCCGGGTTTGGAATACTCAGTCTGGCAAGCATCCACCGTCCCTGCTGGCAAATCCCGCCGGTTTCGCCCCAATCAGCGCAGAGCGGCGTAATGCACTACTTCCTCTACAGTCCTCTTGCCCTGCTGTCTTTTGGCTTGCTGGGCGCGTGGCTGGCCGAGCAGTTCGCCCTGGGCCGCTTTAAGCTCGCCGACGACACTCCCGTTTCTCCGGCCCGCATGGGCGATGATTAGGGGTATTGTCCTGCCGCTGAAGCGACAGGCTTAGCGGACGAAACCCCCTTCGGGGCTATAGGAAGAGCCTCTTCTTTAGCCCCGAAGGGGGTTTCGTTCGTCTAGCTGCGCCCTTGAGGGCACGGCAGGGCAACAGGGCAACAAAGTTTCTTAACAGGAGAGGAGCCATCCCCGCCCCGCGTTGACACCCCCTGCCCCGTCTGGTATACTCGCGCAAGAAAGCGAGCCTACCATGGTACTCACCTGGGATCAAGACCCGCAGGAGCTTTACCCTGCCCTCTCCATCGGCCCCGTTGTCCAGCAGCTTGTCGCCGAACACCTCACCATTCACACCGATGAACCCCGCGCCACCGAGCACGAGTTTCCCCAAGCCAACATCAATGCCCTCGCGGAAGCCGGGCTGCTCGGCATGCGCATTCCCCCGCGCTACGGCGGCCTGGGCCTGGACACCCTCAATGTTACCTATGCCGTGGAGCAGATCGCGCGCGTCGCCCCCGCTACGGCGTTCATTCTTCTCCTGCACACGCTCACCGCAAACCGCATCAACAAGGCCGGGACGGACGCGCAGAAAGAGCGCTACCTGCCGCTGATTTCCCGCCAGACACTGGGCGCATCGGCCTGGTCCGAAGCGGGCGTCGGCGCAGACAAAAGCGTGCTGAACACCAAAGCGTATCTGGAAGACGGCCTGTGGCACCTGAACGGCCAAAAAGCGTTCTGCACGGGCGCAGGCCATGCGGGCGTCTACATGGTGATGACCGACACCACCGCCGGCAAAGGCTTCTTTTTGGTGCCCGCCGACAACCCCGGCCTGCGCATCGGCGAGCCGATGGATTCGATGGGCCTGCAAGGGACGCACAGCGGCGTGGTCGGCCTGGACAATGCCCTGGTGCCGGACAGCGACCGTGTCGGCGAGCCGGGCCACATCGGCCCCATCATCGCCTTTGACATGCAGGCCGGGCTGCATTCCGGCATTGTCGCCACCGGCATTGCCCTCGGCGCGTTCGGGCGTTTGGTGGACATTGTCCGCGCCAACAACTCGTTTGAGAAGTACGAAAGCGTGCGCGTGCGCGTCTCGCAACTGGCAGCGACCCTGAGCATCATGCGTACCCATGTCTATGCGCTGGCCGCGATGGCGGCCCTCCCGGACGGCCCGCCTGTGGAGGCCGCCACCATGACCGCGAAGTTGTTCCTGTCCGAGCATGCCCTGCAAATGACGACCGATGCCATTGCCATTGCGGGCAAAGCGGGCTACCTGCGCGAAAACGGCCTGGAGCGCCTGCACCGGGATGCGCTAGGCATCGTCATCGCCGCCCCGATTAATGGGCAGGTGCTGGGCAGCATCGGCGAGTCTCTGCGCAAAGCCGACCGATTGAATTACTTGTACAAAGTGTGAAGCAATGGCTTGCGCCGGGATTATCACCCCCCCGGCAAGTGTGAAGCCACGTTCTTCGGGCGAAAGACCAGCCCGCGTGCGCTATTTCTTACGCCCGCGGGAGCCTGGCTGCGTCCCTGCCGGGGGGTTGACACCCCCGGCACATGCGGCCCCGTGCCAGCGCAAAAGCCGCCCTCTGCAAAGCCGTTGTATACGCTTTGCAGAGGCGTTGTGAGCGCTTACCAACGACGGAACGATTTGTTCCGTCGTCGGTACGCGCTGGATACACCGGAGCAAACCCAGAGCGCACCCTACGCAAAGAAAGCGCCATGTCTACACAGCAAAGCGCACAAGCGACCTTTGTCACCGCGCATGTTGACCTCGCCGGGGCGCGCGGGCCATTGCTTGGCGGGCAGGGCAAGCCGCGAATTGCATCGGGCGAGCTGCGCGCCCCGCACGTAGGGCTGGTGCTGTGGCGGGTCATTGAAAACGTGTCTGTGGAAAAGGGCCTGCTGTCGCGCGCGCTGACGCCGTCGGAAGACGGGCAGTCGTTCGCCTATTCGTATGCCGTGCAGGGCGGCGGGGGCGGCTTGTTCCCCATAGACGAAGCGGGGCACTTCGTGGCCGAGCTGACGGCAGCCTTTGTGCCGCCCGCGTTTATGCCCGAGGTGGGCCGCGTAGAAATCATCTCCACGTCCGTTCCGCAGGGTGCGCCCGTGGGCACGCGGGCCGCTTTGCGCCGCGCGCAGTCGTTCAGCCCGGCCCAGCTTGAGGGCCGTTTGGTGCGTTTGCCGGGCGAGAGTGGCGGGCCGATCTGGTTTGTGGAGCGGGGCCGAAAGCGCCTGCTCGCGTCGCCGACCTGCGGGCGTCTGCGCTTTGGCGATGGGTGGCAGCGATTGGTGCAGGTTTTCACTGATGCGGGCGATGCCGCTCTTGTCCCGGACGGCCCGCCGGTTTCGCTGGCCGAAGCCGCCGAAGGCAAGCTCATCTATTCGTGGCCTGCGCCCGAAACATTTGTTGTGCGTCTGGGGCAAAAGTGTTTGATTGACGACCCTGCGCCCATGATTGAATGCTTCGGCGAACGCTGGCGCATCAAGCTGATCCATCTGCGCCCCGATGAACTGACACTCATTCCCGACGGTGAGCCTGTTTCCACGCTGTTTGGGGAGCATGAGTGGCCCCCCCGCCTAAGTTCTGGGGAGCCAGAAGGGACGCGGAGCAGAGCAGAATAAGACAACTGCCACTCGCTTTTATTCATATTGCTCCCCAAACTTGGGGCGGGGGGGCCTCTCATGCTCCCCAGAACTTAGCGCGGGAGGCCTCCTCTGAACACTCACATTCCAGCACAACTATGACAACACACACATCTAAAATTATGGGCGTGATCCCCGCACGCCTCAACTCCACGCGGCTGCCCGGCAAGGCATTGCGCCTCATCGCCGGAAAGCCGATGCTGCACTGGGTCTACCAAAATGCGCGGCAGTCGCCCTTGCTCACCGAGCTGGTCGTGGCGACCGACAGCGAGGAGATTTATGAGTCATGCGCGGGCGCGGGGATACCGGTCACGATGACCGGGGAGCATCCGTCGGGGGGCGACCGGCTGCACGAGGTCATGGGGCGCACGGATGCCGACATCTATGTCAACATTCAGGGGGATGAACCGACCCTGCGCGCCGACCATTTGGAACTGCTGCTTCAGCCGTTTGGGGGGGAAACGAACGCGCAAGTGACCACGCTCAAAGTCGCGATTGACGGGGACGCCGCCCGTGATGCAAACAATGTCAAAGTGGTTACGGGCAGCGGCGGGCGGGCATTGTACTTTTCGCGCCATGCCATTCCGTTTGATCGCGACGGGACGGGCGGGGTGCAATACTTCAAGCATATCGGACTGTACGCATACACCCGCGACGCGCTGGCGCTGTTTCACCGGCTGCCTCAGTCCACACTGGAACTGGCGGAAAAGCTGGAACAACTGCGTTTCCTGGAGAACGGCGTGGGGATTATTGTCGCCGAGACGCCGCATGACACGGTCGGCGTGGATACCGAGGCGGATTTGCAGCGGGTGATTGCCCTCTTTGGCGGCGGGTAACACAGCCTATGTACATTCTTTACAGCGTGTTATTTGGGGCGTGGGTCTGCTGCATGGCTCCCTACTTTCTGTACCGTGCCTGGCGTCACCAGAAGTATCTGCCTGAGCTTCGGCAGCGGCTGGGGACATTGCCCCCATCGCTCAAAGCCGACGGCAGGCCGACGGTCTGGATACACTCCTGCTCGGTCGGCGAGACTTTGAGCGTGACCCCTCTGGCACAGGCTTTGCACGCGCGCTTTCCCCAAGTCCGATTAATCTTCAGCACCATCACCAAGACCGGGCAGGCTATCGCGCAGGAGCGCTTTGCGCAGTACGGGACCGGCAACACATTCTATTTTCCCATAGATTTGCCCGGCCCCGTCCGCCGCGTGCTGGACTGGACCCAGCCGTCCTTGCTGGTGACGATTGACACGGAAATCTGGCCCAATGTGCTGCACGAAGCCCACGCGCGCGGCATTCCCGTGGTCATGGCGAACGGGCGCATCTCCGCCCAAAGCTTCCAGTATTACAAATGGCTGCAACCCTGGATGGCTCCCCTCTTCCGTAATTACAAACTTTTGATGATGAAGGCCCCCGAAGACGCCGCCCGCATTCAGCGCATGGGCGCGCGTCCCTCGCAGATTGAAATCAGCGGCAACCTCAAGTACGACCGCAGCGGGGTGGAGCGGGAAGTTTCGCAGAACATGGCGCAGGCGCTGGACACGGCCTTTGGATTATCCCCGTCGCCCGCGCCGATGATCGTTGCCGGCAGCACCCATGACACCGAAGAACAAGCGCTGCTTGACGTTTTAACGCGCCTGCGCCAAATGCCCGGCCTGGAAGCGACACGCCTGATGCTGGTTCCTCGTCACCCGGAACGCTTTGCTCAAGTCGCGCAGATCGCCGAGCGCATGGGCTTTGCCGTGCATCGCCGCTCCGACCCAGCACCAGCACGAGGCGATGAACCCGTGCTGGTGCTGGACACGCTGGGCGAGCTGTCTACGGCCTATCAGTTTGGGACGGTGGTGTTTGTCGGCGGCACATTGATCCCGCACGGCGGCCAGAGCATCATGGAGCCTGCCGTGTATGGCCGCCCGATTGTGATTGGGCCGAGCATGAAGAACTTTCCGGGTATTATCGACGACTTCCTGGAAGTAGGCGGCGTGTCACAGATTGCGGCCACGGAGAGCGATCCCGACGCCCAGCGCGCGCAATTGACCCAAGCGTTTGCCCATCTCTTGACCGATGCGCCTGCGCGCGAGGCGATGGGCCGCGCGGCGTATTCGGTGTTTGAGGGCAGCCAGGGCGCGACCCAGTTTACGCTGGACCGCATTGCCGCTATCCTGGAAGAGAAACTCCAATTATGACCGGGGACATCCTATTGCGCCTGCGGGTGCGCGAGACACACGGCATCCGCCGGTTTTTGTATCCGCTGCGCGTCGGCGTCAACTTGCCCGCGGCACTCTTTCTTGCCAATATCCGCCCGGCCTGGGGTTTGACGCTGGACGACGGCACAGCCCTGCCGTGGCAGATTATGTTCAGCCATGGACGGGTCTATTTGGAGTTTGCTGTCTCGCTCGCCCCATTTGCGGAGCAGACGCTGACATTAGCCGCCCACGACCGGGCACCTGCCCTAGACGACCCCTTGCAGGTGACGCAGACAGACGAGGGCGGCCTGCGCAATCAGCAGAGGCAGTTTGCCATGACTGTCACATCGGAGGGGGCGATTGCGGACGTTGTTTACGACGGCGTGCCGCACTTGCAAGGACAAAGCGGCATCACGCGCAACGGGGAAGCGGCGCGCTCGCAATCAGTGGTGGCATCCTTCGGTCAAGTCATGCCGCTCAATACCTATTTGACGGCGCAGGGCTACTACGCCGACCGGTGCGGCGCGCGCACTGTGGTACGGATCACAGCGGTGAAGTCCTGGGCAACGGTGACGCATACAATGGACGCGCCCAAGCCAAACGACATGGTTGTTTTCACGCTGCCGTTTGCTGCCGTGTCGGGCGCGGCGACATGCGACTTTGGCGTGGGCGGCAGCATCTACGCCAAGCTGCAAACAGGATCAGCGGACACGGTTGTCTGGCGCACGGAGTTTACCCAAAACACGGCGCAGTGGTCGGTTGCCACGAACGGACGCACCGATTATGCGGGCCATGTAGACAGTTGCGAATTATATCGCGCGCAGCAGTGGTTTCACATCATTGACGGCGATAAGGCTTTGGCGGTCGCCATTGTGCAAGTCCCGCCGTGCTGCCGCACGATGACCGTGACGCTGACTGTGAGCGGGAATGTAGAGATCGCGTTTGTCTTGGGGGACACGACAAGCGAGCCGGTGGAGTTCGGCGTGTGCTGGCATTTTCTGAACGCTGTGCCCGCGTTTGCCGCCGCCACCAGCCCGCAGAGTATTTTGCTGCCGCCGCTTGTGGATGTCTTGTAGACGTGCTTGCGGCTTAGTGCGTCTTGGACGGGCTTTTGCTGGAGGTGGCTTTGCCGGTGCCTTCCGAGGCGCGCATTTGGGCGAGTTCTTCTTTGCGCGCGGCCCCGGTCTTCTTAAGGGCTTCTATCCACCCGTCTTTGTAGGGACGCAGGGTCTGCACGATTGCCTGGGCGACCACTAAATTGCGATACCATTTGTGGTTCGCGGGGACGACATACCAGGGGGCGGTTTTAGCACCGGTCGCCCCGAGGACTTCCTGGTATGCGGCCTGGTAGTCGTTCCAATACTGGCGCTCTTCCCAGTCGCCGGTAGACAATTTCCACGCCTTCTCTTCATCTTTTTCGCGGGCCAACAGACGCTCTTTTTGCTCGTCTTTGCTGATGTGCAGGAAGAACTTGAGGATAATCGTGCTGCTGTCCGCGAGCAGCTTCTCAAAGCCAACAATCTGCCCATAGCGTTCTTCGCAGACGTCTTGGGTGATTGACTTGTGGACGCGCGTCACCAAAACGTCTTCGTAATGGGAGCGATTGAAGATGGTGATCATGCCGCGCGCGGGAACCTGCATATGCGTGCGCCACAAAAAATCGTGCGCCATCTCCAATGGCGTGGGAACTTTAAACGAAGCCACATCGCATCCCTGCGGGTTCAGGCCTTCCATCACATGCCCGATGGTGCCGTCTTTGCCGGAGGTGTCCAGCCCTTGCAGGACGATCAAAACGCTGTGCGTTTGCGCGGCGTACAGCCATTCCTGCAAATCGTACAGTTCGTTGGCAAACTGGGCAACGGCGATTTTGCTGCTGTCCTTGTCGGCGTTGTGGGTGTCGGCGGGGTCAATCTTCCCCAAGTTCACACTTTGCGGCTTGTCTATTTTGGCAATGTCGGGCATAGTTGTGCTTTCTTTAAGATCATCTAAAAACAGGCAGACAGGCCCTCCCGCCTAAGTTCTGGAGAGCAATACGGATAAGAGCGAGTGGCAGTTGTCTTATTCTGCTCTGCTCCGCTTTCCTTCTGGCTCCCCAGAACTTAGGCGGGGGGGCCACTTTAGTTCAGCAGGGCGCGGGCGGCGGCGGACGGCGTGCGGTCCACGACGCGCACGCGCCTGCCGATGGCGTGTCCGAACTCTTCCACGGTCATGTCGTCTAAAAACACGTCGCGGTCGGGGTCGCGCAGCATGATATTGGGCACGACCACCTGCTCGCCCACCCTGTCGCCCATTTCGCGCAGCGCATTCACCAAATCGCGCCCGGTGAGCAGGCCCGCGATATTGATGCTGCCTTCAAAGAACGTGTTATGCACCGCGCAGACATTCACGTCCAGGTTTTCTACAGTGCTCAGCGTCTGAGCGAAGTCGCGCAAAAGCGGCGCGGCCAGTTCGCCGGTGACAAACGTCGCCGTGCGCGGCTTGGGCAGCCGGGAAGGCAGTTTGCGGGCCACGCTTTTGGCGTCGTCCAAAAAGAGGCGCACCAGCCCCACCCCGTCTTCCAGTTGGGAAAACCCTTCATATTGGCGCGCGGGGGGCGTAGGAACCCCCGCATTCAGGTACAACTCGTCGCTGAGAAACACAAAGTTGGTGTCCAGTGTCCGCCGGTACTCTTTGCGCCACTGCTCGCTTTGGGCCACTAACTCTGAGGCATACTGCGCGTCCACGGTTTTGAGAGCCGCCAGACGGTCCCGGAACTGCGTCAGGCCCACCGGCACGACCGCCACCGACAGGACGCCACCATAGGTGCCGCGCGCGGTCGGATGCAGCTTGGCGAGCGCGCGCACGGTTTCTTCTAAGACAGCGCCGTCATTGTAGCCGGGGCACAGCACGACCTGCCCATGCACCTGGATTTTGGCATCGGCGAGCATTTGCAGGCGCGGCAAAATCGGCTCCGGGCCTTTGCGTCCCAGCATGCGCCCGCGCACCTCGGGGTCGGTCGCATGGACAGACACAAACAGCGGGGACAGCTTTTGCTGGGTAACCCGGGCGAACTCGTCCTCGCCCATGTTGGTCAATGTCAGATAATTGCCGTGCAGGAACGACAAGCGATAATCGTCGTCCTTGATATACAGCGAAGGCCGCAGGCCCTTGGGCTGCTGGTACAAAAAGCAGAACACGCACTTGTTTTTGCAGATATGCACGCGGTCAAACAGGTCGTCGCCAAACTCAATTCCCAGGTCTTCATCGTAGCCTTTGTTGATTTCAAAGCGCATCGGCCCGACGCCGTCCCGTTCCACAGACAGGGAAACACGCTCCCCCGCCGTGAGAAATGCCCAGTCCACAATATCTAAAACAAGGCTGTCGTTGACATGCGTGACCACATCGCCCACCAGCACGCCCGCTTCCGAGGCGGCGCTGTCCGCGTCCAGCTTCGCCACGCGGGCGCGGTCGGCCTTGGCCCGCCGCACAACGCTGTTTTCGTCGGCCATGGGCAGGGCCAGTGTCCGGGGCCGCACGAGAGTTTCACTATTCATCGCCATAAGAGTTTATTATACCCGTTTCGCGCGCGCTGCCTGCTGATTGCTCAGGCGAAGCACAGGCATCGCACCAGAACGTCAAAAGCTCGAAATACAACTCCCTCTCCGGCAGATTGATGGTGGGCAAACCGTCCATAGTTTTCCGTTGGCTCACGGCCCTTTGTTTCAACGCTTAACGGGACAACGGCTCTTTCCAGACGATCTCTTATGCGCGTTCTCCCGTTTGAGCGTGGGTGGAATGCAAAACCACGCAGACCGGGTCAAGGCCGGGTGCGGTCAGGGTGAGAGTGATGGGGCCAGCCGTCTTTGTGGCCTGAACATACCCCAATTGGCGGCCATGAAAGACGGTGCGTTTTTGGCTGTTGTACGCTTCATCGCGGGCGAGGCTGCCGTTTTCCAGGCCCAGCAGGCGGGCCGGGCCGGTGACCGTCCAGGTGACTTCGTGGGCGGCCTCGTAAACCGGCGTGCCGTGTTCGTCCACTACGGTGACAAGGACATGGGCAAGGTCTAAGCCATCGGCGATGAGCGAAGCGGCGTCTGTTTCAGCAGCGAGCTTCTTTGCGGGGCCGCTTGTTTGCAGGCTGTCCGTGGCGACGACTTCCCTGGTCTCCTGTCCCAGGCCATTGATGGTCAGCACGCCTGCCTCATAGGGAATATCCCACCAGACGACATGGCCTCCATCTCCTGTCGGCGTCTTGATGCCCAGGGAGCGGCCATTCAGCAGCAGCTCTGCTTGGGCGCAGTTGGTGAAGCCGCTGACCCGGCGCATCTCGCCGGGAGTTCCTTGCCAGACTGGGTCGGCGTTTTTGTGCGTCCAGAGCGTCGCCGCTTCCTCGCCCGCGGGAACAGCGGCTGCGCCCAAATAAATCATTGGGTCGATCGTCCACAGGCTGCGCCGGAAATAATACTCGGGCTTGGGCAGCCCGGCAAGGTCGAGCAGGCCCGCGCCGCTGCCATGCGACGGCCAGCGTCCCGCCTCGCCCAGATAATCAATTCCTGTCCAAAGAAACTGCCCGCAGATTGCGGGGTTGTCGGCGACGGCGGCCCAGAACTCCCAGCGCATGCCGTTCTCGCTGCCGTACAGCACGCGGCCCGGAAAGCGGGCATGGTCGTCCGCGTAGCGGCTCTCTTGGTAGTTGTAGCCCACGATGTCCAGCGCCTCGGCGAAGCCGGTTTCGTTGGACACTGATGCGGCTGCAAGCGCGGCGGTAATCGGGCGCGTCGGGTCGCAGGTCTTGGCGACTGCCGTCAGTCGCCGCGCGATCTCGCCGAGGCGATCCGAGTGCGGCAGGGTTCGGTCATAGCCGCGCCCATAAATCTGCGGGTTGTTTCCCCTATCCAGCACTTCGTGCGTGTAGGGGTCGTTCGGATAGTCTATTTCGTTGCCGATACTCCACATGATGATACTCGGATGATTGCGGTCACGCAGGATCATGTCCCGCAGGTCGGTCTCCGCCCAGTCCTCAAAATGGGCATGCGGGCCGTCCGTCCCGGCCTCGCCCACATTCCAGCCTTGCAGCCATTTGCGCTTGCCGCGCTCCCATTCATCAAAGGCTTCGTCTTGAACCAGCAGCCCCATGCGGTCGCACAAGTCGTACAGCTCGGGCATGTGCGGGTTGTGCGCCATGCGGATGGCATTGACCCCGGCGGATTTCAGCAGCGCCAGGCGGCGCTCCCAGACTTTCGGCGGCACGGCAGTGCCCAGCGCACCGGCATCGTCATGCAGGCAGACGCCTTTCAGCTTCGTGTTCCGCCCATTGAGAAAGAAGCCCTGATCGGCGTCAAACTGGAACGTGCGGATGCCGATCAGAGTGTCTTCCGCATCAACAGCCTTGCCGTTATGACGAATGGTCGTGCGCAAGCGATAGAGATACGGCTGCTCCAGCGTCCACAGCTGAGGCTGCGCGACCGCCAGCAGGCTGGATGCAGCCTGTTCTCCTGCGGCCCCGAGGGCCAGGGGCGCGGATGCTTCGGCCACACTGTTCCCGTCGGCGTCATACAGCGCGTGCTCCACCTGAACGTCGGCGCTCGCACGGCCCTGGTTCTGGACTTCCACGGTCACGCTGACCTGCGCCTGCTCGGGCCGCACAGTGGCGGTGGCCGCAAAAACGCCCCACGGCTTGATATGGATGGGGGCGGTGACAATCAGCGAAACGTTCCGGTAGATGCCGGAACCCGTGTACCAGCGCGCGTCCCCAAATTGGCTGTGATCCACTTTGACCGCCACCGTGTTCTCCCCGCCGGGCTTGAGATATGGCGTAATGTCATGCCGGAACGACGCGAAGCCGCTGGGCCTTTTACCTAAATACTGTCCATTGACCCAAACTTCGCTGTTGCAGTATACGCCGTCAAAGTGCAGAAAGACCCGGCGCGGAGCCGCGCTCTCCGGCAGCGTGAATGTCTTGCGGTACCAGCCGATGCCGCCGGGCAGAAACCCCGTCGCGCTGGCCCATTGCGCGTCAAACGGCCCTTCAATACTCCAATCGTGGGGCAGGGTCAGCGCGCGCCATTCGTGATCGTCAAACGAGGCTGCCGCCGCGCCCGGCGCGTCTCCTTTGTGAAACTTCCAATGCTCGTTGAATAAGTGCGCCTGTCGCATGCTCTGTCCTCTCCCTTGTCTTCTCGCGGCATTCCCTCTGCCCTGTTTGCTGATTATACGTGGATTACGCTGTTTTTCGCGTGCTTGTGCGGAAACAGCCGGGCGCCGGAGGGGGTCTCTGTATGAGATCAACAAAAAACGCGCATGAGTGCTTGTATGGCTTATTCTTGCTGCCTTCTGGGTAGAACAGCAGCGAAGTCATTATGTTCTTTCTTCGCCAGCGCTTGCTCTTTTTTCTGCCCGGTGTCTGCGGCCTGCTGTGGTCCTCTGCGGCAGGGGCGCAGGGAACGACGCCCCCCGCGTCCAATCCTGCTTCCTCTTCGGCGGCGGCGGGCGAGGGAGCAGCCATGCCCCCAGACAGCCAGGCGGCGTCTCCCGC
>JAABUW010003793.1_pt1 | contig 21143 bp, 18 predicted proteins | sample 5560081 | NCBI WGS metagenome assembly JAABUW01 (sample SAMN10711882, study PRJNA513363) | rock metagenome | isolation source: Antarctica rocks | place: Antarctica: Victoria Land, Knobhead sud
TGGGATTACGACCCGTCACAGGAGTAGAATGATGAAGCCGTTGACAAGCAAAAGCCCTGCGCTGCTCTTTACGACGGCGCTCGCCCTACTCATGGCAGCGACGGTCGGTATCATGGCCTCCGACCACATCGACTCGCCGAGCATCGCTCAGGATCGAGGCGCCGACCTCGCCGATCTATACGCATTCCTCGACCCGAACGACAACACGCAAGTCGTCCTGATCATGAGCACGCAGGGGTTCATCGTCTCGGGCGAGCACTTCGGTATGCCGATCTTCGATCATAACATCCGGTACCGGTTTGAGATCGAGAATACCGGCGACGCCAAACCCGACAAGTTCATCGACGTGACTTACTCGCCCGGCCTCGGCCGCCAGATGCCGCAGACCGCGACGATCAAGCTTCCGGACGGCCAGGAGTTCACTGCCCCAACCACGATTTCGACACAGGAATACAAGGCACCCGAGTTCGTCGAAGGGACGGATCCGACTACGGGGGTCAAATTCTTCGGCGGCCTCGCGGACGATCCGTTTTTCCTGGACGACACAGGCGCGAACCGGCTGGTCGCCTCCGCGCTCGCCAATCCCGGGCATCCGAAGGTCTCGCTGTTGTACGAGCGCGGCGGGCGCGACACCTACGCCGGCTTCAACACCCTGATCACGGCCCTCCGCGTTCCGGCAGCCATGCTGCGCGGAACCGGTGGCGTGATCGGGGTCAACGCCGTCACGCAACGGCACAGCATCCAGACGATCAAGGCGAATGGGGTAATCGAGGGCAGCGGGGACTGGGTCACCGTCGACCGCGACGGCAACCCGCTCGTCAACAACGGGCTGATCCCGGCCGAGCGCAAGGACGAATACAACGCCGCCTCGACCGAAGACGACGCGGCCGGCAAGTTCAAGGCCGACATCGTGAAGTCGCTGAAAGCCATGGGCACTGACGAGGCTCACATGGCGATGCTGGCCAAAGCCGCCGTGGACAATGGCGACATCCTTCGCCTCGATCTGACCGTTCCCAACAAGGGTCCACAAGGCGGCAACAACAAGGACGGCGGCTTCGGCAAGATGGGGGGACGTCGCTTGGCGGATGACGTCGTCGACGGTACGTTCACTATCATCGCCAACGGCAAGGCGCTCGGCGACAAGGTGGACAAGAACGACGTTCCATTCAACAACACGTTCCCGTTCGTCGCGGAACCGCATCAGCCGACTCCGCCGACCAAGAACGCCGACGCGGACGACGGTACGCGTCAGTAGCAACAACCCGCGCCGGACTCTTCCGGCGAAAGGTATCGATCGTCGAGGAAACTGGACGATCGAAGACGTGCTTTCGACCCGGGCCTGAAAATGAAATCAATGGCATGGACGCGAGCGCTCCCGACAGCGCTTTGCATCTTAACGGCAATCCTCTCGGGACAAGCGTCGGGCTTGCCGCAAGATTCTACTGAGCCGGCCCGGGCGACCGCGGACCCTCTGTCGACAGCGGATGATTCCGCGACGGCGCTCATGCGCTTTCTGGAAGCTCGTGTCCGACGGGATCCGGAGGACGCCGGTGCCAACGCCAGACTGGCCGGGGTCTACCTACAACGGCTACGCGAAACCGGCAGCATCGACTATCTCGAGCTCGCTTCGCGCGCCGCCCGCGCATCCCTGGCTTCCGTGCCGCCCTCCCGCAACACCACTGGGCTGGCGGCGCTCGCGCGCACTGAGATTGCCTCGCACGACTTCGCTGCGGCACGCGACCACGCGGTCGAGTTGACCAAGCTCGACTCGAGCAAAGGCTCTCACTATGCCCTGCTCAGCGACGCGCTGCTCGAACTCGGAGATTACGAAGCAAGCCAAATCGCGCTGCAGACCATGGCGCGATCGAATGGCCGCCTCACGATCGAGGGGGAATCGCGGCAAGCGCGGCACACTTTGCTTCGAGGCGATGTTCCGGAAGCAAGGCGCTATCTCTCGAACGCCCTGGCGCTCGCTCGAAGCCTAGCCGAGCCGCCGCGTGAAACTATCGCCTGGTCGCAATGGCAATTGGGCGAGTATGCGTTCTCAACAGGTGATTACCAGAGCGCGGAGCGCCTTTACGGCGATTCTCTGGCGACCTTCCCCGGTTATTTCAACGCGCTTGCCGCGATGGCGCGTGTACGCGCTGCCCGCGGCGACCTCAATAGCGCCATCGACTATTACGAACGCGCCGTGCGGCGCCTGCCCGATCCGACCTTCGTGGGAGCGCTGGGCGATCTTTACAAGCTCGCCGGCAGGGAAAAGGACGCTGCAGCCCAATACAGGCTGGTCGAACAGATCGGCCACCTCAGCGCCGCGAGCGGCGCGCTTTACAACCGTCAACTCGCGTTGTTTCACGCCGACCATGGCATGCAAAGCAGCGAAGCTTATGCGAGCGCGGTCAAGGAATACGAGGTTCGCCACGACATCTTCGGCGCCGACGCCGTCGCCTGGACGGCCTTGAAGGCTAACAGGATCGAGGAAGCACAGACCGCGATCAAGCAGGCGCTCCGGCTCGGCACGCAGGATGCAAGGCTGTTCTATCACGCTGGGATGATCGCACGCGCGGCCGGCGATGAAGCGGCCGCGCGTGCGCAGATCGCACAGGCGACGGCGCTCAATCCGCAGTTCGACCCGCTGCAAGCTTCCATTCTCCACGCGGAGTTCGGCCAATGATCGGGAACTGGCGGGGCCGGAGCCGCGCCCTGGCGCGCTTCTCGCTCAGGCGGACCTACCTGAACGGGAAGGAATCGTGCCCAACAAATAGCTCGGACTATTTTTCCATCAGAACAGCGGGAACGACGTCTACCGGAAATCGTCTAGCGGGTCGGGTCGCAATTGCCATGCTGCTTAGTGCCTGCATCGTCGCAGGCCTCGTCACCTCGGCGATGGCGCACCCGCTCGGGAACTTCACGATCAACCAGTACGCGCGCCTCGCCGTCGGCGCAGACCGGATCGACTTGCGCTACGTCATCGACATGGCGGAAATCTCCACCCTTCAGGAGCTGCAAAAGCTTGGAGCGAGCGGCGACGAAAAACCCACGGCGTCCGAACTCGATCGATACCTCGAGCATATCGCCGGCGATTATGCGAGCGGCCTCGTGCTGAGCGTCGACGACACGCGCGTCCCGCTCGACGTGAACGCTAAGACGATCGCGCTTCCGCCGGGGTCGGGCGGGCTGCCCACGCTGCGGATCGAAATGAACCTCGTCGGCGCGGTCCCGGCTTCGACGCGTGAGCCGGTTCGGCGCCTCTCGTTCGAGGACCGGAACCGTCGCGAACGTATCGGCTGGCGCGAGATCGTCGTCGGATCTGTCAATGGAACGACGGTTTTCGACAGCAGCGCCTACGGCAACGGCCTCACGGACGAGCTCAAGGCATATCCGCAGGATATGCTGGCCGCCCCATTGCGCGAGGGGGCGGCCAGCCTGTCGTTCACGCGCGGCGCCGCCCCGGCAGGCGCGACCCTCTTGCGGACCCGCGACGGCCACCCGGTCAAGCAAGCGCTCGACCCGCTCGCGGAACTGATGAATGTTCCGGAGGTAACTCCATCGATCGCACTTTTGGGGCTTCTCGTCGCCGCGGGGTTCGGGGCCCTCCACGCCTTCTCGCCCGGCCACGGCAAGACGATCGTCGGAGCCTATCTGGTTGGCGCACGCGCCAACATGAAGCATGCCGCGTTTCTCGGCGCGACGGTGACGATCACCCACACGCTCAGCGTGTTCGCCCTGGGGTTGGTGACGCTTTTCGCCTCCCGGTACATCCTCCCCGAACAGCTCTTTCCCGTCCTCAGCTTCATCTCCGGCGCGATCGTTCTCGTGATGGGGTTCAGCCTGTTTACGTCCCGTTTGCGGGGAGTGCTCGGCCCTAACCTGGACGGACACGACCGCCGCCACGAGCCCTCTCATCATGGCTCGACGGCACACATGCATTCGCATGGCGGAGGCGAGCACTCGCATCTGCCGCCGGGCTCCGACGGCAGCACCTTCCGCTGGCGCAACCTGCTTGTTCTTGGCGTATCCGGCGGATTGCTGCCGTGCCCATCGGCGCTGGTCGTCCTGCTTTCCGCCCTAGCGCTCCACCGGGTCGGCTACGGCATGCTGCTCGTCGTCGCCTTCAGCTTCGGGCTCGCCGCGACGCTGACGGGCATCGGCTTGGCCTTCATTTATGCAGGACGCTGGATGAAGCGCCCGACGGGACCGGTCGCACAACGGATCGTGCGCGTCCTGCCGATGGCGAGCGCGATCGTCATCGCGTTCATCGGCGCCGGCATCTGTTACGGGGCCTTGGTTCAGGCAGGGTTGGATTTGCCCAGGATGCTGTCGGAATTTTACGTGCAGAGCAGTGCCAGCCTCTCCGGCAAGGAGCCAAAGATCGGCTCTGCAGGCGTACTGGCCGTGCTGGGCCTTGGCCTGGTTTTCGGATTGAAGCACGCGACCGAAGTCGACCACGTCGTCGCCGTGTCGACGATCGTCAGCGAGCACCGCAATCTTTGGCGCGCGGCGCTGGTCGGCGGCCTCTGGGGTGTCGGCCACACGGCATCGCTGGTGAGCGTCGGCGTGGTCGTGCTGGCGCTGCGGATCGCCGTCCCGGAGCGCATCGCCAATGTCCTCGAATTCGGGGTCGCGTTGATGATCCTGGCCCTTGGAGCCAGTGCGCTCGCGCGGGCGCTTCGCCGCCCGGCCGTGGTCCATGTGCATCAGCATCACCACACCAGCGTCGCGCACGCTCATCTCCATTTCCATGAGCTGGCCGCCGAGCCGCGTGAGGGCCCGCACGCGCACGCCGTCGCGCGCATCGGTTTCAAGCCATTGCTGGTCGGCGCCATGCATGGGCTTGCGGGGTCGGCCGCCCTCACGTTGCTCGTCTTGACCCAGATCGACTCGGCCCTGATCGGCTTCGCTTACCTCGTTGTCTTCGGTGTCGGGTCGATCGCCGGGATGCTGCTGATGTCGGGTCTGGTCGGACTACCGTTCGCGCTGAGCGCCCGCAAGTTGACCGGCATGCATCACGGATTGCAGGCCACTGTGGGCGTGCTCAGCATCGGTTTTGGGTGCTGGTATGCCTACGAAACAGGATTCGCCAACGGGCTCTTAAGCTCTCTTTTGTAGCTGCCGCCACAAACCCTCGCAGCGAGTCATGGTCGCCGAACTCGGACTACGTAGTACGGTCGCTCGGGCGCGACATTAAGCGGATCGTCGTCGAGGCCGATCCGGAGGCAATCTCGCAAACCGCAAAAGCTTCGATTGTGATTTCGAGAGTCGCGAGCAGTTGATCAAGCACCTTCAGCCTCCCCGATCGTTAGCGTCGGACGAAAGGGTACCAGATGTGGGCCAAAGGGCACTAAAAGCCCGATAGTCAGAACTTGATGAGAACTGCGGGGAAAATAAGCGCGCAGTGGCCGGTGGTGCATCCCCGGGCGGGGTGGCCACAGTTCCGGAGAGCGCCGTGAACCTGAAACGTGCATTGGGCGTCGGCGGTCTTATCGCCATTGCTGCTGTCGGATTATCGCCAGTCATCGCTCGAGCACAAGATCCCAAAGCGGTCAGTTCAGAGGAGTGGCCGACGTATGGTGGCGCGGCATCCGGTCAGCACTATTCCGGGCTCGACCAGATCAATGAGAGCAATGTCGCTAGGTTGGGCGGCGCTTGGACATTTCACACCGGCGTCTTTAGCGCGTTCACCTCGTTCGAGGCGGCCCCAGTGGTCTCGGACGGCATGCTCTATCTGACCGATCCGCACAGCGATGTGTTCGCGCTGGATGCCGTCACCGGGGCGGTACGTTGGACGTACGCACCGACCTATTTGGCGCTTGGCAAGCTGCCGCTGTGCTGCGCGCAATCGAATCGCGGTGCTGCGGTGGGCGGTGGCAAGGTTTATGTCGCCCAGCTCGACGCGAAGCTCACCGCCCTCGATCAGGCGACCGGCAAGCCCGCATGGTCCGTTCAGATGGGCGAGCCGGGCGAAGGTTATTCCGGCACGGAGCCGCCACTCTATGACGAGGGCCGAGTATATGTCGGCGTCGCCGGTGGCGAATTCGGCATTCGCGGCTACTTCAGCGCTTACGAGGCAGCCACCGGGAGGCTGCTATGGCGCTTCTATACGGTGCCGGAACCAGGAACCAAAGGTCACGAGACCTGGCCGGACGGCGATGCCTGGCGCCACGGTGGGGGCGGCGTATGGACGACGCCGGTTCTCGACCGTCAACTGGGATTGGTCTATTTCGTCACCGGGAATCCCAGCCCGGACCTGAACGGGCATATTCGCGCCGGCGACAATCTCTTCACCGATTCCATCGTCGCTCTGGACATCAAAGACGGCCAGCTCCGCTGGTACTTTCAGGAGATCCATCACGATGTCTGGGATGCCGACCCATCCAGCCCGCCCGTCCTGTTCGACATGATGGTGGACGGAAAGCCGGTGGCGGCGCTCGCTCAGGCTGGGAAGATCGGCTGGGTCTACTTGCTGGACAGGAAGACAGGCGAACCTCTGACGCCGATCAAGGAGACGCCGGTTCCGCAAGACGCGTGGCAGAAGACCGCGGCGACACAGCCGTTCGTCACCGGTGATGCCTTCGTACCGCAGGCCTGTGCGGACCAGCTGGCCGGGTTTCCGAATGCAAAGGAGCTTTTTCCTCCTGCCAGCCCGGGTCATCCCGTGGAGCGCTGCCCGGGTGGGAACGGCGGATCGGAATGGTCTCCGGTGTCCCACGACCCGCTGACCGGCTATCTGTTGGTTTGTGGCATCGATGAGCCGCAGGTCTTCGCAGTGCATGAGTCGGACGAGGCTCCCGGAGCGGAACGTCTCGGTAGCATCTGGACGCGGGTCCCCGGCGGTCATTATTCGGGGACGTTGACGGCGATTGACCCGCGCACCAACAGGATCGCTTGGCAGAACAAGACCACGAACATGTGCATCGCGGCACGTTGGCCACCGCCAGCGGGCTCGTCTTTGTCGGGGATGGAGACGGAGCGTTCAAGGCCTACAGCACCCACGATGGAAAATTGCGGTGGAGCTTTCAGACAGGCGCGGGCGTGAACGCGCCGCCCATGACCTACGCGGTGAGCGGCAGACAATATGTGGCCGTCGCGTCGGGCGGCAATTGGCAACTGAACTTTCCGCGTGGCGACACGCTTTGGGTCTTTGCGCTGGACGGGGAACTGCCGCAGGCCCAAGCGCAGGCGGTGGAACCGCGGACCTTCGTCACCACGGAAGTCGGCATTCGGCTGGCGGGTTTCACGCATTCGCGGCTGGTCGTTCGGCCCGGCGCGACAATCACATGGACCAACGAAACGGATACCGACCAAAGCGTCGACGCCCGATCAGGCAATTGGCATTCCGGCGCCATCGCGCCGGGAAAGACCTTCTCACACAGCTTCCTGATCGAAGGAGCGTTCGATTACATCGACTTGGAGGAGCCCTCTCTGATTGGGACGGTCATCGTTTCGGAGGACGCCGCGAAAGCGGGAGGTCCATAGAAAAATGCGAAGAGCGCGAGCCCACAACTCGACTGCTCAGTTGCCGAACAATAACAAACGGCAGAGGAGGACGCGATTTGTAACCAAGCCTGATGCCGTTCCGTATTGAAGGAAATTGGCTAGCAACATTGCTGCCGGCCCCCGTCGCCAAGGGACACACCATCCGGACGATTGGGCACGCATGCAGGCACACAGGTTTCGGATTGTGTGGCAGGTTTAGTTCGACCGATGCGATCGTACCGGTTTGCGCGATCGGAGTTGGCGCGAAGATGATAAATGCGCGTAATATCGACTGTAATTTATTTCAGAGCCGGGTAAAGGAATTGAACAAAAGACGCGAGAAATTCTGAGAAACGTGGTGACGCTCGTTATATCTATCGTAAGCGTCATCAGTTTTTTCGTACTATCAAGCATCGTTGCGACTGCAAAAACAAACTGCAACTTGCGCAGCGCAGTATGTTACGATATATGCAAAAATATGATTTGATATGACCAATAGAAGCGACCACGCGTTATCTCGCTGATGTGGTACGCCCATGTTCGGATGATCGATAAAGATCGACGATGGCCGTGGTGAGGACGTCTGATCAGACGGTTGTCTACGCCGTGATGTGCGCAACAGCGTAACGAATGACACTGACAAAACGAACGGGTTTCAGGGATCCCCAGCACGAAATGAAGCCAAGTTCGTTGGAGGGGATCACGCAAATGCGAGGTGACGGCTCATGCTGGATTCACAAATTCTCGGCCGAGGCTCGGGGTTCGAGGCGCACGGTCAACCTGATGGTGTGACCGTGCTTCGCTCGAGCGACCGGAACTCGTGGAAGAACGTGACGTTGGTCCACGCTTTTCGGTGTCACTGGACTGACTACCTGAAGGAGGCCGCGGGACTGATCGCCTTCATGCTCGGCGCCGGCGCGTTCACGACGTTGTTTCAGTTTCCAGGCTCTCCCGTCAGGGAGGCCATGCCGTCGGCATTATCACGAAACATCGGCCTCGGGATCATCATGTCGGGAGTCACTGCTGCGATCATCTACTCGCCGTGGGGCAAGAAGTCGGGTGCGCACATCAATCCGGCAGTCACATGGGCGTTCTATCGACTTGGAAGGATCAACCGTTCGGATGCGCTGTTCCAGTTCGCCGGGGAACGATTGCTCCCGTTGTCCTTTTTTGGGTGATCGGCGCACCGTTCGCCGATGCGAAGGTGAAATTCGCGACCACTCAACCGGGACCCGAAGGGCCGCTGGTCGCTTTCGCGGCAGAGTTCCTGATCTCTTTCATCCTGATGATGGCGTTGCTGATGGCCATCAACTCGGAGCGGCTGGAGAAGGCCGCCGGTGCGATCGCAGCGGGCCTGATCGGCATCTACATCGCGTTCGAAAGCCCGTTGTCGGGGATGAGCCTCAACCCGGCGCGCAGTTTAGGCTCCGCTCTGACTGCCGGACAATGGACCGGGCTCTGGGTCTACTCCACCGCGCCCATGATGGCCACACTGCTCGCCGCCGAAGTCTATATGACGTTACAAAGAACAGGTTTCATCTCCGACAGAAGCACAATAGCTGGCACGCAACGCTATCGCATCATCAGCGACTATAAAGCCGGTCCGGACTATCCGGTCGAGAGCGACGAAATAGACGAAGGACAACGTGGATGACGACCCAAGACTCCCGCCCGAAATCCAGCGAGATCGAGGCCGAACAGCTTCCTTACCCGGCCAAACAGTCCGACATGAAACGACAACCCGAGAGTGACCTGTCGGGCTACAGGCCGGCGGGCAAGCTGATTGGGAAAGTCGCCCTGATTACCGGCGCGGATTCCGGGATCGGGCGCGCGGTCGCCATTGCGTTCGCCATGGAAGGAGCGAACGTCGCGATCGTCTACAACGAGAACGACGGTGATGCCGAAGACACGCGCGCGATGGTCGAGGCCAAGGGCGGACGCTGCCTCCTCGTGCGATCCGACGTGCGCGACCGCGCACTTTGCTGGGATGCGGTCCAGCGCACGGTTGCAACGTTTGGCGGTCTCAACATCCTCGTCAACAATGCCCATTATCAGATGGCGCAGGAGCGGTTCGAGGATCTTTCGGAAGAACAACTCCGACGATCGGTCGAAACCAACATCCTCGGATACTTTTTCATGGCGCAGGCGGCGTTGCCGCACCTGCGCGAGGGTGATGCCATCATCAACACTGGCAGTATCGTCGGCCTTACGGGCCTTGGCATCCTGATCGACTACACGGCTACGAAGGGTGCCGCGCACGCCTTCACGAAATCCTTGGCGCTCCACCTCGGCCCACGCGGGATCCGCGTCAACGCCGTCGTCCCGGGGCCGATCTGGACCCCCAACATCCCCGGCACGATGCCGGCCGGCGAGGTGGAGAACTTCGGCCACGAAGTCGCGCTCGGACGGCCCGGACAGCCGGAAGAACTCGCCCCCGCCTACGTCCTGCTGGCGTCGAGCGACGGCAGCTTCATGACCGGCGCCCTCGTCGAGGTCACGGGTGGGCGACTTTCGCCCGGTTGAGGGAGGAGATGACATGGCGAACGCGCCCGAATCGGATGAGCAGACCCCATCGGCAACCGTCCTGGCCGCAGGCCCGAGCTGGCCGGAGGGCACCGTCGCGGCTTTGCTCCGGACCAACCTCGTGACGGAACCGACCCGGGCCGCGCTGCGCCAGCGGCTCGAACGCTGCGACACCGTCGAACCTTCCTTCTTCGATGCGCAGCGCTTCGCGTTGTTGCGGGCCGTTTGCGCCCGCCTGCTGCCGCAGACCGAGGCAAACCCCGTCGACATCGCAGGCAAGATCGACGCGCGCTTGTCCGCGGGCTCCGGCGACGGCTGGCGCTACGCATCCATGCCGCCCGACCCCATCGCGCTCTGGCGCGGGCTCGACGGCATCGGGGAGAGCGCCGAGATGATGTTCGGTTTTCCATTCGGCGAACTCGGCGACGACGAGAAGGACACGGTGCTCTGCGCGGTGCAGGACGAGACGGCACCCGGGTCGACGTGGGGGCAGATCCCAGGAGGCCGGTTCTTCGAAGACCTGCTCGCCGAGGTCGTCGGGCACTTCTACGCGCACCCGTCGGCGCAGGACGAGATCGGCTACGTCGGAATGGCGGATGCTAAGGGGTGGGAAGCGATCGGCCTCGATCGACGAGCGGCGCACGAACCGCTGCCCGCAATACCCCGAGCGGGCGCAGAAACATGAGCGGCTCCGACATCGGCCACCAGAGCCCCACCGATCCCTGGGCCACGTTCGATGACGCGGAGGCGTCGATGCGAACCTACCGCCCCGACGACCGCGTCGACGCGGTCGTGATCGGCACCGGTGCGGGAGGTGCGCCGCTGCTGGCGCGCCTTGCCCGCGCGGGTTTGCGCGTCGTCGCGCTCGAGGCGGGCCGCCATTGGTCGCCCGCTCGCGACTTCGCGACAGACGAGGTCGAACAGAACAAACTGTTCTGGACCGACGAGCGGCTCAGCGGCGGCGCGGACCCGGTCGCCTTCGGCAAGAACAATTCCGGCATCGGGGTGGGCGGATCGACCCTGCACTACACGGCCTACACGCCACGTGCCCAGCCGGACGACTTCCTCCTGCGGAGCGAGTTCGGTGTCGGTGAGGACTGGCCGCTCGGCTACCGCGACCTCGAGCCCTACTACGAGCTCGTCGAGGCGATCCTCGGCGTTTCGGGACCGTCGCCCTATCCTTGGGGGCCGCCGCGGCGACAGTCCTACCCGCTTGCTCCGCTGCCCCTCAATGGCGCGGCAGAGCTCATGGAGCGGGGTTGCCGCGCGCTCGGCATCGAGACCTCGCCGGCCGCCAATGCGGCTTTGTCCCGCAGCTATTATCGGGCGGGCGTCGGCTGGCGGGCCGCCTGCACCAACCGTGGCTTCTGCCAAGCCGGTTGCAGCACCGGCGCCAAGGGGAGCACCGACGTGACCTTTGTGCCGCTGGCGATTGCGGCCGGCGCGGAGCTGCGAGCCGAAAGCTTCGTTACCGCGTTCGAGCGCGACGCGACGGGTCGGATCGCTGGCGTGGTGTATGAGCAGAACGGTGTCACCGAGCGCCAGCGTTGCCGGTACGTCTTTCTCTGCGCCGGAGCGGTGGAGACGCCGCGCCTGTTGTTGGCGAACGAACTCGCCAACGCGAGCGGCCAGGTCGGCCGCAATTTCATGGCCCATACGGGCATCCAGGTCTGGGGCCGATTCGAAGAGGACGTGCGGCCCTACAAGGGCATTCCGGGCGGCCTCGTCTCCGAGGACACGCATCGTCCGGCGGATGCCGATTTCGCGGGCGGCTATCTCCTGCAGAGCATCGGTGTCATGCCCGTCACCTATGCGGAGCAGTTGGCGCGCGGACGGGGGCTTTGGGGCGACGCGCTCCGCCGTAACATGCGACACTACAACAACACGGCCGGGATCAACATTCTCGGCGAGTGCCTGCCGGCCCCGAACAATCGCCTGACGCTGTCGGACGAACGCGACGCGCGGGGACTCTACAAACCGCTGATCGCGTTCAGCAACGGCGAGAACGAGCGGCGCATGACGGCCCATGCCGAGCGGCTCATGCGCGACATCTGGGGTGTCGCGGGCGCCAAGGACGTGTGGTCGTTCCCGCGCTACGCCCACACGATCGGAACCTGCCGGATGGGACGGCGCGCCGACGACGCGGTCGTCGACTCTGACGGCCGCGCGTTCGACGTGCCGAACCTCTTCATCTGCGACAACTCGATTTTCCCCAGCGCGCTCAGCGTCAACCCGGCGCTGACCATCATGGCCTTAAGCCTCCGCATGGCCGACCGGTTCTTAGAGCGGTATAGCGGCGCCGGCAGCGGCGAATCCGATAACGCGAGATCCAACGGAGCGCCCGCATGAGTTTCCTCGACAGCATCAAGCACACACACGGCGACGGCAATTATGCAGGCGACGAACACGGCGGAGGAGCCGGCAGCGAAGGTCAGGGCTTACCAACGGGTTCGCCGAGCAATTTCCTGTTCGCGACCGGGATCGAGTGTTCCAATCCGACGATCGAGAATGGCCGCGTCCGTCGCGACCTGTTGGAGGAATGCGGGCACTACACCCATTGGCGCGAGGACTTCCGACTCGTGCGAGATCTCGGCCTCAAGGTGTTGCGCTATCATCTGCCGATCCACAAGGTGTTCCTGGGCGTCGGTCGCTACGACTGGAGCTTCGCTGACGCCGCAATGGCGGAAATCCGTCGGCTGGGGATCACGCCGATTCTCGACCTCATGCACTTCGGGCTTCCCGATTGGCTCGGGGATTTCCAGAACCCCGAAATGCCGGTCAGGTTCGCTAAATATTGTGAAGCGGTGGCGCAGCGCTACCCCTGGGTCCGCTATTACACACCAGTGAACGAAATCTACATCACCGCAAAAAACAGCGGCAAAGACGGCCGTTGGAACGAGCAGCTCAAGTCCGATCGGGCCTTCGTCACCGCGCTTAAGCACTGCGTTGCAGCGAGTATCCTCGGTACACAGGGCATCGCCAAACATCGTAACGATTGCATCATCGTCCAGAGTGAAAGCGCCGAGTTCACCCATGAGGTCAAGGCAGTCCCGTCGCCGGAGGTCCGCCTCGCCAACAAGCAACGATTCATCTCGCTCGATCTTCTCTATGCCGTTCAGCCCGACGGAGAGACTCTGTTGTACCTGTTCGACAATGGTTTGACGCGTGAAGAGTTCGATTGGTTCATGCGAGGTGAGCCGCCGGGCTATCAAATTCTCGGAAACGATTACTACGGCCGCAATGAGCGCATCCTGAAGCCTGACGGGGAGATGTGCCCGGCCGAAGACGTGATGGGTTGGTATCAGATTACCAAAGAGTATTATGACCGTTACAGGAAGCCCGTCATGCACACGGAAACCAACACGTTCGACGATCAGGCGGCCGCATCCTGGTTGTGGAAGCAGTGGGTCAACGTTATGCGCATGCGACGGGACGGCGTCCCGGTTCTGGGCTTCACCTGGTATTCCCTGACGGATCAGGTCGACTGGGACAGTCAACTCGCTTACAAGGCGGGCAACATCTGCACGTGCGGACTATACGATCTCGATCGCAAGAAGAGGCCGGTCGCCGACGCGTATCGCCAGCTGATCCAGGAATTCGGCCAGATCACCATTCTTCCTCACGCGGAGGTGTTCGCCATCACCGATCAGCCTGCCCGGCTCAAGGTCAAGGTCTAATCATGCTGCCGGCTGACGCAAGAGCCCGTCCGACCCTGATCTTCCTTCATTATTTTGGCGGTTCGGCACGGGCCTGGAGCGGGGTGATCGCGCGACTTGCGGGCGCCTTCGATTGCCTGGCGCTCGACCTCCGGGGTTTCGGAGCCGCCCGCGACGCAGCCGGCCCCTATTCGGTCGATGCCTATGCGGACGACGTGGCGTCGCTCCTGGCACGACGCGGTTCCGCGCGAACGATCATCGTCGGTCACTCCATGGGCGGCAAGATCGCGCTCGCGCTGGCATCCCGTCGGCCTCTGGGGATAAGCGGGCTCGTGCTCGTCGCCCCTTCGCCACCGACTCCCGAGCCGATGACCGAAGACGAGCGCGCCAGAATGCTGGGAGCTCACGGCGACCGCGAAGCGCTCCTAGCCATCGCCCGGGAGATCACCGCGCGACCGCTGCCCCCGGTGCTGCTCGAACAGGTCGTGGGGGACATGCTGTCGAGCGGCGTGGCCGCCTGGTCCGCTTGGTTACGGGGAGGCAGCCGCGAATCGATCCCGATCGAAGCGGGACCGCTGTCCCTTCCGAGCGTCATCATCACGGGCGGCAGCGACACCGTCATTCCACGCAGAGTTCTGGAGGAAGACGTGATGCCGCGCCTCGCCACGAGCAGGCTCATCGCACTCGCCGGGGCCGGGCACCTGTTGCCGCTCGAGGCGCCCGACCGGCTCGCGGACCACATCGGAGACTCGGCCCGGATATTCGCCGCGGCCGACGTTGGGGGCGCCGCCGCGACCCAACTTTGACTCGCCGGACCTGCGCTCAGGGCACTTCTTTTTCGTCTCCACGACGAACATCCCCGCCCCCTAAAACGGGAAGCCTATCCACTGGCCGGATTTTACTCCGCCCGCGTCAGCAGTTCGCTGGCGATCCAGTGGCCTGGTTTGTCACCGCCCTACACAACGCCGATGTCCACCACCTCGACGGAATGATAACCTTCACGGTTGTGATGACATCACATAGTGGTCTACGGTGTACCTCTTGGGCTTCGAGCTCCTAGAAGCCATCGTCGCAGGGCGAAGGCCTACACGGAACTGGCCGGGACGACGCCGCGGAGCGCTCGCCCGGCCCACGTGGCGCCTGGGTTCGCCATCGGTTCCAAGATGATCGCGGGATTGGCCTCGATGGTTGCCATGAGGTCCGCGGTCGCCGCCACCCGCATGGGCCCGACGAGCTGGAAAGAAAACCAAAGGGAGGGGACGCGGATGTCCGAGCGGATGGCGCGACATGGTTTCGGGGCGCTGCTGGCCGTGACGAATGTCCTGCTTTGGGCACACCCGGGGTTTGCGGCCGATCATCTGACGGCCGACCAGGTGCGGAGCATGAGGGCGGCCATGATGGCGGGCGCGAAGCTCGACCTGTCCGGCAAGGACATGGCCGATGACGATCTGACCGGGCTCGACCTGTCCGGCACCGACCTGCGGAGGGCGAACCTTGCAGGTGCCAACCTGCACGGCGTGAAACTGGTGGACGCCGACCTCACGGAGGCGGATTTGACCAAGGCGGATCTGACCGGAACCTGGATCATGCGTGCCAAGTTCGACCGCGCGAAGATGCACGGCGCGACGCTCCAGGTCGTTGTCACCTCTGAAGGCATGGACAACAAGCGGGAGTCTGCCGCCAGCTTCGTGGGGGCTGACCTCTCCGGCACCTCTGCCACGGTCCACTTCAGCTATGATGACATGCGCGGCGTCAATCTCAGTGGAACAAGGATGTCTGTCGTGCTCGCCAACCAGTCCATGGGAATGTTGCGCAGCGAATTCAAAAGTGCCAACCTCGACGGAGCTGACTTTAGGGACGCGGGCCTCGGGCGGGTCACCTTCGAGTTCGCGAAGCTCAATGGCGTGATCTTCCGCGGCGCCGACTTGACGCGAGCGGACTTCACCGGCGCTTACCTCACCGGTGCCGATTTCACGGGGGCCAAAATCGATCATACGATTTTCGATCAAGCAGTGCTCACCGACGTGAAAGGCCTCAAGCACTGAGAACCGGCCAAGCCGCACGCTCGTCCTCCGCGGGCGCCCCCGCCGCGACGGTCGAGATTGGTGTCCTGCGGGCGGTGTCACGGGAACCGGTTTGACTTGTCAAGCTGGCTTTCTCGGTCATCCCTTCCTTGAGCGAAATCAGGCGCGTGGCTCGGTGGCGGGCGATCATCAGATGGAGGAAATGACCTAAACCTGGCGCCGCCGGGCGCGGGCGTTCGCACCAGCGCTGTCGCGCAGTGCGCCAGCCGCCCGAAGCAGCAGTCCGGCAAGATGGTGCGGCCCCGGAAACGCCGAGATGGCGCGCAAACCGGCGGGAGCGGGTGCATCCTCCGCCTCGGTATCGACGGCGAGGCGCCGCACATTGTCGAAGCGCTCGACCGCCGCCGCGATCCCGTCGCCGTCCACGAGGCCGAGCCCGTCTTGCGCGAGGAGGATGACGCCCGAGAGCAGCTCGCGGAAGAGAAGGTCGGCGGCATAGCCGAAGGAGTCCGTCGCCACGAGACGTTCGGACTCTAGACCCATGCCGATGATGTCCTGCAGTCGCCCTCGCGCCAAGCGGCCGATCGCCAGGATCAAGGCGCGGCGGATAGGGTCCGGCTCTCCAGCCGCCTGGATGTCCCTGGCGGCCTCAAAGGCGTCCGACGAGCGCTCCGCAATGAGGAACAGGAGGGCCGAGGCGATATCCGTGCCCACTGCGTCCTCGTCCAAGCGGCTCGTCGCCGCCTCGGGAAGCCGCAGCCGGGCGGCGAGCGCGATGAATTGGCGTGCCGACGCGGCAACGAAGGCGATGGAGCGTCGCCGGTCTCCGTCGAGGTCGAGCACAATGCGGACCGCCTCTTGGTCGACCTCGGGCATCGTATCCAGGATTGTCGTCAACGCGGCGAGGATCTCCCGGTCCTTGGCGTCGACCTGGATCTACTTGATCTCGGGCCAGATACTTCCCGTCACCAGCGATTGGGGATTGATCGAGGCCTTGTCCTCGCAGAGCACGATCCGTGACAGCGCGGTCTGGGCGGGATCAACTTCGAGCAGGACGCTGTCGAATCCCTTGTCGGCTTGACGGACATGCGGCGGCGTCGCCTTAGCGTGGGTAGACGCATGAAGGCTGCGATCCAGGAGACGTGCTGAAACAGCAGGCCATCGCGATGCTCGACTCGGGTGTCGCGCTTGGCTTCAGCGGCCTTGCGCTCCGCGTCATCCGGACGCGCCAAGGGGTCGGCGAGGTCGTCTGTTCGCACCGACAGCGCGGTGATGGCGTTCTCTACGCGCCCGGGGAGCGCTGCACGTCCGGGTTCGAGCGCTTGTGTCACACGCGCGGCATGACGTTCCTTGCGGAGGTAGAGCAAAGCCAGAGCCTCGGCGAGCGCCTCCGGCTCATTCACGGTCCATGTCGTGAGGACACAGCTGGGCGGGTGCGACGTCTGTTCGAACTGCAGGGGCTAGCCAAACGAACCCTTACCCGACACGGAAAACCTCGCCGCTCCCGGCGTCGCGATAGAGGTCTACCCTCGCTCCGTCCCAGTGATAGTCGAGGTGCCGCGCCTGCACCACGTTCCCCGCTTGGTCAGGGTAGAACAGGCCGGCGCACTGCCCGTCGGGGTGTCGCACGCTGGGATAGACGATCCCGTCCGAGCCACTCGCCCGCAACGCCGCGGCGAGCCTCTGCGCATCGGCGTAGTCATCCGGGTCGAGCGCCGGCCGCCAGCGAGGGTCACCACCGCGAAGATCGTGCAAGTCGGCGACGATATCGAGAACGAGTTCCCTGAACTGCGATGTCCAACCCGCCGGCTCGGCGGTCCGCGCCATGAAGCGGGCATGATGATGCATCGTCTCGAGCAGCGCCGTTTCGAACCGCTCCGCGGCGTAGAGCACGCCGTAGTCGCCGCGGGTGAACCGGCTCGGCCGGTCGGAGCTCAAATGGGTGAAAGGGGCCATCAGGTAAGTTGCGCCCGGCCCAGAAACTCGGCGACCCAAGGGCACCAGGTCGAGTGCGCCAAGCGTCTCCATCAGGCGTGGGTTAGTCTTCTGCTCGGCGGCGATCAGAAGCGGCCAATCCTCTGGGTCGGCGATGTTCTCGAATAGGTCGACGGTCGGATAGAGGCTACGAATGATCCGATGTGCGCCGGTCCAGTCGAAGACGGCAATCGGAACCGAAGCCGGATCAATCACCAGGCGCCGCGTTCGGCATCGAGGTAGCGGCGCACGCGCATCAGGTCGGTGAGTTCGCCGCCCAGCATGACGTCGAGCGCCGAACGGCCACCGAAGGCTTGGTTGGGCGCCTTGATCCAGGCGTAGCCGCGCGGGGCCTCGTGGAAGAGGACCTTTAAGGCCTTGTGGATGCCCATAAGATTGGACAGTCGAGCCCGACCGTCCCGGCCGATGCGGCCGAGCTCGCCGGCCTTCCAGCGGGCGAAGGTTCGGCGGGGAAGGTCCAAGATCGTGGCCGCTTGATCGTCGTTCACACCCCAGAGCCGGAACAAGTTGAGGCTGGCGCGAAACATCGCCGCCCCTTCCTCGTCGCTAATCGGTTCGGGCGTGAACGGCCGGGGGTCGCTAGCTACCCGCTTGAGCACCGCCATGAACGCCTCCTGCCATTTGGCTTCATATAGCTTTGCGGAAGCCTAATGGCAAGATAGACTTTCTGCATGGAGGAGTTTGCTCGCTTTCTGGCCGTCGCCGATTTCAGAAATGTGTCCAAAGCGGCGGCGGCGCTCAACCTTTCGCAACCCACGCTTTCTCGGTCGATCGCACGTCTTGAAGAGCGATACCCAGCGAAGCTGTTCGATCGTGGCGTCGGCGGAATGCAGCTAACTGAGGCCGGCCGCATCCTTTTCGAACATGCAAGCCGTGCATTGAGGACGCTCCGGGACGCCGCAGAGCGCATCGACTACGAGGAAGTGGGCGGGCAACTTTCGCTCAATATCTGCGCGGGCGACTCTTGGGGCAATGCCGTGCTGCCACCGATCCTGGAAGGCTTCCTGAAGACTCATCCCGACGTTCGGCTAAGGCTCGACATCATTGGCAGCGAGGCGCGCATGGCGGGTCTGGCAGCGGGGGACTATGAACTTTCCTACGGCATTGCTCTGCATCGCCATGAGCGATTGGGCCGCATGGCGTTCGAGCCGATGCTGCGAGCGGGCTACCTAGTCTATTGTGCTGCCGATCATCCGTTGCGCGATCATGCGCAACCGCTATCGGCCGAGGTCCTGGTTGCGTTCTCTTGGCTTAAGCACAAATTCGAATTCGATCACGACCCGGCGCAGTGGCAATCGACAGGCCGAACCTACGCAATGAGCACAAACACGATGCTGAGCACTCTGGGGGTCGTCAGCAGGACGCACCTCCTGATGTCGACGTCTGCCATCTCGCGAGAGATGTTTGCCCGCCACAATGTCTACAGCTTGGGTCCGGATCCCCTGTCGGCCAAGCATGTCTCAGGTCTTCACATCCTGAGAGACGCGGCGTTGACGTCGCCAGCCAAGCTGTTCCTCACATATTGCCGCTCTGCATGTTGCAGTCTCTACAGCAACTTTCGCTATACACCACTTTAACGATCTCGTCTCGTCAAGCTCCTGCGTGGCGTTGTGATCCTCAGCGGCGCCGATCGGCACGACAGCCGCACATCGGCACGTCAACCTCGTCATGGCAATGGCCGCATTCCTGGCCCGCCTCGCCGCCGATCTGCGCCCGGAGCGGCACATCGTTGACCGGCTCCAGTCTCCGCCAGAGCTCCCGCAGTGCGACGAGGCAGCGGCCGCCGTGGGCCGAGCGTCGTCCCGCACCGCCGGGAGCCACAGCCAACGCCGCCTCATCGATGCGGCCCCGGGCCACACTCTCGATGAAACCACGTTGACGGACACGGCCCTCATGCCAGCGTGTCGAGCATCTCGCGCGAGAGCGGCCGCAACGCGTGCGCCCGGCCATCCCGCACCCGCGCGACCCAATCGGGGTTGGCGAGTAGCGCACGCCCGATCGCGATGACGTCGAACTCACCGCGCCGCATCAGGGCTACGAGGCGCGTCAGGTTATCCGGCGCAGCCTCCGCCAAAAATCTTGCCCATCTCCGACTTCGAGTCGTTGGCGAGCGTGACGGAGCCGACCGCGATCACCGGCTTGCCCGTCAGTTTTCGCACCCATCCCGCGAAGGTCAGTCGGAATCGGGGAATTCGACATCCCAAGAGCGGCGCGTCGAGGCATGGAATGTGAAATCGCCCGCAATAGCGGCTCTGGCGCACTTTTGGTGCAGCCATGCAGAAACGCGGCATGCAGCCGTTTCGCGGTCGATCAGGCCCCGATGACAATGCTCTCATGCGGCGTGAGCACCACTCATGATCGCAACCGCGCTTGGTCTGTAACACCTCCTGGCCGGTATCCCGACACCGGTATGCTCGCCGCGCAGGGCTGCACCAAAAGTGCGCCAGAGCCCATTTCTGATGCCGACGGAGAATCCGCTCCATGCAGATTTCGCGGGATCGTAGGGAAACGCCAGGCCCCCGACGAGACGTCACGAATGGCAGAACGGAGGCCGGGAGCCGCCCTTGATCATGGTTCTTAAGCAACGTTCCGCTCCCAAGCCAGCTGTACCCGGGCCAGCCCGTCCAATTCCCTTGATCAAAGCACAGTTTTCGGCAGCAGTATGTGGATGCCCTTATTACCGTCGACGAGCTGGGTGACGTGGAGGTCTCCGGCGAGGGAGCAGAGCATGTAGGCCTGATTCCGGGTGAGCGTGGTGCGGTCGCAGATGTGCTTGACCATCTCGCGAACCGCTTGTTTGGCCGCATCGTCCAAGTCTTCATCAAGGCCGATCGAAATCAACTGGGTCGGGGTTTCGGCGAAGGGCCAGGTCAGCTTCATGTCCTTGCGGACCGTTAGTCGGAACGTACCAGTGACCCCGGTTTCGAGCGCCGTGATACAGACCTCGCCGTCGCCCTGGACGCCATGGCCGTCGCCGGCAAAGAACAGCGCACCTTCATTGAAGACCGGCAGATAGAGCGTCGAGCCCGCGCGCAATTCCTTGTTATCCATATTGCCGCCGAAGCTGCGCGGTACGGGCGAGCCGACGCGACCCCAAGCCGGCGGGGGAGCGACGGCCATGATGCCGAAAAATGGGTCGAGCGGGATCTCGGTGCCCCAGGGCATCACGCAGAGGTTGCGGGCATGATCGACGGTGGGATGGATCGTCTCGTAATCGGTGAACTCGTCGGGCAGCGTGCCGAGCAAAGGCAGGATAGCGACGAAGCCCCAATCCTGGTTCACCTTGACGTCGAGGATGTCGATCTGCAGGACGTCGCCGGGTTCCGCGCCCTTCACATAGACCGGCCCGGTGATGAAATGGGGTCCCGGTCCCTGCACTAGAGCTGTTGCCGGTCAGGCTGGATCATAGGCATCGTAGCCTGCTGCGGTGAGGTAGTTGCGGCACTCGTCGGGTCTGAAGTGAGTGAAA
>JAABUW010003797.1_pt1 | contig 21114 bp, 14 predicted proteins | sample 5560081 | NCBI WGS metagenome assembly JAABUW01 (sample SAMN10711882, study PRJNA513363) | rock metagenome | isolation source: Antarctica rocks | place: Antarctica: Victoria Land, Knobhead sud
CCCTCGCGCGCGCTGATCCTGATCGATGAGCCCGACGCTTGCGCCGACGCCATGGATGACCTCTATCGGCAGGCGCGCGAGATCCGCGCCGAGTTGGAAGGGCGCGGCGAGTTGCCACGCGGCCTGCGTGACGCGCTGCTGGCGCCCGATACGATACACGAACAGGTGTCTTCCTCGCTGCGCGTCGAATGGTGGACGCGCGGGCTGCCCCTAGTGCAGAATCAAGGAGCTTTGTTTGACGTGGCGCCCTCTGGGACCGCCGGCATCCTGCCGGCACACGCGGGCCGGCAGGATGCCGGCGGTCCCAGGGGGTACGCCTCGCTACAAAGTAACCTCTCGGAGAAAACACTAGAGACGCGGGAAGTGGAGCTACCTCTCTATGATTGGAGCGAGGGGCGCGTCTTCGTGCCCGCCCTTACGTATGCCGGGCGCCTGCGCGGCTTCCTCGACGACACGTTGGAGTTGCGCCAGGAGGCGGGGCGCGGGAACGCGCCGGGCCGTGTCGTCGTAGCGTCGTTGCAGAGCGCGCGCCTGGCCGAACTCTATGAGGAGCGCGGGGAGCCTATCGGCGTCGTCGCGACGATTGGCGGGGAACCCCAGCACGGCAGCCTCTCACTGGTGCAGGGCTCGCTGCTGGAGGGCTGGCAGGCCCCCGCGCTGGGCCTCTACGTGTTCGGCGACTCCGAGGTGTTCGGCTGGAGCAAGCCGGCCCCGGCGGCGCGCTTCAAACGCGAAGCCACCGTGCACGTTGGGCTCGACTTCAAGCCGGGCGAGTACGTCGTGCACATCGAGCACGGCATCGGGCGCTTCGATGGCGTGGTCAAGCGCGTCGCCGCCGGCATCGAGCGCGAGTACCTCGAACTGCAGTTCGCGGGGACCGACAAACTGTTCGTGCCCACCGACCAGCTTGACCGCGTGACGCGCTACGTCGGCATGGGCGAGGGCGCGCCGGCGTTGAGCCGCCTCGGCACGGCCGAGTGGACACGCGCCAAGGCCAAGGTCAAGGAGTCGGTGGCCAAGACCGCGCACGAGTTGCTGGACCTCTATTCGTTCCGCGAGCAGGCGCAAGGCCACGTCTACGAGCCCGATGGCACGTGGCAGCGCGAGATGGAGGCGGCCTTCCCGTACGAGGAGACGCCCGACCAGCGGCGCGCCATCCTGGACGTTAAGCGCGACATGGAGTCGCCCAAGCCGATGGACCGCCTCGTCTGCGGCGACGTCGGCTATGGCAAGACCGAAGTGGCGATGCGCGCCGCTTTCAAGGCCGTCTTGGACGGCGTGCAGGTCGCCATCCTGACGCCGACGACGATCCTAGCGCAGCAACACTACGAGAACTTCAGCCGGCGCATGGAGGCGTTTCCGGTGCGCCTGGCCGTGTTGAGCCGCTTCCAGTCGCGCGCCGAGCAGCGCGCGATCGCCGCCAAACTAGCCGCCGGCGAGGTGGACATCGTGGTGGGCACGCACCGGCTGCTGCAGAAGGACGTTGCCTTCAAGAACCTGGGCCTGCTCGTCATCGACGAGGAGCAACGTTTCGGCGTCAAGCATAAAGAATACCTCAAGCGGCTGCGCCGCGAGGTCGACGTGCTGACGCTGACCGCGACGCCGATCCCGCGCTCGCTGCACATGGCGTTGGTGGGCGTGCGCGACATGAGCGTGATCGAAACGCCGCCGGAGGGCCGCCTACCCATCCGCACGTATTTGCAGCCCTTCGACGAGTACCACATGCGCGAGGCCATCCTGCGCGAGCTTGACCGCGGCGGTCAGGTATACATCGTGCATAACAAGGTGCAGACGATCCAGGCCATGGCCGAGCGGCTGCGGCGGCTCGTGCCGGAAGCGCGTATCGCGATCGGCCATGGGCAGATGCCCGAGGACGAACTCGAGAAGGTCATGAACGACTTCGCGCGTAAGGAGTACGAGATCCTGGTCTGCTCGTCGATCATCGAGAGCGGGTTGGACATCCCCAACGTCAACACGATGATCGTCAACGAAGCGCCGAACTTCGGGCTGGCGCAACTCTACCAGCTGCGCGGGCGCATCGGCCGCGGCTCGGTGCGCGCTTACGCCTACCTGCTGTACCGACGCGACCAGCGCCTGACGCGCACGGCCGAGCAGCGGCTGCGCGCCATCTTCGAGTCGACCGAACTCGGCGCGGGCTTCAAGATCGCTATGAAGGACCTGGAGATCCGCGGCGCCGGCAATCTTTTGGGCGCGGAGCAGAGCGGCACGATGGCGTCGGTGGGCTTCGACCTGTACAGCAAGCTGCTAGCGCAGGCCATCCAGGAGCGCAAGGGCGAGCAGCCAGAGAAGGAGCGCGCGGCGATCGCGGTCAGCTTGCCGCTGGCGATGTACATACCAGCGGACTATGTGGAGGCCGAGAGCCCGCGCCTCGATCTGTACCGGCGCATCGCCGGCCTGGAGGACCAACGCGGGCTCGACGAATTGGACGACGAGATCCGCGACCGCTTTGGCCCCGTCCCCGCGCCGGTCGATGGTCTGCTGTATTTCGCGCGGGTCAAGAGTTTAGCCGCACGGGCCGGGCTTGACGGCCTCTCACTCGATGACAACATGCTGACCATACGCGGCGCCGTGGACACGGTGTTCGACCGCATCGCGCTGTACAAGCGCTTCGGCGGCGACGCCAAAATTGTACGCAACGTACTGCGTCTCCCGCGCAAAAGGCTGGGAACCGACTGGCGTGGTACGCTTGTGGCTATATTAGAAGAAACGATAGAGGCGAATTATGGCAAAGAAACTGGTGATCGTGGAGTCGCCATCCAAGGCTAAGACGATCAAGAAATTCCTGGGGTCCGACTACGACGTGCGCGCGTCGGTCGGGCATGTGATCGACCTGCCCGCCAAGGGCCTGGGGATCAACGTGCGCAAGCGCTTCGCCCCGCGCTACGAGATCATCAAGGGTAAGGAGGGCGTGCTCGCCGAGTTGCGCGCGGCCAGCAAGGACGCCGAGGAAGTCTACCTCGCGCCCGACCCCGACCGCGAGGGCGAGGCTATCGCCTGGCACCTCGCCAACGCGCTCGACGCGCCAACGGCCAAACGAGCCGTCTTCAACGAGATTACGAAGAGCGCCGTGCAACAGGGCATCGCCGAGCCGCGCGAGATCAACACCGACCTGGTCAACGCGCAGCAGGCGCGGCGCATCCTGGACCGCCTCGTCGGCTACAAGATCAGCCCGATCCTGTGGCGCAAGGTCGTCGGCAACACCAGCGCGGGACGCGTACAGAGCGTGGCGCTACGCCTGATCTGCGACCGCGAAGACGAGATCCGCGCTTTCACGCCGCGCGAATATTGGACGGTCGCGACGCGATTGGCCAAGGGGCGCGGCAAAGGCTTCGACGCCGAGTTGGTGGCGCGCCTGAGTGGCGACGAACGCGAGACGCTGGCGATCGCCTCGGAGGGCGAGGCCAACGCGTTGAAGGCTGAACTGGAGGCGGCGACGGCGTCCGTCAGGGACGTGGCGCGGCGCACGCAGCGGCGGCAGGCGCCGCTGCCCTACACCACGAGCACGCTACAGCAGGACGCCTCGACGCGGCTGCGCTACTCACCCAAGAAGACGATGAGCCTGGCGCAGGAGCTTTACGAGGGCATCGACCTGGGCGAACGCGGCACGCAGGGGCTCATCACCTACATGCGGACCGACTCCACGCGCATCGCCGAGGAAGCCGTCGCGGCCGCGCGCGAGCTCATCACGTCGCGCTTCGGCAAGAAGTACATCTCGTCCGGCCCGCGCGCCGCCAAGAAGGCGGGCGCGGCCGTACAGGACGCCCACGAGGCGGTCCGCCCGACCGAGGTCACGCTGACGCCGGAGGATGTCAAGGACGCGCTTAGCGCCGATCAATTCAAGCTCTACAGCCTGATCTGGCAGCGTTTCATGGCGAGCCAGATGGCCCCGGCGGTGCTGGAGACACTGACGGTCGATGTCACGGCGGGAGCATTGCTGTCGCGCGTGAGCGGCTCGACCGTGTCGTTCGACGGTTTCTACGCCGTGTGGCCGCGCGAGGGCGATAAAGATAGCAAGCTACCCGAGTTAGCCGCGGGTGACGTTCTCACCAAGCAGGGCGTCGAGGCGGCGCAGCACTGGACGCAGGGTCCGCAGCGCTACACTGAGGCCAGCCTGATCAAAGAGATGGAGGAGCTTGGCATCGGCCGTCCCAGCACCTATGTGCCGACGCTGGTGACGATCCAGAAGCGCAAGTACGCGACATTGGAGCAGCGCCGCTTCGTGCCGCTGTGGCTCGGTGAGACAGTCAACAACTTGATGAAGACCTACTTCCCCGACATCGTCGACGTGACGTTCACAGCGGAGATGGAGCGCGGCCTCGACGGGGTCGAGGACGGTTCGCAAGAGTGGGTCACGCTGCTCGGCGCGTTCTATGACGACTTCAAGGGCACGTTGAGCGAGGCCGAGGAGCACATCGACCGCGTGGAGAAACCGGTCGAGGAGACCGACCAGATTTGCCCCGACTGCGGCAGCCCTATGGTCATCAAGATGGGGCGCTACGGGCGCTTCCTATCCTGCTCCAACTACCCGACCTGTACGCACGCCGAGCAACTGCTGACGCGCATCGGGCTGACCTGCCCCAATGGGTGCGGCGGCGACGTGATCGAGCGCCGCACCAAGCGTGGCCGCACCTTCTATGGCTGTAGCAACTACCCGGCCTGCACGTTCGCATCGTGGGATCGCCCGCTGCCCGAGCCGTGCCCCGAGTGCGGTGGTCTGCAAGTCGCCCTGAGCGGGCGCCAGGCGGGCAAGACCAAGTGCATCGCCTGCGGGCGTATCGCCGAGGTCGTCGTGGAGGAGGGCGACGGTCAACCAGTCGACGGTCCGGCTCCCGCACTGGTGAGCTCAACGTTCGACGCGTCGCCTCGCGATGTAGTGGGGGCGCCGGAGGAGGCGCGCGAACCTGTTGGGGCTGGCGCCCCATGATAGGGGGGAGCAAGTCAGGATTGTGAACTCGAAACCTGCGACTGCCTCCCCACTGCGGTGGGGACCCCGATGGCAGACCACGGACACTGCGGTGTCAGGATGATTGCGTCGGAGCGCCACGTCCGGGGGCGACACCCGACCGCAGTCGGCGGTGGTCTGCCATGCGACCGCAGTCGCAGGCCGGTGGTGGGTAGTCAGGCGCCGGTGGAAGGTAGGCAAGTAGACATAAATAACGTAAAATGGGTAAGTGACGTTCCCCATCACCGCGCTCTTATCGCCCGCTAATTGGGCGTTGGTCAGCGTTGATGGGTACAAAAGGCTCCCATAGGGCGGCGCTTTTGTTAGTGTATGGGTAACAACAGGAATAACCGAACGGAGAAGCGGGTGGCGGGAGGAAAGATGCCGCGCATACGGGCGACGACGATCCTGGCCCTGCGGCGCGACGGCCAGGTCGCGATGGTGGGCGACGGGCAGGTGACGATGGGTGACGTGGTCATGAAGCACCACGCGCGCAAGATACGCCGTCTGCACAATGGGTCCGTCATCGCCGGCTTCGCGGGGAGCGCCGCCGACGGCTTGACGCTCGTCGATCGCTTCGAGTCGCGGTTGGAGCAAACGGGCGGAAAGTTGCGGCGGGCGGCGGTCGACCTGGCGCGAGAGTGGCGCACGGACCGTTTCCTACGCCATCTCGAGGCCGAGTTGCTGGTCGTGGACGGCGAGGAGATCCTCGTCATCCACGGCAATGGCGACGTCATCGAGCCCGACGAGAACGTCGCCGCCATCGGATCGGGCGGTCTGTACGCGCAGGCAGCGGCGTCGGCGCTGCTACGGCACACTGAGATGAGCGCACGCGAGATCGCCGTGGCGGCCATGCGTATCGCGAGCGACATGTGCATCTACACCAACGCTGATGTGGTGTTGGAAACAATAGAGTAGTCGGAAGTCGAAAGTCGAAAGTATGTGCGGTCTACAAACGTTGTGGTCTGTGGCTCGATCCGTCTGGCTTGATGGATGGGTGACGGCGACCGGATTTACTTCCGACTTCCGACTTCCGACTTTCGACTCACAAGAGGTATTCCGATGAGTGATGTGAATCTTGAAGCCTTGACACCTGAGCAGATCGTTCGGGAGCTGGACCGCTATATCGTGGGTCAGACGAAGGCCAAGCGTGCGGTCGCCGTCGCGTTGCGCAATCGCTACCGCCGCCAGCATGTCGCGGAGGAATTGCGCGCCGAGATCACGCCCAAGAACATCCTCATGATCGGGCCGACGGGCGTGGGTAAGACCGAGGTGGCGCGCCGTCTGGCCAAGCTGGCCGACGCGCCCTTCATCAAGGTCGAGGCGACCAAGTTCACCGAAGTGGGCTACGTGGGGCGCGACGTCGAGTCCATCGTGCGCGACCTCGTGGAGAACGCCGTGGGCATGGCGCATGACCAGCGCATGGGCGAGGTGCATGAGAAGGCCGAAACGGCCGCGAACGAGCGGCTCATATCCGCGTTGATCAAGACGATGGACGAGCGTCCCAGCAGTGAGGACGACGGAGCCGAGGAGGGCGGCGCCGCGGTGCGCAAGAAGCGCGGCGTGCAGGCGCAGCAGCGGCGGCGGCGGCGCGCCGTGGCCAAGATGCTGGCCGACCAGAAGCTGGAAGAGCAGATGGTCGAGATTGAGATTGAGAGCGACGAGAACATGGCCTCGGCGATGGAGTTCGTGAGCGGCATGAGCTCGGATGACGTCAACGACGCCCTGCAAGATTTCCTGATCAACCTGCAGTCCTCGCGCAAGCGCTCACGGCAGGTGTCGGTGCGCGAGGCGCGACGCATCCTGTCACAGGAAGAGGCCAACAAGCTCGTCGACTGGGATAACGTGGTCGACACAGCGATCGACAAGGTCGAGCAGGGAGGCATCGTCTTCCTCGACGAGATCGACAAGATCGCGGGGCGTGGCAACGAGAGCGGACCCGACGTGTCGGGCGAGGGCGTGCAGCGCGACCTGCTGCCAATCGTGGAAGGGTCAACCGTCAACACGCGCTACGGCCCGGTCAAGACCGACCATGTGCTCTTCATCGGCGCGGGCGCCTTCCACCGCGTCAAGCCGAGCGACCTCATCCCCGAGTTGCAGGGCCGCTTCCCGCTGCGCGTAGAGTTGGACTCGCTCACCAAGGAGGATTTCATCCGCATCCTGGGGCAGCCGGACAACGCGCTGACCAAGCAGTACCAGCTACTGCTAGAGGTCGAAGACGTCACGTTGAGTTTCGCCGCCGACGGGCTCGACGAGATGGCGAGTGTCGCGACCGACCTCAACGAGCGGACCGAGAACATCGGCGCGCGGCGGTTGCACACGGTGATGGAGCGCGTGCTGGAGGACCTCAGCTTCGAGGCCAGCGCGCACAAGGGCGAGACGGTCGTGATCGACCGCGCCTACGTGAGTGAGCGCGTGGCCGGCATCGTCGCCGACGAGGACCTGAATAAGTACATCATCTAGCCTACCGTGACGATCGATACGTATGGCCCATGTGGTGGCTGATCGGCCGCCACACAGGCCGTTGCCATGTACGACGTCGTGGCTATCGCGCTCGCGGTGTCAGCCTCGTCTGCTATCAACACCCGGTGATGGATGTCCAGCAGCGGCGACCGGCGAAATTGATCCCTACGTGATAGTTGAGGTACAGTATCAGTATCAGGTTGAGTGCTATGGGCGACGGATAGCGGTGTTGAGAACGTCTATGACTACAGAAGAAGCTATTGTCGATACGATACGCGCGTTACCTCCCGATCATCAGCAGGAGGTTTTGCACTTTGCTGAGTTCTTGCAACAAAAGACGAAAGACGCCCGTCCGGAATACAAGACGTTGTTTGGATTTTGGACGGATGTAGATGTTAGACATGGTTCACGCGACGCTCGATCAAGCTTGACAGTGTAAGCCTCCAGCAAGCGCAACACTGTCAAGTTCGCTTGAACCATGTCTTAGCGCGGATGACATCGCGCAGGCGCGTCAAGAAATGTGGGACGATTTCCCGCGTGAGGCGCCGTAAGTGGCACGTGTTCTTGCCGATACGCACGCAATTTAGTTTTGGTCCCGCTCGGTCAAGACATCGCACGCGCGCTCATACACATTCCGCGCACCCTTGTACCTGATATGCCCGACCGTATTATAGCCGCGACGGCGTACCATCTGCACGTTCCTGTTGTGACGCACGATCAGCGCATCACGAACTCCCTTATCGGCACTATTTGGTGATTCAGTGGTCAACTGGGGTGCGGTCGCCTGCCTCCCTCCTATTGTACGCTACTCAACCTCGTCGTGATTCTCGAATGGGCGATGGATCTCACGCTGTGGTTTAGTGGCGGACACAGGCGTCTGGTCGCCCCCCTTCATTACCTGAGACGTCAACCCTGGGAGCTTACACTTACTTCGCTCAGTAACTGAAATTACTATTGGCATGACATCACAAAAGCGCACGGTCGATTTTTAGCGCCCATACAGTGGCTGCACGGGCGTTAGCGCGATTATTTTACCCATTTTGCGGCATATATCGCAGGTTAAGGCTCCTTTTGAGGATAGAGCTTGACAAGGGACGCCTTGCCGTGCTACTGTTGGAACAAGATATTTCCTCAAAGGAAAAAAGATAATGGTCGCTACACGTACGGGAAGCAAACGGCTACTCCGCGATCTCAACCAGAGCATCGCGCTCAACCTCATCGCCGCGCGCGGTCCGCTCTCGCGCACTGATCTTGGGCGCGAGAGCGGCTTGCCGGCGGCGACGATTTCGCGCATCGTCGGCGATTTCGTGGCCGCCGGCCTCGTTCTTGAAACGGCCTCCGACGAATCGAGCGGCGGCCGCCGCCCTATCCTGCTGCGCGTCAATCCCGTAGCGGGGTACGTCGTGGGGGTCAAGCTGCGCGAGGATGCTCTGACCGTGGCGGTCTGCGACCTGAGTTGCGCCGTGGTCCACCAGTGCGAGGCCGCTTTGCCCGACGCCGCGCCCCATCGCGCCGTGACTACGATCACGGCGGCGGTGGAACGGTGCATCGGTGAGGCGGGCATCGCGCGCCGCGCCGTGCTCGGCGTGGGCGTGGGACTCTCCGGATTGATCGACTCTGCACGCGGGCTCTGCCGCTACTCCGCTATCTTGGATTGGCGCGATGTCGATCTGGGGCCGGCCCTCGAATACACACTGCGCCTGCCGGTCCGCGTGGACAACGACGTGAATACGCTGGCGGTCGCGGAGCGGCAATTCGGGGCCGGGCGTGACGCGGCGGACTTTCTGCTCGTCACTGTGGGGCGTGGCGTGGGGCTGGGCGTCGTCGTCGGCGGCGAGATCTACCGCGGCGCGCACGGCGGCGCCGGTGAGTTCGGGCACATGACGGTCGATACATCGGCCGACGCGCCGCCCTGTAACTGCGGCAAGCGCGGCTGCCTGGAAGCGGTCGCCTCGGACTATGGTATCGTGCGGGCCGCGACGGGCGTGGAACCGGGTCACCAGGTGGAAGCGGTCATGCGCGACGTGCTCGACCGCGCGATCGCGGGAGACGCGGCCACGCGCGCGATCTTCACGCGGGCTGGCGCGGCGCTCGGCGTAGCGGTCGCCAACCTGATCAATATTTTCGACCCGGCCCTCGTGCTCCTTGGGGGCGAGGGCCTCCGCGCGGGCGACCTCATGCTGGAACCGGCGCGCGCCATGATCCCACGACACGCCTTCGGCCGTTCGCGCGACGACATCGCTTTGAAGATTTGCCCGACAGCCGAGGCGGATTGGGCGCGCGGCGCGGCCAGCCTCGTCTTGCGCGAGGTGTTCCGGCCACCCATTTATGAAACGGACGAGCCATTGGTCATCGATGAGCTTCTGGCTCGTGACAGTAGCCGGCGCCGAAGAAAGGGGGTGATGACAAAAAAGGAGCGATTGGCTTGACGACGGACGTCTTCCATAGCAACAGCAACGCGGTTGTTGCGGTTTTCTACCATCTCTCATCTCTCGAACATAAGGAGTTGTTGTCATGCGCAAGGTCATCACATTCAAGGGCGCCTGCATCGCCGCGGCGGCGTGTCTGCTCCTTCCCCTGGCCGCCGGGACAAGCCATACGGCTCACGCGCAGCGCGGCGCGGCGACCAGTACACTCAGTGGCGACATCGTCTTCTGGCACAATTACAACACGACCGGCCCCGAGAACATCCAACTCATCACCAAGGTGCTACCCGCGTTCAACAAGCTTTACCCCAACATCACGGTGCATAGCCAGGACATCCCCTACGCCTCGTTCCTGCAAAAGCTCGTCGCCTCCGTGGCTGGCGGGAATGGTCCCGACGTGGTGCGCTCCGACATCATCTGGATGCCACAGCTCGCCAAGATCGGGGCGCTAATGACGACCGACGACATCATGGCCAAGCGCAAGGGCGAGTTTTACGCCGCGCCCGTGGCGACGACCTACTACAACGGCCATTCTTATGGGCTGCCGCTCGACACCAACACGCGCGTGCTCATCTACAACAAGGCGCTCTTCGCCAAAGCAGGGATCACCCAGGCCCCCACGACGACGGGCCAGTTTATGACTGACGCGACGAAGATCGCGGGCCTGGGCAAAAACATATTCGGCTACGCCGAGGGGGGCCTCGACGCCTGGAACCTGTGGCCCTGGCTCTACAGCTTTGGCGGCAGCGTGACCAACGCGAGCTATACCAAGGCGAGCGGCTACCTGAACGGTCCCAAAACCGTGGCCGCCCTACAGTACCTCGTCACACTCAAGGATAAGGGTCTTCTCTCGCCCTCGCTCCTCGGCGGCGGGTTGCAGACGAGCGACGCCATGGGTAAGAATCAGGCGGGTATGATTCTGGACGGCCCCTGGATGCCGCCGATTTTCAAAGCGGCGTATCCCAACCTGCAGCTCGGCCTTGCGCCAGTACCAGCCGGCCCTGATGGGCATTCCGCCTCGGTCGTCGGCGGCGAGGATATTGTGCTGATGAAGTCGTCCCAGAACGCGGCGGCGTCGCGCGCCTTCATACAGTTCATGACCTCGCCTCAGGCACAGGTACTGATGGGCCAGGTTGGTCAGATGCCGACGCTGCGCGGCGTCGCCAACAACCCGACTCTGCCGCCCTACTTCAAGGTGTTCGACCGGCAGATCGCGACGGCCGCGCCGCGCACGATCAGCCCCAACTACGTCAAGATCGACACGGCGCTGACCGACGCGTTCAACCGCGCGTTCCGCCATCAGGCGACGGTGAAGGCGGCCCTCGACAGCGCCGCCGCGCAGATCGACCCGCTGCTCAAGTAGGATCAATCGTTCCATCCTGCCGGCGTCGGACCAGTTGGCCCGACGCCGGCCTAGCGTCGGGCGACGCCCCCACCATTGTCTGAGAGAGGTGTGTACCGCATGAGCGCGACCGCGTCCACCCCCGTACGCCGCGTGACGACCGCATCCCGCCGCGGCCGTGGCGTGGCTGCCCGTCGACTGCTGCCGATCTATCTGCTGATCCTACCGGGGATGGCGTTGTTCCTGCTCTGGACACTTTATCCTCTGCTCGACGCGCTGGTCATGAGCTTCTTCCAGTGGAATCCGAACCCACGGGGTACGAGCACGTTCCTGGGCGTCGCTAACTACGCGCGTGCCCTCGCGGACCCCGTCTTCTGGCAAGCCTTCGGCAACGTCGTGCTCTATACCGTCGTCACTGTGCCGGCGCAGATGGCTCTGGGCCTCGCGGTGGCGCTCCTGCTCGACCGCAAGCTCGCCGCGCGTGGCCTGTTTCGCGCGCTCTACTACCTGCCCGTGATCACGTCGTGGGTGGTGGTCTCCTTCATCTTCGAGTATCTCTTCAACAGCCAGGGCGGCCTGATCGACTGGGCCTTCGGCACGGTGCTTCACCTGATACCGGGCGACCTGAGTTGGCTGGGCAGCACGACCCTGGCCCTGCCGATGCTGATGATCCTCGGCGTCTGGAAGGGCATCGGCTGGAATATGGTCGTGTTTCTGGCCGGCCTGCAGAGCATCCCGGCCGAGTTATATGAGGCGGCTCAGGTCGACGGCGCCGCCGGCTGGGCGCGCTTCCGCTACATCACGCTGCCGTTCCTACGACCGGTTCTAACATTCGTCGCGGTGATGTTGCTGATCGGCGCCTTCGGCGCGTTCATCCCCATGTTTATCCTGACGCAGGGCGGCCCCGAGCACAGCACCGAGACATTGCTGACCTATGGATACAGCAGCGCCTTCTCCTCCTTCGACTTTGGCTATGGCGCGGCGGTGAGTTACCTCTTCGCGGCCTTCGTCTTCGTGATCAGCATCGCGCAGATCCGCCTGCTGCGGCGCCGCACCGAGTATTAGGGGGGATTGACACCATGGCCATCGTACGTCGCTCCGCGCCCCACCAACCGCGCGCCGTCGCGGTCTCTGCCGGCCGTCTTGCCCGACGGGCCCCGGTCTACCTGCTCCTGATTGTCGGACTGGCCATCATGCTCGTGCCGTTCGCCTACATGGTCGGTACGTCGTTCATGCCCAGCGCCTACGTCCTGCAAACTCCACCCATCTTCATCCCGCCGCACCCCACGCTGGATAACTACGTCCAGGCCTGGAACGACAACAACTTCGGCCGCGCTTTCTTCAACAGCGTCGTCGTGGCCTGTAGCGCCACGGCCCTGAACGTGGGGTTAGCCGCGACACTGGCCTTCGCCTTCGCGCGCTACCGCTTCCCCGGTCGCAACCTGCTCTTCTACGGCATGCTAGGGACCATGATGGTGCCAAGCCTCGTGCTCATCATCCCGCAATTCGTCCTGGCCAGTCATCTGCACCTGACCAATAGCCGCACGGGCCTGATTCTGGTCTATGCGGCGGGGATGGCCTTCAGCGTGTTCCTGTTGCGCGGCTTCTTCGAGGAGTTGCCGCAGGAGTTGCTCGACGCCGCGGCCATCGACGGCTGCGGCGTGTTCCGCACCTTCTGGCGCATCGCATTGCCCCTGGCGCGGCCGGCGCTCGCCGCGGCCACAATCTTCGCGTTCTTGGGCAACTGGGATGAGTTCACCTGGGCCATCACCTCGATCAACAACGCGGACCTCTACACGCTGCCGATCGCTATCCAACAGTATCAGGGCCAGCATTCCACGCAGTGGGGCATCGTCTTCGCCGCCTCGGTGCTGGCGGTCCTCCCGGTCCTTGTCGTGTTCCTCATCTTCCAGCGCCATTTCGTCCGTGGGGTCAGCGCCGGCGCGATCAAGGGGTAGCCTGATGAAGCGCCTCACCCGCCGTACGGCCCTGCGCGATGGGGTTACGTTGGCCCTCTCCGCGTCGCCCTTGTCGTCCATCGTCTATGCCGAAGGAGTCCACGCCGTCATGACCACCTCGCCGGCCGCTACGGCCACCGTTCCCGTGACCATACGCGATATCTGGCCTGATCAGGCCACCTACCGGCCCCGTGACCCAGCCGCGATCCACGTCGCCCTCACCAACGCGACGGGGGAGGAGTGGTATGGCGCCCTGGAGATGCAGGTGTCTTGGCTCGACGGAGTGATCGCGACAGTGCGCAGGCGTGTCGCGGTCCCTTCCGAGGGTACGACGGAGACGGTACCATTGTCTCTGCCGCACGAGAGCTTCCGTGGGTACGGGGTGGACCTCGCTGTCCGCGACGAGCATGGTCAGCTCTTGACAGAGGGGACCACAGCCCTCGACGTGCTCGACGATTGGACACAGGCCCCCCGCTACGGTTTCCTGTCGGACTTCACGCCGGGAACCCTCGACCCGACGGCCGCCGTCGATACGCTGGCCCGCTACCACATCGATGTGGCGCAGTTCTATGATTGGATGTGGCGGCACTACGCCTTGATGCCCCCGAGCGACGAGTTCGCCGACGCGCTCGGCCGGCGCCTCGCCCTGCGGGTCGTGCGCGAAAAGGCGCGCGCCTGCCGTGAGCAGGGTATGGCCGCGCTTGGCTATGCCGCCGTGTATGGAGCGGAGCCGGAGTACGCGCTTGAACACCCTGACGAGATGCTCTACGACGCCGCAGGGGCACCGTACAGCCTGGAGAAGTTGTTCTATATTATGAACATCCACCAGGGCAGCCCCTGGCGGGCGCGCATCTTGGTCGAGATGGCGCGGGCGGTGCGGGACGTGCCGTTCGATGGGCTACACCTCGACCAGTATGGCTTCCCCAAAGACGAGACGTTCGGCCCGAAGCCACGCGTGACGCCGTACGATCTATCAGAGGACTTCCCGCCGTTCATCGACGACGCGCGCGTGGCGGTCCGCGCGGCGCGCGCTGACAGCCGCGTCATCTTCAACGCCGTCGGCAATTGGCCGATTGAGACGGTCGCTCCCACGACGCAGGACGCTACCTATATCGAGGTATGGCCGCCGTACGACGGCTACGCCGACCTGCAGACGCTCATCCTGGAGGCGCGGCGCCTCGCTCCACTCAAGCAGGTTATACTGGCGGCCTACCTTACGCCGCTGAAGGGAGCCACCGGCGATAACCTGCCGGTCGCCGAGGCTGCGACGCGCCTGGCCAGCGCCGCGATCTGGGCTAACGGCGGCTTCCATCTCCTTATGGGCGAGAGTAACGCTGCCCTGTGCGATCCGTACTACCCGGCGTATGCGACCATGACGCCGGCTTTCGCGCGTGTCATGCGCCGCTACTACGACTTTGTGGTGCGCTATGAGAACGCGCTCGCTGACCCACGCCTGGTCACCGCGACCGGCGCGCGTGGGCTTGAGGCAGTGCGCGTCGAGGGCGCCCCGGCCTCGCCCTTCGCGGAACCGGGCACGGTCTGGACGGTGGCGCGCGCGATGCCGGGTTTGCACACAGTGAGCCTGATTAATCTGCGCGGGGCGACCGAGGTCACCTGGAATACGCCGCAACCGACTCCGCCGTCGCTCTATGACGTGGAGATCGAGGTGCGCGTCGACGGGGCGGTCCGTGCCGTCTTCGCCGCGAGTCCGGATGGGGAGAGTCTAAGTGTTATCCCGCTGGCCGCCCATCCCGTCCAGCGGGACGGGGCGATGTGGGTCGGCGTGCGCCTGCCGCGCCTGGACTACTGGAGCCTCATCGTCGTCAAGACGGGGTCCGAGGGAGAGACAACGAGGGATGAGAGCGATGCATGATCTTGTAACCCGAAGCCTGGACGTGATCAAGGCCGGCCAGACCGCGAGCGGCGCGTATGTAGCCTGTCCCGACTACCCTACGTATCGCTACTGTTGGTTCCGCGACGGCGCCTTTATCGCTCATGCGATGGACCTGTGGGGCGAACACGCCAGCGCGCGGCGCTTCTATGAGTGGGTGGCGGAGACCGTGCTGAAGCGGACGGAGGCGGTGGAGCGCTGTGTCGACGCGGCGAGCCGGGGGGAGCGGCCGGACCCGCTTGACCTGCTGGATACGCGCTATACCGTGGATGGGCGGCGCGGCGACGACGCGGAGTGGCCCAACTTCCAGCTCGATGGCTTCGGCACGGTCCTCTGGGGCCTACGCCGGCACAGTGCGCTCACCGCTCAACCGGCGCCGCCGGCATGGGACGCGGCGACGCGCCTACTAGTGGGTCACGCCCCATTTAGGTGGAATTGATGCGTAGCAGCCCATCGCGGTTGCTACCCACCCTGTGACGCTCGTTGACTAGCCGGGGGTGGCAATTTGACCAACTCCAGTTAATTGGGGCGTGACCCACTAGTGCGCTATCTGGCGGCGCTGTGGACCTACCCGAACTACGATTGCTGGGAGGAGTTTCCCGACCGCGTCGCCGTCTCAACGCTGGCCGCCCTGTACGCGGGCTTGCATGCCGCTTCCACTATGTTAGGGCCAGACGACGACGAGGGGCGGCGCGCCGCGGCGACGGCAGCCGTGATCGCGGAGCGAGTGCGACGGGACGGGGCGCCGGGGGGGCGCCTGATCAAGCAACTCGGCGGGACGGACGCCGTCGACGCGAGCCTGCTGTGGGCCTGCGTCCCTTTCGGGGAAGACGGCCTGTTGTCCCCCGCCGATCCGCTGATGCGCGCCACCGCCGCCCGCGTCGAGGCGGACCTGGTCGGGACGACGGGCGGCGTGCATCGCTATCTGGCCGATACGTTCTACGGCGGCGGCGAGTGGATGCTGCTGACCACCCTCCTCGGCGAGTATCATGTCGCGATCGGCGACATGCCGGGAGCGCGATCGCGCCTGGCCTACGTCGAGGCCCATGCTGACACACGGGGCTACCTGCCCGAACAGAGCGGCCGCGCGCCGCTCTATCCCCAGCGTGTGCGGGAATGGGAAGACCGTTGGGGTCCGGCCGCCTACCCCCTCCTTTGGTCCCACGCGGCGTACCTGAGCCTCGCGGCTGCGATGAACGCCGGGTCGCCGAGCCGCTCCACCGCTGCGATCGCGTCGCGGATATCGGCAGGATAGGCGGTGCGTCAGGTAGACGCGGGTGCGCGCCACTTTGTCGCGTGGCGCGTCGTCTCTGTTGGGAGCGCCGGTGTCGGTCCGCTGACCGTCCAGCCGGCAAACGGTCGCGACCATCATGTCTGCCATCAACGATACGCGCGCCCTCAAACGTGTGCCGGCTAGAAGCCGGCGCTCCCAGCAGAGACGACAAAGTGGCGCGCACCCGTTAGATGCCGCTATCGCCTGGACTTCGAGGGTGCGCCGTAGCCGGTTACACTGATTATATGGGACACGGACCCAATAGATAAGAAATAAGGGGATTGAGGTATGATAAACACCCAGAGTGCCGCGCAGGCGGCGCCCGCCCTGGAGACGCCGCGGCACGACGATGAGGCGCAGACAACGTGGCTCCAGGCTGCGCGTGGCAAGCTCATTCGGGTGCGTTTCCTCGAAGGAAAGACGCTTGAAGGGCAGTTGCTTGCCTTTGACCAGAGCACGCTGGTGCTCCAGGGGAGGGGATCCGCGCCGCTGTTGGTCTACAAACAAAGCATCTCCTATCTGGCGGTTGACGAGCCCGACTAACGGTCTGTCGACCTGGACAGCCGATCGTGGATTGCTACGAATCCGCCATTGGTCCGAAGGTCTGTCTGGGTGTGGCGCGCGTCTCGCCTGCGCCGCGCGCACAACTGGTGGCGGCGTGACCTTTCAAGGTCGGTTTCCTGCCGTAACCTTTTAAGGTCAAGCCCACGGCGGCCGCCATCACCAGCATGGATGACACACGGCGGCACGCCGTAGGGCGCGGGTGCTGATAGAACGGGAGCATGACGATGAGTGACGACAACGCACGGCGTGAGACGATCTATACACTCGAAGCCACGCCGATGAAGTTCGGCCCAGGCGCCGCCGAGGAGGCGGGCTGGGAACTCAAGCGGTTGGGGGCGACGCGCGTGCTGCTGATTGCCGATGCGGGCGTAGCGCGCGTGGGAATCACCGAGCGCGTCAAGGAGTCCATCGAGCGCGCGGGCATCGCCTGTGTCGTCTACGCCCACGCGCGCGTCGAGCCGACGCTGCAGTCGCTGCAGGATGCCGTGGACGTTGCGCGCGCGGGCGGCTTCGACGGGTTCGTCGGCGTGGGCGGCGGGTCGAGCATTGATACGGCTAAAGTCGCCGACCTCGTCACGACGCATCCCGCGCCGATCATCGACTACGTTAACCCGCCCATAGGCGGCGGACGCACGCCGCCGTCGCCGCTGCGGCCGCTGCTGGCCATACCGACGACCTCCGGCAGCGGCTCGGAGGCGACTTCGGTCGCGGTGCTTGACCTACCGGAGCAGCGGGTTAAGACGGGCATCTCGCACCGCTATCTGCGCCCGCATCAGGCCATCGTCGATCCGCTGCTCACGCGCACGTTGCCGGCGGAGGTGACGTCGTCGTGCGGACTCGACGTCATCTGCCACGCGGCGGAGTCGTACCTCGCGCGGCCCTACGACACGCGGCCGGCCCCGCGCACACCCGACGACCGCCCGCCCTACCAGGGGGCCAATCCCATCGCGGATCTGTGGTCGGGCCGGGCGCTGGAGAACGGTGGGCGCTATCTGCGCCGGGCGGTGGCCGACGCCGACGACCTGGAGGCGCGCGGCGCGATGATGCTGACGGCTTCGCTCGCCGGCATTGGCTTCGGCTCGGCGGGGGTACACATCCCGCACGCCTGCGCCTACCCCATCGCGGGGCTCAAGCACGCCTACCAGCCGCCGGGCTACCCCACCGATCACGCTTTCGTGCCGCACGGACACTCGGTGATCGTCACGGCGCCGGCTGCCTTTCGGTTTACCTACGCGGCCGACCCGGCGAAGCATCGCCGCGCGGCGGAGTTGCTGGCTGGTCGTCCGCTGCCAGACGACGACGAGAACACGCTGCCCGATTTATTGCGTGACCTGATGCGCGACGTCGGCGCGCCGCGCGGCTTGCGCGCGCTGGGGTATGGCGAGGAGGACATCGACGCGCTCGTGACGGGCGCGCTCAAGCAGCAGCGTCTGCTCACGCTGGCCCCGCGCGCGGTTGGGTCAGACGACCTGGCGGCGATCCTGCGCGCGTCGATGGAGAATTGGTAGAGTGGCGAGTGGCGAGTGGGAGCATAGGCGCTCGTAAACGCGACGCTGCCGTGATCAATGCACTCGCCACTCGCCACTTTGATATACTTACTAGGGACGGGCCGCCCATAGGCGGCCCGTCGTCATGCACAACACACGCGCCCGGACCGGCCTGGCTTCGTGCCCGCGCAAGTGGGTGAGCCGCCGGGGTGAACGGCGCGGAGGATTAAACGAAAGGCGAGACGACACACCATGCCACGAGTATCGATGAAGCAACTATTGGAGGCCGGCGTCCACTTCGGTCACCCGACGCGGCGTTGGAACCCCAAGATGCGCCCGTATATCTTCACGGAACGCAACAACATCCATATTATCGACCTGCAGCAGACGGTGGGCCTGCTTGACCAGGCTTTCGACTATGTGCGGGAACTGGGCGAAGACGGCCGCACGATCCTGTTCGTCGGCACCAAGAAGCAGGCGCAGGAGGCGGTGCAGGACGCGGCGGCGCGCTGCGGTATGTTCTACGTCAACCAGCGCTGGCTTGGCGGTATGCTAACCAACTTCCAGACGATGCAGCAGCGACTGCGCTATCTCAGCACGCTTGAGGCGCAGCGCGACAGCGGTGAATTGTCCGCTTTGCCCAAGCGCGAGCAACTGGGTATCGAGCGAGAAATCGCCAAGCTCAATCGCATGCTCGGCGGCGTGAAGGGTATGCGCCGCTTGCCCGACGCGCTCTTCATTGTGGACACACACAAGGAGCGGCTGGCCGTGATGGAGGCGCTGCGTCTGCAGGTGCCCATCGTGGCCCTGGCGGACACGAACTCCGATCCCGATGAGATCACGTATCCGATCCCGGCCAACGACGACGCGATCCGCGCGGTACGCCTGATCTGTGACCGCGTGGCCGACGCGGTGATTGAGGGCCGCAATATGCGCATCTCGGCGATGGCCGATACGGAGGGAGGCGCGGCCGACGAGGATCTCAACCTGCCAATGAGCTTCGCGCCCGACGAGAGCGAGTTGAGCTACGCGCCGCTCGCGCTTCCTGTAACGAATGACGCCGGCGAGCCGGCGCCCGCGCCTGAGCGCACCGCGCCGCCGGTCGAGGACACGCTGGCCCCCGGTGTCGTCGCGGGCGACGAGAAGAGCCCGGCTCCGTTCGCTTAAAGGCGTCGTTGGCCTGGCCTTAAAAGACCATGGCAGGGACTAGACCTTAAAAGGTCACGGGGGCGTGCTATGCGCCCCCACCGCCCCGCACGGCTGTTGGCGGCGTGACCTTTTAAGGTCCGTCGTCTGCCATGGTCTTTTAAGGCCAGGCCATCCAGCCGTGAGTGCCACGGTCAATCGGCAATTGATGTAGAGTAGTATGTAGTACAGCAGATAATGAGGACGAGAGATTTATGGCCGATATTACGGCAGCCACGATCAAGCAATTACGCGACGAGACGGGTGTTGGCATCATGGAGGCGCGCTCCGCGCTGACCGAGGCCAACGGCGACATGGAGAAGGCCAAGGCCGTCTTGCGCCAAAAAGGGGCGGCGACGGCAGAGAAGAAGTCGGGACGGGCGACGAGCCAGGGTTTGGTCGAAGCGTACATCCATCCGGGCGGCCGCTACGGCGCGTTGGTCGAGGTCAATTGCGAGACCGACTTTGTGGCGCGTACGGACGCCTTCAAGGAGTTGGCGCGCGACCTTGCTATGCACATAACGGCAACGAACCCCCAATACGTCGACCTCAGCGGTATCCCCGGCGATGAGGTTGAGACCAAGCGCCTGCAACTGCGGCAGGAGGCGCTGGTCGAGGGTAAGCCAGAGAGCGTCGTGGACAAGATGGTCGACGGGCGTATGAAGAAGTACGCCGAAGAGGTGTGCTTGCTCGACCAGCCGTGGGTCAAGGACCCCGAGAAGACGATTCGCCAACTCATACAGGAAACGGTCAGCAAGACCAGTGAGAACATTCAGGTGCGCCGCTTCGCGCGCTACCAGTTGGGCGAGTAAACGGTATGGAGAGTGATGGCGCGACGACGATGACCGCGAGCCCATTTGTCGAAAGCGGAGCGGCCTACGATCGGGTGCTGCTCAAGTTGAGCGGCGAGATGCTGATGGGCCACAGCGGCTACGGCATCGACCCGGATACGGTGCAGGGTATCGCGCAGGAGTTGGCGCGCGTGCGTGAGCTCGGCGTGCAGGTCGCCATCGTGGTCGGCGGCGGCAACATCTTCCGCGGTGTGGCAGCGTCGTCGCATGGTATGGACCGCGCGACGGCCGATTATATGGGCATGCTCGCCACCGTTATGAACGCACTGGCGCTGCAAGATGCGCTGGAGAAGCGTGGTGTACAGACGCGCGTGCAGACGGCGATCGCGATGCACGCCGTGGCCGAGCCCTATATTCGCCGCCGCGCCATCCGTCACCTCGAAAAGGGCCGTGTTGTTATTCTCGCGGCCGGCTCGGGTGATCCGTACTTTACGACCGACACGACGGCGGCGCTTCGCGCGCTCGAACTGAGCGCCGACGTGTTGCTCAAGGCGACGAAGGTTGATGGTATCTACACGGCCGATCCGATGAAGGATCCACACGCCACGAAGTACGATCATCTCGACTACACGACGGCGCTTGAGCGTGACCTGCGCGTGATGGACAGCACGGCTTTCGCGCTGTGCAAGGACAATGCGCTGCCGATCGTGGTCTTTAATCTACAACAGGGCAGTATCGAACGGATCGTGCGCGGTGAACCCCTCGGTACGA
>JAABUW010003800.1_pt1 | contig 21107 bp, 21 predicted proteins | sample 5560081 | NCBI WGS metagenome assembly JAABUW01 (sample SAMN10711882, study PRJNA513363) | rock metagenome | isolation source: Antarctica rocks | place: Antarctica: Victoria Land, Knobhead sud
GTGAATTTCAGGTAATAATTGAGTGCTTTATTCAAAGAATTTCTTGCAAATAGAATGATGAAAATGAGTGTAGAATCGAAGAATTTCTTGCAATCTAAAATGATGATGCAAATTTGAAGAATTTCTTACAAATTTTTCTTACTGAATAGATTGTTTTGTATCATCTATTCATTGATAGCAAAGTAGTAAATGATGAGCATTTATCTAATGTTAGATGTCTGTCTAAAGCGAGTCAGATAGAGATGTCATTTAACTAGAAGATAAATGCTAAGAAAGAAAGATAGTTACAGAAAAGAAGCTGACTACATATGTATGTTTCTTAGTTGACGCTAGACTCAATAGAAACTAGTCAAGATGACGAAGCGAGAATAAATCTGACAAGACTAGAAAACTGAGTCTGACAAGACTAGAATCATGACAGAAACATCTTCAATGAATATGATAAATTCTAGAAAGTTCACTTTAGTGATGAAGAATTCACACTTCTTCAAGCTAGCATATAGCTTGAACTTTCTTAATTTCTCGAGAATCTGCTTCATTTGATCTACGTGATCGATCTTCTCTACGAAGAAGATTAGAATGTTATTCAAATAAACAACACAAAAGTCATTTAAAAGCTCTGTCAAGATTTTATTAATATAAGTCTGAAAGATGACAGATGCATTGATCAAATTAAACAACATGATCATATATTTGAAGTGATCATAATGAGTATAAAATGTCGTCTTTCACTCATCTTCACATTGAATTCTGAGACGATGATAGATGTTCTTCAGATTTAACTTAGTGAACTGCTTGACTTTATTGAGTCTGTCTAAAGTTTTACTAATTAGAGACAGTGAATGATGATTTTTGACAGTGATCTTATTCAGATCTTGATAGTTCATGCATAAATGAAGACTATCATTTTTTTGAGAATGAATAGAATAGACACATCAGTTGAGCTGACAAAGTGCTTAATTCATTCTTTCGCTAAGACATCGTCTAAATACTGTCTCAAAGTTGCTAACTCTGTGTTCAACAGATTATACAACGATTTATATGACGACTTTGCAGTGATTTCGATTGCATAATCATGATCTTCATGCAAGAGCAATTTGTTGACACTCTCTGTCAAGAATACATCTTTGTATTCTTTTAATTCAATGAGTAAAGTCTGCGTTTCAAGCGCATTTGTGATACAACTCATCACGTTATTCATTGCTTTCACTTGATGTTCAATAATCAATTCTTCGATGATGTTGATCATGACAAGAGCATACACAGTAGACTCATCTTGTAAAGCTTTTGCAAATGCTTGTGCAAAGAACAACTCAAATGCGTGCTCATTCACGTTAAAACGTCATGTTCTTGCAATCATGTTTATTCAAATATGCTTGAATTGCATACTCAACATATTCAAGATTAAGAGAGATTCTTTCTTGTTAATAGCATAGAAGATACTTATATCTTTTTTCTCTATGTTTCAGCTGTCTCTCAGTCAATAACACATCTTATAGACGTCATAACAATAGACACTCTGATCGTTCATTCAGATAAATCTTGAGAAATCAACGTTGAGCAATGACATATTTTGCTTAACAATGAAACGTTGACTAATCACGTTCATCTTGACATCGATATTCATGTGAATCTTCATTTCTGTCTTCTGATCTTTCTGAATTACATGCTCTTTATATATAAAAGTTTTTACGAAGAGAACTTCTTGTTTTTCCCTCAATGATTTGAAGCATTTATTGAAAGCTTGTCTTTTTTCGAAATCTTGAAATGACTTATATGCAACATCAAATCAATGAATACTTGATTTGCATCAGATTCTTTTGATCTGTTCTTGATCTTTTCATCTTTACAATCAGTAGAATAATAATTCTTTCAATTGTACATATAACACGTTATATTGAACAAATTCTTGCTATAACATGACAAAGCATGTAAGCTTATCTTTGACAAAGAGTTAAGTCTGATTGATCAATGAAATTTCTTTCACTTTGAATGAGTCTTCTTGTTGACTTTATCTCAATCATGCAAGTCTTTGTCTTGAAATCATTTTGACAACAAGACGCGCTTCTTTCGCAAGTTGATTTTCAATCGAGCGACAAGATCAATTAACGCATTTCATGTGATGAGAATCGACTGCACATTAGAATAAACAAATCAACAATTATTATTCATTCTTGTTTACATTTTATCATCTCAACAACATCATTTACTTGAAAGATAAACAATGTTTATGTGCTATTTACATGTCATCATTGCTGTCATTTACATCAATTACACATCACATATACTATTTATAATGTCATTTATGCGCATTATAATTGAAGATGAATCATCATTCAATCAAAAGTTTCTTTTTTTCTTATTTTCTCACAGAGATTTGAAGATTTTTATCGAGAGCTTCTAGAATAAATCAATGAGTGCACGTCATCATTTATCAGAGTAAACAAAGACATTAATTATTGAGATTGAGAATGAACTCACTTAAAAAAAAAGACAATTGTCATGATGAATTGACTCATAAAGATTAGATCAGAGACTAGAATCAGAAACTGAATTGAAGATCAAATCTGAGTTAGCTTTGAAACTTTATGACTTTGTCAAGACATCATTTAAACTACATCATATCTTCGACTTAATATATTATGAGTTATGTTGTGCTCAACTTAACAATGCTTGACAAACTTTCTATAGTTGATCAATTCTCTTGAGTTATCGAGAACTTCTTAATAATTAACTCTATCATAATATATACTCATTCTGTGTCTGCTTAGAATATCACATTGTCATATCATTTTTATAGATCTCATTTATTCATCTAGTAAACTTAATCATCACACATTACATGCATTGAATCTGCAATTTTCTTCATTCATTTCTGAGACTTTTTCAAAGCTGCTTAAGCTTTTGAGCTTATTACATGCAGTGCAATGTCTTTGCTTTTGAGCTTGCAAATCAACATGATTAAATCTTGTTGCATCATCAACATGTTTTCAATTTTCTGAAAGATTTGATTGACTGACTTCTTTTGTATCTCTTTCATCTTATTTCTTTTCATTATTTTCACTAAAACTTCACGTCTCTTGCAAAGTGATGATAAATCATTTCTGAATTATTGCTTTTTTATTGTTGTTTCTTCTTTTACTACATTAACTCATGATGATGTTGTTAAAGATCAATTTAGAGCGAGTCATAAAGATATAATATAACTAATAAATAAATACTAAGAAAGAAAAAAGTATGTACAGAAAAGAACTTGACTTATATGTGTTCATCTCAGTTCTGTGCTAGACTCGATAAAGTTGACGTCTTACACATATGAAGCAGAGTCTCGATGACAACATGACTAGATCAGATTCTCGCTAGACTCAATTAGAATGAAATCAGGCGAAGGCTAGATGAAGAATTGATGAAGACTAGAATTGTAACATTACTTTTCTCTCTTGACTATTCATGTTTGCATGAATGTTGTTTCTTAGTGCGCTTTCTATCAATCTTTCTATTGATCTTTCAGATCATTGAAATGTCTATTGTAGTTGACTCACTATGAGAAGAGAAAAGCAATCATTGAAGCAGACTCACTAGTTGAAGATGAACGAGTAGTAGAGTGATGATCTTTTGTAGCAGACTCACTATGAGAGAGAAAGAACAATCATTGAAGCAGACTCACTAGTCGACTAGCTCATTGAAGAGATTGATTCGAATCGCGTCATTGAAGCAGACTCACTAAGAGATAAAGCGATGTGAATAAATAGATCATCGCATTGACAGCGTCTTTGTAGCAGGCTCACTAGTTGAACAGAAACTCAAGATAGGTTGATTCACTGATAGATAGAGCGATGTGAGTAGATAGATCATTGCATTGATCATGTCATTGAAGCAGACTCACTTCTGATTCAGGTTTACTACATAGTAAAGCTTGTTTCGTTCGTTGATCGACTCAATCAAGAGATCAATTGTTGTCTGTCTTTGTAGCAGACTCACTATCGAATGACTGACTCTGTTGACGAGATTAATTGTTATCTGTTCTTGTAGCAGACTCACTATCGAACGTGTTATTGAAGCAGACTCACTAGAAGAAAACTCGAGGTAGATCAATTTGCTGATTAGTAGAGTGATGTGCTTGTAGATCATTGCATTGATGAAAGATGTCATTGTAGCAGACTCACTATGAGATTTGCTTCTGAAGTAGAGACTTTGACACAGTTCTATGACTGATCTCGATGCTTTCGCTGATCTTCTGATCTAGTTGAAAAGAGTTTCAATCTTTTGTTTATACTCGCTGATCAGCTCATGAGAAAAGAAGAATGAGTGCTGTTGCACGATCGTAAGTCAACTAGATCAAAGTCGATAGTTGAATCAAGCAGAAGCACTCAATGCAGATTATTTCTCTTTGTCTGTAACGAAGAAGTATTTATCTGATGTTAGAAATCGATCTAGAGCGAGTCATAAAGATGTAATATAACTAATAGATAAATACTAAGAAAGAAAAGAGTATGTACAGAAAAGAACTCAACTTATATGTGTTCATCTCAGCTCTGTGCTAGGCTCAATAAAGTTGACGTCTTACACATATGAAGCAAAGTCTTGATGACAACATGACTAGATCAAATTCTCGCTAGGCTTGATTAGAATGAAATCAGACGAAGACTAAACGAAGAATAGACGAAGACTAGAATCATAACAGATGTTTTGAATATGAAATGTGTATTCTTTTATATTTGTAGCTGTTTATTGAAAAGTTGAATGAATGTCTTCAACTTCTGTATATTCTTTGCGATGAATATGTCTTGACTTTCTTTCTTTTCAATCTTTCTTTCTGAAATGTTTTGAAAATGTTGAATCAGCTTTAAAGTCACTTTTTTTCATGAATAATCTTTGCTCTTTTCTTTCTTTAATGTTGATGTCTGTGTTAGCAAATCAATGATGCTGATAATGTTCATCTCATCATTGCGTAAGCGTTTAAATCTTACGTCGCTGTCTCTCTGTGACAAGTTAACATTGCTTGCAATCGTCTTTAAATCAGCATTATTGCTGTTCATGCAATTTATCATCATTTATTCATTTACTTAATTCTTACTCTCTTGTTTGTAATACTTTTTTCAAAAATTCATTTTACGTGCGTTGTGATTGTTTTTATGAAGAGATTGATATCAACAATCTTGCACTAGCTCTGTTTATGCTCATTAACATAATTAACTCACAACACTTTTACATGAGTGTTAAAGTGCTGAAGAAGTCATGATTACACTATCAATTACAAGAAGACAATACGATGCTATAAAGATTCAAAGATCAAGTTTTTAAGAAGAAATGCAGTTGTGAAAACACATTTCATCAATTATGAATGATGCATGTCTGCAAGGCTAGCTCGCAAGATTAGATTGAAAGAGACTAATGAGTGAATAGAAATAATGACTTGACAGAAGATGAAAATTCTGTCAGCTTTTGCATTCATTTCTTAGCAATTAGTTCTATCATCAATAAAGTGCTATCTTATTATTTTTTACTACGCAGTTTCACGCAAAGAGATCTCGTTGTCTTACACTTCATATTGCTGCAAGACTCGTTGCTTGATTTACAGATTTGTTTATCATATGTTAATAAGAGAAGAGTATCATGAGTTGAAGAAGAATGATTTGAGATGAAATCTATTGTTTTCTCATAAGAATTAAAGCATCTAGATCAACATCATCTGTCAGTCTTAAAATCATTGAGCGAGAGTTTCAAGAGTTCTACACAGCTTTCGAGCTCGCTATAGATGTTGATTGAGTTTCAGACACGTCTCACTTCTCATTCAATTACTCAGCGCTTGAATCATCACTCATATAACTTATTGCTGAGTTGATTTGTCATCAGTCATGTTCTTCTTCTTCAGCATCAACAGACTCTGAATCAGCGTCAATCTTGCTATCATTATGATTATTCTCATTCAGTAAAATGAGATCATTTAAAAGTCATGAGCAATGAATGTTAAATTAAGAAAATCAAGTTACTTATCTTGAGAGTCATCTGATCTCAAGTTTGTAGAATTCAAAAGCTTCTTCTGTTCATCATATTCATGAATAAAATCAAGCGAAGAATATTTGAACTCGACAGATTGATGATGCACTTGCAAGAAACTCAGTTGCTTTATATCAATATCTTGCTCTTCTTGCTGCGTAGCGAGATTTACTTTGTTTGATGTCGTCATATTCACGAATTTCACGACGTCAAGAGCTTGCAAAGCTTCATCTCAGTTATTGAGTCTTGCGAAAATAGCATTATCGCTAATGAATGAAGCTCAATTATTCATTTCTTGAATTTGTTGATCTTTGATGACGATTGTTTCTCTTTAAGAAGATGATGATTATCAGAATTCAATGTCATTTATCACTCGATATTCACGAAGATCAAAATGGCTGATTGTTTTGATGAAGATGAGAAGAGAAGACGATTTAAGTAAATGATGAACTGCAGACTGCATTCAGAAGTTTCTTCTAATCTCGCTTGACATTTCTCTTTTCATCAGTCGAGTCATCATCAATGACTAAGATGATGATCAATCGCAAGACATTCAACATCAACGTTTCAATGCATAAAAGTCTCGACTCAATGTTATTCTTGACTGACAAGACAGCTTCGCTTATTTTCAGCTTCGTCTGCAGAAGACATAGATTGATACAATTCAATCATCTCTTCTTTGAAGTTTGCAAGCTCAGATCATTCCGTCTGAGTCTTGATGATCTTCGTCGCTGATTACGTATCAAGATGCTTGAATGATTCAGCTTCTTCTCTTCATGTCTTCAACACGATTCTATCTCAATTGCTGAGACTCATATGAAAAGTTGATTCATATCAAAGTTACAGTCTTCTAAGTTTCTTTCTATTTTCTGTCACTGTTGAGAAATCAAGAAGCGATCAAATGACAAGATGCATTGACAAGGTAAAAAGATCATTCGAAAGATCATGTTGAAAGATCGACAGTTTCGTGAAATGAAAGAAACTGAATATCAATCAATTCGCAGTCGTCACGTAATAAAGAAAAGAAAGTGTTAGAACTCAGATGAATTCATGAAATGCAGATAAGCAAGCTCTCTCATGCTTGCATGACGCATGAACACAGATCATTTCGAGGTAGTCTGAGCAGCAACGTCATCAATTGAGAGAAGATCGCTGCGTGTCAGAATCGTGTCTAGATGAGTCAATCAGCGAAAGTCAGAGTTGAATAGTGCTTGATCTTTAGAAATAGTTATAACTGAAGAGAATGTGTTTGTGACACGAGTAGAATGTGATGTAGAAAGAAAGATGATGTTGAACAAAGAAATGTTGAGAAAAGAAAATAGAGACTGAGTCAGATCTGAGTCAGATCTGAGCTAGAGACACTGACTAGCTCTATTCAGTCTTGATACACTCGTAACATTACTCTTTTCTTTGAAAATTCATGTTTGCATGAATGTCACTCGTTTACTTGCTTTCTTATTGAGTTATTTCGATACTAGCGTGACTTTCTTGAGTATAACATATGAAATTCGTTCAAAACTTTCTTGAAGTCATTGAATTCATCTTTATCAACATAGTATCATTCATCGTCTCTATCTAGATCTTTTCATTTGACCTTGTACTGTATTCGACCTTGATAGCGTCTGAAGTTCAGAATGTCATCTATCTCTCAATGTTCATCGTCATCATCATCAATAATGATGAGTCTGAGAGATTCTGCATGCTGTTCTGATAGAAGATCTTCTGAATACAATTGCAGTAGCTTTGAGCTGAACATCAAATGCAGATGCTTTATGCTGACTGATAGACGAAGATGATAGAAGATTCTCGCTTTGACAATGATCTGATACGATTCTAGTTGTTTATCTTTCAAATCTTTGCATGATCTTGTGATTTTGACGTTTCTGAAGAATAGTCAAACTCAGTCATCTATCTCATAAATGACGTCTCGTCTATGTTTATTGATTTGTGCTTTGATGATCAGCTTCGTCTTTTTCAATTGTTGATGATCGAAGCTCAGTAACTCTTTCATTCAAATGACAATATCATCTGCTTTTCTAGCTTTCAATCGTTCACGAGTGATTTTGTAATCAATCGTATCTGAATCGAAACTCATTCGAGAGTGAAAATCTTTATTGAAGTAGAAAGAGATCATTGAGATGATCGAGAAGATATTGAAATTGTCGCTGAATTTCATCATAGATATTCATTTGATTCAGTCGTTCTACATGTAATTGCAGTAGATTCTAAGTTTGCGTTCAACGTCTTGATTGACTCGTTTCGTCTGATCGTTGATCTTTGAATGATAGACTGTGAATAGACTAGCTGTGATTCTCAGTCGCTTGCAAAGACTCTTTCACATAGTTGATATGAATTGAGAGTCTTTGTTCGAAACAATAGAACTGAGTAGATCATGCAGTCGATAAACGTTTCATAGCATGATTCAAACCGTTTCTTCGACTGAGATGTCATCGTCTCTTCAATGACAGAAAACATAGTGATGTTCTTTGATGAGATGACATATGATTGTGCAAATGACGTTATAATCTTCTGACAGAGATAGTTCAGTGATGAAGTTCATAGCTATATCTTTTCAGCGTTTCTGTGAAATCGAGAGAGAATGATGAAGTTCATTGATGCTATTTCTAGAGACTTTGCTTCGCTGATAAGCATGACAGTTTCGAATGTATCATCGAATAGTAGCTCGATGATCTGATCAATAGTAGAAACGCTGAACTAGATCGATGATTCATTTATTGTTGAAGTGAAAGATTGAAGGTTGATCATGCACTTCTTGTAGTAATTTCGTGTGCATGTTTTCAGAGATTCACAGTAAGTCTTTTTTAAAGAGAACGCTGTCAATGATTTCGCAGTTCTTTAATTTAGTGATATGAAATTTGAGCTTATTCTCGTTCATAGCTTGTCTATATTCATCACAGAACTCATTCATTTGATTGATCATACACACTTGCTGATAGAGATTTGCTTTCGATTCAACGAGTAGAACATTGACTCTATCGAGAATCAGAATAGTCTGAAAATGATCTTCAAGTTGTTGAGCTGATTCAAAGATGTTGACTAAAGACATTCAAGTTAAAGCATTGACTTTAGTATTCATTTTGTCTGATTTAAAGATGATCTGAAAGTTGAACTTCGACAGAATGTTCAGATAGTTGACTTGTCATCGACTCAACTGTTTATTTTTCATGAAGATCTTCAAAGCTTGATGATCAATGAATATCCGAATAAATAGTTCAGTGCACTTCAGCTCAAGTCATCAGTGTTCAAAGCATTGAATAATGATTAGCAATTTCTTGTCATAGATGTGATAATTGATTTCAGCGAAAATCATGCTTTTACTGTAGAAGATCATCGAATGAAGAACTTTCTCGTCATTGTACTGAGATAGTATTTCATCTTTTACATAGTTCAAAGCATTGATCTTCAGAATAGCTTGTCGTTTGAGATTAAAGTGACGAAGTACTGAGATCAAGCTGACTTGTTTCTTTAGATTGTCAAAGACTTGAACACAGATCTTGTTTCAAACAAAAGACGTGTTCTTTCTAGTCAGCTGAGTGAATGATTTGACTAGCTTTGAGAAGTTCTTAATGAAACGATGATAGAAGTTAACAAATCTCACGAAGCTCTGAATTTCTTTTAGATTGATCAAAGTGATTCAGCTGACTATGACTGTCACTTTGCTTGAATTCATACGAAGATCTAGTTCTGATACAATGACTTCTAGAAAGACAGTCTCTTCTACATTGAATTTGCACTTTCAAATATTTATCTGCAGTTCAGCTTCATGTAGTCAACTCAATACTAGTTTGACGTGATCTTTATGTTTCTTTCTCATTTTGCTATAGATGAGAATGTCATCTAGATAGACTTGACAAAAGTCGTTCAGAAAGTTTCATAGAACATCATTCATATATTGCTGAAAGAAGATCGATTCATTAGTCAGTTTGAATGATAGCACTCTGTATTTATATGCTTCTAAAACAGTGATAAAAGTGATGTAATTCTCGTTATCGAGATGCATTTAAAGTTTGTTAAACGCTGATATGATGTTCAATCTAGTCAGATGCTTGCAACTCACTATTTTATCAATGATCTTGTCTATCAACGATAGAGAATATCTATTTCTTTTGAAAATGACATTTAACTTTCAATAGTTCACGCAGAATCAAAGATCTTCATTTGCTTTGAGAGCGAATAGAACGAGAAAGAAATAGAGAGTCTGACTAGAAGTGATGAATTTCTTCAACAGATTCTTGTTTAAGTACTTCTTTACTTTCAGAAGTTTGACAGAGAACATTCAATAGACTCAGCAGCAAAAGAGCGTTGAATCATTGATGAGTTCAATTTTATGATCATAGAAGCGATGAGAGAGTAGTTTATTCAATTGAACTTGATCAAAAACATCTAGAAACTCATGATATTCTGATGACAGTTTCGCTTTAATATCTTTCAAATTCTGAGTCGTTTCATTGATTGAAAAGACGTTTAAAGCGTTCAAATTGCACTGAGTATTGTACGCGATTTCTCTATTGATGTCTGTCATGAATAGAGCAAAGACTTCAGTCTGATTCTTCTTTGAATGATTCAACAGTGTTTTGAATGAAGCTGTGTTTATGCTTCAAATCGAGAATGACTCTTTCTGAGCAGTGATTGAAATGAGTCGTTTGAGCATCATAAAGATCTTAGTCTGAGTGATTGAAGAAGATGAAGTTGATTGCGATCAACTTGAGTGCTTTGAATTGAGAAGAATCGAAAAAATCGAAATAGAAGTATTCAATTGATTCGAAAAAACAATGACGTCGTTTCACATATTCAATAATATTTCGTTTTTGTTCATTCAGAGCTTACTCAATATGATTTCATGATGATCAATATCAGCTATCAGCATTGATACAGTCAATTTCTTATGACTTTCGATGATGAAATTGAGTAGAATTTTATGAGTGATGATCTTCTTAAATATCTTTTCATCATAGTCTCTTATTAACTTCTCTTTTGTCAGTGATATAGATTGAATTTCTAGTTTCTTGCATACTCTATTGACTAGATTAGCGTGTATGAGCATATGAGCGACTGAATCACTGTCTATCAGAGAACAAAGACTAAAAGATCGATTCTGAGAGTTGAGAAAGACATCAATTAGAAACAACTTTTCAAAGTAATTCTCTTCTGATAAAATTTCGTCTAGTTTGCACAAAGATATAATCTCTATTTCTTTGATGACTTTTGAAGAGATGACTAGTTTTTTGAATCGAAATTTGAATCGAAATCGAACTTGAAACAATCATATTCATTGTTCACTGCATTGATTTTAGTAGGTTGATCAGAGCACTCTTTAAAGCTATGATCTAATTTATGACATATGAAACAGGTTTCAACTAGAACGTCTGCTTCTTTGACGCTAGTTAAAATCGCGTCACACGACTTTAGATGATCAGATTTTGAATGATTGACTGACTGAGTAACAACAACTTTATGAAAGATGATCTTTGACAGATCATCAATGCATTTGATGAGATTGACTTTGTTCTTGATTTCTTGAATGACTCGCTGATCATTATTCAAATGAATCAGGTAGAAACGAATCTTTTTGAGAGAATCAGATTGAACTAATTGATCTATTCAAATGAATCAAAGATGAGAGTTTATTTTATCTTTCAGATCGATGATCAGTTGCTTTTCGTGATACTTCAGATAGAAAGATAATCGTTGAAACTGAGTGTAAAACTCACTGAACTTCTTTGATTCTTGAATCAAGTTGTAGTATTTTCTATGAAAGTTGACTTTCTTATCTGAATCATTGAACAACTCAGCTAGTTCTTTCAAAAGATCATCAACAATCTTATAAAGATTGACACAGTCATGTTTGCGTTTAGATTAAGCGACATCAGCTGCGTCATCGAATAATCTGAAATGTACATAGCTCAATTTGACTCGTTCATTTGAAAAGAGATCAACGTTGATCTCTAGTTTATTCTGAATTTTGTCGTATCAGTTTTCTCAAGTAGAATTCTTTTCGTTAGTAAATCAGGAAGAATCAGGTATTTTCTGAGATCTAGAACGCTCAGAGTAGGTGAAATCAGAAGAAGTGATTTCTTTAGTTTGAAGTCTAGTCTTCAACTCTTTGATTTCGTTGTCTCGTTGATTACTCAGCTTGTTGAGTCGATTCATTTCTCTGTCGAGAATCATGCATTGAGCCTTTCAGTTTTCGATAGAAACAGAGAGTATTACTGTTTCAGCGAATGACTCGTCGTCTTCACTGATGAATGGTTCAGCACTAGAGAGTTTCGATGAATCGGCATCAGAGGTTTGAGAGAAACGATTTCGGAATTCTTCGGAACGCTCTTCAGTAGGCGAACGGCTAGGCATGGTGAGATTTGTTTGAAAAGAGGGTCGAACGGATGATGATGCTCGACGGTTGAAGAAGAAAGGCGTATAGAGTGATGTTTAATCTTCAACAAAGAAGATGAGGTTTGTTTGTTGGTTGGTTTGATTCTTGAGCAATTCACGAAGGTTTTTTATCGTCGATTCTCTTAATCGGGTTGAACAGCTTATTTTCACTCGTCTGTTTCACGAGAATGGGTTGATTCTCTTGATCGGTTTGAACTGTGCGTACTTAGTGAGCGGTAAGTTGTCTAGCGATTCAAACAGCCTCGCCGTTGATTCTATCAAACTCTCTAGTGTTGTTCAGTCTTTCGATTGCGTCGATCATCAGGTAAACGGATTTCTTTAGACTCGTTCTGTCTGTACGAGTATGTTGAATGGGTAATGAGACCAGTATCGTGTGGTTAACGAATTCTTAATATAATGTCAGGATCGTGCCTAGGTGAGTCAACCAGCGGAAGTCAGGGTTGAATAGTGCTTGATCTTTAGAGGTAGCTATAACTGAAGGGAATGTGTTTGTGACACGGGTAGAATGTGATGTAGGAAGGAAGGTGGTGTTGAACAAAGAGGTGTTGGGGAAAGGAAATAGGGGCTGAGCCAGATCTGGGCCAGATCTGGGCTAGAGGCACTGGCTAGCCCTATTCAGCCTTGGTACGCTCGTAACACTGCGGCCGTGTTGAGGCATTTTCTCCATTGATTTGTTTTCCTTTGTAAAACTCGATGGCGCCTTCATCTTCACCCTCACCCTCAGCCCCTCTAAGGCCGCGTCATCATATCACTGCGGATGTGAAATTCGTGTCGACACGACCAGGCAGACGTGGGGAGACTGCTGCCAGCCGCAGTGAGGCATTTCCCTCATTGAACCGTGTCGCAGCAATCTTCGATGCGGTGGGTTCGCCTCTGCCGGTCCCCACTAAAGGCGAACGCTTCGAACCAATGCCACGGCAAGCTCAGAGGTTAGCTGAGTCAAGATAAAATGAGGGCGGCGAAGAGGGGCTGGGATGGGACGTTCCCAGACAGGTAGATTTGACCGAGAAGGGTTCAGCTCGCTTCAAACCGGGATCATGCGCATTCGAGCCGAGAACCTACACCGGTCTCGGGAAAGACGCGGGCAGCGAATGAGAAGGCACAACGGTGCCGTTGACTCGGGGTGTGAAGCAGGACTTGAAGGGAAGACGTGCAACCGTGAGGCAGACTATGCGAAAAGAGGGGGCAAATAAAAATGCCTCACACAGAAGCGAACCAGTCGATTAGAACGACTGACGAATGAGAAGGGTAGAGAGAGCGGCATTGCAAGGGCGAGACCGAGTGTTGAAAAGGAAGAATGAAGGAAAGATGGAAAAACAGCGAGAGAGGTCAATACTTATAGCTTGATCGTCGAAGAGAAAGCGGCGAATCGATCAATAAGAGGCGCCTTGCCCCAAACAGGTCAGGCCAAACTCAAAGGGACGAACGTCAAACCCGAAGCCGAAAAGGGCGAGCATTTCATCGAAACGAAGATTATTTTTTATTTTTATTTTTATTTTTATTTTTATTTTTATTTTTAATTGGTCAACAACGAGATTCACCTGTACGTGATGCTGACTACGAACCTTTTGATTCTATTCTCGAATAGAAGTCAGAAAAGTCAAGAGATCTCAATTCGACGCAGTTCAAACGAAGTTAGAACATTGCGTGATCATGAAAGCTGTCATGCAGAGTTTTCATTCACATTGTCATACGACAGCATTCTTTCTAACAGCTACAACTTATGAAGAAGACTAATGACAAATTGTCAGTAAGAGATGAAAAGATACTACTAGTGAGATAAATGATTCAGATGATGAGTCTCAAGATTATGATTACAAGTGATCGAAGAAGTTGTGACTCATCGACTGCGCTGATATACTGAAGAGACTCATCAAGCTCAACTTCTCTACTCATCGATAGTGTTGTTATTAGTAAGTGATGAAAAGATATCAATAGAATAATCATTTCGTGTAAGTTCAGAAGTGTCTTAAGTTCGTGATTACAAGTGATCAAAGAAGTAGTGATTCATCAACTGCGCTGATATACTGAGAAAGCTCGTCAAGCTCAACTTCTTTACTTATAACGACAAGTTGTGCATCTATCTATATGAGTGATCAAGAGCACATGAGAATGATCAGAATTGTAGTGATCTCGAGCAGATTGCATTCTTTACTATCGATCAGAGCTAAGCATCAGACTGTTAGAAGTCAGCATAGAGCGAGTCATATGAGTGTCATTTAACTAGTAGATAAATGCTAAGAAAGAAAGATAGCTACAGAAAAGAAGCTGACTACATATGTGTGTTTCTCAGTTAACGCTAGACTCAATAGAAACTAGTCAAGATGACGAAGCGAGAATAAATCTGACAAGACTAGAAGACTGAGTCTGACAAGACTAGAATCGTGACATTACTCTCTTTCTTCAACGATTCATGTTCGCATGAATGTATTTTCTGCTCGACTCGATTGATTGCTCAATCATGATTTCACAGACTCAGACCTGTTAAATCGTGATTGATTGAATTGTTGATTAGTGCGATTTGTTCGAATATCAAATATGAAAATCATCAATGATCTTCTGTGTTATGATTCTAGCCTTCGTCTATTCTTCGTCTAGTCTTCGCCTGATTTCATTCTAATCGAGCCTAGCAAGAATCTGATCTAGAGATGATATCATTGAGACTCTGCATCATATGTGTAAGATGTCAACTCAATCAAGCCTAGCACAGAGCTGAGAAACACACATATAAGAATCGAGTTCTTTTCTGTAGATACTTTTCTTTCTTAGCATTTATCTATTAGTTAAATGACATTCATATAACTCACTCTATGCTGATCTCTAACAGTAAATAAATGCTAACCAACTACTCTGCTATCAACATGTAGACGATACGAAATAACCTACTTCGTTCATTTAGAAAATTTGCAAGAAATTCTTTGAATTACTTTCATCAAAATACACATTCAAATTTACTCAAATTTATCAAATCAACCACTCAATTAAACCTATTTATCTATCTTTATCTTTCTCACAATGACACGCGACTCTGAATCAGTCGAGTTACAAACAGCTCATCTGCTTAGAAGCACTGCTAGTAGACGAGTTTCTCTTATTTCTTTCGATGCTTCAGCGAAATCTCAGAATGTCACTACTTCATGAAACATCAACATGAGTCAACAACTTTGTCAATGAGCTATTGATCAGTCAAACAAGATCATCAGAATGCTGATCAAGCTAAAAGATCAACGAGACATGACTTTGAAACTCAATGAGCAATGAATCAATCTACAAGTTGATCACATCAAGAGACTAAATGAGTTAAAGACAAATCAAACAACAATAGACACTCAAGAAGAGATTATCATTGAACTACAAGAGAAAGTATTGAGTCTCAAAAAGAAACAACGTTTAGCTGATCAGTGTTACGAAGCGTGTCGAGATGAAATAGAGTCTAGTCAATAAACTCTAGGAATTTCGATATGTGAACAAGAAACAACGATGTTTCAAATCGAAATATGCTGAAACATTTCATTTATTTGAGCTCTGACAAATCGACTACTTCGCTTCTTTGTTCGCTCTATTATAGATACAGCTTGAAACCGTCTTCTTTCTTCTGTATTCTTAGTTTTCTAGTTAAAGCTACCTCTATTGATCAAACATTCTATTCAGCTACGCACTATCTCGCTGCAGTGTGATTAGATTCTAGTCATGATTTCAACAATCAGTCTCGATCTCGACAGTTTACTGAGTCTCGATCTACTATGAATCATCTATCTCAACAAGATATTGAGTTGCATGCTTCTATCAAGAATCATACTCGACAAGAGATGTCTACTAAGTTCATCTCATTCGAAAATGAACATCATCAATTCTACAAATTTTCAAATTCATTTATATTCACTGATGAAGATGAATCAACTTGAAAAGACTGAAGAAACAAGATGAATGACAAGCTGATTGTCAATGTTGATCAATTCAATGATGAAACTATCTGTATTGTTTACATGATGTCTAGACTAGAAGATGATGCTGCAAAACACATCTTCACTCGACATTGTTTTGATTCTTTGAATTCATTCACTTCAATCTACGAGCTATTCAATCATTTGAAAGAAATATACAATGAACTGAATATGAATCAAAAGTCTCAACGTGAATACAACGCTTTGAGATAAGCAGACAAGTCTTTCAATGTCTTCTACTTCAACTTTATGAAGCTATTCAATTATCTCGATTATGACAATTGCACTTTGATGAATGATCTTCAGAATAAAATCAATAATCGTCTGCAGAACGCTTTATCAGTCTGTTCAAAGAACTTTACTTCGCTCATTCGCTTAAGAATCTTTCTTCAAGATGTGAATAATAAACAGCGAGTCAACTATCAGCTACGCAGTTAGCTTCGCACTGTCATCATCAAAGTCACTGTCGTACCTGATAAACGTGCTGCTACTTCATTGTCAGTGACGACTTCAATAATTGATTATGTTAAGTCTATCATCTTTTTTATCTCTGAGTCAGCAAGATCATCTATCATCTGCTACATCTGCAAGACTCTCAATCATTTGTCAAAGAACTGCTCTCAGAACAAGATCAACACTTCTGCTTCTTAAGCTTTCACTCTTCATTTACAGAAAATCGTCATTTCGAAGAATAAAAAAAATGAGAAAATATCTTCTTTCAAAGATAGTGAGGCAAAAAACTAGAGACTTTCATCAAAGACGCGATAAAAAATGTGTTAATTTCTTCAATGATAAGCATGTTAAATGATTCTTTTGCTTCTGAATCTTTGACTACTGAATATGTACTTTCTAACAATGAAATTAGTTACTCATTGAAGTCATTGATTGACATTGAAGCTGCTGACTATTCATTCATTAATGAAGTGATTGCGCAGATTGTTTGTGATCAGTTGCAAATCAAGTCTCTGACTTTGATCAAAGCGAAGTCAATTTGAGAATTTGATGATCATTATGCTAAGAAACTTATTATTCATGTCATCTATTTGAATCTGACTGTTCAAGATTATACGATTGACACAGCTTTTATGTTGATCACTTGATTAAATCAACATCAAATGATTCTTGAAAAAACATGAATGAACAAAATCAACCTAGTAATTGATATGCAAATCGATTTTCTTCAATTTTCGAATTTCACTTCTAGTCAGAAATCAATTGTTCTACTCACAAGCAACAAGATAATCATGAAGCAGAAGAGTTTGACTTCTACTCATATACTGAAGAGATCTTTCACTACATCTCAACTCAGTCTGAAATCACTCTCTTTCAGTCAGTTCAATGAGAAGACAGTTAAACTAATTGAACAGTTAAAATCGTGTGACGCGACTTTAACTAACGTCAAAAATTCTAAATCAACGTTCAGTCTGAATTCATTCTCTTTCAGCTCAATGAACATAGAAATGATAGAGACAGCAATATATAGAATGTTAGTCAAATGATCAGATGTCAAGATCTTTGCTGTTATTGTCTTGAAAATCGATCGACTCATAACTACAGTTGAAAACAAGTCTGAAGAAGTGAATCTGCATGAGCTTTCTTACGCTGAAGCTCTTGAGCAAGTCAAGATCAAGCTTTTCTCTGAATATCACGACTATCTAAATGTCTTCGATTGAGCAATGATTGATCAGCTATCATTGCATTGTTTCTATGATCACAAAATTGAGTTAATCAATGAAGAAATGCTTTCGCGAAGCAAACTATATCAGATGTTCAATCACAAGCTTCAGAAAATAAAGAAGTATCTGATCAAACATCTGAACAAAGAGTTCATTTTCTTCATCTTCGCATCATACATCTCGCTTATTTTGTTCGCTGAAAAGAAAGATGAAAGTCTGCGTTTCTGCGTCAACTACAGAAAGCTCAATGCTTTGATCAAACGAGATCACTATTCTTTACTCTTAATAGACGAGACTTTCACTCATATACAAGAAAGCAAATATCTGATTCAATTGAACATCATTGTCACGTTCAATAAACTGTGAATGCACTCAGATAACGAAGATTTGACTATCTTTATCATCTTCTTCGACTCATACAAATATCATGTAATGCTCTTCAAATTAATCAATGAATCAACGTTCTATCAACATTATATGAATGACGTGCTGTTTGAATATCTTCATCAGTTTTGTCAGATCTATTTAGATGACATTATCATCTACAGCAAGATCTTGAAGAAACACAAGCGACATGTATAATTGATCTTGAATAGACTATGAGAAGCTGATCTACAGATAAACATCGATAAATGCAAGTTTCATGTTCAGAAAATCATCTTTTTAGAACTTTTGATGTCAATCGAAAGACTTAAGATGAATTCACGAAAGATACAAGCAGTAGTGAATTGATCTATTCTCAATAATCTCACTCAGATTCAGTCATTCATTGACTTCTGCAACTTCTATCGACGCTTTATCAAGAACTTTTCAAAGATTGTTCATTCAATGATTCAATTCACTCAAAAGAAGATCATATTTGAATGAAACGAAGTCTGTCAAACTGCATTCAACTACATGAAGAGATGTATGACTGAAACTTCTATACTTCGTCACTTTAATCAGACTCGCGATTTCATTCTTGAAATTAACTCATTCAACTACGTCAACGATGAAGTTCTGTCTCAATATGATGACAAAGATGTTTTACATTCAATTGTCTTCTATAGCAAGAACATGTTTTCTGCTGAATGCAACTACGAAATATATGATAAGAAACTGCTGATCATAATTGAAGCTTTTGAACACTGATGACTTGAACTGAAGCTGATTGACATTTCTATCAAGATGTTCATCGATCATCAAGCGCTCATCTCATTGATGCAAGACAAAAAGCTGAGTCAATGATAAATGCATTGAGTTTAGAAGTTAACTGACTTTAACTTCAAGATAATGTATCAATCTGACAAACAGAACATTAAGATCAATGCATTAACTCATTGAGCTGACTTCGTGTCTAGAGATTTCAACGATGAACGCATTCAATATCAAAGAACTACTATTCTGACATTAAATCAAATGAAGATCGCTGATCTAAAGAAGAATAATGATTAATCAATTTATAAACAAGTTCTTGACGTGAATGAAATCGACAAGAATTGTACACTACTTTGCAAAGCAATAGCAAAAGACGAAGCACAATATGAAGATATCAAATTGAAGAATTGTTGAACTCAGAATGAAATCTTGTTTCATGATAGTCAGCTATGAGTCTCGTTCAATGAACTTCTACAAATGAATCTGATTCATGAAGTACATGATTAGTCATCGATTGATTATTCTGAAATTCTTAGAACAGTGAAGATCATAAAGCGAAATTATTATTGATCTTCTATGCGAAAAACGATAGATCGATATATTCAAAACTGCTACATATGTCAACGTTCAAAAACATCAAGAAATAAATCAAACAACTTGCTTCAATCTTTATTTATATCTGAACAGCAATGACAGAACATAGTCATGAACTTCATTATCAATCTATCTGATTCATATGACTACAACGCTATTCTGACTATCATCTGCAGATTGTCAAAAGAAAGACATTATATTTCTTGCATCATTGATGATGAAAATATCACAGTTGAAAAGACAGCTGAAATGTTGCTTCAATGAGTATATTGAACTCATGATCTATCAAGCTTCATTGTATTTGATTGAGATTCTCAGTTCATCTTCATTCTTTGAAAGTTTCTTTGCAAACGACTGAGCATTTCTCTTCGATTGTTCATCATTTATCATTCTCAGATCAACGATCAAAGCGAATGAGTCAATTAAAATGTTGAGCGATATCTTCGTTTCTTCTGTTCATACATGCAGAACAACTGATTCAAGTGATTACTCATGACTGAGTTTGTTGACAATAATGTTTTGTCTTCAGTCATCTTCTTAATTCTCTTCTTCATGAACAAGAACTTTTATTCTCATATGAGCTTTGACTCTGACATCATTGAGTATGAAAGCATTCGCGAACGTCTGCAAATTGCTTGAGTCAAAAATATATTTGATTACATGAATAAGATATTAATCTTCGCTCGCGAAGCTCTGATCAAAACATGAGAGCAAATGATGAATTAGACTAACAAGCATAGAAAGAAGATCAATTATGAAATTGAATCAAAGATGTTTTTAAACGAATGAAACATCATTACAGCGAGATCTTTCAAAAAATTGAATGACAAGATGCTCAATTCATTTCAGATCACTGAGTTTATTGACTCATTCTATAAGTTGAAACTATCAAAGACTATGCATATACATGATGTATTTCATTCAGAGCTTCTTCGTTCTGTCGTTAATGACTCTCTGTCTGATCAAAAGAATGAATTCTTGAGATCAATAGTGATAAATGATGAAGACGAATGAGAAATCAATGATATATTGAACTCTTGATGATATCAAAGACGACTTTAATATCGAGTCAAATGAAAAAGCTATGACAACAATCTTAACTGATATAATGCTGACGACTGTTGCGATCGTGCACTTCGAATTAGTCTAACATAAATCATGTCAGACTATCATAAACTAGTATAGAGCTGATGTTGACACGCTAGCGACCTAGCGTGTCTTCGTGAGTAAAACTCACGACGTGTTGCATCTTCTTTCTTCTTCAGCTTTGAACTTCTAGTTAGAATACACTCATATGATTCGCTTTATGCAGACTCATAACATTAGTTCAAAGCTCATTAATCTT